>ERZ779861.478-NODE-478-length-58196-cov-3.643917_pt1 | contig 58196 bp, 49 predicted proteins | sample MGYA00511558_ERZ779861 | MGnify/ENA primary metagenome ERZ779861 (study PRJEB29588, sample SAMEA2163432) | human gut metagenome | biome: human gut; feature: human-associated habitat; material: faeces | place: Denmark | collected 2008/2010 ...
AACAGAGGCCTGACGTGCTCGTCTACGTTGAGGTAGTCGTCGGTCAGTCTGTAAACCGCGAGGTCGGCGTTATCCCGTGAAGCTGAGATGAAGAACGCGTCTCCTGAGACAGGGTCGGAGAAAAGCGTGCAGTCGCGTGACATCTTTCCGTAGGGATTAAAGCTGCCGCGATAGGTGAATTCTCCGTCGGGGGTTTTTGATGTAGCAATGCATATGCGCGCGTTGCTGTAGTCAAGTCCGTTTTCGTAGTGCGCCCACATAACAAATGTGTCTGTCAAAGCGTTGTACAGTACCTTCGGACGTTCGATGTTGACTTTTACTGCCTTTCCGTCGCGTTCGTGTGAGAGGGAAGAGTCGGTGTGGACCGCTATCGGCTCGAATTTGGAGGAAACCGTCAGGCAGTGCGCGCGGAATTCCCAGTTTACAAGGTCGCGCGAGCGGTAGACCGAGACGTAAATGTCGTCTCTCCTGTCCTCGCCGTACCAGTAGTAGAATCCGCCGTGAAATAGAATGTGACCGCCGTGCGCGTGAAGCTCGTTTCCGTCAGTGTCGCGCCAAAGAGTGCCGTTCTGTTGCAGCTTTATCATGGTGTTTCTCCTTTGCATAATTATATAATCTACTCGTATTATAGCATGCCGCACATCAAATTGCAATAAAAAAGTCGGATTAAACAGCATTTTAACCATTTAACCGACTGATTTTATATAAATTTTATTTTCCGCCGAGGGCTTCCTTCAGCGTTCTCCAGCCGAGCATTGCGCATTTTACTCTTGCCGGCATATGGGAGATATCGCGCAGAGCCGACGCTTCTTCAAGGGATTCTATCTCATCCTCCGAAGCCTCGCCGCGTATCATTTTCATGAAGGTTTCGCCCGTTTTCAGCGCGTCTTCCTTCTTCATGCCGATTATCATGCCGAGCATTATGTCCGCCGAAGCCTGTGATATCGCGCATCCGTCGCCTACAAACGCACCGTCAACGATTTCGTCTCCCTCGACCTTGAGCTTGAGCTGAATGTTGTCGCCGCAGCTTGGGTTCACTCCGTCAAGTACAATGTCCGCGTCGGGCAGGTCGTGCTTGAATTCGGGATGCATATTGTGCTCTGTCAAAATTTCGTTGTAAAAGCTCCTATTTTCCATATCCCATGCGCTCCCTTATAGTTTCAAGACTTTCTATGAATTTTTTTGCGTCGTCGACAGTGTTGTAGAACGCAAAGCTTGCTCGAACTGTCGCGCGGTATCCGAGATGCTCGAGAAGAGGCTGTGCGCAGTGGTGTCCGGCGCGAATCGCAATATTATCGGAAGCGAAAATCTCGCTCACGTCATGCGGATGTACGTCGTCTATTGTGAACGTGATGATTCCGTTGTGCTCCTCCGCCTTGTCCGAGCCGATTATGTGGATGTACGGCATTTGTCTCATTTTGTCAAAGGCATATGACGACGCTTCAAGCTCTAACTTGTGAATGGCGTCAAATCCGACGGACTCGACGTACTTTATTGCCGCTCCGAGACCTGCCGCACCTGCCGCGTTTACCGTGCCTGCCTCGAATTTGTGCGGAAGCTCTGCGTATACTGCGCTCGTGCGGGAGACAGTTTCTATCATTTCTCCACCCGAGAGGAACGGCGGCATATCGTCGAGAAGCTCTCTCTTTCCGTAGAGCACGCCTATTCCCATGGGTCCGTACAGCTTGTGACCGGAGAACGCGAAGAAATCCGCATCTATATCCTGCACGTTTACGGGAATGTGGGGAGTGCTTTGTGCGCCGTCGACTACTATGACAGCTCCTTTTTTGTGCGCGAGAGCTGCGATTTCCTTTATCGGATTAACTCTGCCGAGAATGTTTGACACCTGAGCTATAGCTACAATCTTCGTTTTGTCCGTGATTAGGCTCTCAACCTTGTCGAGGTCGATAGTGCCGTCCTGTTCGCAGTCGATGAATTTTAATACTGCCTTTTTCTCGCGACATACCATCTGCCACGGAAGAAGGTCGCTGTGGTGTTCGGTTATCGAAACAAGCACCTCGTCTCCTTCGTTCACATGGGTAAGACCGTAGCTGTACGCGATGAGGTTAAGGCTTTCGGTGGTGTTGCGCGTGAATATTATCTCGTCGGAAGATAAGGCATTAATAAATCTCTTTACGTCGCGTCTGCCGTTCTCGAGCGCTTCCGTAGCTTCAACGCTGAGGGAATAGATTCCGCGCAGGGGGTTTGCGTTGTGGTAGAGGTAAAAATCTCTCTCCGCGTCAAGGACTGTCTTCGGTCTTTGAGCTGTCGCGGCGTTGTCGAGATATACTATGTCAACGTTTGAGAACAGCGGAAAGTCTGACTTGTAGTTATTCATCTTCTCCGTCTCCTTCAAACTGGGGATTCAGCTGACGAACGAGAGCTTCCTCGACTGCTTTTTCAAATTCGGGTTTTCCCGGAAGTCTCGCGATTCTCTCAACCGACGCGCGTGCCATAATGTCGGAGGCGTGCTCCTTGTCGATTCCGCGGCTCTCGAAGTAGAACAGCGTAGCGTCATCAAGCTCACCGATAGTCGCGCCGTGAGTGCCTTCAACGTTTTCTTCCGCACAGAGGATGAGCGGCACTGTCTTGTTCACCACGTCGTCGCCGAGCATGAGTACGGTTTCGTTCTCCGCGCCGACTGAATCGGATGAGCCGTTTTTGAAGTCGATAGTTCCGCGGAATACCTTTTCGGCTGAATCCATGAGCGCGCCGTTTGCTTTGATTTCGCTCTCGGTCTTCTTTCCCCAGTGATTTACCGCGAGGTTTATGTCTATCTTCTGCGAGTTCATTCCGAGGTAGCCGTAGTCCGCTTCAAGCGAGGATGAGTCTCCGTCAAGCTCTACGGCAGTGTCGGTGTAAATGTCGCCGTCTCCGAGAGCTGCCGAGATGAGCGAGAATTTTGCACCATCCGCAAGTCTTGCCGTTACCCTGTGTATGAGCAGCGCGCCACTTGATGGGTTCAGCAGCTGGACGAGCTTTACCTTAGCGCCGGCGGCAAGCTCAAAGTCAAGCTCCGTGCGGGAAGCGTCTGCGGGATCCACAAGCTCTACAACTGTAACGGTGCTGCCTTCTCCTGCCGAAATCGTCACTTTCTTCGAGCCGGAGCTTTCGCAGAGCTTTATGGGAGAGTCCACAGCGGTGTAATGCTCTTCTGCGGTGGGGATGGAGCTGTCCCACTGAACCGTGGCTGAGTTTACACGGAGGAAGTTCCATGTCGGTGTGGGAAGTTTGTTTATCTGTATTTTTTCTTTCATATATCAGTTCACCAAATCAGCCGATGCTGCCTTTCATCTCAAGCCTGATGAGATTGTTCATCTCGACTGCGTATTCTACGGGGAGTTCCTTTGACACATTGTCCGCAAATCCGCTTACTATGAGCGCACGTGCGTCTTCTTCGGACATACCGCGGCTCATGAGGTAGAAAACTGCGTCGGAGCTGATGGAGCCTATCTTAGCTTCATGACCGACAGCCGCGTCCTTTGTGCGGATATCCATAGCTGGGATGGTGTCGGAGCGGGATTCGGAGTCAAGCATAAGAGACTGGCACGATACGGAGGATTTTGCACCTGTCGCACCCTTCTGTACAACTACGCTGCTTCTGAATGTGCTGACGCCGCCGCTTTTGCTGATGGAGCGCGTGTTCATGTAGGAGCTTGTGTTCTTGCCCATGTGTACTACCTTTGCGCCGGTGTCGAGATCCTGTCCCTTGCCCGCGAAGGTTACGCCTGTGAATTCGGACTTGGAGTTGTCGCCTTTGAGCACACTCATGGGATAGAGACAGCCGGTGTGTGAGCCGAACGAGCCTGAAATCCACTCGATAGTGCCGCCTTCTTCGACGAGAGCGCGCTTTGTGTTGAGGTTGTACATATTCTTCGACCAGTTTTCGATAGTCGAGTAACGGAGCTTCGCGTTCTTCTTGATGTAAAGCTCAACGCATCCGGCATGGAGGTTGGCTACATTGTATTTCGGAGCGGAGCATCCCTCGATGAAGTGGAGACTTGCGCCCTCGTCAACTATGATAAGCGTATGCTCGAACTGACCTGCGCCCTTTGCGTTGAGTCTGAAATAAGACTGGAGCGGGATTGAGAGATGAACTCCCTTCGGCACATAGACGAACGAGCCGCCCGACCATACCGCACCGTGGAGAGCCGCGAACTTGTGATCATGAGGTGTTACGAGCTTCATGAAGTATTTGTGTACCATGTCGGCATACTCGCCCTTGAGCGCGCTTTCCATGTCGGTGTAGACAACGCCCTCGGCAGCTACTTCTTCGCGTACATTGTGGTAAACCAGCTCGGAGTCATACTGCGCACCGACGCCCGCGAGTGATTTTCTCTCCGCTTCGGGGATTCCGAGACGCTCGAAGGTTTCCTTTATGTCCTCGGGTACGTCCTTCCAGTCGTTCTTCATGTTGGTCTTCGGACGGACATACGTTGCGATGTGCGCCATGTCAAGACCTTCGATGGACGGACCCCAGTTCGGGATGGGAGTTTCGTTGTAAATCTGGAGCGACTGGAGACGGAACTGCTGCATCCATACGGGGTCGTCCTTCTCCTTCGAGAGCTTGTCTATTATATCGGGAGTAAGTCCCTCTTCCATACGGTAAGCGTCGTTTTCTACGTCTGTGATATCGTATATGCTGCGGTCAATATCTGCTACCTGACTTTTTTCTTTCATGCGCGTCCCCCGGTTCAGTCATTTGTACGGATGCTTCCGAATCCGCTTTCGTTGATTTGTTCGACAAGCTCTTCTCCGCCGTTCTTTACGATAACTCCGTTTTCCATTACGTGAGCCGCGTCGACTGTGAGAGCTTCAAGAATTCGTGTGCTGTGCGTGATTATAAGAAGCGAGCCGTGTACTCTCTCTCTGTAGAGCTGAACACCCTGAGAAACAGTGCGGACTGCGTCAACGTCAAGACCGGAGTCGGTTTCGTCGAGTATGGCGAGCTTCGGTTCAAGCATGAGCATCTGGAGAATCTCAGCCTTCTTCTTTTCGCCGCCGGAGAAGCCTACGTTGAGGTCGCGCTCCGCGTAAGACTCGTCCATCTGAAGGAGCTTCATTGTCTCGGCGAGCTTCTTCTTGAATTCCCAGAGACGGATTCTCTTGCCTGTCTTCTGCTCGAGAGATGAGCGGATGAACGCGCTGAGTGTAACGCCGGGAACTTCAAGCGGATTCTGGAACGAGAGGAAAATGCCCTTCTTTGCGCGTTCGTTTACGGGAAGGTCGTTTATTCTCTCTCCGTCAAAGATGATGTCGCCGGAGGTTACGGTGTATGTGGGATTGCCGGTTATAGCGTAGCCGAGAGTGGATTTTCCCGTGCCGTTCGGACCCATGAGCACATGAGTTTCGTCTTCTCCTACGACAAGGTCCGCTCCGTGAAGTATTTCCTTTTCTCCTACGCTGACGTGCAGGTCTTTTATCTCAAGTAAAGTTTTGTTTTTCATTAAAATCAGTTTTCCTATCCGAATAGCTCGGGGAAAGCTCCTTTCGATTTATTTATGTGCGAATTTTCACGACTCCGCCTTCGGGAAGCGAGCCGCATTTCAGTGTGCTGTCCTTTTCGTTGAGCAGGTCGCGGAGAGTGTAGCTGTTTACATACGCGTTTATGTGGTCCTCAAGTCCTTTCCAGAACGCCATCGTGTAGCAGTAGCAGTTGCCGCCGCACTTGTTTCCGTCCTTGGTGAGACATGATACCGGCGCGATTTCTCCCTCAGCCGCCTCAAGAATTTCGCCTACCTTGTATTCCTCGGGAGAACGGACGAGCTTGTACCCGCCTGTCTTGCCGAGCGCGCTTTCCACAAGGTTGCTTTTGCAGAGCGCGGTCATTATGCTCTCAAGATATTTTCTCGAGATATCCTGACGAGCCGCTATGTCTCCGAGACGGATGTAACCCTCCCCATGCTGTTCAGCCATATCAAGCATGACACGCAGAGCATACCTTCCTTTTGACGATATCATCACGGCGCGCGCACCTCCCTTTTTAAATCCTATACATTTCATAGGTATTATACCCGTTTATTCCTACAATGTCAATGGGAATTACACAAAATTTTCTACAGAAAAAGACCTCTCCGCACCAAATCTCTGTAGTATTGTGACATATGAAGGAAAAAACAGCCGAAGAGACGCGAAAAAAGCTCCCGAATACCATAAATTGGCACACGGGAGCTTGTTTTTCAATATGTATTTACAGCGTTACTTCAATCTTTTCGCGCTCTGCCGTCTCGTATACCCTTGTCATTCCGTCGGGAGTTGTAACGGTCGTGGAGTAGCCGCCGTCACTTCTCTTCACGGTAATGTCGCAGGTGTGTCCGCAGGCGTGGAGCTTTTTCAGCTTAACCTCCCCAAGCTCTCGCGGAACGGAGGGGGTAAGCGTGAACGAATCATAACCCGTCGGAACAAAGCCGAACATTCCCTCGGTGACGATACGTGCGAAAAGTGCGCTCTCGGCAGCAAGGTGACGCTTGTTTCCCTCGGGATAAGCTTCGATGGCATACGGAACGTGTTCGGTGAGCAAGCGGTTGTTTACGTAGTATTTTATGAAATCCCATACCTCGTCGCTGTGTCCTGCGTTGAGAATTCCGCGCAGTGCGTACAGTGTGGAGCGATCCCAGTATGTGGCGTTTCCTTCCTCGCAGACAAGACCGTCCTTGCCGAACAGCTTATCCGAGAGAAGAGCGGCGATAGTGCCGTCCCGTCTTTCAAATATGCCCATAGTCAGCGGAATGCATATCCATGAGCGGAGCTTGTCGTTTTCCTCGTAGTAGCGGTAAGCATCGTAGCCGGAGACATTCGCGCCGAAGAAGGTGTTTATGTTCTCGTGGAGTGACTTTGCAAACGCGAGGAATTCTTCTCTTTCCTCTTCGTGTCCAAGCTCTCTTGCAACGTCAGCCGCAGAGATAAGTCCGCCGTATGCGAGAGTCGACGTGCAGAGGTTAGCCTTGCCGGAGGGGAATCTTCCTTCAAGCTCGTCGGAGTCGGAGAGGATAACGCCGTGCTCGTCTATCTGAGTTCTGCAATACTTCACGCACCACTTTATCGCGTCCCAGTATTTTTCGGCGAGGTCGCGTCTGCCCGTTCCGAGGATGAAGCGTGTCACGCCGTAGAGGTACATTGCAGAGTCTCCGCGGTCGCCGGCACCGTTCCAGTAGTCAAAGCCCTCGTCGATTATGGATGACGGAATGCACTTCATGTCCTCTCCCATGAACGGCAGGAACAATTCAAACGCGTTGTCCGTAGCCTCGACAGCTCTGTCATATCCGAGATAGGCGAAAAACGGCGCGGCATATTCTATCTGGTCGTTCGTCCATATTGCCGCATAGTAAGCTCCGCCGCCGGGTGAATGAAGAGGACCTGACGCGGTGTCGAAAATGCTTTCCGCAGTCCTTATTTTGGAGAAGCGGAACATCATGTCGAGCTTTTTGTCTCCGCTTTCGAGAACGAGAGTGTCGTCCGCTACTTCCTTTACGTATTCGCGGCGTCTTTCAATCTCGTACAGCGCGTCGGGAGTGGGAAGAGCTTCCGTGCAGATTCTCGATGAGAACACAAGGTCTGTCGTGACGCTCTCGCCGGGGAGAAGTTTTTTCTCAATCGCGCTTCCGTGAACCTCGGTCGGATATCTGCCCTTTGTGCCGCTCTTCCATTCGATTTTGTCTACAGACGGGCAGGAGAGGGATATTTCGCTTCCGCTTACGTTTGTTATTACCGCGTGCTCCATGTATGCCTGAGTCTCACAGCAGGGGAATATCGTGCGGCGTATGCTGACCTTTCCGTCCTCGTCGCGTGTGAGTGCGGTGAGTGTGCCGTCAAGCTCAAAGCAGTACGGTATCTCCGCGGCGGCTTTTCCGTCAATCACAAACGACTGCATTTCGTCATGTACGGATGCGAGAGTGGAGTGAGTGTCGCGCGGGCGTATTCTCAGCGTGGGATATCTCAGCTCGCGGTGGAGAAGGAGCTTACCCTCGTCGTTCACGCCGTATGTTACGATTGCGGAGACGCGGTTGCCCGACATTTCTATTGTATCCGTGTGAACGTCGTTCTCCTTAACGCTCCATACGGTTTTGTTTCCTATTATTGACCATCTGTTTTCCTGCATGGTTATCTCCTCAGTTAATTCTGTATCCTATGGCGCGGCGTATTCCGGTTTTCTCGCCGTCGTTTGCTTCAAGAACAAGACGCATCTCGTGCTCTCCCGCCTTGTCAAATCCGAACGATGCTTCAAGCGCGCCGTTTACGCTCTCCTTATCCGCGATGAGCTTGCCGTCGATGTACAGCCACAGGTGCTTTGCCATGACGTGACGGAAGATAAGGGTGCAGGTGTTTTCGGCGTCGGGATTGGTCGAGGGAGAGATTTTAAACTTCGCGCGGAAGAGCTTGTATCCGCTTGTGAATGCCGGCTTGATGTTCCAGTCGTCGAAGGATATCGGCTCAAGGGAGTTCATGTCGTTGTCGGCAAACTCGCGCAGAGCGTCGGGCATTTCGGCGTAGGTTTCGCTTGATACGGTGACGCCCTCGATATTTCTGTCGGCGCATTCGTAAATGTAGTTTTCCTTCGCGGGGATTATGTCGAACACTACCTCGGCAGTTTTGGCTCCGTCAGCGGAAGCACGGAACACAAGGGATTTTGCGTCGGGTTTTGTCTGAACTATTGCCTGACAGTGACCGGCATACAGACTGCGGCGCGGCTCATGGTCGGATTCAAGGCAGTTCGGGTCGCCGTTTCCTACACCGAGAAGAACTCCGTCTCCGATAAGCTCAAACGAAAGCATTCTGTTCTCAGTTTCGCAGACAATACCTTCCTTGTCGACTATCGAGAGGTTTATTACAGTCGCGTCCTCGCCGTTTCCGAGAAGTGTGGTTCTGAACGCCTCAGCTTTAACGCGTTTCGCTTCTCCGGCGGTCTTGTTTTCAGATTGATCGGCTTTCTTTCCTTTAATATATCCTACGGCGGAGAGAGTTCCGGGCTCGAATTTTACATTCCATTCGGCGGGAGCACAGCAGTCGGACGGCTTTCTTCCGAGAGACTTGCCGTTTAAGAAAAGCTCTACCTCGTCGCAGTTTGAGGCTGTCATCACGCGCACCTCTTCTCCCTCTTTCCAGTTCCAGTGGGGGAGGATGTGGAGCATGGGCTCGTCAACGAAGCAGGCGCGGTTCTGGTAAAAGCTGTCCTTCGGGAATCCGCAGGTGTCCATTATGCCGAACTGTGAGCCTATCGAAGGCCATTCGTAGGGCGTGGGCTCTCCGCGGTAGTCAAAGCCCGTCCAGATGAATATGCCGCCGAACCAGTCGTGTTCTCTCGTGAACTTCCATGTGTCCTTTATGAGCTGACCCCACGGTACCTGTTCCTCGTCGTAGCAGGCGAGAGTGTGCGCGTTTTTATCGGTCTTGTAGCATCCTCTTGTAGTGACGGCGGAGTTGTTTTCCGAGCCGTAGACTGCGTTGTGGGGATAACGTCTTCTGTATTCAAGCACGCCGCCGGGTATGCCGTAGTTTATGCCTGTCGCGTCCATGTATATCGCTGCGCCGTTTTCATCGTTGTAGCCGCCGTTCATCGCACCGGTGACAATACGCGAGTCGTCGAGCTTCAGCACAGTCTGCTTCATGCGGCGGAACATCTGACCACCCTCTTTTGTACCCTGCATGGGTTCCTCGTTGAAGAGCGACCACATTACAACGGACGGGTGATTTCTGTCGCGCTTTACCATGGCTTCAACATGACCGAGAACCTCGGGACGGGACTCAAAGCGGCGGTTTTCATCCATTACGAGAAGTCCGAGCCTGTCGCACGCGTCAAGAATTTCCTTCGCCGGCATATTGTGGGAGCAGCGGTAAGCGTTCGTGCCAAGCTCCTTCAGTCTCTTTATGCGGTAATACTGGATGGAATCGGGAACGGCTACACCTACACCTGCGTGGTCCTGATGGTTGCACGTGCCTTTGAGCTTTATCTCTCTGCCGTTTAGGAAAAATCCCTTGTCGGGGTCAACCGTGAACGTTCTGAAGCCGAAGGTCGTTTCTTCCTCGTCGCAAATGTCGCCTGAGACAAGAGAGAAGCGCGCGGTGTAAAGCTCGGGGTCGTCAATGTCCCATCTTGCGGGGTCTGTGACTACGAGAGTATGGCGTGCGGTAGCTTTTCCGTCGGCAGGGCAGGTGAACTCTTCGCTCTCTCCGACAGACACAGCCTCGCCTTTGTAGAGAAGCTCTGTGCGGATGCGGAATTTCTTGTCCTCGTAGGAGCTGTTTTCGGCAGTCGCTTCGCAGATAACTCTCCAGTCGTTGCCGCTGTCCTCGATAAGCTCTGGCTTTGCGAATATGCTGTCGTGAGCGATGTGGAGAGGTTCTTTTACTATAAGTCTGACGTGGCGGTATATGCCCGCGCCCTCGTACCACCAGCCTTCGGTAGTCATTCCGTCGATGTAAACTGCGATAACGTTTGTCCTGTCGCCGAAGAATGCGCGGTCCGTTACGTCTATGTCAAGCGGAGCGTAAGCCGAGAACGAGCGTCCCACGAGAGAGCCGTTGAAATATACGCGCGCCGTGACTGCCATTCCCTCGAACGAGAGCATGATGTGCTTGCCGTCGTATTCTCTCGGGAGCTTGAAGGACTTGCGGTACCATGCGTTGTGTCTGGTCTTGTAGCCGTGGGAGATGAGGTTTTCGGGTTTGAATTCCGTCTCTGTGAAGTAGTCGTGAGGGATGTTCACCACTCTCCAAGAGCTGTCGTCAAGTGCAAGAGATGGAATGCCGCGCTCCTGTCCTGCCTTTGAGGAGTTGTAGGAGTCGGAGTGGGTCTTCTGCGCTTCAACTTCACCCTCGCCGGGGAGAAAACGCCATTCCTTGTCGAGAAGAAAATTTTTTCTCATAATGTTATCCTTTCAAATTTTTCTATATGCGATTTTTGTCATGAATCCATTATATCATACGCCTTGTTTTGTGTCAAGCTGACAAATATTGTGTATGATAATCCGTTTTATTTTTCTTAAAACCATGCTTGAATCGGGCGATATATTTGTGCTATAATGAACTTACAATAATGAAACGGAGATATGCTATGCCTAACTTTACAAAGACGGCGATAAAAGCCTCGTTCATGAAGCTCATTGCAGAGCAGCCGCTTTCCAAAATAACCGTGCGCAGCATAGTTGACGACTGCGGTATAAACAGAAATTCCTTTTATTACCATTATCAGGATATACCCACCCTCATGGAGGAGATAGTCAAGGATGACGTGGACGCGCTCATAAAGAAGTACCCGACTATTTCTTCCGTTGACGAATGCGTTGACGTGGCGTTCCATACGGCTCTCGAAAACAAGCGCGCCGTCATGCATATATATAACTCGGCGAACCGCGACATTTACGAGAGATACATGATGAACCTGTGCGAATACGTTGTGTCTGCGTATCTTAATACAGCGTTCGAAAATAATCCCATGAGTCCCGCCGACCGTGGGCTTGCCGTGCGTTTTCTAAAGTGCGAGCTGTACGGACTGATATTCGAGTGGCTTGAGAGCGGAATGAAGGACGACGCGATAAACGACGTGAGACGGATACTGGACGTGTGCCGCGGTCTTTCGGATGAGATAATACGCCGCTCGACTGAGAAGTAAAAACCTTAAATCAGAGGCTTCTTAGGCAGACGAGCATTTTTGTCTGAATTTCGGACACATTATAAACCGTGTATGATTTTGGTACACGGTCTTTTTTTTGTCCATTTTAAAGTTTCCGCGTGGGTGGTATAATCTCTACCGTAAGAAAAAGAATAAATCTAACGGAGGTTAAAATTATGCGTTCGGTTGCTCCAATGAAAACAGCTAAAATCGGTTATATAGTTTTGTCCGTCGCTCTCTGCGTACTCGGAATAATTCTCATCGCTTTCCCCGGATTTTCCGCGTCGCTTTTCGGAATTCTCTGCGGCGTCGTGCTCATCATGTTCGGCGGTGTAAAGCTCGTCGGATATTTTTCAAAAGACTTGTACCGTCTTGCGTTCCAGTATGATTTGGTGTTCGGTATATTAATGATAGCTCTCGGCGTGGGTATGCTCACTCATCCCGAAGGACTTATGCATTTCGTCTGCGTGGCTCTCGGAATCACGATACTTGCCGACGGACTTACGAAGATACAAATATCCCGTGAATCAAGAAGCTTCGGTATCGGAAGATGGCAGGTAATGCTCGTGCTTGCGATTCTGACAGGCGTCTGCGGACTTGCGCTTGTGGTATGCCCCGGCTACGGCGGAAGAGTGCTCATGGCGCTTCTCGGTATAACGCTTCTCCTTGAGGGAATACTTAACCTCATCACCGTCATTATGGCTGTGAAGATTATAAAGGACCAGAAGCCCGACTCATACGAGACTGACTTCAGAGAGATTTAACAAAATAAAAAAGGGATGTGCTCGAACCCAAAAGTCAGACAGAAAAGCTGACGGTTGGGCGGTCGGCTCACATCCCTTTTTTTGTTATCTCTTTACCCGCGCGCCGGAGCCTGCCATGACAGCTTCTACTTCCTTGCGGCTTGCCATCGTGGTGTCTCCGGGCGTCGTCATTGCAAGAGCACCGTGCGCGGCTCCGTAGTTTACCGCTGTCTGTGCGTCCCCTGTCTCCATAAGTCCGAAGATAAGTCCCGACGCGAAAGAATCTCCTCCGCCCACACGGTCCATTATCTCAAGTCCCTTGTACTCGTTTGACGCGTAGATTTTTCCGTCCGCCCAGCATATCGCGCTCCAGTCGTTCACCGTGGCGGTTTTCACCTCGCGAAGAGTTGTAGCGACTGCCTTGAAGTTCGGATATACCTCCGCGGCATGGTTTATCATCTTTTTGTAGCCGTCGAGGTTCAGCTCCTTCAGGCTCTTGTCGTTTCCCTCAATCTCAAATCCGAGGCAGGCGGTGAAGTCCTCCTCGTTTCCTATCATTACGTCAACATATTTCGCAATCTCACGGTTGACCTCCTGCGCTTTTGCAAGTCCTCCGATTCCGCTCCACATTGACGGGCGATAGTTCAAGTCGTATGATACCACAGTTCCGTACTTTTTCGCGGTCTTTATCGCCGAGACTACTGTTTCACATGACTCCTCGGAGAGGGCAGCGTAGATACCGCCCGTGTGCAGCCAGCGAACTCCAAGCTCCCCGAAGATATGCTCGAAGTCAAAGTCCGCGGGAGTCATTTTCGATATCGCAGTGTTCGCACGGTCCGAGCATCCGACAGCGCCCCTTATGCCAAATCCCCTCTCGGTGAAGTTCAGTCCGTTGCGGCAGCTGCGTCCTATTCCGTCGGTCTTCACCCATTTTATGAGGGAGGTGTCCACTCCGCCTTGAAGAATGAGGTCTTCCATGAGCATTCCCACCTCGTTGTCGGCAAAGGCGGTGATAACTGCGGTTTTCAGCCCAAAGCAGCGGCGCAGTCCACGCACTACATTGTACTCTCCGCCGCCTTCCCAGACTCGGAAGCTTCTTGCCGTGCGTATTCTGCCCTCACCGGGGTCAAGCCTGAGCATTACCTCGCCAAGGGAAACCGCGTCGAATGCGCAGTCTTTTTTTTGCTTTAAGTTAAGGTTCATTTGTCCCTCCCCGCGCTATGAACGAATGGATCTTGCCAGAGCGGTCGCTTCTTTTGTCATGTCCGTTATCTTGTCAAACGAGCCGCTCTTTATGAGGTCTTCCTTCACCATCCAGCTTCCGCCGCAGCAAAGTATCTTGTCGCATGAGAGGTAGTCCGCCAGATTCTTTGTGCTTATCCCGCCCGTCGGCATAAATTTTACCATGCTGTACGGCGCCGCCATTGCCTTTATCATCGCCACACCTCCGGACTGCTCAGCGGGGAAGAACTTGACGACTTTAAGTCCGCGTTTTACGGCCTGCGCTATCTCGGAGGGGGTTATGCATCCGGGAAGCACCGGTAAGCCTATGGAAATGCAGCAGTCTATTATCTCGGGGTCGAATCAGGGACTTACTATAAACTTTGCTCCGGCTTTGTGCGCCCGCTCAACCTGCTCGGTTGTGAGAACAGTTCCCGCGCCTACAAGCATATCGGGGAAGCTCTCGCAAATGCGGCGTATGGATTCCTCGGCAGCATCCGTCCTGAACGTTACCTCAGCACACGGCAGCCCTCCCTTAATCAGAGCATCCGCAAGGGGAACGGCGTCGTCTGCGTTATTCAGCACAACAACCGGCACTACGGCATAGTCATAAAACCGCTCTTCAAGAGTTTTCATCATGCTCTCTCCTTTCCGGCGTCCGAGAGACATTCCTTCATCACCTCGTAAGTGCCTTTTCTGCGTATCTCACCAAGGTAATCGGCGACTTTGTCTTCAAATCCCGCGATAAGTGAAAGATCCTCACCCCAGAAGGCGACGTTTGAGCATACCGCGTGAGCCAAATCACGGACACTGTCATTCTTGTGCTCGTCGTAGAAGCGGAGTACGTCGCCGTCGTCCTTTATGGTGTACTCTCCGCCGTCTCGCTTTCCGATAAGTCCGTCGTCGGTGAGCTTATGACCGCTGTAGAATGCGATATAGAACGCAAACGACGCTGTTATGCACTCGGGAAGCACTCCGAACCTCTCGATGTATCCCTTTAAGCTCGGGAGAACTCTTGCTTTCCATTTTGACGTGGAGTTGAGCGATATCGAGAGAAGCGCGTGGTCGACGAACGGGTTGTTGAAGCGGTCGGTGACGGAAGCGGCAAACTCCTTCAGCTCGTCCTCGGGCAGAGTAAGCGTCGGGATTATCTCCTTGTATATCGTCTTGTTCATGAAGCCGTTTATCACCTCGTCGTTCATGCAGTCGCGGACAATGTCATATCCCGCAAGATACGCTCCGAGAACCATGGAGGTGTGCGCGCCGTTTAATATTCTCACCTTGCGCTGCTTGTACGGCTTGTGGTTTTCACAGATTATAACGGGAAGACCGGCTTTGTCGAAAGGCAGCTCGTCTTTCAGCCACTCCGGCCCCTCAATCACCCACAGACCGAACACCTCGCCCACGTCAAGAAGCCTGTCGTTATAGCCAAGCTCTTCGCAAATTTTCTCGGCGTCGGCTTTCGGATATCCCGGTACAATGCGGTCGACCAGTGTAGAGCAGAACACGCACTCGTTTTTCAGCCAGTTTGTGAAACCTTCTCCGAGCTGCCACTGCTCTGCGTAAAGCTTCACGCACTTTTCAAGCTCTTTCCCGTTGTCGTCGATAAGCTCGCAGGAGAGTATTACTATCCCCTTACCCTTTTCGCCGCCGAACTTTTTGTATCTCCTGTACAGCCACTGGGTTAGCTTTCCCGGATAGCTTGAAGCGGGAGCGTCGTCGAAGGAGCATGACGGGTCGTACTGTATTCCGGCTTCGGTAGTGTTGCAGACCACATAGCGCATATCCTCGCTTTCCGCATAGGACAGCACCGCTTCGTAGTCTTCGTACGGACTTAAGCACTTGCTTACGCAGGAGATAACTCTTCGTTCGTCAACCTTTCTTCCGTTTTCGTTTCCGCGGAGTATCAGAGTGTAAAGTCCCTCCTGCTCGTTTATTATATCGGAAAGACCCTTCGCTATCGGCTGACAAATGACGACCTTTGAGTTGAAACCTGCCGTCTCGTTCATTTTGTCTATCCAGCATTCGACAAATGCGCGGAGAAAGTTTCCTTCACCGAACTGGAATATCCTCTCCGGCGCGTCCTTTAATATGTAGCCTTTATAGCCGATGTCCTTCAGCGTTTCATAGCATAAATTTTTCATTATAATACCTTCTTCGTCAGTCAAAGCGTTACGCCGTCTTTAAATATAGCCATGTCGTGATAGCCTTTTTCCTCGGACTTCACCTTTTTGCCGGACGCGACCTCAAGCACGAACTCGAATAGCTCCGCACCTGTCTCAGCGAGGGTTTTGTCGTTCACCATAGCTCCGCAGTCAAAGTCTATCCAGTCATGCTTTTTCTCGGAGAGAGCGGTGTTTGTGGATATTTTCACCGTCGGAACGGGAGAGGAAAAAGGTGTTCCCCTGCCTGTCGTGAACAGTACGATGTGTACTCCGCTTGCAGCCAGTGCGGTTGAGGCAACAAGGTCGTTTCCGGGCGCGCTCAATAGATTTAATCCATTTGACGATACTCTCTCGCCGTATTTCAGCACGCCTCTCACCGCGGAGCTTCCCGACTTCTGCGTGCATCCGAGGGATTTTTCCTCAAGCGTGCTGATTCCGCCCTTTTTGTTGCCGGGAGATGGATTTTCGTATATGGTTTGTCCGTGCGAGGTGAAGTAGTTTTTGAAATCGTTTATCAGACTGACCGTTTGCAGAAAAATCTCTTCGTTTTCACAGCGATTCATCAGCAGAGTCTCCGCGCCGAACATCTCGGGAACCTCCGTGAGTACAGTCGTGCCGCCCTTTGATACAAGGATGTCGGAAAAGCGTCCTACGGCAGGATTTGCGGGGATTCCCGACAGTCCGTCCGAGCCGCCGCATTTCAGTCCCACGATAAGCTCGCTCGCGGGAATGTCTTCTCTGTGAAAACTTCCGACGTAATCCGCGAGGTCTTTTATTATCTCAACCGCGTCGCTTATCTCATCCTCGCATTCCTGAGCCACAAGGAATTTCACGCGCCTCTCGTCATAGTCTCCGATGAACTTTTTTATCTCGTCTATGCCGCTGTTTTCGCATCCTAAGCCGAGCACAAGAACTCCTCCGGCATTGGGGTGCTTCACAAGGTCAGCGAGGATTTTTCGCGTGTTCTCCTGGTCGCCGCCGAGCTGTGAGCATCCGTAGGGGTGTGTGAAAGAGAAAATCCCCTCGACGCTTCCGTGTACAAAATCCTGTGAACGCTTCTCTATCTCGCGCACGACGCTGTTTACGCATCCTACAGTCGGGATTATCCATATCTCGTTGCGAACCCCGACGCTTCCGTCCGCTCTCCTGTAGCCTTTAAAATACGACATATCGGAGTGCGGCAGTGAAGTCTCTTGCCTGTTGTACGAATACGAGAGGATGTCGCCGAGCCCTGTTTTCAGGTTGTGCGTGTGTACCCATGCTCCTTCGGGAATGTCTGCGCTTGCATGTCCTATGCTGCATCCGTACTTTATGACGGAGTCTCCTGCTTTCATAGAAGTTGCAGCGAACTTGTGTCCCTGCGGGATGTCCTCCGTCAGCGTGACGACACGTCCGTCAATGTCAAGCTTCTCTCCCTTTTTCAGAGGAACAAGCGCAACCGCTGCGGTATCGTTTTCGTGAATTTTTATGTATTCCTTCATTGAGCCGTCTCCTCAGAGCATGTTCGGGATGTCGGCGCATTCGCACAGCTTGTCAAAACCGTAGAATTCCTTTGCGTTCCCGCCGAGAAATGCGGTCTTTTCGCTGTCGTTAATCTCGCCGCTTTTCAGGATGAAGTCGTAGCTCATCTTGTAGGTTATCTCTACCATTGTCCTCGGGTAATCGCTTCCCCACATCAGCTTTTCAAATCCGCATATGTCGGCAGCTTCACGGATTGCACGGACAGCGCTCGGGTATGGATAGAACTCCGCGTTAAAAACCCAGGTTATGCCGCCGCTCTCGATGTATACGTTCTTGTATCTCGCCAGACGTATCTGCTCATGCCACCTCGGACGCGTAACCATTCCGAAATGCCCTATGGCTATTCTCAGCTGCGGGTACTGCTGTATCATCTCCTTGAGAGAACCCGTCTGTGCGTCGCCGTCAGCCATGTCTATGGAGATGAATTTTCCTTTTTCCGCCGCTTCCCTGAATACCTCCGCGTGGCAGGTCAGGTCAGTTGTGGGAAGACGGCCGCCGCACAGCTTTATCCCGTCAAACGAGTCCACACGGAACGGCTTGTTTTCCTCGTAAAGACTGCATACGCGGAATCTGTCGGGGTATCTCTGCCTTACCGCAGCGAGATAGTTGTCCTGGTTTCCGTCGATTTCCTCCTGAGTGATGACAGCCGCCGAGACCTTTGCGTAGTCCATGTTCGCGAGGAATCGTTCTGCGGTGTTCGCGTCGTCCGTCATGTACGGGGGCATCATCTGACGTATCTCCCCGCCGAAGCTGCTTTTGCCTCCGCCTACGGGAAATACGTCTCTGCCCTCGACCCTGCCGCACTGGCATTTCCAGAGATGCGCGTGTGAGTCGACTATTTTCATCTTATCCACCGATTCTTATCAGGAGCTTTGCGAGGTCGCCCTTGTTGTGTGCTAAAGCGTCGAATGCCTCGGCAGCCTTGTCCATTTCGTAAACTCCGCTGACCATCTTCATTAAGTCGACCTTACCGGAGGCGGCAAGCTCAATGTTGTCGAGAAAATCCTGCTTCATCGCGTTGCGGCTTCCGAAGATGTTCAGCTCCTTTTTGAGTATTATCGAGTGCAGGAACGTGGTTTCGCGCTTTCCGTTGCCTATGAGGATAATGTTCGCGGCATACGCAGCCTCGTCTATGCACATAAGGAAGGTTTCGGGTCGACCGCACGCCTCTATGCAAACGTCAAATCCGCGTCCGCCTGTGAATTCTTCCGTGAATTTCGCGATGTCTTCTGTGGCGGTGTTCACTACTCCGTCCGCTCCGTATGACATGGCGAGGTCGAGACGATTGTTCAGCACGTCAGCTACGGCGATTTTTCCGGCGAACTGCTTTGCGGCAAGAAGCGCGAACAAACCTATCGGTCCGGCTCCCACTATTAGAACGCTGTCGGTCGGGCGTATTGCCGCTCTTGATATTGCATGGCGGGAGATGGAGAACGGCTCTATCAGCGCAAGCTCTTGTGCGGTCAGTCCCATTCCGGGATATATTCGCTCGACGGGCATACTGATGTATTCGCAGAACGCGCCGTCACGCTGAACTCCCATGGTCCGGTTGTCTGTGCAGCAGTTGACGTGTCCTCTCTCGCAGGAGTAGCATTTGCCGCAGTTGAAGTATGGGTTGCAGGTAACAATGTCGCCTTTTTTCAGTCCCTTGTCGTTCTCGGGTATCTCGATAATCTCAGCAGAGAACTCGTGTCCCGGTATGCGCGGATATGTGGTGAAGGGCTGGTTTCCGGTGTATGACGCGACGTCCGCTCCGCATATTCCGACGTACAGCACCCTCAGCAGCGCTTCTCCCTCACCGACTGTCGGCATGGGAACGTCCCGTATTTCTACCTCGTAAGGCTTATCTATAACTATGGCTTTCATTTTACAGTGACTCCTCTATGTATTCTTTGTTCCAGATGACGGCGGTTTTGAGCGGCGCGCCCTTGCAGTATATTTTGTTTTCGTATGCGTCGTATGGGTCGCGGATGAATTCGTCCTTGTCGATAAGCTCCACTACCTCGTCGTATCTGCTGTCGGCAAGAATCTCGATAGCCTTTTCCATGTGCTCCTTGCGGAAGTTGATGGAGGCGAATATCAGGTGATTCTCAAAACCGAACGGCATAGTGTCAAATCCGACTACTGGACCGAGCGAGAAGCTGTTGTAGATACCGTTGCAGCCGAGAGCCTTATGCTCAAACGCCACACGGTGCTCGACCTGACTTCCACTGCATCCTATGAACATGGTAGCGCGTCCGCCGAGTTTTTCCGTTATGGCAGAAGAAGTTTCACTCTCGCTCATTCCGTCGGTGCAGAGGTAGTCCGCGTCGGTTATTTCCTTTGAAAATACTACCTTGCGGCTTGTTTCCGGTCCTCTGCCTATGAGAAGTATCTTTGCCGAGGGATGTGTACGGTGTATCTGATCCGCCATGAACAGTCCCGTCATTCCGAGACCGAAGATTACGGTTCTGTCGAATATGCTGTCCTTAGCGCGTCGTCTGCCCTCTTCCTCATCACAGGAATGTCGAGCCATTTCAACGCGGAAGTTCTGCGCAGAGCCGAGATCCTCCATTCTCTCAAGCTGGAAGACGGCGCAGGCATACGGGTCGGCAAAGGAAAGGCGTTTCGCGGCAGACAGCGGGAGCTTTTTTATTCCGTTGTACTTCTCCGGCAGTCTCAGGAGCATATCGGGGTTAAAATATCCCATGTCGCAGAAAATACCGTCGGCGCCGTCGCAGCCGTATTCAAAATATGTCTCGTCCTCGGTGTATCTTGTGGGGTCATAGCTGTCGCCGCCGCGTATCAGAACTATCGCAAAGCGGTTTTCGCTCGGAACCCACACTACACCCTCGTGACCGTTTATGAGCCTGTTCTCTCCCTCTGGAAACTTCATCTTGAGCTTTCCGTCGCGTCCCATGCGCATCAGCTCGTGGTCTGTACCGCAGAAGCCGCAGAATACGGGATAAGCTTCAATGCCTTCCTTCGCTTCTTCTCCCCTGAGACGGCGGCGCGGCGGGTTTATCAGATTGACCTCCCCGTAGCAAATGGGACGCTCGGAGTCGTTTTGGAAATATGTGCCGTATGTTTTCATTCTTTTCCCCTTACGCGAGAGTTATTTTAAGGCAGTTTGTGTATGCAGTCGGGAGCTTTTCGGGAAGGGGCGCGGTGAGAATTCCGTAGTTGAAGCTGAACGGTATTTCTCCGTGTCCGAGAAGCTCGACCTTTTCGATTTTTTCGTTCTCGTCAAAGGATTTTACTATTGCGCGGCGGTTTTCGGGTGCGTGCATCATGAAGGCGTAAACACTATTGTCCTTCGCTGTGAAACGGTAGTCGGAAGAACCCCACGCAACCTCAGATTCACGGAAGCCGTCGATTATTACTCTCGCTTCACCTTCGCCGAACACACGCCACGGTCTTGTTCCGTAAACACCCTCGGAGCAAACGTCAAACCATGTGCCTATCTCTTCCAGCGTCCATCTTTCCCATTCGTCTATGGTTCCGTCGGGACGCTGAAGAATGTTTAAAAGCATTGTTCCGTTCTTTGAAATGATGTCCACAAGCATCTCGATGATGTGACCGGGCTTTTTGTAAACACCGCGGACATCGTAGAACCAGTTTCCTATGCAGGTGTCGGTTTCCCACGGAGCTTCCTGTATGCCGGGGAGCTGGCTCTTTTCTATATCGAGCACTCCGACCTTGTATACAGCGGCGTCTCTGTCCTTTTGGGTGTAAACCGCGTTGTTGAAGCCGTACTTTTCTATCGACTTGTTGTAGAGGTAGGAGACAGCCTCAAGACCGTGAGCGTGACCGTCGCTGTCAAACGGAAGTCCGCTGTCGGAATAGAGAAGCTCAGGCTCAAGGCAGTCTATCATTTCTTTCACCGCACGAAGCCAATAGTCTTGGAAGCGAGTGTTCTCTGTAAGCCACGGAGCGTTTTTGTCGTTGTGCTCGTAGTTGTCGTGGTAGAAGTCACGGTATTCGGGGTCGTTTCCGTCATAGGGTACGCCTGCGTAAGGACCTGTCTTGTCGCAGCCCTTGTTGACGTGCCACCATGAGAACGACGCGGCAAGGTGCTCTGTGATACCGAAGGGCATACCGTATTTCTTTGCGGCTTTCTTCCATGCGGCGCAGATGTCTCTCTTCGGTCCGATGTTTACGGAATTGAAGCGGTTCACCTTGGAGTCGTAGTTGAAGAAGTGGTCGTGGTGCGTGGTCTGTGCAACGAAGAATCTCGCGCCGGCACGGTAATAGAGAGCCATCAGCTCATCGGGATCGAACTTTTCGGCTTTCCATAATGCGCAGAGATCCTTGTAGCCGAACTTGGACGGATGACCGTAGTGACGAACGTGATAACGGTACTGATCCGAGCCTTCGATGTACATATTTCGTGCGTACCAGTCGCCGTACATGGGAACAGACTGCGGTCCCCAGTGGCTCCAGATACCGAATTTCGTGTCGCGGAACCAATCGGGAGCTTTGTAGGTTCTGAGAGATTCAAAGGTAGGTTCAAATTTTTCTGACATGGTTTTTTCCTCCGTTATGTGAAAAATACAGTTTTTATGCCTGTCTGACATATGATGTTGTCTTAATTATATCAGACGAAAAAACGAAATACTTTATAAATTCGACAGAATAGTTTAGAAATCATACCATAGCATTCGTTTTTGCGCTTCACTGCCTCTATAAAATATTGACAAATAATCAAAACATATTTATAATTACAATAAACATAATGCTGTGTCAAATCATGCGGTACATAATAGGTGAAAGCTATGAAGTCAACAGAAAAAGGGGTGCTGGAAACGTCGGAGCTGTATTTCTTCTCCCCCTCCCAAACCGCGAAACGACTGTATTTTTATCCCATAAGCACGGGGCATTTCTTTGCCGTGAACGGATACCACCTTGTCCGAAACGACTACGACAGCCTTCTCATAACGCATATCATCCGCGGCTCGTTCACTTATGTAAAGGACGGAAAGCACAGCACCGCTCACTCGGGAGAAACCGTTATTCTCGACTGCTTCAAGGAGCACGAATACTACACGAGAGATTCCTTTGAGTCGATATGGGTGCATCTTAACGGCAGCAACTGCGTGAACCTCTACCACGAGATAGAAAACATGGCGGGTAATACTGTCTGCTGCAAAAGCCCTCAGCTCGTGGAGGAGATACTTTTTAACGTCCACAATGTGCTCGGCGGAGAGAAAACCATGCCGGAATCCCGCCTGTCGATGGAGCTGTACCACCTTATGACGGAGCTTTTGCTTGCTCAAAGTCCATCGGACAGCCAGACAATGCGGTACGACTCACTTGTGCGCGACATAAAATATTACGTCTCGACGCACCTTAACGAAAACCTCAGCGTGAAAGCTCTTGCCGAGAGGGGATATATGAGCGTGACCAACTTCTCGCGTGTGTTCAAGCAGCAGACGGGTATTTCCCCATACGAATACGTGCTTATCTCAAGGCTGAACAAGGCAAAGGAGCTGCTCAGACAGACCGACATGAGCATAAGCCAGATAGCGGCGGCAGTAGGCTTCAACAGCGACTCTAACTTCATCCATTTCTTCTCACAGAACACCGGAATATCGCCGAAGAGCTTCAGAAAGCTGGAGTTCTGACACAAACTATCGCCTATCCGTTTTGTCCTCGGGTGGGCTTTTGTGCTGTCCGGGGACTTTGCTCTTGACATTTAATGTAAAAAACGTTACAATACTATTGTAGTAATTTTGCATTTATATACGCAGCAAATTACTGCACAGGAGGTGGGCGCGTGACTGACGAAGAGCTTTATCTTGTCTATATGAGCGGAAAAGAAGAGGCGGCGGCAGAACTTGTTGAGAGATACGGCGACCGTCTTGTACTGTTCATCCGCGGCTACATCCACGACGAGCAGGAAGCCGAGGATCTCATGATAGACTCCTTTGCCAGAATATTCGCGAAATCCCGCCCGATATCCGTGAAAAACGAAGGCTCGTTCAAGGCGTATCTCTTTAAAATAGGAAGAAACCTCGCGCTCAGATATATCGGACGCCGCCGCCTAAGCCTTATCGGATTTGACGACATTGCATTCGAGCCGCAGAGCCTTGAATCAGCCGAGGAAGACTTGCTGCGAAACGAGAAAAACTCCGCGCTGTATTCTTCTCTCGCGAAGCTGAAAAAGGAGTACCGCGAAGCCCTGTACCTTGTCTACATAGACGGATGCAATTACACGGGTGCGGCGAAGATACTCGGAAAAAGCGAAAAACAGATAACGAATCTCGTCTACAGAGGGAAGCAGAGCCTTAAAACGATACTTGAAAAGGAGGGATTTTGCTTTGAGGACAACTGAAGAACGTCTTATGCTGATCGAAAGCCGGAAAAAGAGCATTGTCGAGCAGAAGAAAAAAGCGCGCCGTGCTGCGGTCAATGTGTTGTCTTCTGCCGCCTGCCTGCTTCTCGCGGTGTTCATCGGAGTGTACGTCTCATCCCTCGGAGTTTCTTCCATGCCGGATTACACAGTAAATCAAACTGCAAGCTTCATCGGAGGCGGGGACAGCGCGGGATATGTCGTGGTCGGAGTGCTGTGCTTCATGCTCGGCGTGTGCCTGACGATGCTGTTGTACAAGCTCCGCGACAAGGGCAAGAACGGTGGGGACAAATGAACTTCGAGGTCGTTGACAACGTATTTCAAACGGTGACGCTTCTTCTCTCGGCTGCGGCTGCGTTTGTGCTCTCCGTGATGAAGCGCAGCCGCGTGCTCATGATGCTGTCCTTCGGCTACATCAGCTTTATGATGGGGACGCTGTTCTACGTCCTGCATATTGTGATACTCGGCTACAACCCGAAGATTTTCTATGTTTCCGAGGTGTCGTGGCTTGCGGCATATCTCTTTTTCTTCTCGATAGCACTGCTCATCTCGGAAAAGACGAAGTTTTATCTCCCCGGAGCAGTAACCGCACTACTCGTCTATGCCGTGTCCTTTACCGTTAAGATATTCGGACCGTCCTATATCACCTCCACTGCGTTTGCACTTCTCGTAGCCGGTATAACATATCTCTCCGTCTGCGGAATAAAAAAACACGGTGCGAAAAACAGTGCTGCGGAGATAATGATGCTCGCGTGCGTCCTGCTCCAGATAGCCCTGTACATCGTCTCCGTGTTCATGACCGACTACACGAGCTTCAACCTATACTTTGCCGTTGATATTGCATTTACTCTATCCATGACGGCTCTTCTTCCGATATTCTGCCGAAGGGAGAGCGCACAATGACGTATATCGAAAACATTTACATATGCATAGTCCTGCCGCTTCTCTTGTCCCTCTTCTTCACTGACGGAAAAGCGCGCACCAATACGGTATTCATACTCATCGGAATGACGGTGTGCTACCTCAGCGCGTATGTCAACAGCTTCTTCTCAGCGTTCTATACGACGGATGCGGTCACGGCGGCGGTTGAGATTTCTCCCGTGTGCGAGGAAATAATTAAGCTTATTCCCCTCATCATGTACGTCGTTATCTTCGAGCCGATAAGGAGAGACATACCCGCCGCGGCAATTGCGATATCCGTTGGCTTTGCAACCTTCGAGAACGTGTGCTTCCTCACTGAAAACGGCGCGGAGGATTTCTTCTTCCTGCTCGCGAGGGGAATGTCTGCGGGCGCGCTCCACATCCTCTGCGGAATAGTTTTCGGCGGGGGAATTGCGTATGTGTTCGGTCACGACTGGCTCATGCTCACGGGAAGCGTCGGAATACTCGGCATGTCTATAGTGTTCCACGCGCTGTACAACCTCATGATAACCTCGGACGGCGTGTTCAGGCAGATAGGATATGTGTTCCCGTCAGTGCTCATCATGCTTTTGTTCATATTAAAGTGCGTCGCGGAGAAAAGCGGATTCAAAATCAAAACCGAATAACAAGACAGCTTTCGTAAGCGTGTAAATTTCGCGGCGAGGGCTGTTTTTTATTTTTCGGAAAAAATTTCTGATTTTGGTGAGAGTTTTTGCGAGATTTGGTATTTTATATTACAGATACGTTAAAAACGGAAAAGCGTGACATTTTAAACAGGAGGCGTGCAATTTGAGTATAAAGCAAACAACATCATCACGGGTAGACGAGATACGCAAAAGAACGTGCGCATACCGCGGAAAGCTGTACAAACGGACGGTGAGCATTCTCACAATGTCCTGCGTTCTGCTGCTCTGCACACTTGTCGGAATGTTTTTCTCCTCGGAGAGCCTTTCATGCGTGGTCGTACTTGACGGATGCAGCTCGGTTCTGCTGAACGGTTCCGCCGGAATTTACGTTGTTATAGGAGTAGCGGCGTTTCTTCTGGGAGCTGTCACGGTAATTCTATCGGTAAAACTTCGTAATAATAAACTTTCATCACGGGAGGATAAAAATGAGCTTTAAGACAAAACAAGGAGCTTTCAGCAGATTTATTTCTGTTCTGCTCACTCTTTGCATGGTTTTCTCGGCGTTCCCCTTATCGGCGCTTGCTGCGGATGTGGCAGATGTGGCGGCGGATAACGCGTGGAAGAGAATGCTTGAGATAGGAATCGTGGACGAGGACGGCGAGCTTATCGAGGACACAGCCTTCACGCTTGCCGACGGAAGAGAAGCATATTCCATAACTGAATTCCTCAATATGATAGACGCGGAGGAAACCGACCCCGATATGGCAGTGACAGTATGGGGTAACGGAAGCGTCGCTACGGTTCAGGAAATAGTGTACGCTCTCTCGATAGAGTATCAGATGAAGGATATAGCCTCGTCCGTGCGCTATCTCTCGGAGAACGGTGCAGCTGCTAACGAAAACGACACCGCAGACACAAACGCCGCACCTCAGGCAGAATCACTCCCGCGCCTTACGTATGAGATGGAGCTTTACGGAAACATGTTTAATGTCTATTTCAGGCTTGAGGACGCGGACGGAAACAGCATCATAGCAAGCGAAGACATCACATTTGACGTGGGACTTTTCGGCGACGTTGACGGCATATTTGAGCCGGAGCTTGAGATAAACACGGCGTACAAGTTCAAGGACCTCACCGGAGTGAACACCTATCTCAGCCGTACTCTTGAAGTCGGAAAAAGCTCGATTTATGTTTCGTATAATGTTCCGATGCTGAAGCAGTATGTCGAGACTATTTACGACTACTACAACAAGGACGCATACTCAAAAAGACCGGATTTTCTTGACGGCGCGCTTCCTTTTGTCGTGCAGGTGAACAATCTCCGCGGAGCTGTCATAGAGTATGACGGAAAATGGACGGACTGCGCTACAATTCCTCTTGCGTATGAGAGAAGCGAGGCGGTTTCGGTTGACTTCGAGTGTACCGGCACTACCGTATCGGGCAGTGACATAACCACTCTCGCGGGAGACGACTTGAACCAGATCAACAAAATCCTCGACGAGGGCAAAACTATCGTGCTTGGCTATGTGGTGGACCTGTCAACGAATCTGCTCGGACTGGGAGAGAGCGAAATTGAGAAAATGCGCCTTTCGTCCGATACCTATATGGAGAAGTACCTCGACATTTTGGCGACGTTCGAGGGTACGGGACACTTTGATATGTCACAGGACGGTAATACCGTTGGCCTGTTCGTGAAATACTCTGACGGCAAGTGGTATCATGACTACATTGAAAGCGGTGCGTCGATAATTCCGTCAAGTTCAGACGGTACACTTAATCTTGACACACTTAACACAGAGATCATGGCGCTCATCCCATATTCGGTAAGCTACACCCCCGGAAGATGGGATACCGAAGCCGGAACGACAAAAGTAACGCTTCCCGAGCAGATAGCGTATGTATTCTATGAATCAAAAACCTACAGACGCGACATCAAGGGAGTAAACAAAATTGGCGTATCCAGAGTTCAGCTGAACAAAGGCACAGGCTCGAGAATTGACGAAAATCATCCCTACACCGCGCCGAATGTCAAGAGCGTGAGCGTAGTCGGAGACCGGACGGAATTCTACGTAGGACAGAGCGTGCCGATACTTGTAGAGTTCTCCGAGCCGGTTAAGGGTTCGTATTACCTGAACCTGTCCGACGGAACAAAACTCCGCGACATCGACACAAGCTACAGTGGATTTGAGCTTGTTAATCCTGACGTAACTGCTGATGGGGAGATACTCTCGGCAAGCCGCCTGTTCTTATATGAAGTAAAAGCGGTCGACAACACGGAGATAACGGTAAACGGCGTGTCCGGTGTAAACTCCGATTGCAAGAACTACGTCGGCGTTGAGTATGAAGACGAGACGTTTGAGAATGCTGTAACTCTCGGCGCGCACCTGAACTCCACCCTGCCCGAGCATTCAATCGGCAGTCTCACGGTAGTATCGGGTACTCCCGCAGAGCATAACGGAGACGAATATATCACCTACACCTTCTCGGCGGACACCGTTCAGAACGTGCAGGCATACCGTCAGCTGTGGGCAAGCTACAATCCCGACACAAGCGGATTCAAAGCAGTCGCGGTTATCGACGGGGACTTTGACAGCCATGTTGTCCTTACCATAGACGGAGACGACGGCGTACTCGAGGGCAGTGTGAACCTCCCGAAGATATACGACAAAAGCGACGTTGAGCATTCGGTCGGACTGTACATACTCCGCGGCGGGGAATACATTCCGGTAAACTCCTACGCTTCCTTCACGGAAAAGAGCATAACAACAGCTCCCGACGACGCATATGAGCTGACAGTGGAAAAGGATACGCTCTACATAACGGACGCGGCGGCATATTCTCTCACCGTGACGAAAAATCAGTCGAAGACGTGGACATACGACAGCGAGAACGACTATGAGCTTGTCCTTGACAAAGATAACGTGTTGTCGCTCAATTATAATAAGGATACGAAAAAGTATTCCATGATAACGCTCGGCGTGGGAGAGGTCAAGATTCACGCGGCTACGAGAAACGGAAAATCAGCCAAGGCAAAGCTTGAACAGTGCTCGAACGAAATCACGGTAAAGGTTCTCGCAGGCTCTACTCCGACAATCAGCTTCCCGACAAACGCGAACACATACCTTACACGCGCAGGAGACGACTGTACTCTCATGTTCGCGAGCAACCTCAGGGCTATGGACGGTGAGGGAGACTACAGCGATAAAAAGATAGCAGTACAGCTCATAGAAAAGTCAAGCGGAAGCATCGTATGGGAAACGAAAATCGAGCGTTATTCAAACAAGATAACCGTTCCCGGCGAATACCTCACAAAAGTTTCCACTGATGGAGAGTACGCATACACAGTAAAACTCACCGCAGAAGCCGCAGGAAAGACGATCACAGCAAGCGGATATATAGTGGTTCTTCCTCAGCCGGCGGCGGTAGAGATAGATATAGACGGCACAACGTTTGTTTCCGGCAAGAGCGTTCAAATAGGCTTCAAAGTTGAGAAGCTGAAAGACGGCGTCGCGGAGCTTTGGGTCGAAAAGGACGGGGCGGTTCTTGATAAGGTCGAGTACAGCGGTGCTCCTGAGGGGGAGGCATACGAAGGCGGGCTTGACTTTACGTTTGAGATGACGGACAACGCCGCGCTCAAGGAGAACTTCCTCGTTATGGCTCGCGCGAGAAACAACGGAGACGACGCATGGAGCACGGACTCACGAATAGTCACCGTATACAGAAGCGGAGCGCTTGACATTGAGATAGGCGGAGAAAAGAAGGACTCGTTCACGCTTAAAAACAGGGTCGAATCTGCGGGAACTACCACTTCTCCGACAATCACAAACACCTCCGGCGAGACTATATCGGGTCTTAACAGCGCGGAGAAGATAGCGGGGCTTCGCAGTGAGCTGGGACTTCTCGAATCCATCAGTATAAACAAGTCCGATTTCGCATGGGGAAGCCGCTCCGACATGATAAAGTGGTCGGCTGACGCGGATATCGACAAGCTTAGACAGGTTCTGACGCTCAACTACAGACAGGGCAGCGTATACGAGCCTCTCTCGAACTTCTCATACCTTGCGTACATCCCCGACGCTCTTCTCATGCTGTGCGGACTGAACGAGGGTACTGCAACGGTTACAGCTCAACACAACTCCGTAGAAGAGCTTAGCGACACGGTAGAGGTAAAGGTAGAAAAGCTGAAGGACAAGCTGTATCTGTTCGGCTTCACTCCTGCGGTCGAGACAAAGCTCACCTACACCGACGGTAAGGGAGAGGTACACAACGTCAAGACAAACACGGACGGTTCTCTCGCACTGTATGAACCGAACGGTATTGCATCCGACGTGAACTGCTACTCCGAATACGCGGGAGAAAAATACCTCGGAACCGTAACAAACGAGTCGCTGAAGAGCGGAGAGGGCAACGGAACAAAGGGCGAGCTTTACCCGATGAATGCCGCATCCCTCAGAAAAGCCGCAGTCGCCGAGATAGTGCTGACAAAACCGGACGGAACACCGTATGTAGGAAACGTCACTGTTCGCGGAGGAGTTTACCGTAATCTTCCTTATGCCGAAAACCGTGACGACGCTTACTGCACGGACGCAAAGTTCTCGGCAGAGCAGGATGAGCCGGCTTCAATGGACGGTAAGCGCGACATGAGTTTTACTACCGACGCAAACGGAAAGCTGACAGTCTACATGGACATGACGCAGTTCGCAACGAAGAACGACGCTTCTCCGATAGACCTCCACGAGGATATTCAGTATATATTCGAGCTGCGCATTGACGGATATTACCCCTCGCTCGTGACAATAGACTCAAACCTCACCGTGAAGGACGTCATGAGAAAGGGTGAGAACCGTGTGTCGCTTGCATATGCCGAGAATCCCGAGATATTTGTGGCTTCTCAGACAGTGGACTACGGCACGGGCAGAAAGATTAAAATAACTCAGAACACCTCACGTATCGGTCCTAACGCTACATATCCCACGGCGGAGTTTGACACGACCGTAATGCTCTGGAGAGTGAACTCTGCCGGCTGCGACTACGACATAACCCTCAGACAGCAGAACGTACATAAGGCTTTCTCCACACAGAACGTCACGGGAGTGGAAGAGGCAACCTACCCCTTCTCGTCGATTAAGCTCATCAGGAACACCGTAATTCTTGACGAGAGCGCGTTCGAGGGATTTGACAGCGACATAATCAAAGCCGAGTACAGGATTTACGACAAAAACAAGGTCGGCGCGGGATGCGTGATATCCGTCCGTCCGAAGATTGTAAACCTCATAAACAACGAGAGGATTCAGGACAGCGACAACCTCCTTGACCTCATGACAAGCATTGCACTGTTCAGCTCGGTCGACGGCGCGGAAAGCTCGGACGGTATCCTCAAAAAAGCCGGAGACAAGGTAATTGACGCAAGTTTAAAGTTCATTACAAGCATGGGTTCGGGCGCGGGACTTGTCAAATGCGTTCTCACACCTACGGAAGACCCGGCGAGATTCACGGGCTACTTCTGGACGGGCATGAACACGCTCAAAATGGACGACCTCGAATACGAAAACGGAATCTGCGTCGAGCCTACACTGCTTGATTTGCAGCTCAACGACACGTTCTCCGTGAGCGACTTCAAGAGCATGGCTGACGGCTCGTATTTCGACGACAAATCAAGCCTTTGGGGAGCGGTTTCCAACGGCGTTATCGGACTTCCCGTAAGCATAGCTCTCGAAGGATGGTTCTCCACCGATATAAGATACAACCTCGACAAGGGCGAATGGGAAGTTCTCATGACGGGCGGAGGCTTCACCGCAGGCGCTGAGCTTCAGTACGAGACGGCGCGAGACATTTTGGTTGGACCTGCAATCCCGGTAACATACTCGATAAAGCTCCGCGGCGGCGTTGTGGTTGACTTCAAGACCGCTATAAGATACGCGGAGGAGCTTGGCGAGGGCTGGGACGACGAAAAGGCTAAAACAGTAAACGACTACCTCACCGCACTCAGAATCAACGCGTATGTCGAGCTGTTCGGAGGTCTCGGCAAGGGCAAGAACATCACCTGCAAGATAGGAGCGTTCGGTACGCTTGAGATAGACAACGAAAACAGATTCCTCACGAAGAACTACCTGCAAGCCGAAAGCCTCAGAGGTCAGTACCTCAAATTAAACGGCACGGTCGGCATTAAGGTAGCTATCGGAATGGGACCCGTCGAGCTTGAAGTTACCGTAGCTTCAATAGGTCTCGGCTATGGCTGGAATTTCAACGACTGGGACGAGATTAACGACTACTGGTACGGCAGTGATGAGGACGGCACAAACTCAATGGCCCTCATGATGGCTGTAAGCAGTGACCCCGGATTTGTGGTTCTCGACAGCACTGTAAGACTTCAGAGCATGGAATACCTGAAATACGACAGAGAAACATACTTCGGCGAAGACTTTGCTGATGCCGTGACATATGGCGCGAGAAGATCCCCGAAAGCTCCCGGCGGAATAAATCAGTTCATGTGTCTCTACAGAAGCGCATACCCGTATATTGCACCTCTTCTGACCGACGACGCTGAGATGATAGTGTTCCTTGACGACTTCTCAAGCATAGAATTAAGAGATGTTTCTCCCTCTTATTCGCTTTATAAAAACGGAGCTTACCAAAAGCCTATAAAGGTGCAGGACAAGAAAAACAGCGACTTCCCCGGCTACGGAGACTACACCTTCGACCTTGACGGAACGTATTCCTTCGCGGCACTCACATGGCTTAGACAGTCGGCGACACTCGGACTTAAAGAAGGTACCGAGCTAACTCGCGAACAGCAGTATGCACTTTTAAGCGGCAGCGAGGTCATGGCTTCGATATGGAACGGTGCGGAATGGACAACAGTACGTCTCACCGACAACGCTATCAGAGAGGACAGCCCCACGGTTGCAGCATCGGACGACAGCGCGATTGTTGTGTGGAAGCAGATTCAGACCGGTGAAGAGATAGGCGAGACCGTAAACGACGCGCTTCTCTATAAGCTTTACAAGGGCGGCAAATGGGGCGATACCTTCATGCTCTACAGCGGAGACGTAGGAGAGGTGCTTGACATTGACGCGAAGATGCTCTCTGACGGCACAGCGGCGGTTGCGTATTCCGTGTCTGAAAAAGGCTCAACGTCGGACGGCGAGATTTACTATTCCCTCATCGACACCGAAAGCAGCTCTCCCGCAGACACCGTAAAGACCGTCCGTGTCACCGAAAACGACAGCTCCGACATATCCCCCGTTATCACAAAGACAGTGCTTGACGAGGAAGAAGTGTTCGTTCTCGCATGGCACAAGCTCAGTGAAGACTCAGGAGTGGAGCTGAACGACATAGGCTTTGTTGTGTTCGGCAGGGACGGCACTCCCGAGAGCAATATTCCCGATTCTCTTGCGGCATCCGTCAACATATCGAATTTCGACGGCTTGTTCACCCTCACAAACGGAGCGGAGAGCCTGACTGATATCTCTGTAGTATGGCGCGACAAGAAGGCGGGAGAGAGCAACAACGACATTATAAAGTCGGCTAAGCTCGGACTGTACGACGGAGTTTACGCATTCTCCGCACCGACGGACGCTGTTGTTACCGAAGAAGGCAATGACGTTCAGACCCTCAGCGCATCCTCGGCAGGCGGAAAAATCACGACAGTTTACGCACTGGAATATCCTCTCGGCACAAGCTCGGAGAAGTCATATGAGTTCACGACCGAGAACGGCGAGACTGTATCGTACACTATCGAAGTTCCCGACAGCAGGACGGATCTTTACTACGCGCATTCTTACTACGGCAACGCGGTCGAAGTGAACGACATTATGGTTGACTTCACTACACTGGCGGCGGAAACTCCCACTCCGATTTCGTTCACCGTGACAAATATGGGCGTGGACGTTATGACCTCGGTTGACATTACGATTGACGGAAAGACGCAGAGCTACGACTGCCGACTCATGCCCGGTGAATACAGCACGTTCTGCTACGTTTACACGACAGGCGAAACTATTGAAAACCTCACCTACACCTGCACAGCTGAATTTGACTCGGGTGACAATGCCGACACTACGGGAGACGTGTTCCTTGACTATCCCGATGTGGGAATCAGCGGTATCACCGTGACAAAGCAGAGCGACAGAGTCAGAGTGATGAACATAGGGCTTTATAACCAGTCCGCGTCCACTCTCACAAAAGCCGGCAGATACGTCAGATACGGCGTTTACTCCGACAGCGACTATACAAAGCCGATAGACGGAAAGTATTTCGCGGACGGAACAGCGGGAGAAGGCTACACGTTCGATATTACCTCCTCCGACAAGCTCTCACTTATAGACGAGGGAATCTTCACGGTAAGCGCGGAGTTTAAGATAGGCGAATACGTGAACGACCTTGGCATGACCGAAATACCGAGCGGCGGCGTGAACCTATTTGTCAGAGCGGAGATTGTTGAGAATGATAATGTCCTCCCCGAATCCGACAAGATAAACAACAACGCGCGAATTAATTTCGAGAGCCTTATCGACATCCGCGGAGAAATGATAAGCGCCGACAGCTACATGAGACAGGGACAGAACAACACAAGCGTTGACGTAGTCCTCTCGAACAACTCTCTTGAAGCGGTGAGCGGCGGCAATGTTATCGTCTCTCTCTATGACGAAAACGGAGCACTCCTTGAAACAAAGCGCACGTACGGCACAGACACCCTTGACATGACCGGCGAGGAAGTGAAGAAATTCACGTTTGACTTTGGATATTCCGGAAGCTATGTTCTCGTATGGCTCGTTGACGACATAAGCGAAGACCCGTCGGACAGCAGCGTTATCGGAATATTCCTCGAAGGCACAGACCTAACCATCGACAGCTTTGACGAAAACAACTACGCGGAGCTTGACGACATCGAGCGCGGACAGTATTCGCTTACTGTTATCCCGTCAAATCCCGACGCTAAGGTTTATGTTGACGGAGAGCTTGCCGAAAACGGTGTGTATGACTTCTATTTCTTCAGAATGAGTGAGTACACAATCACAATAGTATCCCCCGACGGCTCAAATACCGCAGAGTATAAGTTTAAACTCAACAGAGCGCCGGAAGAAATCGTGGACATAAGACTGGAGAAAACTGATCTTACGCTCGACAGCTTCGACAGAGACAATTACGCCGAAATCACAGACTTAGTAAGAGGCAAGTACAAGCTCACGGTAACTCTCCTGCATGACGGCGCGGAAGTTTATGTTGACGGAGAACTTGCAAAGAACGGCATATACGAAATAAACTTTACAAAATCTCATAAGTACACGATAACTTCCGGCGGTCTTGAATACAGACTGAAGCTCATGATGCACCCAGAAGAAATGGCGGGAATATCACTCGACGGCGCGGAACTCGGAACGGAGATTTTTGACGAAAGCAACTATGCCGAACTTCAGGATATAGTCCTCGGAAACCATAATCTGAAGATTACGCCTCTTCATCCAGACGCTAAGATATTTGTGGACGGAAAAGAGACGGTGAACGGCGAGTATTTCATGTATTTATATGAATCGCATGAATATAAAATAGTCATAACTTCTCCCGACGGCAAGAGCACTGTTGAATACAAGCTGAAAGTCAATGCGAAACCGATAGATATCAAGAGCACAGCTGAAGACTTGAGTGTTGCTGCGGCGTTCTGCACACTGACATTTGAGACAAACGGCGGCGACTACATAAGACCGCTGAGAAAGATTTGTAAGACTGTAGTCGATCTTGACAAGTACGTTCCCGAGCGCGACGGATATGAGTTCACGGGATGGTACACCGACTCTGCTCTCACAAACTGCGTGACAAAGGTTCGTCTCACAAGGAACATGACGGTCTACGCGGGATGGGAAAAGATATCGGCTGATGAAGAAATCGTCGAAGAATACGAGTTCCCGTTCACTGACGTATATGACCGGGACTGGTTCTTCTCCGATGTTGCTTATGCAGCTCAAAACGGACTCATGCGCGGAACAAGTGCCGACAAGTTCAGTCCGTACTCCACTACCACAAGAGCAATGATAGTCACCGTGCTTTACCGTATGGAAGGCGAGCCTGACGCGGGCGAAAACAGCTTTGTGGACGTTCCCGACGGCGCGTACTACACCGATGCGGTTGCGTGGGCAAGTGAAAACGGAATTGTCAACGGCTACGGTCAGGGAAGATTCGGACCGAACGACAACATTACACGCGAACAGCTTGCCGCAATACTCTACAGATACTCCGTCTATAAGGGATATGACGTATCGGTCGGCGAGGACACAAACATTCTCAGCTTTGACGATATCGCAGACCTTTCCGACTACGCTTTCACCTCCATGCAGTGGGCTTGCGGAGCGGGACTTATCGGCGGAATGGGAGACGGCAGACTTGCACCCAAAGGAAACGCGACAAGGTGCCAGATAGCGGCAGTTCTCCATCGCTATTGTGACAACTTCGGCGAATAAAGCCGGATTTTGATACGACACTTTTAATCAGACATTCTTTAGCCGGACAATTTCATCCTGACAGCACAGCACCGACATTATATCCGACAGTTTCATCTTGACTTCACGTCCGACATCCCCGTATAACAACAAAAAACGCACGTCTGTACGAAATTTCAGATGTGCGTTTTGTTTTTGTTTAATTAAAGGTGGTCGGGGTATCTTTCCGCGGTGATGATTCCGTCTTTTACATGGAGCTTGCAGATTCTTGCCGTTCTTCTTTCAACGTAGTTCGCGTCGTTTTCGTTACGGTAGTCTCTTGCGTGGTATACCGCGTAGTATTCGCCCTTGTATTTGAGCACGCTGTGATGTCCGCATCCTTCTTCAAAGTCGTTCTTTATCATCACGGGGTCAAACTTGCCGCCGTCGGTGTGCTTTACGAGGTGCAGCTTCGTGAGGTCGCTCTCGTCGGTCTTAGCCGCGGCATATCCGATGTGGTAGGTGTCGTTTTCGTAGCACGCGCCGCTGTACATGACATACTGCCAGTCTCCCTCACGGAAGTAGAACGCGCCCTCAATGGTGTGCCAGTCACGTCCGTCTCCATAGCGGTTGCGCTGGAATATCTCCTCGTCAAATGTAGGAACAATCATTTCCACGCATTCGTTCGCGGGAGTGTACGCATCAAGCATACGGTCAACGTAAATTCTCGTGCCGATTCTGTCTGTGTCGCGGTTGTCCTCCGAGTACCAGAGGAAAAGTCCGCCGTCAGTCACTACAGCATGTGAGTCGATAGAGAAGCGGTCGTACAGTCTTTTTGCGCCTCCGAAAGGACCGAGCGGCTTGTCGGACGAGAGCACGTGCATGAACTCAAACATATTCTCGCCGTCGCAGGAGACGTACATATAGTATTTTCCGTCGAGCTTGATGACAGAAGGCGCCCAGAAATTGTGACCTCCTTCAATCGTCGCGACAACTCCCTCGTAGTGCCACGGACCTACCGGCTCGGGTGAAGAATAAGCCTCAACTCCCGCTCCGCCAGTAACGTAGAGATAGAACCTTCCGTCGTCCTCGAAAATGAACGGGTCGGCTTGGTGCTTGTCGTATTCCTTGTCAAAAATAAGTTTCATTTTATTCTCCGAATGTTTTTTTAGATTATACCAGATTTTATCCGATTAATCAAGATTTCCGAGTAAAAACGCCGCAGACTGGTGAGGTCTGAGCTTCACTGTAAAGCTGTCGTCGAATTTTATTCGCTCGCCTGTCTGAATGTTCTCGGCGCAGTGGAATTCCGTCTCGAGGTCGCTTGCCTTAATTTCGAAATCAAGCTCGGTCTCGCCTATGTTGAATGCAGCCGCGTACTGACCTCCGCCGTCCTTCATCGCTGTCCAGAGCACTCCCTCCGTGTCGGAATCTCTGCGAACCTGAGGATGCTCGAGCGCGAGTATGGGAGTTTCGCTTTCTTCGTCAAAGTTCTTTCTCCAAACCTGATGCGCGTGACGGGAGCAGTTCAGCATTTCTATAAGCCTTTCGTTGGTGAGAAGACTCATCGTGAAGTCGTCAAACTTTGTCATTTCTCCGCCTATCATTAGGGGGGAGCGGAATATGCACCACAGATTCATCATAGTCCACTGCTCGTCCTCGGTGAAGTTTGTTCGGTTGTCCTTGTTGTACACCTGACGAATCGCGCCAATCGGGAGCATATCCGCATCGGGGAAGTGTCCGGCTGTCGTGTGTATCGACCACTTTTCGCACCTCTCGAACATTGCGTAAAGCGCGTCCCATGAATCCCAGAAGTCGTCGGTTATACGCCACATATTCGCGGTGTCACGGTAAATCTGTGCAAACGTGAGCTTAGCCGGACCGGGAGAGAGACTGAGCACCATATCTCTGCCGCAGTTTTTTAGGCATTTGCTAAGCAGACGAAGTTCCCAGACACAGCGGGGCATCTCACGAGCAATGTCGTCGCACTTGATGAAGTCCACACCCCACTCTGCGTAAAGCGCGAAGATGGAGCTGTAGTAAGCCTCGGCGCCTTCTCTGTGAGCATCAACTCCGTACATTCCGCTGTTCCAGTAGCATATGCTTGACGGGTCGGCTATTCTGTCGGCGGTGAGATTTGTTCCGAGAATGGGGAGCTTTCTGTGGACGGCATTGCGCGGTATTCCTCTCATGATGTGTATGCCGAACTTCAGTCCGAGAGAGTGTACATAATCTGCGAGAGGCTTAAATCCCTTTCCTCCTGCCGATGACGGGAAGCGGTTGACAGCGGGGATGAGTCTGCCGTATTCGTCCATCGCAAGGTCGGCGAAAGCATTGTATTCGTTGTTCTTTGCATTAGGTTCAGCCCATTCGATGTCTACGACGATGTACTCCCAGCCGTATTTCTTGAGGTTTTTCGCCATAAATTCGGCATTGGCACGGACGATATCTTCTGTGACAGCCGCGCCGTAGCAGTCCCATGAGTTCCATCCCATGTACGGTGTTACCTGTTTTTTCATATCGTTCTCCTTTGTGAAAATAATATTCGTTGATATAATTTTACCATACAGCAAGATGAAATGTCAATATAATTAAGCAAGTTAACCAAAAGAAAAGCCGAGATGCTTTTTACACATCCCGGCTTTGTTTATTTAATTAAAGACCGCGCTTTACGTAGTGAGTATGGAGAAGCTCGTGAGCCTTGTGTGAGTTGGGTTCGCCGAGGAATTCTTCGTAAACCTTCTTGATGAGCGGGTTTTCATGAGACTTTCTGAATTCGAGCTTTTCGGAGTCCGCCTTGTAGAGAACGGAAGCACGGAGACTCTTTAAGTCCACGTTGTTGCGAACGGAAGCGGGCTGAAGAGGCTGACCGCCGCCGTTTACGCATCCGCCGGGACAAGCCATGATTTCGATGAACTGAACGTCGTATGTTCCGTCCTGTACGCCGTGAAGGAGCTTGTTTGCGTTAGCTGTACCGGAAGCAACTGCAACCTTGAGTTCAACGTCGCCGAGCTTGTACTTAGCAAACTTGATGCCTTCTGTTCCGCGTACGTCGTCGAATTCGAGCTTTTCAAGCGGCTTTCCTTCGATAACTTCCGCAGCGGTACGGAGAGCAGCTTCCATAACACCGCCGGTAGCGCCGAAGATAGCGCCTGCGCCTGAACCGATGTCGATAGGCTGATCGAACTTTTCGTCTGCGAGAGCCTTGAAGTCGATACCTGCCATTTCGATCATTCTGCCAAGCTCACGTGTTGTAACGGCAATGTCAACGCCGGGCATACCGTTTACGTCCTGACCGTCTCTGCCGACCTCGAACTTCTTAGCCGTGCAGGGGATAGCGGAAACGAATACGATATCTTCGGGGTTGAGACCGAGCTTTTCAGCGAAATATGTCTTGTACATTGCGCCGAACATCTGCTGAGGAGACTTGCAGGTGGAGAGGTTCTCTGTCATTTCAGGGAAGTAGTGTTCGCAGTATTTAACCCATCCGGGTGAGCAGGAGGTGATCATCGGGAGTACGCCGCCGTTCTTTACTCTTCCGAGGAATTCGGTAGCTTCTTCCATGATTGTAAGGTCAGCTGTGAAGTTCATGTCGTATACTCCGTCGAAGCCGAGCTTCTTGAGAGCAGCAACCATCTTGCCTTCAACGTCTGTGCCGGGTTCGTAGCCGAAGCATTCGCCAATTGTAGCACGAACTGACGGAGCGCAGCAGATAGCAACGTGCTTTGTGGGATCGGAGATAGCGTCAAAAATCTTCTGAGTATCGTCTCTTTCGTAGAGAGCGCCAACGGGGCAGGCAACGATACACTGACCGCAGTTGATACAGGAGGTTTCAGCGAGGGGCTTTTCAAACGCGCACTCGATTTTGGAGTCGAAACCACGGTTAGCTACGCCGATAGCGCCGATACCCTGCTGTTTGTTGCAGGCAGCTACGCAGCGGCGGCAGAGGATACACTTGGAGTTGTCTCTGATGATGGAAACGGAAGAGTCGTCGATCTGAGCCTTTGTTTCCTTCGGGGAGTAGCAGAAGCGGTCCTCGTCAACACGGTATTCCTGGCAGAGCTTCTGGAGTTCGCAGGAGGTGGAGCGGACGCAGGTAAGGCACTTCTTGTTGTGAGCGGAAAGAACAAGCTCGAGGTTTGTCTTTCTTACGGCTCTGATTTTGGGAGTGTTTGTCTGAATCTCCATGCCTTCGTTTACGGGATATACGCAGGAAGCAACAAGACCTCTCGCGCCCTTAACTTCAACGAGACATAGACGGCACGCGCCAATCTGGTTGATATCCTTGAGATAGCAGAGTGTGGGGATGTCGATGTTTGCGTATCTGCAGGCTTCGAGAACTGTAATGCCGGCAGGTACGGAATAGTCGGCACCGTTTATTTTTACATTAACCATATCCATTTATTTAATTCCGACCCTTTCTATTATTTCTTGGAGATAGCGCCGAACTTACACTTTTCGATACAAGCTCCGCACTTTACGCACTTTTCCTTGTTGATGACGTGAGGCTCCTTAACCTTACCCGTGATAGCTCCGGCAGGGCAGTTTCTCGCGCAGAGAGTACAGCCGCGGCACTTTTCGGGATCGATTTCATAGGAGAGGAGCTTCTTGCAGACGCCTGCGGGACACTTCTTGTCGACAATGTGTGCGATATATTCGTCGCGGAAGAAGTGGAGTGTAGAGAGAATCGGGTTAGGAGCTGTCTGACCGAGGGCGCAGAGAGAAGCGGATTTTATGTAGTTTGCGAGTTCTTCGAGCTTGTCAAGATCTTCCATTTCGCCGTTGCCGGAGGTGATCTTGTTAAGAATCTCGAGAAGTCTTACTGTACCGATACGGCAGGGAGAGCATTTACCGCAGGATTCATCGACTGTGAATTCAAGGAAGAACTTCGCGATGTCGACCATACAGGTGTCCTCGTCCATTACGATAAGACCGCCGGAGCCCATCATGCAGCCGATTTTGGTAAGGTTGTCAAAATCGATTTCAGTGTCGATAAGAGAAGCCGGGATGCATCCGCCTGAAGGACCGCCGGTCTGAGCAGCCTTGAACTTTTTGCCGTGCGGAATGCCGCCGCCGATTTCTTCGATGATCTCGCGGAGAGTTGTGCCCATAGGAATTTCAACAAGACCTGTGTTCTTAATCTTTCCGCCGAGAGCGAATACCTTTGTACCCTTGGAGCCTTCAGTACCCATGGAAGCGAACCAGTCTGCTCCCTTGAGGATAATCTGAGCTACGTTAGCGTAGGTTTCAACGTTGTTAACTATTGTAGGCTGACCCCACAGACCCTTAACTGCCGGGAACGGAGGACGCGGACGAGGCTCACCGCGATTACCTTCAATGGAGGTAAGGAGGGCAGTTTCTTCACCGCAAACGAACGCGCCTGCGCCGAGTCTGATGTGAATATCGAAGTTGAAGCCTGTGCCGAAGATGTCCTTGCCGAGCAGACCGTATTCTCTTGCCTGTTCGATAGCGATGTTAAGTCTCTTTACTGCGATAGGATATTCTGCACGAACGTAGATCCAGCCTTCGTCAGCACCGATAGCGTAGCCGGCGATAGCCATAGCTTCGAGAACTGCGTGCGGGTCGCCTTCGAGAACGGAACGGTCCATGAACGCACCCGGGTCACCTTCGTCGGCGTTACATACAACGTACTTCTTGTCGGAAACGGACGCTCTTGCGAACTGCCATTTACGACCTGTGGGGAATCCTCCGCCTCCTCTTCCGCGAAGACCTGACGCTGAAATTGTCTGGATAACTTCTTCGGGAGTCATTTCCTTCAGAACCTTAGCGAGCGCGAAGTAACCGTCCATTGCGATATACTCGTCGATCTGCTCGGGGTTGATGACGCCGCAGTTACGGAGAGCAACTCTCTTCTGCTTCTTGTAGAACGCGGTTTCGTTAAGAGATGCGGCAACGGCTTCTTCTTCACCGTGAGTGTTGCCGGTTTCATTGTAAACAAGACGTTCAACGATACGACCCTTGAGGAGGTGCTCGGAAACGATTTCGTGAATATCTTCGGGAGTTACTCTTGAATAGAAGGTTCCTTCCGGATAGATGATCATGATGGGACCAAGTGCGCAAAGACCGAAGCAGCCTGTCTGAACTATCTTGACCTCTTCATCAAGACCCTGAATTTTAAGCTCTTCGGCGAGCTTTTCACGGATGGCTTGGCTGCCTGAAGAAGTACATCCGGTACCACCGCACACCAGTACATGAGAACGAATCATAAGTGTTTTTTCCTCCTAAAAGTTATATCTTGGCTGCGCCGATTGTGTATTCTGTGATGACGTTGCCGCCCTTGACGTGCTTTTCGATAACTTCAGCCGCCTTTTCGGGGGTCATCTTAACGTATGTGACTTTTTCCTTGTCCTTTTCGTAGATCTCTACAACGGGCTCGTACTGGCATATGCCGATGCAGCCTGTCTGAGATACCATAACCTTGTCGGAAAGACCTGCGTCTGTGATGCCTTCAACAAAAGCGTTCAGAACAGGACGTGCGCCCGCAGCGATACCGCAGGTAGCCATTCCTACTACGATTCTGATGTCTCCGCTGGAGGTACGTACAGAAACCTTGTCCTGCATTCTGGCTTTTATAGCCTTGAGTTCCTCAAGTGACTTCATAATGTGAGTTCCTTTCGATATTTTAAATAAATTATTTGCTTTGTTTTGTTTACTCTTTTTTATTTCAGCTCGGCGTACTGCTCTCTGAGATACCCGTCTATCCACATGAGAACCTCCGGCTCGGAGAGTGAAACGTCACTGCCAAGCACTTCGCGAATCTCACGGCAGGAAAGACGAACCTCGCCCTCTTCCGTTTTGTGAGTAAACGTAAAATCAACATCGGGAGAGCCTTGTATGAGCGTCGTTACAGTGGACGTCATGTCTCCCAGCGGGATAAAATCAATGTGATGACGACCGAATTTTGCCGCAGTCGTCGTTCCGTGGTTTTCGCTTACCTTTTCCGAGACGGACTCGATTTTTACTTCTCCTCCCGTCATTTCGGCGAGCATTTTCAGAAACGGTATTCCGAGTCCTACCTTGCGCGTCTTGCGGGTGGTGAAGAACGGACTGTCGAGCTTTTTCAGCTGTTCCTCCGTCATTCCGCAGCCGTTGTCGGATACAGTCAGCGTCAGCCACTCCCCCGACTCTTCAATCGTGATTGAAATCTCGGTCGCGCCCGCTCTTACGGAGTTCATCGTAATGTCGAGGACGTAGAGTGAAAGTTCATCCATTGCTCCCCCTCCTTCCGATGCCGAGCAGGTAGTCGATAAGTCTGTTTCTCACGAGGGAGCTTGAATACGGCTCGTCGTCGATTGGTATCGAAAATTCAGCCTCGGATATGCTCCAAAGGTTGTGCGCGTCGGACGAAACCGCTCTCGGAAGATTTTTCAGCACGGGAAAGCGTTCTTCGTACTCCGCCGCGGAATTTTTGTCGTTCAGCTCATATGCGGTGTAGCCTATGTCTTCGGGAAACACACCGAGAGCCGCTACAATACCGTTTGACGTCCGATCAATGTGAGCGGGATAGCAAACTCCGCCGCGTGAGAGAACTGCTTCTTTGGCTTCTTCGAGGGTGATGTCGGTCGCGTTTATCAGAAGATTTTCCTCTTCTCCGCAGACCTCGTCGTTTTCGTCGACTATGTACTGGTGCCCGAATATCTCAGGCTTGTTTTTAATGAGAATCCGCCTGCCACTGACAAACATATCAAATTTCATAGCGTCCGACAGCTCGCGGAACAGGCATACAACGTGAATATCTTCCGCCGTCGTAAGCTCCATTCCCGGAACCGGAACAAGTCCCTGAAGCCTTGCCTGGGCAAAGAATGCCGGACAGTTCTTCGAGGTGTTGTGGTCGGTGAGCGCGATGATGTTCAGCCCGTTCAGCAGTGCCATTCCGACAATGTTCGCGGGGGTCATGTCGTCGTCGCCGCAGGGGGAGAGGCAGGAGTGGATGTGGAGGTCGCAGAAGTAATCTCTCATCGTCACCCCTCCGTCAGATAAGCCGCGATATCTCCGCGCACAGCTCATACACGGTTTTGTCCGAGGAGAGAACGTTCACGGAGTTTTCCCGCGCAGCCTCAAGAGCATCGGGCAGCAGCTGTACATCCTCGGCGAGAATAACAGCGGCGGCGTCGGACAGGCTTGCGACAGCGACAACGTTTGCGTTTGACATGATAGTCAGCCAGAGGTTCCCGCTTTTTACGTGGCTCATAGCGCGGCTGAGAAAGTCTCCGGCATAAACTCCGTTAAATTCGCAGTCATGCCCCTGACAGACCGTTTTCAGTCCGAGGAGCTTTGAAAGTTCAGACAGAGTCATTTTTGCCCTCCTTCTTTTTCTCCTGCGCCGTGTCGTGAAGTTCTCCGAGCTTTGTCAGTACGGAGTCGTCGGCGTGCTTTTTAAGGTACTCGTGGAACAGCTCGCGCATTATCACCGTGCATTCGTCCGCGTTTGTCTCACCTTTTACGATGTCCTCCGCAAACGCCATGCAGGTAGGTGCGCCGCATGAACCGCAGTCTGTTTTCGGCAGGCTCTCGGCTATGCTTTCAATCTCGCTCATCATTCGTCTGGCTTCTCGGAAGTCGTCGGAGAGGAGATTGTACGGGCTGTATTCCACCTTGTTTTCGTTAAAGAATTTGTCTGGTATCCATTCGCTTGCAGGTCTGTTCGGGGAGACGGGGAGATACCTCCTCAGCTCCTTCAGCCTTGCCTGAGCGATGTACGGGTTCGAGACTGTCATAGCCCCTCCCACGCATCCTCCGCTGCAGGCGTTCAGCTCAACGAAATCGAGACTTGTCATTTCCTCGTTCTCAATCTGGTCGAGGACTTTGATGCAGTTTTCGATACCGTCGGCGGCAAGATACCTTTCGTTCATTATAGCGGACGCTTCTCCGCCCGTCGTTGCCCAGCCGATGCCTATCATGCCGGATTCGGTCGAGTCGGAGGGGTCGCCGTCTTGTTTTTTCATGATGTCAAGGAGCGCGAAGTACACGTCTCTCACCGACAGTGCGGCGTCTATGTAGTTGCGCTCTCCCGCGAAATTGTTCTTTATGTAGCTCACCTTCGCGGGGCAGGGGGAGATGAATATTATTCCGATATCGTCGTCGGTAAGCTCTGGATGCTCTTTTTTCGCTTTTTCCCTCGCCAGATACGCCGCAATGTCGACGGGCGGGAGAATCGGCATTACGTTATCGCACAAAAACGGATAATTCATGCTTATCATTCGCGTTATCGTGGGGCAGGCGGAGCTTATTACCGGTTTCTTTATGTCGTTTCGCTTGATGTACAGCCGTGTGTATGCCGTAACCAGCTCGGCGGCGCAGGCAACCTCAAACACGTCGTCAAATCCCATTATGCGGAGTCCGCGGAGGATGTGACCGATGTCGTCCATGTTGTTGAACTGACCGTAGAGTGACGGCGCGGGAAGAGCGACTTTATACTTGTAGTCTGATATGCACGAGAGGTCGTCGTGGGTCGCCTTTTTCGCTTTGTACGGACATACCTTGATGCATTCGCCGCAGTCTATGCACCTCTCGGACTTGATTATCGCGTGTCCGTCACGGATTCTTATAGCCTCGGTGGGACAGCGCTTCAGACAGGTCGTGCAGCCCTTGCATTTCTCTGTATCAAGCGAAACCGAATGCTTGTATTGCTTAACCATTGGTACACCTCGATATGCGTGTTTTCGACGGTGCGCTGTCGGTCGTCGGAGTTACAGCTTTACGCTCATCGTAATCGTAGTTCCGACGCCCACAGTAGTGTCGATATCCATTCGGTCGGTGTATTTTTTCATGTTCGGAAGACCCATTCCGGCTCCGAATCCGAGGGCTCTTATGCTGTCGCGGGCGGTGGAGTAGCCTTCCTGCATGGCGAGCGGTACGTCGGGGATTCCCGGTCCCGTATCCTTCAGAATTATGACTATCTCCTCGTCTCCGACTTCAACGTCAGCCACTCCGCCGTTCGCGTGAATGACCATGTTGATTTCTCCCTCGTACATTGCTATGGATACTCGCCTTATGATGTCGGGCGGAAATCCGAGCTGACGGAGCTTTTTCTTTACCAGAACAGACGCTTCTCCCGCCGATGAAAAGTTTTCACCGTCTACGTCAAAGTGGAATCTGATCGGGTCAGACATGAGCAGCCTCCTTACGGGAAGGGTCGTTTCCAAGCCCCGCCGTATAGAGTAAACCGCACGCCTCATACGCACGCAGAGTAGAGCGCATTACGGTGATTCCGCATTCGTCTGCAAGTGCTATCATTTCGTCCGTCGGGGTTTTGCTTCTGACGAACACGATGCACACCATATCCATCATATTTGCGGTGCGAATTACCTGAGAATTGGAAAGACCTGTGATAAGCACGCCCTGATCCTTTACAAAGGCAAGCACGTCGCTCATCATGTCGCTGCAGCAGGCGGAGTAAACATCGTTGTCGAGATGCTCATCCCCGCAAAGCACGTCAGCGCCGAGGAGTTTTTGTATTTCTCTTATCTTCATATTTGTGACCTCATATGCCGCGCGGCAAATATTTTATCGGAATTCTGTTAATGTATATTTTCTGTTTTTGCAGGCTTAGGAAGCCGCTGATTTAAGGTTGTTTTTGCGCTAAAAGTCCCTATATTTTAGCCTTTTACCGCAAAAACTCGATTAATTCAGCGTATCCTTAGTCCTGATATTTTGCGAGGATGTCCTTGAGCATGGAGGGCTCGAGTCTGCCGTAAACGTCTTCGCCGATCGTCATAACGGGAGCAAGACCGCACGCGCCGATGCATCTGGTAGCGTCAAGGCTGAAACGGAGGTCGGAGGTGATGGCGCCGCTCTTTATGCCGAGCATTTCTTCGAGCTTTTCCATAATTATGCCCGAGCCTTTAACGTAGCAAGCGGTTCCGAGACATACTGCGACGGGATGTGCGCCCTTCGGATTCAGCTGGAACTGTGAGTAGAATGTAACTACGCCGAAAACCTCGGAATAAGGGATGTCAAGCTCTGCTGCGATGTGCTTCTGTACTTCGACGGGAAGGTATCCGTAGATATCCTGCGCCTTCTGGAGTACGGGCATGAGTGCGCCTGCCTGTGTTTTATGCTCTGCTATAACCGCGTCGAGTGCTGCGAGCTGTTCGGCAGTACCGTGGAACGGAACAGATGTCATTGCTTTTTTCATAAAGCTGTTTTCCTCCTGAAATGGATATTGTTTTTTAGCTTGCGTTATATATCATTTTTGATATAACGTTTTTCTATGTATGCCGCGCCTCACCATATCGGAGAAAAACGCGGCTGTTTACATCTATATTTGAGTTTTACCTGTCTCAGTTCTTTTCGCAGAACTTTTCTACGCTGTCGGCTGCACTGTCGAGATAGTCGTTGTCCATAAGCTCGATTACTCCGTGGTCTACGAGGGAGGAGAGGTTTTCGTCGATGGGCATTCTGCCGATGAGCTCTATGCCGTACTCCTTACATACTTCCTCAGCCTTTGACTTGCCGAATACGTTTATTTCGCGTCCGCAGTCGGGACATTTGACATATGACATATTCTCAACAAGACCGATTATCGGAATGTTCATCATCTCAGCCATGTGTACAGCCTTGCCGACGATCATTGAAACGAGATCCTGCGGAGTTGTGACGATGATAACGCCGTCGAGCTTGATTGACTGGAAGACGGTAAGCGGTACGTCGCCTGTTCCCGGAGGGCAGTCAATGAACATGTAGTCCACGTCTCCCCAGATAACGTCCGTCCAGAACTGCTTTACAGTGCCGGCGATAACGGGACCTCTCCAGATAACGGGGCGTGTTTCATCCTCGAGAAGAAGGTTTACGGAGATCATTTTAATTCCTGTCTTTGTAGCGAGAGGAATAAGTCCGTCGCCGGAGGAAAGAATGTCTCCCTTAGTGCCGAAAGCCTTGGGAATGGAAGGGCCTGTGATGTCCGCGTCAAGAATAGCGCATTTGTAGTCGCGTCTCTGCATTACCGTTGCGAGCATGGAGGTAACTATGGATTTACCAACGCCGCCCTTGCCGGAGATAACGCCGATGACGTGCTTGATGTGAGAATCCTTGTGGGGCGCGTCATGCTGCGGCTCACGGGAGGAGCAGTTTGCAGAGCAGGTTGAGCAGTTATGGGTGCAATTGTTGTTTTCTGCCATGATAATTCCTTTCAAAATATGTGCCACAATGTTCGACAAAGAACACAATGATACAATACTCTACGATATTATATAACATTTACCCGATAAATACAAGGGTTTCGGCAAGATTTTGTTATTTTTTTATGCAGAGCAAAATACACAGCGGTAATATAAAAACAACATACCTGTTTGTGCTTGAGTATTTTTTGCTTGAGTATTAAAAAAGACGGAATACATGATAAAAATCCGTGTATCCCGTCTCTTTGGTTAAGTTGTCACGTCTCTTCGGTTAAAATATTCCGCCTGTGAGGTATTTTTTGTATGTGTCGTCCGTGGTGAGTCCGGTGTTCACAAACAGTCTCTCGATAACTCCGTGACCTGTGTCCGCGCCGGTTTTGAGAACGATATTTTCGGTGCTCTTATCGTTGAAGTCTACCTTGAAGTTTGTGAGTACGGAGTTGAATTCTCCGTCCGCTGCAAATCCCACGTGAGAAATTTCTCTGTTGCAGTACCACATTACAAAGCAGCTGTCGTAGATGTTCTTTACTCCGGGGAAGGTGCGGAAGCCTATGCCGAAGTGGTCGCTGTAGCAGAAGTTGTACCAGTTTGAGCCCCATTCGTCAAGGAATCCGCAGGAGTTTACGTAGTTAGTGTAGTCGCAGGTGTATAGCGGATGAATATTTCTCATTGAGTTTCCGCCCGCGCGAATGTGGAAGCCTGTGAAAACGTCGGCGATTCTCATGTTCGTGAAGGTGTTGTCGTGTCCGTCGATGAGTACGCCTACCGAGTCGGGCTTGCCGTTGCCTATGATATTCACGCCGGATATGTCGCAGTCGGAGGACTTGTTGTTTGCGCCGTGCTTGATGTGCAGACCTATCTGCGTGTGCTTTATCGAAACGTCGCGCACCACAGTCTCACGTCCGCCATCGACGGAAATACCGCTTGCAACTCCGCTTCCGTCTATTATGCCGCCGACGAATGAGTAGTTGGAGCCGCAGGTTCTGATGTCGTTCGCGAAATACTCGGCTCCGAGACGCACCATAGCCTCGTCCGAGTTCCAGTCGGGAGCGGCTTTTATCTTCGCGTAGGTAGAGAGCCGCAGTGCCACGCTTCTCTTCGGGTCGGCGGGAGTGAGAATCGGCTTTGAGATAAGATACTCTCCGTCGGGGAAGTACAGCGTGCGGTTGGGGTTGTTCTCGATAATCTCCTGCAGCCTGTCGGAAACGTCCTCTCCGCTGCTTTGGGGAATGTAGTCCGTCACGACAAGGTAAGCGGGGTTTTTGAAATCGAATTCGTCCATGTGTTGTCTCCTTTGTGTGATTAAATATATTTTATCGCTTTTATATTACTCCACAGCTTGTCCGCCGTCTGCTCGATATGGCTTTTTTCGGTCACGGACAGACTGCGGAAGCACTTTATCTCGAGCTTTCCGTTTTTGTTTTTCCATATCCCCGCCGCGTCTCCGTCAAGAAGCAGCGCAGGCATGACTATACCCGCAAGATTGAACACTCCGCGCAGATATTCGGGCTTTAAGTAAAGACTTTCCTTTTTTTGGTATCCGAGCATGAGCTGGTCAAATCCCGCGAGGAAAACGCAGTGCGGAATCTCCCTGTCGTATGCCTTTCCGTTCGGAATGAAATAATACGTCCTGCCGCCGAAATCAAACGACTCGACAGGCAGAGCACAAAGCCAGCTTTTGACCTCAGACTGTTTTGCGCCGGTGAAGTACATTGCGTCGTGTATCGTTGCGGGAGCTATGTTTGTGAAATACCGCCGCGCTATTATGAGCTTTGCTTCTTCCTCGGGGATAGGCGAAAATTCGGGAGACGCGATATACTGCTTTTTCTCCTGCACGGTGTAGTTCATGAATCCGCGCACGCAAAGCTCCCGTATGCCGCCGCCCCACGACTCAAACATACAGTCCTCTTCGATTTTTGTCATACCGTTTGAGCGGCATATCTCCTTCAGCTCGTCGCGAGTGTATGCCCTCTCACTGACGGAAGAGAGAATTATGTCCGAAAAATACTTCTGCCGCTCCGGTGTCAAAGCCCAGTGCCGCACATTATCCTTTACATAAGAATATCCCCGCCATTCGTTTTTTCGGTAGTCCTCTCCGTTGTTGCAGCGTATAAACAAAGGCAGGTCGCTTTCGGCAAAAACATGAACCGTACCGCGCACGGACCAGTTTTTCACAAGTCCTTCGGGTACAGTCCTCTCGTCGAAATCATTGCAGCGGATTTTCAGAGAGTGCAGTGCATTCGTCATAAACTGAGCCTGTACGCCGCAGAGGTCGCGCGCAACCGTCAGCTTGTCGGAGGGAGAGAGAAGGTATTGGTTCGTCATCTGACGTATTTTCAGTTCTTCGAGCGTCATGTTGTCTTAAAACAGCTCCGGTTTGTTCTCGAGGCTGTCTTCGTCCGTGATTTCGCGTACCACACGGCAGGGAACACCGTATGCGAGCGAATTTTCGGGAATGCTCTTCGACACGACAGCACTTGCGCCGATGACCGAGCCTGAGCCGATAGTGACGCCGGGCATTCCTTCGCAGAACGGGTCGTACAGCTTGCCCGCAAAGCATTTTTCTTTTTCGGTCATGGCAGAGTCTCCCCTCGATTTTTTCTTTGAGAGAAGTATATCATGTGCGGAGCGGAAAATCAATATCGTTTTTCGGCATATGGCGGAAAAAAGAAAAATATGGCGGAGAAAAGAAAAAACGAGGTGACACGGAATCATCTCGCATAAAACGAAAAAACAGTGACGACTTTATCATCACTGCTTTTCTTAGGGATGGGGGAGAGTGGATTCGAACCACTGAAGGCGGTGCCAGCAGATTTACAGTCTGTCCCCTTTGGCCACTCGGGAACTCCCCCTGGAGCTGGTGATCGGAGTCGAACCAACAACCTGCTGATTACAAATCAGCTGCTCTGCCATTGAGCCACACCAGCATCTTATATAGTTTTTACAACTTTTGTGTCCTCGTTTTGTTGATTTTTACCTGTTCTCTCGAGGACGTTGTTATTATACCACATCGACGCTGTGCTGTCAATACCTTTTTCAAAATTTTTTTGATTTTTTTCGATTTTTTTATTCGACTGCTTAAATCAGCTCAAAATACGGTTTTATCGGCAGATATCGGACATATCCGTCATGCAGAGAGCCGAGGTCAGCTTCACGCATTCTTCCACGTCGCCGAGGTCGATAAGCTCAACGGGGGAGTGGATATATCTCGTCGGGATTGAAATGCATCCTGCAACCGCGCCCGCTCCTGTCTGCTGCATGGAGGAGGTATCCGTTCCGCCGCCCGTGAGTATCTCAAGCTGGTGCTTTATCTTGTTCTCTTCGGAAACGTCGCGCATCTTCTTCACGAGAGCTCTGTCGCACACTACCGAGGAGTCCTTTATCTTTACAGCCGCGCCGCCGCCTATCTTCACTTCCATGGGCTTCGAGGACTGACTGTCTCCCGTTGCGGTAACGTCGAGCGCTATTCCGATGTCGGGCATAACAGAGTACGCTGCGGTTTTAGAGCCTCTGCATCCTACCTCTTCCTGGACAGTGAAGCAGAAATACACGTCGTTGTACGGCTTGCCTATTCTCTTTGCAGCTTCAATCATAACCGCCGCGCCTATTCTGTCGTCCATCGGTCTGCCGGCAACTCTCTGACCCGCGAGACGGATTACATCGGACTTTACCGCGAATGTGTCTCCGAGTTTTACCTTGCGCTCAGTCTCACGCTTGCTTTTTGTGCCTATGTCAACGGAGCAGTTGTCGCAGTTCAGGGGATTTGACGCGCCGGAGTCGGGTACGAGAATGCCGCAGAGTCCGTTTTCAAACGTCACTTCGGAATACGCCGCCGCCGTCATGTTGATTCCTCCGAGAGTGGAGAAGCGGATGTAGCCGTTGTCCTCGATGTGCGTTACGATGAAGCCTATCTCGTCAATGTGCGCGGCGAACATGAGCTTTTTTTTCTTCTCTCCCGTGCCTTCGACATACGCGATGAGGTTTCCCATGTTGTCGGTCTTGCAGGAGGTTACGTAGGGTGCGATTTCCTCTGCGATAACACCCGCGACTTCATTTTCGTTACCGGGAACGCATACCGGCTTTATGAGCTTTTTTATAAGACTTAACATTATTATTTCCTTTCTTTATCTGATGTCTGTCAACGACGCGAGGATGAGCGATATGGTTTCGTCTATGTCGCGTGTGTCTGCGGTGTTTGCGGAGGTGGAGAGATACCTTGCGGGAACGGAGACTGCGGCTGACTTTACGCCGGACGCAGAACGCTGAACTCCTGCCGCGCCGGTCTGTCCCTGAGTGGATTTCTTTATCTGATATTTTATCGAGTGCTTTTCGGCTTCCGACATGATGTATGAGGTAAGCTCGCGGTCGTACACAGTGGAGCGGTCGGCGTATGAGAGTGCGGGACCTTCACCTATTTTCGCGGCGCATTTCATACCGTCTCCGGCAGTGTCGTTTGTTTCGACTGCGCATACAGTTATCGAGAGGTCGGGGGAGGTCAGCTTAGCGGCAGTCTTTTCTCCGCATATTCCTATCTCGCCGCCTCTTGTGAACGCGAAATATACATCATACGGAAGAGCGGTCTTGTTTTCGGCTAAATTACGGAGAACTGTGATGAGTACATAGCATCCGATACGGGAATTCAGAGCCTTTCCTTTGATTCGCGTGCCGTTTTCTCCGTATTCTACAAAGTCCGAGCGGAATACGGCAAAGTCGCCTCGTTCGACATATTTTTCGGCTTCTTCCTTGTCCTTCGCTCCGATGTCGATGAACATTGAGTCAAAGTCGCCGACGCCGCCGAGATGTACAGCCTTAGCGCCGAAATATCCTATGGTCTCGCGCTCTTCATTGCCTACGGTTACGTTTCTGCCCGCGATGAACATGGGATTGCGCACGCCGAGAGATTTTACTTTAATAAATCCGTCGTCGTCTATTGCCTTTACCATGAATCCGCCCTCGTCCATGTGCGCCGTCAGAAGGAGTGTGGTGCAGTCGGGGCAGTCCGGTGTGAATTCCGGCTCGTCGTCCGCGTCATACGGCTTTCTTTCGGATTTTGCGGAATACTTTGCGATGAGCGTGCCGCTTCTGTCTTCGATTATCTCGTCGGCGTAGGGGGTGATTTCTTCCTTGATTATCTCCGCCACCTTGTCTTCACATCCCGAAGGACCGAAGGCGAACGAGAGCTTTTTCAGCAGTTCTGTTTCTGTTCTATTCATCTTGCGTCTCCTTTCATCAGTATAGCTCGGTCGTGAGCAGCTTTGCGATGAGTTTCACAGTGTGCTCCGCGTCGGTCAGGCTTATCTCTTCGCTGAAGGTGTGCATTCCTGCAAGAGGCAGACCTATTACGGCGGTGGGGATTCCCTCGTTCACGCAGGCTACGCATTCGGCGTTAGTTCCGGTGGAGGTCGGCTCTATCGTTGTGGTGTAGGGGATTTCGTTATCCTTCGCGAGCTTTATAATGTGCTTTGTGAAGCGTCTGTTTGTGCCGGAGGAGACGGATATCATGGGACCGCTCTCGAGCTTTGATGTGCCGTCGGGTGTTCCGGGCTGCTTTGCGAAGTTCACGTCACAGATGAGCGCGAAGTCGGGGTTTATGGTGTGAGCCGCACAGGAGACTCCGCCGCGTCCGTTTTCTTCCCCTGTCGAGAGGATGACATAAGCGTTTGCGAGCATTTCCTCGGCGGGGGTGTTTATAACGGAGGTGAGTATAGCCGCGGCGCAGGACTTGTCGTCAAATCCTCTTCCGGTTATCCTGCCGTTTAAGAGTTCGTCTCCGGAGCAGCGGTATCCCACGGGAGTTCCAAGCTCTACGAGTTTTTCAGCTTCTTCCTTGCCGCAGCCTATGTCTATCAGAATGTCGTTCCAGTCGGGAGTTTTTTCGCTTTTCGCACGGTCATAGTCGGCTGAATACGATACTACAGTGCCGTACAGCTCCTTTGTTCCGTAGACCGTGACTTCCGCCGAGGGGAGCAGCTTTCTGTCGATACCGCCTACCGATGTGACGCGGAGAAAGCCCTCGTTTGTGACGCCCGAGACTATCATTCCGACCTCATCCATGTGCGCGTCGAGAAGGACGGTGGGTTTTATGCTTCTTGTGGGGTGCTTCGAGCGTTTTATTAAAACAATATTGCGCGCGAGGTCGGTTCTGATCTCGTCAAAGTCGGACGAAAACATAGCCTTAACCTCGTCATACGCATTCTTTTCGCAGCCGGTTATTGTCATGATAGAGCAAAGCCGCCGCAGTATTTCCTTGAATTCTGCCATTTATACCTCCATAATTACATATTACATTTCGTTAACCAGTTTTTTGAAGTATTTTCCTCTCTCCTCGAAATTTTTGAATCTGTCGAAGGAAGCGGACGCGGGGGAGAGGATTACGGTGTCTCCGGGACGTGCGTTTTGTGCGGCAAGACGAACCGCAGCTTCAAAAGATTCCGCGTCGATTATTTTCAGTCCCGAGGAAGAGTATTTTTCGTTTTCGGTGAGAGCCTTCTTTATTGCCGCCGCCGTGTCTCCCGTTAAGACGACAGTGTGTACGGATGAAGAATAAACCGCGTCGGCGAGAGGTTCGTAGGGAATGTGCTTGTCATATCCTCCCGCTATCAGCACAACGGGACGGTCGTTTATCGCGGAGAGTGCTGCGGCGGTTCTCGTGGGGGAGGAGTCAATCGAGCCGTTGATGTAGCTTACTCCGCCTACCTCGCGAACGAACTCAAGCCTGTGCTCCACTCCGCCGAAGGTTGACGCGATTTCCCGTATCTTCTCGGGCGTGGTTCTGCCCCATGTCACGGCGACTGCTGTCATGTAGTTTGCGGTGTTGTGCAGTCCGGGGAGCTTTATCGCTTTGCGGGGCATAATCTCCACCTTTCCGCATTCGGGGAAGCAGGCGTAGATTATATCGTTCTCAAGCCATACCTTGCTGTCGATATCTCTGAGCGCTGTGTCGGGGATGGGCGAGAGGGAGAAGAAGGTGACGGGAGTTTTGGTTTTCTGCATCTCCTCCGCTATATTCCGCGTGACCTCGTTGTCGTAGTTTAGAACAGCTCTGCCGGCGTGACGGAGGACGTGCTTTTTCGCTTCAATATATTCGTCCATGGAAGTGTGCCAGTTGAGGTGGTTCGGCGTTACGTTAGTTATGGCGGCGACTTCAACGGGTGCGTCTATTGTCATAAGCTGGAAGGACGAAAGCTCCACTGCCGCGCTGTCTTCGGGGTGAATGGCGGAGTATCTGTCGAGCAGGGGCTTTCCTATGTTGCCGCCGAGGAAAGTTTCGTGCTCATTCCCGCTTTTCAGCATGAGATATGTGAGCGTAGTCGTGGTGGATTTTCCGTCGCTTCCGGTGATTGCGTAAATGCGGCAGGGTTCGAGCGAGAGGAAAAACTCCATCTCGGAGGTGAGCAATGTTCCGCGGCTTACGGCTTCTCTGAGCTCGGGTATGTCGGGGCGTATTCCGGGCGAGCGAAAGACAACGTCTTCGTTTATCCCGTCAAGATAGCTCTCCCCGAGTATCAGCTTTGCTCCGAGCCCCTCGAGAGTATCGGCGCATTCACCAAGCTCGTCGCGGCTTTTTTTGTCCCTCACCGTAACAAGGGAGCATATTTTTGTAAGCTGTCCCGCGAGCGGAAGATTTGACACTCCCGCGCCTATGAGAGACACGCTTTTTCCCATGAAATATTCTTCAAATTTGTTCATTGTGTTTTTCTCCGCTAAAGGATGCACGGCAAATAATGAGGAAGCCGCTTTTGACTATTATAGCTTATTTTCCCGCCTTTTACAATATACAGAAATAATAAAGTTGTTTGCTACATCATAATAGATAACCTCGTGCAGATGTAATGTGGTATCGCGCACGGCAGTCGGGCATATACTGGGAAAGGAGGAAATACTTTCGGCGTGATTAATTCCGGCGGTGTGCGGTAATAATAAAAAATGAAAACACAGGAACGAGAAAGGATGAAAACAAAATGATACGGCGCGGCGACATATATTATGCGGATCTCAGTCCCGTTGTGGGAAGCGAGCAGGGCGGCAAAAGACCGGTGCTGATTGTGCAGAACGACACGGGAAACCTGCATTCTCCGACGGTGATAGCGGCTGCGATAACGAGCAGAATGGGCAAAAACCGCCTTCCCACACATATTGATATAAACGCGGAGAGGGTCGAGGGTTTGTCAAAGGATTCCGTCGTTCTGCTCGAGCAGGTGAGGACGATTGACAAACAGCGGCTCGGCGACAAAATGGGACACCTCGACGACGAGACCATGACGCACGTGAACACCGCGCTCAGCGTCAGCTTTGGCTTAGGAAGTGCTGAATAACATATCTTGACTTTTCCCGCGACTATTGCTTCTCCCCTTCTTGATTTGACGGAACGACGGTGGTATAATACCGAAAAACTTATTGAATACATAAGGAAATCGGTATTATGAAACTGTTTCTCATATGCTTTATCGCGGGAATGGCGGCGCAGCTTGTTGACGGAACGCTCGGCATGGCTTACGGAGTCACGTCGGGTACACTTCTTCGTGCGATGGGCATTCCCTCTGCCGTGTCGTCGTTCTGCGTTCACCTCGCGGAGATATTCACAACTCTTGCCTCGGGCGTGTCCCACTTCAAAATGAAAAACATCGACAAAGGGCTTGTTCTGCGGCTGATAATTCCCGGAGTAGTCGGCGGCGTCGTTGGCGCGTATATCCTGACCTCCTTTGACGAGCGCGTGATATCCCCCATAGTTTCCGCTTATCTTATCGTCATGGGAATAGTGATATTCGTAAAAGCCGTGGGAAAAAGCGAGAAGAAAGCAAGGGTATACGGCAAAGAGGTTTATCCTATCGCACTTGTCGGCGGACTCAGCGATTCGATAGGCGGCGGAGGATGGGGACCGGTCGTGACGTCAACCCTTGTAGCCTCGGACTGCGACGTGAGAAAAACCATAGGCTCGGTGAACACAGCGGAATTTTTCGTTACCGCCGCGGAGTCCGTTATGTTTGTGATGACGCTCGGCTCGGTCGGGGAATATCTTCCGGCTGTCCTCGGACTTCTCGTGGGCGGTGTGATTATCTCTCCAGTCGCTGCGTATCTGTGCAAAAAGCTGCCGCTGAAACCTTTCATGGCGTTTATCGGAGTCGTCATAGTCCTCATAAACACGTACAAGCTCGTCTCCGCGCTGATTTGACAAAAGAAAAAAGTCTGTCGTTTTCACATAACCGTGATTTCGGCAGACTTTTTTTGTTATACGGCTTTGGATTTCTTTCCGCGTCTGAATTTGTCGAAGTTTATCTGAGTGAGCAGTATTCCGATGAAGATGAGCGCACAGCCGATGTAGCCCTGCGTTGTCATTCTTTCGTGGAGGATGAGCGCGCCGCCTATCGCCGAGAACATAGACTCGGTTGAGAGAATGACGGAAGCGGAGGTGGGGTCGCTGTACTTTTGTCCGAGAATCTGGCAGGTGTACGCAACTCCGACAGAGCCGATTCCGCAGTAGAGAACGGGAATGATAGCGGCTTGGAGAGGGGCAAGAGCAAAATCCTCGAATATGAGAGTTCCTATGCAGTTGAGGACGGCGCTGGTTGCAAACTGAACGAAGGCAAAGCGGAGAGAATACATTCTCTGACCGAAGTGGTCTATGATAAGGATGTGGATGGCGAACAGCACCGCGCAGAGGATGAGAAGAAGATCGCCCTTAGTAAGAGTAAGCGCGGAGCCGCCGAGACAGAGCAGGAACAAGCCGACAATGCCGAAGCCTGCGCCTACCCAGATTTGCAGTCCCGTCTTTTTGCCGAGGAATATGCCGATTATGGGAACGAAAATCATGTACAGTCCCGTGATGAACCCGCCCTTTCCGGCAGAGTCCGTGAGAGAAATGCCGACCTGCTGAACGTACGATGCGGCGAAGAGAGCAACACCCGCCATGAGTCCGGCTATGAGCGAGGTTTTCATCATCTGCTTGTCGTGTGCGCCTCTCTCGAAGATGAATATGAGCGGTATTACGGAAAGCGAGCCGAGAAAATATCTCGAAAAGTTAAAGTAAAACGGAGTCATGCTGTCCGCGCCTACAACCTGACCGACGCACGCAAAGCCCCATATGACAGCTGTCACGATAAGAAAAACAAGACCTTTTTTGGAATTACTATTTTCCATAAAATACCTCTGATTGGGATTTGGCAACAAAAGCTATGCAGGCAGTAAAAATATGCTCAGCATAGCTTCTTTTGATTCTGATGAAAATAATAAGGAATTAATGTATATACAGTATATCACGGATAGTTAATTTTGTCAAGTGGAATGCGCGGCGCAGAGCTATAAAAGATTGCTTTGTCGAAATTCCTGTTTTTAGGACAAAATGTTGAAACGCGGCGAAAAATCAAAAGTTAACATATCTTTATTAACAGCAAATTAATTTGACATTCCTACATTAATATGATATAATATATCATTACAATATTATAATAGGTGATAGTATGATTATCTTGGGCATAGACCCGGGAATTGCCATTGTCGGATGGGGA
>ERZ779861.523-NODE-523-length-55695-cov-7.076797_pt1 | contig 55695 bp, 60 predicted proteins | sample MGYA00511558_ERZ779861 | MGnify/ENA primary metagenome ERZ779861 (study PRJEB29588, sample SAMEA2163432) | human gut metagenome | biome: human gut; feature: human-associated habitat; material: faeces | place: Denmark | collected 2008/2010 ...
CGACGACGCCGGGGATCGCCAGTTTCCAGTGGGAGCTGCGTCTCTTATCTCTTCTCGCGCGGGATACTTTTCTCTTGGGTACTGCCATTTGGTACACCTCCTTGGTTGAAATGCCGTAAGGCACATTGTCTACTTTTTGTCCAATAACTGCTGTAAGGCAGCAAAGCGGGGATCGGGTTCGGGCTTGCAGCCGCAAGTCCCAAGATTCAGGTTTGCTCCGCACCGGGAGCAGAGTCCTTTGCAATCTTCGCTGCACAGGAGTTTACTGTCCATGTTCAGCACAAAGGTGGTGGTCACGATGTCGTCGAGATCCGCGCAGTCGTTGACAAGCTCGAAGACCCACGGGTCTTCAAAGTCGTCGCTCTCCGGCTCTGTAGTCAATACCGCGTGTAACGGGTACTGCACCGGGCGGGTGAACGCCGTCGCGCAGCGGTCGCAGATTCCGTGAAGAACCGTCTCGACCGTGCCGGTCATTTTCAGCACGCCCGCGGTGTTCCGCACCTGTCCCTTTGCAAGGACCGGCTCTGTAACCGGCTTGCAGCCGCCAAACGGCATATCGCTTAAATCGACGCTCGTCTCAAAGGGCAGTGTCTCGCCGGGGCTTGTCATAAGCTTGCGAAGTTCCAGCAGCATAGCGCCCTCCAATCCATAATCGTGCGATGGATATTATATCGAAAGAACGCCGGAAAGTCAAATGCTTTTTCCAAAAAATTTTATCTTTTTTCAAAAAACTGCGAGCTGCCGCGCTTTACACCGCCGCCTTCCCATGATAAAATCACGTTGCGATGCAAAACGCTCCATTTTTATAAGGAGATATTCGATATGAAGGAACTTTCCATCGGCAAAAACGACGTCGGGCAGCGTCTGGACCGGTTCGTCTCCAAATCGGTTCCGCTGCTGCCGGCGTCACTGCTGCAGAAATATATCCGCCTCAAGCGCATCAAGGTCAACGGCAAACGTGCTGAGCGCGACACGCGCCTGTGCGAAGGCGATCTCGTCCAGCTCTACATCAACGACGAATTTTTCGACACGCCGAAGCAGGAAAACGCCTACCTCACGGTCAGCGCGCCGAAGCTCAACATCGTCTATGAGGACGAAAACATTCTGCTGGTCGACAAAAAGCCCGGGCAGGCGGTCCATCCCTACGACGGCTCGGAATACGGCAAGACGCTGATTGACCACATTCAGGCGTATTTATACGCCAAACGCGAGTGGCGCCCGCGCGAGGAAAACTCGTTTACGCCCGCGCTGTGCAACCGCATCGACCGCAACACCGGCGGCATTGTCATTGCCGCAAAAACCGCCGAGGCGCTGCGCGTTCTCAACCAGAAGATCAAGGACCGCGAGATTGACAAGCGCTATCTTTGCATCGTCCACGGCACGCCGAAGCCTGCGCAGGGCACGCTGGAAGGGTATCTCTTTAAGGACGCCGTCAAAAACCGCGTCTACGTCACCAGCACGCCGCAGAAGGGCGCGAAGACCTGCGCCACGCGATATAAGGTCCTGCAGTCGAAAAACGGGCTGTCGCTTGTCGAATGCGAACTGATCACCGGCAGAACCCACCAGATCCGCGCCCAGATGGCGGCAGCCGGCTATCCCCTGCTCGGCGACGGCAAATACGGCAAGCTCGACAAGCAGTACGACCGCAAAATTCAGGCGCTCTACTCCTACAAGCTCACCTTCTGCTTTACCACGGATTCCGGCAGTCTTGCGTATCTGAACGGAAAAACCTTCCAAGTTGCGGACGTAAGTTTCGTCTCTGAGTATTTTACCTGACAAACGCCCCCACTTTACAATAAATTTCGTCAGAATTTTTCACGATTTTTATTGACAAAGGAGGGTGTACCATATATGATGTCAATCGGTACGTCTGCTTTTTTGTGGATGTACTGATTCTTATATAGAAAAGAAATGAAAAAAGAAACGGGGGATGATAAATGTCCGAAAAGCTCATTCGCTTGTCGAATCTTTCCATGACATTTGAGGATGGCGAGACCATTCTCGACGGTATCAATCTGTACATCAACAACAAAGAGTTCCTCACATTGCTGGGTCCCAGTGGATGCGGAAAAACTACAACGTTACGAATTATCGGTGGTTTTCTGACGCCTACGTCCGGCGATGTGTTTTTTAATGGACAGCGCATCAACGACGTGCCGTCCTATAAACGAAAAATCAACACCGTCTTCCAGCGATACGCGCTGTTCCCGCATCTGGACGTATACGACAACATCGCCTTCGGTCTTCGTCTGGCGAAGCTCTCCGAGGAGGAGATTGACGACCGTGTGACCGAGATGCTGGAGATCGTCAGCCTCAAGGGCTTTGAAAACCGGCGTGTCACTTCCCTTTCCGGCGGTCAGCAGCAGCGTGTCGCCATCGCGCGCGCGCTTGTCAACCGCCCGCAGGTGCTGCTGCTCGACGAGCCTCTGGGCGCTCTGGACCTTCGCCTGCGCAAGGATATGCAGAACGAGCTTAAGAACATCCAGCAGCGCATGGGCATTACGTTTATCTATGTCACGCACGATCAGGAAGAAGCGCTGACCATGTCCGACACGATTGTCGTCATGAACAAGGGCAAAATCCAGCAGATCGGCACGCCGCAGGATATCTACAACGAGCCGAAAAACGCCTTCGTTGCCGACTTCATCGGTGAGTCCAACATTCTCGACGGCGTGATGCTGGACGACTATCTGGTCAAATTCTTCGGCAGAAAGTTCCAGTGCGTCGACAAGGGCTTTGAAAAGAACGAGCCGGTCGACGTCGTCATCCGCCCGGAGGATATCGACATCGTCCCGCCCGAGCAGGGGCACCTCTGCGGCACCGTGACGTCTGTCACCTTCAAGGGCGTGCACTATGATACCATCGTCGACTTCAAGGGCTTCAAGTGGCTCATTCAGACGACGGACTACTGCCCTGTCGACTCCTACATCGGCATCCGCCTGAACCCGGAGGACATTCACATCATGCACAAGAGTGAATACTCGGGTCTTTACGGCGACTATTCGTCCTACAGTGCGGAATACGACGAGATCGCCGACGCACAGGAGGAAGCCGAAGATGAAGAGTAAGCTCCTTTCTGCGCCGTATATCGTGTGGATGATTCTCTTTACGCTCATCCCACTCTGCATCGTCTTTTACTACGCGCTTACCGACTCCATCACCGGCGAGTTTACACTTGCAAACCTCGCCTCCATGGGAACGTATCTTCCCATCTTCCTGCGCTCGATCTGGCTGAGCCTGTTCGCGTCTCTGATCTGCCTGGTCATCGGCTACCCTGTTGCGTACTTTATCGCGCAGTGCAAGCCGCTGACACAGCGCTTTCTGGAGATGCTGATCATGCTGCCGATGTGCATGAGCTTTCTGCTGCGCACGCTCGCGTGGGTCGCGATGCTGGAGGACACCGGCATCATCAACAACTTCATCCGCGCGCTGGGGCTGTCTCCGCTGCCCCTCATCCGCAACAACGGCGCGGTCATTCTCGGCATGGTCTATAACTACCTGCCGTACATGATTCTGCCTTTGTACACGGTCATTATGAAGATCGACAAGCGCCTCGTTGAAGCGGCGCTGGACCTCGGCTGCACGCCCAAGCAGGTCTTTACGAAGGTTGTTCTTCCGCTGTCGGGTCCCGGCATTCTTTCGGGGCTTACCATGGTGTTCGTCCCCGCCGTGTCGACCTTCTACATTTCCCAGAAGCTCGGCTCGACAGGCACCACGCTCATCGGCGACGTCATCGAGTCCCAGTTCAAAACCGCGTATAACCCGAATCTCGGCGCGGCAATGAGTCTGGTGCTGATGATTCTCATTTTCGTCTGCGTGTCGATCATGAACCGCTTCGGCGAGACGGATGAAGAGGAGGTCATGGCAAAGGTATGAAACACGTAAACCGCACGATTACCGTTCTGGTCTTCATCTTCCTCTATATCCCCATGATCGCGCTGGCAGTCGCCTCGTTCAACGAAGGTCTCGACATCGCAACCTTCAAGGGCTTCACCTTCCGCCAGTACGCAAACCTTTTCCGCGATGAAACGCTTCTGACGCTGCTGCGAAACTCGCTGATCATTGCGATTCTGTCGAGTCTTCTTGCAACGTTCTTCGGCACCATGGCAGCCGTCGGCATCCACTCGATGAAGGGGCAGATGCGCAAAGCGGTCATGACGCTCACCAATATTCCCATGACGAACCCCGACATCGTGACCGGCGTTGCGCTGGCGCTTTTGTTTGCGTTCACGGGTACGATGCTCAAGATCAACTCCATTCTGGGCTTCTGGACGCTTCTGATTGCGCACATCACCTTCAACCTCCCCTACGTCATTCTGAACGTCATGCCAAAGCTTCAGCAGATGGACCCGGACCTTGAAGAAGCGGCGCTGGATCTCGGCTGCACGCCGTTTCAGGCGTTTACAAAGGTCGTCATTCACGAGATCATGCCTGGCATCATCTCCGGCGCTCTGATGGCGTTCACCATGAGCCTGGACGACTTCGTCATTTCGTACTTTGTCACCGGTTCGAGCTTCATCACCCTTCCGGTCGAGATTTACAATTACACCAAAAAGCCGATCCAGCCGAAGATCTACGCTCTGTTTACGCTGATGTTCGCGGTGATTCTGATTTTGATGGTGGTTATGAATCTGCTGCAGGCGCGCAGCGAAAAGCGCGTCCAGCACGGCGCGCAGAGGAGGGTTCACGGATGAAAAAGAGACTGCTTACTTCCTTTCTGATGCTCACGCTGCTTCTGGCGCTGCTTCCGACGACGGCGCTTGCCGCCAAAAACGAGATCACCGTCTACAACTGGGGACAGTACATCTCTGACGGCACCGATGACAGCATGGACGTCATTCACGAGTTTGAGGAAGAAACCGGCATCAAGGTCAACTATCTGACGTTTGACTCCAACGAGTCGATGTACACGAAGCTCAAAACCGGCGGCACGTCGTATGATGTGATCATTCCTTCGGATTATATGGTCGCGAAGCTCATTTCCGAGGATATGCTTGAGCCGATCGACTTTTCCAATGTCCCGAACTTCGAGTATATCGACGAAACCTTCCGCAACCAGTCCTACGACCCGGAAAACAAGTATTCCGTCCCCTACACCTGGGGCACGGTGGGCTTGATCTACAACACAAAATACATCTCCGAAGAGGACGCGCAGAGCTGGAGCTGCCTCTGGAACAGCAAATACGCCGGCAAGCTTCTCATGTTCGATAACCCCCGCGACGCCTTTGCCATTGCCGAGTCGATGCTCGGCTACAGCTACAACACCGAAGACGCGCAGGAGCTGAAAAACGCTGCCGATCTTCTGGCTACGCAGAAGCCCGTTCTGCAGGCTTACGTCATGGACCAAATTTTCGACAAGCTCGAGCGCGGCGAGGCATGGGCTGCGCCCTACTATGCGGGAGACTATCTGACGATGGTCGAAGAGAATCCGGACCTCGCGTTCAGCTTCCCGGAGGAAGGCTTCAATTTCTTCTCGGACGCCATGTGCATCCCGAAGGGCTGCCAGAACAAAGAAGGCGCCGAGGCGTTCATCAACTTCCTCTGCCGCCCGGACGTGTCCGCGGCGAACCTCGATTACATCGGCTACTCCACGCCGGAAACCGCCGCGAAGGAGTATATGGACGAGGAGGTCACGTCGAGCCCGGTCGCTTATCCGGACCCGAGCGTGCTCGAACGCAGCGAAGCGTTTGAGGAGCTTGGCATCGAAGCGACGCAGACGATGAACGATCTGTGGCTGTCGGTCAAAACCGAAGGTGCAAATACCACGCTGTATCTCACCCTGACGCTTGCCGCCATTGCCGCCGTGGTTGCGTTCTTCCTGATTTCCGCCGCCGTTACCCGGCGCAGAAAAGCAAAACGCTGCCGCAAATGGCGCGAGGCTGAATAACAGGCAAAACCGCAGTATGCAAGCATACTGCGGTTTTTCGCGCACTTTTGGCTCAAACACACCTGCGCCTGCCGTCAGTCTTGACCGGCTTGCGCTGTGTATCTGCTCCGTTCGGCTTTATCCAGCTTCCAGAATCCGTTTGATCTCTTCCAGGTTCGCAGCAAAATAGATTCCCTCCTGCCGTTCTCTGGACGAAAGTCCTTTTTCGATCATGTGATCCAGCAGCGCCTTCAGATCATTATAATAGCCGTTCAGATTGTAGAGAATGCACGGCGCATTCAGGTGCTTCAGGGAAACCTTGGACATAACCTCCGTAATTTCCTCCAACGTCCCCGTGCCGCCGGGGAACGCGAGAAAAGCATCGCCCAGCTCGATCATTTTGCTTTTGCGCTCGGGCATGTCCTTCGTCACGATCAGCTTCGTCAGACCGGCGTGCTGAAACTCGTCCTGGATGAAAAATTCCGGCTCCACACCGGTCACTTCACCGCCGGCAGCCAGAACGCTGTCTGCAATTGCGCCCATCAGCCCGGATTTCGAGCCGCCATAAACAAGCGCATTTCCACTTGAACCCATCCACGTTCCCAATTCTTGCACCGCTTTTTTAAGCCCCGGGTCATTTCCTTCCTTTGCGCCCAGATAGACCGTAATGTTCATGCGCATTCCTCCGTTACTTAATAAAAACGGCAGCCAGACTATTTAGCCTGACTGCCGGCAGGTACTCGCCTTTTTTTATTATACGGAAAAGGAAATTGCTTGTCAACGAGCAAACTTTACGCCAGACCCGATTGTTTTGCAGCGCAAACATTCTTCCAAAAAACATGCGCAGCCGGAAGCTTGCGCCTTGTCTCCCGTAATGAAGTAGTCGCAGCAGTCCCCGCCGCCCGCGATCGTCTGCGTCCTGTGCAAAACGCCGTGCTGGAGCGCGATCATCACCTCGTCCAGCTCGCAGAACAGGGGAATCAGCTCCGAGACGCCCAGCTTTTCAGCATAGGCGCAGACCGGACAGCGGGTAATGCGATAATAGCACGCGCCCTCATACGGCTGCCCGACGAAATCCACCTTAAAGGACGTCGGATATTGCCGCTCTTTTTCCGGCGTGTACCATTTGACATATTTCATGATGCTCTTTTTGTTTTCTGCCTTGCCCCTGTCGGTGTTCAGATCGGTCCTCGCAAAGTACCATTTGATGTGATACAGCGAGCGGCGCATCATTTCCTGAATTGTCTGCGGCGGAATTCTCTTGCCGCTTGCAAGATATGGCGCAACGAAGGCAAGAGCAAACAGTTCGTTGTACGCCATGGGATTATCGCTTCCTGTTAAATATCTCTAACTCATACCATCGGGCAAGCAGTTAGATTGCACTAACTCGTGTACCTAAAAAGCCTGCGGTCCTTCTGTTCCGTTTATATGGTAGCAAAAACACTGTTTCCTGTCAAGCCGTGCTGTATTGACAGGAAAAGCCCGCTAATGTATAATAGGTAATATATAATGCTCGTTGTGAAGCAGCAGGACGATGGGCGGAAAGGACAACTGCAATGGCTCCGAAGAACAAGTTTACAAAGGAAGAAATGGTGGAAGCGGCACTGCGCGTCGTGCGGGAAAAAGGGATGGAGGGCTTGAGCGCAAAATCAATGGCAAGCGCGCTCGGCACGTCGACCCAGCCGGTTTTTACCGCCTTCGGCTCCATGGCAGGCATCAAGCAGGCAGTCTATGACGCGGCGGTGCGCGTCTATGACAGCTACACGGAAAAAGGTCTGCGGGAACAAATTCCGTTTTTCGGCGTCGGAATACAATACATCCGCTTTGCGCGCGAAGAGCCGGCGCTCTACCGGCTGCTGTTTCTGACGCAGAAGCAGGTCCCTTCCTATGGCGCGATGGACGCGATGCTGCATCTGCAGGAAAGAGTCCGCCCGACGCTGGTTCAGATCTATCGCATCACACCGGAGGAAGCCGACGTCTATTTCCGCGATCTGTGGCTCGTGGTCCACAGTCTTGCCACCCTGATTGTCACCGGAGACTGCCCCTACTCCGACCGGGAAATCGGGAGCATTCTGACCGGCTTCAGTCTGAGCATCTGCAAGGCAATCAAGGAGGTCCCCGGCTTTGCGGCAGGAACCTTTGACCGGGACGCTGTCTTTCGCGCGCTGGTCGGCAAATGAGCGGGGCGACGGCAGCACAAGAAGAACCAGCATGAAAAAGATACGGAAGACCGCGAACCGTATGAAAACCGGATTTGACGTACTGCAGCTGTCAAAGCTGCAAGGGAACCGAGGTGGTCTTGAATGGTGAAGGAAGAACATGTCAAAACCGATTGGCTTTGCTGCCCGAAATGTGGCGGCAAAACGCGAACACAGATCCGGCAGCATACCGTGCTGGAGGACTTTCCCCTGTTCTGTCCGAAGTGCAAATACGCCTGTGTGGTTCGCTATCGCAACAGAAGATTGGAAGAAATCAAAACGCCAGACGCTTAGACGCAGTGCAATCCGGAAAACCGGTTTGCACTGCGTTTTCCTTTTTGCGCGTCGGACAGCCGGAATATCAGAGCATTATGAAAAACATTGGAGGAACCCATTATGAAAAACAGTGCGTTGGTCGTCATCGACCTGCAAAATGACATCACGAAAAACTACAGAGAAATCATCGAAAACGTCAACGAGGCAATCGACTGGGCGGTCCGGAAGGACCTGTGGGTCGTTTATATCCAGCACAACAACCTGTCCGCTGGAACGAGGACCTTCAAATCCGGAACCCGCGGCGCAGAGCTGGTGCCGGAGCTGAACGTCGTGTCCGACCATATCTTTACGAAGACAAAAAGCAACGCCCTGACCAGTGAGGCGTTTGCCGCCTTCCTGCAGGAGCATGGGATTTCCGAGTGTTATCTTGCCGGAGCCGACGCCGCAGCGTGCATCAAATCCACCAGCTTCAATATGCGAAAAAACGGCTATACCGTCCATGTGCTGTCGGACTGCATCACAAGCTATGATAAACGGAAGCTGCCGGAGCTGCTCTCCTATTACGAAAGCAAGGGCTGCTCTGTTCTCGCGCTGTCTGATGTCCTGCGGGCATAACTGCCGCATCAGTCCGGAAATTGCAACAGAAGGAAGACGCAAAAGCTTGGTAAGGCAGGTGAAAAAACATATGGATTTCAGAATCACGGCTGACGGAAACGAGCGCGATATCCGCGAGATCCACGAAATGTTAAAGAAATAGAATCTCGCGCACCGCGAGGCATCCCAAAGCGTTCCTATCGGCATATTCCTGGAAGAGGAAATGGGCAGAAAGCTCGCCGGATTGACCGGAGAAACCTTTGGGAATTGGCTTTGCATCCGGTATCTTTTTGTCAGCGAATCGCTCCGAGGGCAAGGCATCGGAGGCAGGCTGTTGGAGACTGCGGAACTGGATGCAAAACGCCGCGGCTGCAAATATGCCTTTGTGGACACCTTTTCCTTTCAGACTCCCAGTTTTTACAAGAATCATGGGTACGGGGAGGTTTTTACCCTCGAAGCATATCCTTACACCGGGAAACGGCACTATTATACGAAAGAAATACTTTGATTCAGAGGAACGGAGACAACGATGAAACACACGAACCAACTGATTGGCTGCTGCGGGCTGGACTGCGAAGCCTGCGACGCCAGAATCGCAACGATTACAAACGATACTGCCCTGCGCGAGAAAACTGCTGCGCTTTGGTCGAAGCTCAACGGGGTACCAATTACGCCGGACATGATGTCCTGCACCGGCTGCCGCATAGACGGTCCCAAAACGCCGTTCTGCGACAAGCTCTGTCCCATCCATACCTGCGTCCGGGAGAAGGGCTTTGATACCTGTGCCGACTGCGCGCAAATGGACGGATGTCCGGTGCTTGGGCGCATTGCTGCCAACAATCCGGCGGCGCTGGAGCGCTTGAAGAGGCTTTGCGAACCGGAAGCAGACCGAGGATGAGGCGGCGCAGACCACAGCCGGTGCGGCGCTGCTCGGGATTCTGTAAGCGATCGCGCGGCATATGCGCACCATAACGAAATCTGCGAAGGAGGCGTATCCGGATGAAGGACGTGTTTCTGGTATATGACAGGTGCTGCTTTTACGAAATCGTGATATTGAGCTATTTTCTGAACTACTCTCACTGCGATCTGGTTTTCTGCTCGCCGGACGGAAAGCCGGTTCGGGCAATGGAGGGGTTTTCCGTGCATGTCGATGCGTCTTTGGAGGACCTGGACAAAGCGCAGATTCGAAGCTTTATCGTTCCGGGCGGCGCTGTTTCCGGGATCGACACCGCAGAGGTGAAAGTCCTTCTGCGGAATTTGAAGCAGCGCGGTGCTTTGATTGACGGAATCTGCGCAGGTGTGGACGTGCTGGATCACGCCGGAATCCTGCACGATGTGAAATCGACGCATGCATCAGACGACGATTGGGTCTGCGACAAACAGGTCGCCACTGCAAGAGCGAATGCGTATGTCGATTTTGCATTGGCAGTTGCAAAGAAACCGGGGCTCTTTGCAAGCGAAACGGATTTGCAGGAAACCATCCGCTTCCGGAAATATTACCAACGGGTTCAATAAGACTGGAGGAACCAACCATGAAAAACTTTATGAATATGCATCCGGTTCTGGCGGATGTCTGCGATACTGTATTGACGCTGCTTTCCGGCGGCTTTGCACTGCTGGCGGTGGGCATCGTCTGGCTGAAGGAATTTCTGACCGGACGGTCATCAACCTGAGGCAAAGGAGCGGGTACACACTATGAAACATATCGTAATCTACGTACACGGAAAAGGAGGCTCTGCGGAAGAAGCCGAACACTACAGAGCGCTCTTTCCGGGCGCGGAGGTCATCGGCTTTGATTACCGCGCGCAGACGCCTTGGGAGGCAAAGCAGGAATTTCCGGCATTTTTCCGGGCGCTGCGAGACCGCTGCGACCACTTGACACTGATCGCAAACAGCATCGGCGCCTTCTTTTCCCTGTCGTCTCTTTCGCAGACAACCGTCGATGAGGCGTACCTGATCTCCCCTGTTGTAGACATGGAGCGGTTAATCGGCAATATGATGCATTGGGCTGGTGTAACAGAACAGGAGCTGGCGGAAAAGCAGGAAATTCCGACCCAGTTCGGCGAGACGCTTTCCATGCAGTATCTGCGCTATGTGCGCGAGCACCCGATTGTGTGGCAGGTTCCGACGCGCATTGTGTACGGCGAACACGACAATCTGACTTCCATGCAGACCATATCGGCGTTTGCCGGGAAAACCGGTGCGGCGCTGACCGTCATGCCCGGCGGCGAGCACTGGTTCCACACCGAAGCGCAGATGCAGTTTCTGGACCGCTGGCTCCAGACACGACCGGAGGCGAAGGTATGAACGGTATGCAGCTTACAGAACTGGAACAGCGCATCCGGACCGATTACAGCAACATCGCGGGCATGGTTGTGCGCAAAGACGGAAAGGCCGTTTACGATGGCTGCTTCGGCGGCTGCACACCAGACAGCCGCATCCACGTGTTTTCGGTTTCTTTGAAACCGGCGATTTTGATGTGACCATTCCCGTCAAGGGTGAAATTCAGCAGGTCGTTCTGAAAACGAAGCGAATGGAAACCAGCATTTGGACAGCGGATACCTGCGAAACAGCAGCAACGGAACGCTCCGATGTCTATGCCCGGCTGGAGCCATCTTCCCCGGAACCGGAAACACCCGAGCAGCCGACAGCACCGGCGCGCGAGCTTTCTTACCCCATGCTGCTTGGCAGCTCGGAGCAAACGGTCTATTTGGATGTCAGTGACGAAGAAATCCTGCTCTGGGACAACGCGTCGGGCGGACAGCTGATTGCCGTTGCAAAATACGCGCAGGCGATGCAGGGCGCACAGGACGCGCTGCAAAGCTGCGATTTTACCGATCTAGACGGCGACGGCAGCAGTGAGCTGACTGCCATCTTCCGCTTCCCGGACGGCACAAACGCAAGTCTTGTCTGGTTTTACACGGACGGGAGTTTCGTCTACAATCCGGAGTTTTCCATCCTGCCCGGAGAGCCTTCCGCTGCAGGCGAATCATCCGAGCACACGCTTGACGAGGCTGCCGCTTTGCGCTTACAATGGAGAAAAACGAAAAAGGGTGAAACACCATGCAGACGAAACTGACCGTCATTGTAGATAATATTCCGCAGGAGCCGCTTCATGGCGAATGGGGACTTTCGATTCTCGCAGCGCATCGGGGCAGCAGCATTCTGATTGACGCGGGCGCGTCCGGCTTGTTTGCCGAAAACATGCGCGCGCTCGGTCTTTCCATCCGGGACGTCGACTGCGCGATGCTCAGTCATGCGCACTACGACCACGCGAACGGCATGGTCCGCTTCTTTCAGGAAAACGCGACGGCAAAGTTCTATCTTCGCGAAAGCGCGCAGGAAAACTGCTACGCCCGATATCTGATTTTCCGCAAATACATCGGTCTTTCGCGCCATGTCCTGACGGATTACAAAGACCGCATCGTCCATGTTTCCGGCGATTATCTGCTTTCCGATGGCGCGTATCTGATCGGGCACAAGACGCCGGGCTTATCGCAGATCGGAAAGCGCGAACGGATGTATCAGAAAACACCACGTGGGCTCGTGCCGGATGATTTTTCGCATGAGCAGAGTCTGGTGCTGGAGACCGAGCGGGGGCTCTTGATCGTCAACTGCTGCTCGCACGGCGGGGTCGTGAACATCATCCGGGAGGTCCGGGAGACTTTCCCCGGCAAGCACGTCTATGGCTACATTGGAGGCTTTCATCTGTTCAACAAATCCGACGCCGAGATTCGCGCGGTCGCGCAGAATATCCGCGCAACCGGTTTGGAATTTGTCTGTACCGGGCACTGCACCGGGCAGCGCGCCTACGATATTCTGAAGCAAACCCTGGGAAATCGCCTGCACCATCTGCACGTTGGGCTGGAAATGACCTTCTGACACGTTATAGGCAAAAAAGATGGATTCGGGGAACCTTTCGTGCACGCCGTTCGCCTATCGATCGAACGCAGCCGGAGGGTTCTTTCCCCTTTCCGGCAGCATAGTATGGAGGAATTCACATGAAGCAGCCATCAAGATTCCAGCCGACCCGGCGCGCGCTTTTGTTCTGGACGCTTTTCATCGGTCTCGGTGCGGTTGCGGGCGCATGCATGATGCTGCTCGACCCCACGGGAAAAGCGATGGGCATGGACGCGATGCTCCCCTATTTTCAGGTGCTTCCAATGGCAAGCATCCTGTTTCAGGGCTGCATGTTCTTCGTGTTGACCCAGGAAGCGAGCGCACTTTGAAGCCCCGGGCTGATCTGGTCCATTGCCGTCTCCCCCATTCTTACGCCTTCAGTGCCAGAAGGCGCACAATTGCGTCCATGGTTGCTTCAAAGTTCTGTCTGGTCTTGCCGCGAGAGATATCAAAGCTCTCGGCGCGGCGGTTGATGCTGAAAATGGCGCTCACACCCATCTCATAGCCGCCCTCTGCGCCGTCTCCGACGGAGCCGACGATGACCGTGACCGGAACATGCTTCTTCGCGGCTCTTCCCGCGATGCCGATGACCGCCTTGCCGTGCAGGCTCTGGCTGTCCATCTGCCCCTCGCCGGTAAAGACCATGTCAGCGCCCGCAAGCAGCTCGTCAAACCGGACGCACTCGAGGACGGTCTCAATGCCGGACTGGAGCTTGCCGCCCAGAAATGCGACGATGCCTGCGCCGAATGCGCCCGCAGCGCCAGCACCCGGCATGTTTGCAATATCTGCCCCGGTTTTCTGCTGCATGAGATTTCCGAGATGGACGAGATTCCGGTCCAGAAGCGCGACCATTTCTTTATCCGCGCCCTTCTGGGGCGCAAAGATTGCCGCCGCGCCCTGCGCGCCGTACATCGGGTTGTCGATGTCGCACATGGCAGTGACGGTGCAGCCGGAAAGAAGGTGCTCAGTTTCTGCCGTATCGTAGGACACGATCTGTTCGAGCGTGTCTCCGGTCGGCACAAAGCTTTCGCCCTTCTCGTTATAGAACTTCGTTCCGAGCGCTGCGGCAGCGCCGGCGCCGGCGTCGTTGGTGCAGCTGCCGCCGAGACCGATGACGATGCTTTTGCAGCCCTGCTCCACGGCATCGCGAATCAGGCTGCCGACACCGAAGGTCGTCGTCTTCGCGGGGTTTTTGTGCTCGCCGACCATCGGAAGTCCAGCCGCCTGCGCCATTTCAATGAACGCGGTGCCGTCCTTAACGCAGTAGGCGGCAGAGACATTTTCCTGCCACGGACCGCAGACGCTGCGCTCGATTTTCTCCGCGCCCAGCGCGCAGACGAAGCAGTCGACCGTTCCCTCTCCGCCGTCTGCCACCGGAATGGTCAGCACCTCGCAACCGGGCATATGGCGCTTGACCGTCTTCTCGGCAATCTGGCAGAACTCCAGCGCAGACATGGTTCCCTTGAACGAATCCGGAATGATAATACACTTTTTCATACTGTTCTCCTCTTTTCAGAAGCGGACGGCAGTTTGCAGCGAAAATGGGCGCAATTGCGTCAGCCTCTTTTATATGCGCCCGTGGTAATGGTAGCAACGGGTCTGAAAATTTCCTTGCCGAAGTGATCGGCAACCGCGTTCAGCGCGTCTGCGATCTGCTGCGGCTCAAATCTCTGGATGTAATGAATCGGACCTTCCATGTTGTATCCGAGCTCCATGGCGGTGTCGCACTCTTCCAGCGAGCAGACGCCCTCTTCCAGAAGCTTGCATGCCTCATTTGCCTGGATGAAGTTCGGAATGTCGGGGTTATACTTGCCGGTATACAGGCTCTCGTCGATCACGGGGCGACCTTTTTCCGGCCATGTGTAGTAGTCTTCTTGCCGAGCTTGTGCTCTGCAAGAAGCTTCTTTGCCGCGTTGGACGGCTCATACTCTGGGGACAGATGCTCGTGATAGTAGTCCTGGCAGAACGAGGTCACATCGACGCCCGTGAAATCCGCCAGCTCCATGGGACCCATCTTCTGACCGTTCTTCATCATGGACAGGTCAATATCGGCAGGCGTAAAGCCGTCACGGTCGACCATGCGTCCGTTGTAGACGACAACCGGCGCGACAATGCGGTTTGCGATGAAACCCGGACGGTCCTTCTGCGCAACAACGACGGTCTTGCCGGCATGCTCGGCATACGCTTTTGCAAACGCAGTCGTTTCATCGGAGGTTGCGTCGCCGCGGATGACCTCGACGAGCTTCATGAGAACCGCCGGGAAGAAATAGTGGACGCCGACGAAGCGCTCCGGCTTTTCTACTGCTTTGGAAAGCTCGGTGATGCTCATTGTCGAGGAGTTGGTGGAAATCACCGCGTCCGGGCTGCAGGCTGCGGAAATCTGTGCGAGCGTGCTGTTTTTGATGTCCATCCGCTTGGGAGCGGCTTCGACGATAAACTGTGCGTCCTTGACTGCCTCGGCAATCGAGGTGTAGGTCGTGATGCCGCTTTCCTTGATCTTCGCAACCGCCTCTTCGCTGATCTTGCCCTTGGAGGCAAATTTGTCGAGGCTCTGGTAAATCAGATTCACACCGCGGTCAACAAACTCCTGCTTGACATCACAGAGGTTCAGATGACTGCCGACCGGATGCCTGCACTGTAAAGGCCTGTTCGTCCCAGCCCTTTACCCTGTTGCGGCTCATGAAAATCGGAGAATACGCGCCGGTGAAATACTCGTTGTTGTTGATTGCTTCCGGATTGTGGTAGTTTTTCGGTCCGGCAGGAACTGCGGTTTCCTGCAGATCCCAAATGATGTTCCGCAATGTCAGCTTCTTCTCGTCGTCTTCGGTTGAGCCCTTCGGAAATACGAAATCGATGTGCAGATCGTTTCTGAATCCGATGTAAAAAACACGTTTCCGTTCCTCCGCAACGCCACAATTTTTCGCGTTGACCATCGTCAAAGAAACATCGTACCCTGCCTCCTCGGCTAAAAAGAACCTGGGACGAAATTCCTTCAAGATACGAATGTAATCGAAGAAAAGCTACCCTCTGGCATCTTCAATTCCTCTCAGAGCGCTGCAGCCGCTGAACAAGCTGATCACATTCATTTAATTTGCCTCATTCGTTTCTTACTCTTGCGCTTTCCTGTGATTCAAAAAAAGCGGAAGAATGTTACTTCTTCCGCGTTTGTCTGGCACCCCAGAGACGATTCGAACGTCCGACCCTTCGCTTAGGAGGCGAATGCTCTATCCCCTGAGCTACTGGGGCATTTGCCTGTGTATTGTACAATGCTTTTTTGCGCTTGTCAAGCGCGCCGCGCCGGTGTGTCATTTGCGATCTGCGGCACACCGGCGCGTGTTTTATCGCCGGCTTCCCGGCTGCAGCGCAAGCCCAGCACGAAGCCAGAGGCGTTTGAGCCAGCCGGAATCTGCAAGAAGCTGCTGCGTCTTCTGCCCGGAAAAGCTTTGAAGCAGTTCCAGTTCGCTGCCATCGAGCTTGTGCTGACTGAAGCGCGCCTTGAGCGCCAGATTCCGAAGCTCGTCGGGCGGTTCCGATTTATCAAGTTTACATAAAAATTCGATATGCCGCCAGTACGCAACCGCACGCTTGTTATTGGAGCCTGTCTGCATCGCGGCTTTCCGCAGACTCAGAAGCAGCAGCTGCCAAACGCAGAGCGCAAGCAGCGCAAAAAGCACAATCCACACAGCATGCAGCGCCACAGCGCCAGTCGTTTTTTCAGGCGCTTCGGTCTGCGGCTCCGGGTCACTCTGTGAAGGCTCCGGCGCTGCGGTTTCCGGCTGATTGGTGTCCTGCGTATTCGTCTTTTCTTCACCGGTCGACGGGCTCTGCGGCTGCTCCTGCTGCGGCTGGTCCTGCGTCTGTGTGTTCAGAACCTCCGCAGGTGTCGCGTCCATGATCTGCCAGCCCATGCCGTCGATATAATACTCCACCCACGCATGCGCGTCGTCCTCTGTCACATCCGCCCATTGACCTGCCGTCGTCTTGAAATAATAGCCCGTCACGTAACGCGCCGGAATGCCCGCCGCGCGAAGAAGAAGTACCGTTGCCGTCGTGAAATGGACACAGTAGCCGGTGTCGCTCTCGCGCAGAAACCAGAGCGCAAAATCCTCGCCCTCCGGCGCGCGGGGCGTGTCGAGGCTGTAGGTCTTGGATTTGGAAACATATTTTGCAATTGCGCGCGCAGCCGTTTTGGCGTCGGAAGCGTCCGCGCCGTCAATCCCGGAGACAATTGCCTGCAGGTCCGGGCGGATATCGTCCGGCAGCTGCGTATAGGTCCGATGAACAAACCGTTCATACTGCGCGTTCCGGTCCGCCGTTTCCTCGACAAATGCGGTTTCGATCGTATATTCCGTCAGCTGGCTCGGATTTTTGACGTAAGCATCAAAAACCGCTTCTCCGCCTGTGGGCAGCTCCAGCGGCCGGTACGGAAGGTAGTAAATGGAGGACTTCATGTCCGTTTTAATTTGCAGCTTGTTGACCGTGTCCAGCCCGAGGGTCTGCACATCCGGCGCAAGCAGCACGCCGGCGCTTACCCCAGAGCCGTCATAATCCTCCTCCGACAGCGCCATCCAGCGGCTGTCTTCATAGACAGCCATCGAATCCGCACGCAGGTGGCAGGCAGCGGAAAAATCGGAATAAACCTGCATCACGCGCCTGCCAGTTTTACGCTGGGGACCGACTCTTTTGAGATTCACGCTCGACACGTTCGAGTCCCAGACCCATCTGCCGAGTGTGCTCGGGGTAAAGGGCGAGACGAATTCCACCTGTCCGGTCGCGGCGTTTCTGCGGAAGACCGTGAGCTTTTCCGCCGTCCGGCTGACCATGGGCGAGAGGCTTTTGGACCATGCAGAACGCTCATAGCCGTATCGCGGGAAAATCAGTGCAAGCGCAGCCATCAGAATTGCCACCGGGACCATCAGGTGCAGCGTCAGCCGGTGCCCGGACTGGGTGGTATCGAAGCGCAGCTTCTGCGTCAGGACCAGCAGCGTCAAAGAGCCTGTGAGCGTCAGCATCGGAAGCGTCGCCGGCTCAGTCTGCAAAATGACCAGACAGACGACGAGAAACGGCAGACTTGCCAGAAAGACGCCCAGCAGAGACATGCGCGAAAGAACTGTCCAGACCGTGCATAGCGCCAGCAGCGCCGCGAAAATACCGAGCGCCATGGTTGCGTCCGCGCCGCTTTCCGCTGCGTCTGCCAGCGCCTGCGGCATCGAAAAGTGAAACGCCTGCACATATTCTTCCAGAATTCCGCCGAGCAGCCCCATAGCGCTCAGCAGGGCTTCCCCGCGGAAGAACCACGCAAACGCACCGGCAGCGACAGCCGTTGCACCAAAGCCGTAAACCGGGCGGAAGACGGCAAAAATCACCGAAAACACAATCGACGCCGCCAGACACACCAGCAGCAGCGCCCAGCTGTCAACCGGCAGACCGAATGCGCTCACCGGGCAGAAGACCGCGCCGAAGCTCACGCCGAACGCGCAGATTGCTGCGGCAAGCGCCGCACGAAGGCTCTGCTTTTCCGCAATCATACCGCCACCTCCGCCTGCGTCTGCCCGATGTGATAGCGCCAGTCCGCCGCTGAAAAGCTTCGATTGGCAATGGACGGTGTTCCGTCCCTGAGACCCGTGTGCAGAAGCTGTTCCAGAAGCGCACGCAGATCCTCTGCCGACGCAATCTGCGCCGACTGCGGCTCGAAGCTCTCCGGGTCCAGCCAGCAGACCGTGTGCGCAAGCTCCTGCGACAAAAGCCAGCCGGACATCCACTGCAACAGCCCCAGCGTCCGGTCCACCGCATCGCGCGTACCCGCCAGATCGAAGCTTAACACAGCCTGCCCGCGCACCGGCTCAATCGGCTCGCGGACAATCAGGCTGTCCGTCTTCGCAGACAGTTTCCAGTGGATATCGCGCATGGAGTCTCCGGGGTGGTAGGCGCGCATCTCGTGCGTCTCGGAAAAACCGCCGGCAGGCTTTGCACGGTAGCGCCTTGCCGTAAGTTGGGTGAGGCTCGGCGTATCAATCGGCTGGATATCCTCCGGCAGAACAAGCAGCTCTCCCAGCTCCGGCAGCCGCAGCGGGAACCGAAACAGCCCCAGATAATCGTACACGCTCCCTTTTTCCAGCATGCACTGGTAAGCGCCTGCATGATGCGTGGCAAGCTCGAGCTGCGCGGTTTTAGAACCGGAAAGGGAAATCTTCTGACGGCTGACGCTCATTCCCATGCAGTCATACACCACGCTCTGCAGCCGGTAGGGCGGCGATAAACGCCGCGCGCCTGCATTTTCCAGCCGGATATGTGCGCTCTGCCCCATGAGGCACGCTGCCGGCATGTCTGCAGAGATCCGCAGACGCAGCATTGGGGCTAAGCTGCAAAGCAGAGAAAACCACGGCAGCGTCACAGTCAGCATCAGCAGATACCACGAAAACCAGCCGGTATAATACGTATGGAAAATCAGAACGCCCGCCAGCGACGTCAGATACATCAGTCTGTTCTTGCACATGGCTAAATTCTCGGCGCAGGCGTGGATTTCAGAATACTTTCCAGCAGCTCTTCCGCGCGCATGCCCTTTGCGTCCGCCTCGGCAGACAACAGCAGCCTGTGCGCGCAGGTCGAGACGAAGACCGCCTGAATGTCCTTCGGCAGAACATAGTCTCTTCCCTGCACATACGCAACCGACTTTGCCATCGCGCCGAGAGACAGCGTTGCCCGGGGGCTTGCGCCGCGCGCGATCATCGGGTCCTGCCTCGTTTTGCCGACGAGCGAGACAATATAGTCCGCCAGCTCCGGCTTTACGTACACATTCGCCGCCTCCTGCTGCATGGAAAGAAGCTCCTCGCGCGTCACGACCTGCCGCACCTGCAAAAGAGGATTGCCCTTCTGGCGGCTGAGCAGAATCTCGCGTTCGTCCGCTGGTGCCGGATAGCCGATCGAAAGGCGGACCGTAAAGCGGTCCATCTGCGAATCCGGCAGCAGCTGCGTGCCGGAAGCGCCTGTCGGGTTCTGGGTTGCAAAGACGCAGAACGGCTCCGGAATCCGGTGACTCACACCGTCGACCGTGACCTGCCCCTCCTCCATTGCCTCCAGAAGCGCCGACTGGGTGCGCGACGTCGCGCGGTTCAGCTCGTCCGCAAGAAAGAGGTTGCACAGAATGACACCCGGCTGATAGCGCATCGTGCCGGATTCCTTATCAAAAATGCTGTAGCCCGTGATATCGCTCGGCAGCACGTCCGGCGTAAACTGTACGCGCCCGTAGTCCAGCCCCAGTGCGCGGGAAAACGCCAGCGCCATTGTCGTCTTGCCGACGCCGGGAATATCCTCGAGCAGGATGTGCCCTTTTGCCAGAATGACCGTAAGTACCCAGATCAGCACGCGGTCCTTGCCGCAGACCGCCTTCTTGACCTCCGCTAAAATCTGACTTGCCTGATTCAATGCCCTTCCTCCCTGTCTTTCGTAAGCTTCCGTTCTCTATCTTAGTTATTATACCAGAAATCTGGCGGAATAATTATGAAGATTTCCTAAAGTTTTCCGCGTCAGCCGTAAGACCTGAATTGTGCTATCTTTTGGGTTCTGTCACAAATTTTTCATGATTCCGTGTTTACTTTTCTTTTTTTGTGTAGTATAGTGAAAGCAACCTGAATCAAAAGGAGACTTTTCCATGACGAATGCAGTCAAGCGAATCGGCGTACTCACCTCCGGCGGCGACGCGCCCGGCATGAACGCAGCGATCCGCGCGGTCGTCCGCTCGGCAATCTATCGCGGCATCGACTGCGTCGGCATCCGGCGCGGCTTCAACGGGCTGATCAACGGCGATTTCGTCCGCCTCGATGAAAACAGCGTCAACCATATTATCAACCGCGGCGGCACCATGCTCTACACCGCCAGAAGCGAAGAATTCCGCACCCTGGACGGGCAGCAGCGCGCAGCGGCAACCTGCAAGCTTCTGGGGCTGGACGGCATTGTCGGCGTCGGCGGCGACGGCACGTTCCGTGGTCTCCAGGAGTTTTCCAAGCAGGGCATCAGCGTCGTCGGCGTCCCGGCGACGATCGACAACGACATCGTCTGCACCGACTACACCATCGGCTACGACACCGCGGCAAATACCGCCGTGGAGGCAATCGACCGTCTGCGCGATACCATGCAGTCCCACGAGCGCTGCTCGGTCGTCGAGGTCATGGGCAGAAACGCAGGGCATCTGGCGCTGTATGTCGGTCTGGCAACGGGCGCAACGTCCGTTCTGGTGCCGGAAAAGAAGCTCGACTTTGAGCACGACGTCGTCGACTGTATCCGCGGCGCGCGCCTGAGCGGCAAGACACACTATATGATCATCGTCGCCGAGGGTGCAGGCAGCGCGATTGAAATCGGCAAGCAGATTCACGAAACCATCGGGCTTGATCCGCGTGTGACGATTCTCGGTCACATCCAGCGCGGCGGCACGCCGACCGCGCGCGACCGCGTCATGGCAACGCGCATGGGCTATCACGCCGTCAAGGTTCTCGCCGAGGGCAAGACGAACCGCCTCATCTGCTCGCGTCACGGCAGCATGGTCGATCTCGATCTGGAAGAAGGTCTGGCGATGAAGAAAGGACTCAACGCCCAGCAATATGAGGTCCTGCAGGCAATGACCGGTCTGGAAGTGGAAGGGCTGTAATACAGAGCGATAATGCCGCGGAATTCTTCGGAGTTCCGCGGTTTTTCGTAGGAGAACCTTATGAAAGCAAAGATTTGGACTTTGGTTTTTACTGTTATACTTTTTGCCGCCGTCTCCGGCTGCGGAAAAACGGCAGCACAGGAAACGGAAATCACGCAGCAAGCCTCCCTCGAAGCCGCAGACAAGGCGTTCTGTGAAGCAGGCGCCGCGCAGGCGGAATCCTTCTTCAAAACCGGTGCAGCTTCATGCCCGGTTCTTCACAGCTACGGACCCTATCCTTCTTATTATCTGGATGACGGCGCGCCGCTTCTGTCGTTCTGGGCAGACGCGCAGGCGGAAACAGACTGTGCGCTGGCGCTTCTCTTTCAAAGACCCGACGGTGCGCTCTCGTATCAGGTACTGAGCGTAGAAGAAGGTACTTTCTATGCAAGATTTCTGCGGCTGGAGCAAACCGGCGACGGCAGCGTTACTGCGTCCGGCTTCGAGCGCCATCCGGTGCAGGAGTGGAATCTGACGCAGAACGGGAATTTTTATTACCGCCTCTTTCCCGCCGGAGACAAGCACTACGCAGACTTCCAGCTTATCCGGACAAATGCGCCGGACGAAGCACTTTTCGCTGCACTCGAACGCTACGTGCTTCCGATTGATTACTATTATGTTAACCTCTTAATCACCGACTGGTCGGAACCGTCCTTTGAAGGCATGAGCTTCAACGACCTGTTTGACCGGCTCTATGCCCTGCAAACCGGCGAGCAGCCGGATTCTTCCCGATATTTGCAGGATGATGCAGGTCTTTTCCGCATTCCGGCAGCAGAATTTGAGGCGGTGGTACTTCCCTATTTTGATCTTTCGCCGGAAGCCCTGCATGCACTTGCCGGTTTTGACGCGCAAACGGAAAGCTATCCGTGGTGCCCCATCGAAACGAATGACATGGAACGTTACGACTATCCAGCTGTTGAACCGTACATCACGCAGATTCTGGAGAATGCAGACGGGACAAAAACGCTCCTGGTGTCCTGCCTTTCAACCGACATTCCCACAGACTGCCTTTTCAGCCACGAGCTGACCGTGCGGGACCTGCCCGACGGCGGATTTCAGTTTGTCTCGAACCGTGTCACGTTTCAAACCGGACTTGGTCTTCCGAACGACGCGCCGCGCCTGCGCGCAAAATAAAACCCGCACTTGCTGCGCGGCGCCCGATATGCTATGATTAGAAAAACGAAAAAAGGATGGAAATCCCATGAATTACGGTTTTATCAAGGCATGCGCCGTCTCCCCCGCGCTGCGCGTGGCGGATTGTCCCTATAACGCACAGGAAACCATCGAAGCAATGCAGCAGGCGGCAGAAGACGGCTGCCAGTTGACCGTCTTTCCCGAGCTGGGTCTCACGGGCTACACCTGCGGCGATCTTTTTTTGCAGCAGCCGCTTCTCGACGCGGCAGAAGCCGCGCTCCGGGAGATTCTGAAGGCAAGCGAGGCGCTGCAGCTTGTCGCGCTCGTGGGGCTTCCGGTCACGGTCGACGCTAAGCTCTACAACTGCGCGGCCGTGATTTGTCAGGGCGCGCTTCTGGGGCTGGTGCCGAAGTCGCACATTCCGAACTACGGTGAATTCTACGAAAAGCGGCACTACTGCGCCGCGCCAGCCGGAGTAAAGGAAATCAGCTTTGCCGGGCAGAAAACACTTTTCGGCACAAAGCTTCTGTTCCGGTGCGAGACGATGCAGGCGTTTACGCTTGCGGTTGAGATCTGTGAGGACCTTTGGGCGCCGCTTCCTCCCAGCACCGCACATGCCCTGGCGGGCGCTACCGTGCTTGCAAACCTCTCGGCAAGCGATGAGACTGTCGGCAAGGCGGAATACCGCCGGGCGCTGGTAAGCCAGCAGTCGGCGCGGCTTCTGTGTGCATATTTATATGCGGACGCCGGGCACGGCGAGTCGACGACCGACATGGTCTTCTCGGGTCACAATCTGATTGCGGAAAACGGCGCGCTTCTTGCCGAGTCCAGACCGTTCTCACAAGCGCTTGCCTGCACCGAGCTGGACCTCGGAAGGCTTCTTGCCGAGCGGCGGCGCAATACGAGCTTTGAGCCTGTAACCGACGGCTATGAGACCGTTTCCTTCCATCTTCCCCTTCGCGAGATTCCTCTCACCCGCTATATCTCCCCAACCCCGTTCGTTCCGGCAGACGGAGGCGCGCGCGCCGAGCGCTGTGAACTGATTCTGCAAATGCAGGCAGATGGGCTGGCAAAGCGCATCGAGCATGCACACGCAAAAACCGCCGTCATCGGCATCTCCGGCGGGCTCGACAGCTGCCTGGCACTTCTCGTCGCGGTTCACGCGATGAAAAAACTGAACCGTCCCATGGCGGACATTCTGGCCGTCACCATGCCCTGCTTTGGCACGACGAAGCGCACGCGCTCGAACGCGGAGATTCTGTGTCAGGAGCTGGGCGTGCAGTTCACCGAAATTTCGATTGCCAACACTGTCCGCAGCCACTTTGCAGACATCGGGCAGAGCGAAACGAACTTCGACGTCACGTTTGAAAACGGGCAGGCGCGCGTGCGGACGCTGGAACTGATGGACCTTGCCAACCGCACCGGCGGTCTGGTCGTCGGCACGGGCGACTTAAGCGAGCTTGCCCTCGGCTGGGCGACCTACAACGGCGACCATATGAGCATGTACGGCGTCAATGCAGGCGTTCCCAAAACGCTCGTGCGCCACATTGTGCGCTATGAGGCGGACGCAGCAAACAGCGACACGCTGCGCGAGGTCCTTCTCGACATTCTCGATACGCCCGTCTCCCCCGAGCTCCTGCCCGCAAAGGAAAACGGCGAGATTGCCCAGCAGACGGAGTCTCTCGTGGGTCCCTACGAGCTGCACGACTTCTATTTATATTACGTGCTGCGCTTCGGCTTCTCGCCTGCAAAGATCTACCATCTGGCAAAAGCTGCGCTGTCAGACCGGTACTCCGATGAAGTGCTCCTGCACTGGCTCAGAAACTTCTACCGCCGCTTCTTCCAGCAGCAGTTCAAGCGCAGCTGCCTGCCCGACGGTCCGAAGGTCGGCTCGGTTACGCTCTCGCCCAGAGGCGACTGGCGCATGCCGTCTGATGCCTGCGTGAGCGTCTGGCAAGCAGAGCTCGATACACTTACCTGAACCAAACCGCACCGGAGGCTTTCTCCGGTGCGGTTTTTGCGCCCGCCTTGACAGATGATTGATCTTCTGATAAGGTAAAATTGGAAATTCATTGACAGCATCCGTTTGAAAGGAGGCTTCTCCCATGAAAAAGGGTTGGATATTTCTTCTGATTTTTGTGCTTTGCATCGGCGTTCTCGTGTATGGGTACGCAGATACAATGACAGAATTGAAGACGCATGTAAATCCTGCGCCGCAGGTGGGCGATGAACCCGGTCTTGCGATGGCTGCGCTGGAAGATGCGCTCGGAAAGCGCTCTTATCCGGACGATTATGCGGGGATGTATATTGATGGCGCGTCACTCGTTGTGATGCTGACAGTTTTTTCGGACGAGACGCAAGCCGAATATCGCGAGCTTGCCGGAAGCTATGCCGGCTGCCTTTCCTTCCGCGAAGCAGAATATTCCTACGAAACGCTTCAAAACGCGCTGCAAGCTGCCGAACAGGACCTGAAGGAAAACGGTATGCTTGCGCCCCCGGCGCCCGGTCAGACCGGTCCGACGAATTACGTTTCCGTTCCCGATAATTGCGTCGTTGTGCATCTTCGGAAAAACGTCGACGCTCTGAAAATGTGGTTTCTGGAGTGGAAATACGAGCGGCAGTACGGTGTGCCCTTCGACGTATCCCCCCAGCCGGACGCCTATACAATCGAATGCTGACGCCAGATATTATGTAAATCAAGCGCCGTTTTTTCTGACATTCTGTACAAAAACAGGTTCTCCTTGACTTTCATGCTTAAACGTTTTACAATGTAAACGATATAATGTGTTGAAGCGGTCGGGCTTCTCGCCGGACCGCTTTTTGCGCTTGATAAAGAGAAAGGGAACCTGCCGACCGGCAGGGCGGAAAACAAATGAAACACTCCAAACACACCAAGCATTTTGCCAGCCGTTGGGGCTTTATTCTTGCGTCTGTCGGCTCTGCCGTCGGCATGGCGAACGTCTGGGGCTTCCCCAACAAGCTCGGCAGCAACGGCGGCGGCGCATTTCTGCTCGTCTATCTGCTGTTCGTCTTCATTTTCAGCCACGTCGCGCTCCCGGCAGAATTCGCCATGGGCAGACGCGCCGCAACCGGCACGCTGGGCGCGTATGAAAACGCCTGGGCAACGCGCGGCAAAAAGATGGGAAAAGCCGGCGGACTTCTCGGCTGGCTGCCGCTGGCAGGCTCGTTGTGCATCGCAATCGGCTACGCGATCATCGTCGCGTACATTTTGAAGGCGCTGGTTGACTCGGTCGCCGGCACGCTCATGAGCGCGGATACGGCAAGCTGGTTCGGCTCGTTCTCGTCGAGCGATTTCTCCGTTGTTCCGTATCATGTAATCGTTGTGGTGGGTACACTTCTGACACTCTATCTCGGCGCGCACAGCATCGAAAAGACCAACAAGATCATGATGCCGACATTCTTCCTGATCTTCCTCGTGCTTGCCGTCCGCGTGGCGTTCCTGCCCGGCTCCTCCGAGGGCTACAAATTCATGTTCACCCCGCGCTGGGAGGCGCTTAAAGACCCGATGATCTGGATCTGGGCGATGGGACAGGCGTTCTTCTCGCTTTCTGTCACGGGAAGCGGTATGATCGTCTATGGAGCCTATCTGTCCAAGGATGAAGACGTCGTCGCCATGGGGCAGCATACGGCGATTTTCGATACAATCGCAGCCGTTGTCGCCGCACTGGTCATTATTCCGGCATGCTTCTCCTACAATCTGGACGTCGGTGCAGGTCCGAGTCTGCTTTTCGTCACGCTCCCGACCATCCTGCAGGACATTCCGCTCGGAAGACTGTTTGCGATTATTCTGTACCTTGCCATGATCTTCGCCGGTATCAGCTCGCTACAAAACATGTTCGAAGCGGTCGCAGAATCGCTGCTTCACAAGTTCCCGAAGCTGAGCCGCACCGCGGTGCTCGGCATCATCTGCGCGCTGTGCCTCGGCGCAGGTCTTTTCATGGAGCCGATTTCCAAGTGGGGGCCGTGGATGGATCTGGTTTCGATCTACATCATCCCCATCGGTGCGACGCTCGGCGCAATTTCGTGGTTCTATGTCATGAAAAAAGACGAGCTGCTCGATGCCGTCAACACCGGCAGCGGTAAAAAGCACGGCGCGCTCTGGTATAACGCCGGCAGGTACATCTATGTGCCGATGGCGGTCATCCTCTGCTGCGTAGCGCTGTTCATGAATGTCGCATTCTGAAGCCGCTGAAAAAACAAGCGCACTGGGCTGCATTTCTCACAGAAATGCAGCCTTTTTTTGCCCAAATTCCGACAGATCGTCCATTGACTTTAACAGCAGAAAGTGCTAAAGTACAACCAAATTCCAATTTATCAAAGAAGGTATGTACCATGCAGGAAATGAGCAGAAGAAATCAGCATTTTACCGACTCCGTCATCCGCCGTATGACGCGCGTGAGTCTGGACTGCGGTGCCATCAACCTGGCGCAGGGCTTCCCGGACTTTGATCCCCCGAAGGAGCTGACCGACCGGTTGAAGGAGGTCAGCCAGGAGGGTCCCCACCAGTACCCGATTACCATGGGCGCACCGAATTTCCGCCGCGCAGTCAGCCGCAAGTGCGGCAGATTCATGGGCATTCCTATCGACCCGGACACCAACATCGTTGTCACCATCGGCTCAACCGAGGCAATGGTCGACACGATCTTCGCGCTGACCAATCCCGGCGACAAAATTGTCATGTTCTCGCCGTATTTTGAAAACTACCGCGCGCAGGCGATCATGGCAGACTGCACGCCGATCTTCGTTCCGCTCGTTCCCCCGTCGTTCCACTTTGACCCCGAGGTTCTCGAAGATGCGTTCCGTCAGCATCCGAAGGCAATTCTGATCTGCAACCCCTCCAATCCGAGCGGCAAGGTCTTCACCTATGAAGAGCTCAAGCTGATCTCCGAGCTTTGCATCAAATATGATGTGTACGCGATCACGGACGAGGTGTATGAGCATATCGTCTATGATGGTCGAAAGATGGTCTACATGGCGTCGCTTCCCGGCATGTGGGAGCGGACGGTCAGCTGCTCGAGTCTGTCCAAAACCTACTCCGTGACCGGCTGGCGTCTGGGCTACGCGATTGCGCCGCAGCCTATCATGGACCGCATCAAGCAGTATCACGACTTCAACACCGTCGGCGCGCCGTCGCCGCTGATGGAAGCAGCAGTTGTCGGGCTTGAAATGCCGGACAGCTACTACCGCGAGTTTGGCGACCACTACGCGCACATGAAGGAAATCTTCACCGGCGGTATGAAGGAGCTGGGCATCCCCTTCACCGACCCCGAGGGCACGTATTTTGTCCTTGCCGATATCGCGCCCTATATGAAAAAGGGACAGTCGGACGTGGAGTTCTGCGTCGAAATGGCGCAGAAGGTCGGCGTGGCATGCGTGCCGGGCAGCTCGTTCTTCGACGAGGACGTCAATCACATCGTCCGGCTGCATTTTGCCAAAAAGGACGAAACGCTGCTGTCTGCGCTCGACCGGCTGAGCCGCCTCAAGCAGATCATGTGCGGCTGAGCGTCGTCTATTGCATTCTTCTTCCAATTCGTCCAGTTTTTACTGATATAATTATACCAAATAATTTTCAAAAGCTTCGTGTGGTGATTCATACGAAGCTTTTTCGTCTCTGCGTGCAGTTAAACATATTAAATTTAGCACAGGTCCGCCGTTATTGCACAAAATTGGTTGGTATATCCTGTCTAAAAAGCACATGAAATTTGCGCCCTTTTTCATATATTATAAACAATATAAATGCCATGAAATTTGAAATCGCATATACTGTTCCGCCCGGCTGCGCCGCTCCCATACCGCAGCCAGGCTCCAACCCGCACCGAGGCATCCTTTCGCCATTGTCACCGAGAAATGCTGCATGTCATATCTCCGGCTTCGGTGCGGGTCCTTTAAACGCCTTGTATGAAAAGCTCACGCCGGAACGGGCGCATGAGCTGCTGCACATCCATTACCCGCAGTCGGAATAACATTCCGTTCCCATCCCATACAGGAGAAGCTCCCGCATTGCGGGAACTTTCTTCTATTTGCAGGAAAAGCTGACGCTTTCCCGGCAAAAAAGCTTCCCCTCGACTGCGCGCAAGCTTTTCACGCGCCGCGCGAAAAGCTCACACTTGCGAGGTGAGCAGTATTTTTACCCGCAAGGAGTACGCGACATCCGTAAGCGGTAAAACCGCTAACGGATGTCCAGTCCGGTCGGCAGAGCCGCCGGATAAAATTGATTTTCAATTTATTTCGCCATCTGCGGATGGCGAAACTCTGCGAGGCTTGCGGGGTTTTATTTGGAAAACTTCGCGATTTGTCGAAATTGCGGCTTGTGAAGAAGCCTTTGTCTATGATAAGATAGTCGGACAAAGGAGTGTATCTATGATGAAGAATCTGAAAATTCTGATTGCGAACGACGATGGTATTCGCTCGGAGGGGATTGCCCATCTGGCGCGTGCGGCAGCGCAGTTCGGGTCTGTCTGGGTTGCCGCGCCCGAGCGGCAGTGCAGCGGCATGTCCGTGCGGCTGACCATTTCCGAAACGAGCGAGATGGCAGTCTACCGCTACGACTTCCCTGCTCCGGTAGAAGCCGCCTGGAGCGTGGACGGAACGCCTGCCGACTGCGTCAAGGTCGCCCTGCGCGCGCTGCTGCCGTTTACGCCGGACGTCGTTCTCTCCGGCATCAACGACGGTATGAACGCTGGACTTGATGTTGCCTACTCCGGAACCGTCGGCGCGGCAACAGAAGCGGCGCTTCACGGCATTCCTGCCATCGCTGTCTCCATGCGCGACGATAAATCCTTCGAGGTCACGGACCACTATCTGCCCGCCGTTCTCGAGGAGCTTCTGGACCAGCCGTCCGCGCGCGGCGAGCTCTGGAACGTCAACTTCCCCACCTGCCCGCTTTCCAATTGCCGCGGCATCCTGCGTGACCGGTTCCCGGAGAAGCGGTCTTACTATGAAAACTACTACCACTGCTTGCGCGAGGAAAACGGCGTGCAGTACCTCTCGCCGAAGGCAACTGTTCTTCGTCCGGATGAGGTGACGGACGGCAGTGATATTCAGGCGGTTCTGAACGGCTTTGTCTCCATCGGCAAGGTACGCTGCGCAGCTTTCTGAACATTTGTCCGCATCGCACGTACAGTTAAGAATTGTGAAGGTAAAATTAAGGAAAATTGACGTAAAACTTTCATTTTCCTCTTGTTTTGTTCCACAAGCCGTGGTATGATTGCAACGGTAGTGATACCAATATATGAGAGGCTGCGGCTTTCGCAGTCTCATCTTAGCCTCTGCGGGAAACCGCAGACAAACCTTTCAGGAGGAAATAGAAAATGAAGAAGATCATTGCACTGCTTCTCGTTGCGGTCATGGCAATCGGCTTCTGCGCCTGCGCAGCAAAGACCGAGACCCCGGCTGAGCCCGCCGCTACCGAAGAGACGACCACCACCGAACCCGCTGCAACCGAGGAAACGACCGAAGAGCCCGCTGCAGAGGAAACCGAGACCACCGAGAATCAGCATTTCGACAAGCTGACGCTCGAGTTTGTTCCCTCCAAGGACGCTGACGTCATCATCACCGGCACCAAGAACCTGCCCGAGCTCGTGCAGGCTGAAATGTCCAAGCTCGGCTACGACATCGACGAAGTCGACATCACGGTCGGCACCAGCTACGACGCAACCGGCGAAGCGATGTCCGCAGGCTCTATTGACCTCGGCTGGCTGCCCGGCGGCACGTACGCGCTGTACTCCGACGACGTTGACGTCATCCTGACGGCTACTCGTAACGGTCTGTCCAACGACTCGACCAACCCCGCCGACTGGAACGGCGAAGCAAACGCGACCAAGAAGGATGGTCCGCAGGTCACCTACTATCGTTCCCTCATCTACGCAACTCCGTCCGAATACGGCAAGGAGCTTGCTGCGAAGGTCAACGCCGGTGAAAAGCTGACCTGGGAAGACCTCGACAAGGCAACCTGGGCGGTCCAGAAGACCTCCTCTTCCGCCGGTTACATCTATCCGTCCATGTGGCTGATGGCGAACTACGACGGCAAGAAGATCTCCGATCTGTCCAACGTCATGCCCATCGACTCCGGCTACGGCACCGCGTTCTCCTACGCAGCAGCAGAGTCTGTTGACATCATCGTCTGCTACGCCGATGGTCGTAACGACTACGAAGCATCCTGGATGCTGCCCACCGACCAGCAGGATGAAACCGGCAAGCAGGGCATGGGTCGCAGCGACTCCATCTGGAACGAGATGAACGTCATCGGCGTCACCGAAGGCATCTACAATGATACCGTCGCCATCTCCAAGGAGAGCCAGTACTACACCCCCGAAATCGTTGCTGCACTGCAGGATTGCTTCATCAACATCATCGGCACCGATGAAGGCAAGGCAATCTTCGACGTCTACAGCCACACCGGCTATGCCAAGGCAACCGATGCCGATTATGACGGCGCTCGCGCTGCGCTGCAGGCTGTTGCGGAGTAACTCTCCCCATCCGGTTTCCAACCGAATAACGATCAAGTGAATAAAGCGCCCCGCGTCAACGGGGCGCTTTTTCGCTACATCTCCCTGATCGGCACATCCACATCTCCCCTATTTTATCTAAACTTCAGAAAGAAAAGAGTCGCGGCATGATTGAATTCAAAAATGTGTATAAGACTTATCCAAACGGCTTCACAGCGCTGAAAAACATCAACCTGCAGATCGAGCAGGGCGAGTTTGTCGCCATCATCGGTCTGTCCGGCGCGGGCAAGTCGACCATTCTGCGCTGCATCAACCGGATGCACGACATTTCCAAGGGCGAACTGACCGTCGACGGCGTCACGGTCGATTCCCTGCGCGGCAAGGAGCTTCGCCGCTATCGCCGCAAGGTCGGCATGATTTTCCAGAGCTTCAATCTGGTCTCGCGCAGCACAGCGCTCAAAAACGTCCTGACAGCGGATGTCCCCGACATGCCGTTTTTCCGGGTTCTGCTCGGCATCTTCACCAAGGAGCAGAAGATGCGCGCGCTCGAGAGTCTGGACAAGGTAGGCATTTTGGATAAGGCGTATACCCGCTGCGACCAGCTCTCCGGCGGTCAGCAGCAGCGCGTGGCTCTGGCGCGGACGCTGAACCAGAACCCGAAGATCATTCTTGCCGACGAGCCTGTCGCCTCGCTTGACCCCATCACGGCAAAGCAGGTCATGCAGGACTTTGTCCGCATCAACAAGGAATATAAGATTTCGATTCTTCTGAACATTCACCATGTGGACCTGGCGCTCAAATACTGCGACCGCGTCATCGGTATCCGCGCAGGCGAGATCGTCTTCGACGGTCCTGCCAGCACCATCACACAGGAGCAGATCGACGAGGTCTACAACGGCGCCAAGGCGCCCACCATGGGCGAGGGCGAAGGCGAGCTGAAGACCGCCAAGGCAGAGGGCTGAGCCATGGACGAAAACAACACCTCCAGCCTCATGAAGCTCACGCTTTATGACCGCATCTTCAAGCCCCAGACCGTCACGCTTTCAAACGGTCACTCGGTCCAGCGCCGCAGAAGCAGAGCGCCGCTGATTGTTCTCTTTCTGGTTGTGATCATCTGGCTGTCGCTAAAAATGACGGGCTTTGATCTGCATGTGGTCATTACCAAGTTCCGTAAGATGGTTGATCTGCTTGAAAAGATCTTCCAGCCCGACTGGACCTTCTTCCCGAAGGTTATCTCGCCGCTGATCGACACGATCAAAATGTCGATTCTCGGCACGGTTATCGGCTGCGTGCTGGCGCTGCCGGTTGCGATTCTCTCGTCCAGCAACATCAATAAGAGCCTTCCCGTCGTGTGGCTGATCCGGTTCATTCTGGGTCTGATCCGGACGCTTCCGACGCTGATTATTGCGCTTGTCTGCGCGCTCATCTTCTCGCTCGGCACCTTCTCCGGCACAATTGCCATTGCCGTTTTTACCTTCGGCATTGTGGCAAAGATGCTCTTCGAGTCGATTGAAACGATCGACATGGGTCCGTTTGAGGCAATGGAGGCGCTCGGCGCGAACAAGTTCCAGGCATTCTGGTCTGCCTGTGTGCCGCAGATTCTGCCGGTCTACCTGAGCCACTGCCTGTACTGCTTCGAGATGAACGTGCGCGCGTCCGCCATTCTCGGTTACGTCGGCGCAGGCGGTCTCGGCATTACCATCAACGAGCGCATCGGCTGGCGCGATTACAACAGCCTCGGCACGGTTCTGCTGTCGCTGTTCGTGGTCGTCGTCGTCATCGACTTCTTCAGCGAATATCTTCGCAAGAAGCTGAGCTGAAAGGAGTGGTGAACATGGAAAAGAAAGATAAGATTGCCATGCTCGAGCAGTCGCTCGACCGCAAGCTCACGACGCTTGAAATGTACGCCAACCGCCCGCGCAAGTGGGTGCTGTATCTTGCCATCACGCTCGCAATCGTGCTGCTGGTCGGCTGGTCGGCAGACGACATTCACTTCACGGGTCTGACCGCCACCGGCACGGAGGTTGCAAAGGGCGTTGTCCACGGTGTGTTCCATCCCGACACCAACCTGCTCTTCGGCACCGGCGACTCGGATGTGCCGTATCTGCTGCTGCAGACGATGGCGATTGCCGTCCTCGGCACAATCTTCGGCGCGATTCTCGCAATTCCGTTTGCGTTTCTCGCCTCGTTCAATATCATGCCGAAGGCCGCCGCGTACATCGTCCGCATTCTGATTCTCATGATCCGCACGATTCCGTCCATTGTCTGGGCGCTGATGTGGATTCGTGTGACAGGCCCCGGCGCGGCATGCGGCGTCATTACGCAGTCCGTGTGTTCAATCGGCATGATCTCCAAAATGTACATCACCGCCATTGAGGACCTCGACACGCACATCCTCGAAAGTCTGGATGCCATGGGCTGCACGCCGTTCCAGAAAATCCGCTACGGCGTTCTGCCGCAGCTGACGGCGAGCTTCATCTCCACGACGATCTACCGCTTCGACATCAACCTCAAGGACGCTACCACGCTCGGCATCGTCGGCGCAGGCGGCATCGGCGCTTCGCTGGTGCAGTGCCTCAACTCCCGCCGCTGGGGTATGGTCGGCTCGTTTGTCTGGGGTCTGATGGTGCTGGTTCTGATCATCGAACTCATTTCCACGCGCATCCGCAGAAAGCTTGCGCACGGCGAATAAAACCTGTTTGAGGGCGCTTATGCGCCCTCAAAATATCCTCTCAGAAAACGGAACGATATTCCATGGAACGACATCTTACCATTTATTATACCAGCGACATTCACGGCTGCTTCTCGCCGGTCCAGTATGCAACCGGAGAAAGGACACCGTCCGGGCTTGCCAACTGTCTGTCGCAGTTTCACAAAGACGGCAACACCTTGATCATTGACGGCGGAGACACCCTGCAGGGCAGTCCCCTCACCTACTATCTAAGCCACGAAGTACGCGACGTCACCACGCTTCCGGCGCAGCTTCTGAACCTCGGCGGCTATGATTTTGTGACGCTTGGAAACCACGACTTTGACTACGGTAAAGAAGTCATCGAGCGGTATCTGGACAGCCTGCATGCCGTCTGCCTGTGCGCGAACGTCGAAGGCATCCGCGGCGTGCAGAAAACCACCGTCGTCACGATGGAAAACGGGCTGCGTGTGGGCTTGACCGGCATCATCACGCCCTTTGTCACGCAGTTTGAAACACCGGAAAACATGGCAGGCATCACCGTGACGGACGCCTTTGCGGCGGCATGGCAGGCACTTTCCGAGCTGCGCCGCAAGCAGGTCGACCTCACCGTCTGCATCTACCACGGCGGGTTTGAGGCAGATGTGAAAACCGGGAAAATTCTCTCGCAGACGGGGGAAAACCAGGGCTGGCGCATCTGCCGCGAGCTGGGCTTCGACGTTCTTCTCGCCGCGCACCAGCACATGGAGGCGGAAAACCTTCAAATCGGCGGCACCTACACCTGCCAGCCGCCGGAAAAGGCAGCGAAATTCATCCGCATGAACATAACCGCCGATCGCGGCAGCGTCCATGCCGTTTCCCGTCTGGTTCCGGCAGGAGATCAGCCGCTTCCTGCGGCAATGGAGGCAATCGCGCCCACGGAAAAGCAGCTGAACGAGTGGCTTGATACGCCCGTCGGTCGGTTGGATACACCGCTTCCCGGCGGAGCACCGCTTGCGCTGGCGGCAAACGGATCGCTGCTTGCAAACTTCTTCAATCAGGTCCAGCTTGCCGTCTCCGGCGCGGACATCTCCGTGACGAGCCTTTCCAATCAGGTATCCGATTTCCCGCAGAACGTCACCATCCGCGCAATCATCTGCGCCTATGCCTTCCCGAACACACTCAAGACCATCCGTGTGACCAGAAAGGTCTTGATGTCCGCTTTGGAGCGGAGTATGGCGTATTTTGACTTTGCACCGGACGGCAGCCTCTGCGTAAGCCGGGCATTTCTGGAGCCGATTGTCCAGCATTTCAACTACGACTACTTTGCAAATCTTACCGTCACGGCAGATCTGAAGCAGCCGGCAGGCGCGCGCGTTGTATCGATCGTCTATCAGGGTTCGGAGCTGCCGGAGAACAAAGAACTGACGCTCTGCCTCAACAACTACCGCGCCTCCGGCGCAGGCGGCTACGAGGCATATAAAGCCTGTCCGCTTCTTGCCGAGCAGCCGACAGAAATCTCGGAGCTGATCATGCAGTACGTCGAGCGCGAACGGAAAATCACCGTCGACAAAACGCAGTGGCTCCATCTGATCCACGCATAAAAACGCCGCTTTCGCGGCACAGGAGGAAATAGTATGGAAAACAACGTATTCAAGGTCGTCTTACTGCAGGCGCTTCCTGCCTCGGGTAAATCGGAGGTCCGCAATTTCATGGCAAATATCGAGCCTGAGCGGCTGAAGCAGGAGTTCCACATCGGAGAAAATCTGCAGCTCGACGATTTCCCCTATGTCCATATGATGCGCCGCATCGACAATGAGCTGCAGGCAATGGGGCACGCGCGCGTATTCTACCCCGGCGAAGAGCCGTTCATCGACGGGCGCGATTGGGGCACGCTTTGCTGCCTGCTGAACGAGGATTATCACGACCTTCTGAACCGCAATGTCCAGAAACCGGATTCCGCGGCGCAGCTGCTCTTCGACCGCTACGACCGCGCCGCGCAGATTGCGGGGCTTGCGCCCCGTCTCGGGCTTCTGCCGGAGGATGTGCGCAAAAAGCTTGCCGAAAAGCTGGAAGACGAAGCTGCCGCAATGCTCCGCGAAAAGCAGGCGGCTTACCCGGATTCCTTTGAGGGCAAGACCATCATCATCGAGTGCGCACGCGGCGGACCGGATGGCGCGTCGATGCCGCTGACAGGCTCGAACGGATATCAGTATTCGCTGCCGATGTTCTGCCCGGAGATTCTGGAAAACGCCGCAATTTTGTATATCTGGGTCACGCCTGAGGAATCGCGCCGCAAAAATGCCGACCGCGCCGACCCCAATGACCCCGGTTCGAACCTCCACCACGGTGTGCCGCTGGCAGTCATGCTCGGAGAATACGGCTGCGACGATATGGAGTATCTGGTGAAGACCAGCGATGTTCCGAACACCGTGCGAGTTCCCGCGCACGGCACGACCTATCATGTGCCGATCGGCATCTTCGACAACCGCGTGGATAAGACCTCGTTCCTGCGTGCCGAGCCGGACGCATGGGACGAAGCTAAGGTGCAGGAGGTTACAACTGCCATCCGCGAGGCGACCGACGCCATGTGGAGCCACTATCAGAAATAAGCACTTGGAAATTGAAAAGCCGGAGAGCGTTGCTCTCCGGCTTTTGTGCGATTTCTTATTTCGACTTTTTCCTGTAAACGGACAGCGCCGCCATCAGCGCGCCGTACAGAACGCCCGCAATCGCCCAGATAAACCAGCTATACTGCGGCTGACCGTTTCCTTTCGGACCAAACGTGTAAAACAGGAACGCCGCCGTAACCACCAGCCAGTATGCTGCGCTGACCGCGCCGACGAAGCGGCTTTTCGCTTTGCTCTCGCGTGTGTAGTCGCCCTGCTCCAATAGCTTATCGATCGCGCCGCGCATGGAGCCCGCGCGCACCAGAAGCAGGCACGCAATGCCGACCAGAAGCAGCAGCGCGCAGACCGCGAGGCTATAATACCCGTCCGGCATGCTGGGCACGCACATCAGCGCAAACAGCGGCAGCACAGATAAAATGCACAGGACGACACCGAGGGTATTCTGTCTTGTACAGAAGGATGCCATTTCACGCTGCATGCGGAGCGCCTGCTCCCGCGCACCGCTGTCCGGCTCGACGGGCTCTCGCTCCAGGTATTCAAACTCACGCAGTTTACCGCTTGCCGTCAGCAGCAGCGCCACGCCTGCCGCGACCATCACCAGCAGCGCGCACAGTCCAATGCCTGTGCAGACTGCCTCCGAAAATCCCAGCTTAAAAATTGTGCTGCATGCCGGAAGCCCAATGAGCACAATCGAGGACCATACGCAAAGCGCCACACCCAGTGTCGTCTTCGGAATCGCTGCCGTCTGCAGCTGCAAAAACCGCTTTGCTTCTTCCTGCGTCACGCGCCGCGGCTTTGCCGCCTGTTCTGCCGCTGCGGGAGCCGGCGCACTCTGCATCTGCTCATCCTTGAGAAGATAATCCGTGCTGACGCCGAGCGCTTCGCTCAGCTGCACCAGCTTATCCAGATCCGGCATCGACTGCGCACTTTCCCATTTGGAAACCGCCTGCCGCGTCACCATCAGCTTCTCGGCAAGCTCCTCCTGCGACCAGCCCTTCTGCTTGCGAAGGGCAGATATTTTTTCTGAAAACGTCATGCTTTCCTCCTGCTGCCGGGATTGCCCGGCTGATTTGATGGCAATATCTTACCATACCGCGCGGTTGCGGGCAAGAAAAGAGCCTGCTCATTTGTCAACCAGCAGTTGCGTTTGCGTTTTTCCGGGCAGAATTTACAAAAGCGCCCCGCATTTTGTGCAAGGCGCTTGTGTTTTAGAAGATATCGCCGAGCATGGATTTTTCAGCGAACAGAGCGGTCGCGCCGCCGGTATGCCAGAAGACGACGTTGCTGCCCGGCTCGACCTTGCCGGTGCGGATGTGGTCGATCAGACCGGCAAGCGCCTTTCCGGTGTAGACCGGGTCTACAAACAGACCCTCTAACCGTGCAAGCATCTTGATTGCCTCGCTTGCCTTTTCGTTCGGCTGCTCATAGCCGGGCAGATAGTAGCTGTTGTCCATGTGAAGGTCCGTGTCGCGGCTGACGCGCAGGTCGCTGCCGAGGTCCGCCAGGACCTGATTGGCAAGATTCTGCACCTTTGTCAGATACGCATCGTTCTTCGGGCTGACGGTGATCGAACGAATCTCCGCTTGAGAGCCGACAAGCTTTCTGCCCGCATGAAGACCTGCCATCGTGCCGCCGGTTCCGGTCGCATGGTAGACATAATCTGCCGTCAAGCCCATTGCGTCCATCTGCTCTGCCAGCTCAACAAAGCCGTTTGCAAAGCCGATCGAGCCGACGTGGCTCGCACCGCCCATCGGAACGTCGTAGCACGGCGTGCCGGAAGCGGTCAGTTCTGCCGCATGCTTTGCGCCCATGATGAACGAGCGCGCCTCGGCGTCATCTTCGGTCTCGCCGGGTTCAATGTCCACGATGTGAATTTCCGCACCCATGACCTGATCGAGCAGCAGATTCGCGCGCACATCCTCCTTGTCAGGCTTTACAACCGCAGTCAGATACAAAATCGGCTCCAATCCGCAGCGGCGGCAGGCGGAGACGGTTTCCATCGCGTGGTTCGACTGTGTCGCGCCGTAGGTGACGACTGCCTTGCAGCCCTTGGCAATGGCATCTCCCAGCAGGAATTCGAGCTTGCGGATTTTATTGCCGCCAAACAAGTTCATGCCGGTAAAATCGTCACGCTTGATATACAGATTCACGCCGAGCGCCTTGGACATGTTTTCCAGCTTATAAAACGGTGTTGGGAAAAAGCCCAGCTGCACGTGCGGGACGGGCGCAAAGAGCGCCTTTGCCTTCTGAATGCTTTCGTTCATAAAAATACGCTTCCTTTCAGGAGATATATTGGATGTCAGTTTTTGAGACTCTGCAGCGGCGCGGGGATTCTGCCGCCGCGGGCAATAAAGTCCGCGCTGGACGCTGCATGGACCGGCATAACGGGCGCGGAGCCGAGGAGCCCTCCCATCTCGACCATGTCGCCGACGTTTTTGCCTTCGACGGGAATCACGCGCACGGCGGTCGTCTTGCTGTTGACCATGCCGATTGCCGCTTCGTCCGCAATGATGGCAGAGATGGTCTCTGCCGAGGTATCGCCCGGAACGGCAATCATGTCCAGCCCCACCGAGCAGACGCAGGTCATCGCCTCTAATTTGTCAATCGTCAGCGTGCCGTCGAGCGCCGCGGCGATCATGCCCTCGTCCTCCGAGACCGGAATGAACGCACCGGAAAGACCGCCCACATGACCGGACGCCATCACGCCGCCCTTTTTGACCGCGTCGTTGAGCATTGCCAGCGCGGCTGTCGTTCCATGCGTGCCGCAGACGGCAAGTCCCATTTCCTCCAGAATCCGCGCCACGCTGTCGCCGACCGCGGGCGTGGGGGCAAGGGACAGATCGACGATGCCAAACTCGGTGTTCAGACGTTTCGACGCCTCAGCAGCCACCATTTGTCCCATACGGGTAATCTGGAAGGCAGTCTTCTTGATCGTCTCGGCGAGAACGTCAAACTTTTCACCCTTGCAGAACTGCAGCGCATGATGAACCACGCCAGGTCCGGAAACGCCAACGCTCACGACACACTCCGCCTCGCCGACACCGTGGAATGCGCCAGCCATAAAGGGATTGTCCTCTACCGCATTGCAGAACACGACGAGCTTTGCGCAGCCCAGACCGTCCTGCTCGCGCGTCAGATGCGCCGTTTCCTTGATGATTCTGCCCATCCGCGCCACCGCGTCCATGTTGATGCCAGCTTTCGTCGAGCCGACGTTTACGCTCGAACAGACCAGATCCGTCTGCGCCAGCGCCTGCGGAATCGCGCGCAGCAACTTTTTATCGCCCGAGGTGAAGCCCTTCTGCACCAGCGCGGAAAAGCCGCCGATGAAGTCGACGCCGCACGTTTTTGCAGCCCTGTCCATCGTGAGGGCAAAGGGCACAAAGTCCTCTGTCTGACAGCTTCCGGCGACAAGCGCCATCGGCGTGACGGAGATGCGCTTGTTGACAATCGGAATGCCGAACTCGCGCTCAATGGACTCGCCCGTCTGGACGAGGTTTTCCGCCTTATGGCAGATCTTATCGTAAATCTTTTCGCAGCAGCGCCCGACGTCCTCGCTCGCGCAGTCGAGCAGCGAGATGCCCATCGTAATCGTGCGGATGTCGAGATGCTGCTTGTCGATCATATCGATCGCGTCAATGACCTTCTGTAAACTCGGCATGGCGGCACCTCAAAGCTTATACATCGCGTCGAACATGTCCTCGCGCTGGATGCGGATAGAAAGAGTCTTGCCCTCCGCGCAGGTTTTCAGAAGCTCCGAAACCTCATCGAGCGGCTGCTTGCAGCCGGACAGGTCCGTCACCAGCATCATGGTAAAAAAGCCGTCCATGATCTTCTGGCTGATTTCAAGAATGTTGATGTTGCAGGCGGCAAGCTGGCTGCACACGTTTGCAATAATACCAACCTGGTCCTTGCCGACAATGGTCACAATTGCTTTCATTTGTTTCCTCCGCTTTTCTTCGGCGGGCAGTATCTGCCCATTGCCGTAAAATCTGCCTCTATTATACTCATTTGCCTCCGGTCCGGCAAGACGCCGGAAACCGAAAATTTGCCGAATTTTACGCGCCGGTTCCGGTAATTTCTGAACGGTACACCAAATCGTCCGCCTTCTTTTCGCGTCTGCAAAATGTGAAAGCGCCCCCTCCGAAATGCTTCGGAGGGGGCGCTCAATTTGATGATTCTGTTTATCGGAGCGCACTTAAAACGCTGTCCGGCACCTCGGGCATTTCCGCGTCCACAAAGGTGATATCCGCCGCTACATCGGCGCTTGCGCTTGTGAGCAGCACCTTCACAGAGCCGCCGCAGGAAATACGAAGGCTTACAACCGTGTCATCTTCAATCGTAACCTCTGCAAAGCTGTCGGTAAAGTCGATTTCGAGCTTCTCCGCCTCCGGTGCAACCGCCGCGAGCATGTCATCCATAGCGCGGCTGCTGAGCGCGACGCGATAGGTGTAGACACCGGCCTGCTCTTCGCTTGTAAAATCGCCCTCTAAACAGACGAGATAGACAATATCCAGCAGCTTTGCCGTTCCGGTCAGGCTGCGTGCATCACCGGACGCCTCCTCGCCGTCTGCCGTGACAGCGCTTCCCGTGTCGGAGAAGAAGATGTTGAGCCCGCTTTTGTTGATGCAGTTGACTGCAGCGCCGTCTAACGTGCTGCGGTAATAGCGCAGCGCATTTTTTACGACGACCGGACCGCAGTCGACCGACACATCAAGATCTGCCGCAAGGGTCTGGCGGGAGAGCAGGTTCGACCAGCCGTTTATGAGCCGGAACAGATCGTCGGTAATGACCGGCAGCTCGCCGTCTGCATAGGTTTTGTCAAGGCTCTCCAGCACCGCATCCGGCACAGAGAAATTCGCCGCCGCGTCAAACCCGTCGAGCGTCACGTACAGCTGGAACGGTGTCTGCGCCTGGTCCTTCAGTGTACCGGAGGCGGAGATTGTGACTTTCTCCACACTGCCGTTTTCCATATGGACCTCTGCCGAAAGCGTCTGCCCGTCCGGGAGTCTGCCGCCCGTTTCCGGCAGGAGAAGCCCCACAGGTGTCTCCGCGCCATCAGTGTCCACGCTCACGCCGTAGACGGTTTCATCTCCGTTTTTGAGTGTTGTAAAGCTGGTCTGCTGATAAATCGACGTCAGATTCGACAGAATTGCGGAATAATCCGGGAATTCGGACGTGAGCTGATACGCCGTGCCGTTTTCCAGCACCACAAGGTTCTCCGCGTAATAAAGCGGCAGATCATCGAAGCCCACACGCGTCACGCGATGTCCGCCCGCCGTTTTCCGCTCGACACTTGCCGAAAGCTCAAAGGCTTCCTCGCCCATGTCTGCATCCAGCAGCAGGTTCATTGAAAGCTCGGGCGACTGGTTCAGCTCCGCCAGCGCCTGATAGGGTGCGAATTTGCTGCGGATCACGAAGAAATACACCGAAGCCGCCGCTGCCGCCAGCGCCAGCAGCATCAGAAGCACCGTCAGCCAGACCGGGAATTTTTTCTTTTTCGCCTGTCCGTCCGGGTTTTCCCCGCCTTCTGGCGCGGTCTGCGTCTTCCGGCGGCGCTTTGCCGCCTTCGAAAGCAGAACAATCAGCAGCGCGATGAGTCCCAGAATCAGAACCGCCAGAATCGTCCAGACCCACCAGATGTGCAGCACCGAAACGACTGCAATCTCCGCCTGCGAACCGGAAATATCGAAGGTCAGATAGCTGCCGAACGTATCTGCCTGCGCGCGCTTCCAGCCGCCGTCCTGCCGGACGAAGACCGCAAGGTGCCGCGTCGACTCGCTCGGCGAGAGGTAGTGCAGCGTGTGGACCGCCTCCCCGTCGTCTGGAATGCTCACGCTCCATTGCTCGACAATCTCCTTCGTGATAGGCGCGGAGAACCATGTGTACCACGGATTGACCGACATGTAATGGCTGACTGCCTCGGAAAGCCCCGCGCTGACCGGGCAAAGCCCGGAGTTGGACAGAGCCATCGTCTGCGTGGTCAACTGCGCGTCGGCATCATAGTCGCCGTCGACAAAGAACACCGCCCGCCCGCTGTCGCGCCGCACCTCACCCGGTACCGTCGTCACATAGCGCGTATAGACTGCCGTCACGGTGGTGTCAAAGTGCAGGTCTGTAAGGTCCGTCACGTCCCACTGCCCGTAGTAGCCGTCCTTCTCCGGAATGTCCGGGTAGATCGTTTCGTCAAACGAGTCGCCGTATTGGAAGGTCTGTACCTTCAGCGTTTCCTCGTCTGCCACGAAGCGAAGCTCCAGCTGGCGCATGCCATCCGGAACTGTCGGAACATCGAGCAGCTCGTCATAACTGATCGGCTCTGCCTTGCCGGTCCGGCTCACGGTATCCAGACCCGAGAGCGTATCGGAAACGAAATAGTTATCGGCAAACTCTCCCGCATCCGAGCCGGAAACTGCGCCGGAAAACTGCGCCGCATCCGTGATTTTTACCATGCTGTAGCAGCCCGTCACGGTGCTGGAGCTGCCTGAGACTGTCTGCGCGGCGCCCGCGCCGACAATACCGCCGACATATCTGGAGCCGGACAGCGTGCATTTTGCGTAGCTTTGCCGCACGGTCGAGCCGGTCTGACCGGCAATGCCGCCGACATAGTCGCCGGAATCGCTCGCAACGCTTCCGAAGCCGCAGCTGTCGGTGATGAGTCCCAGATCCATGCGCCCGCACACGCCGCCTGCGTAGCTGCGCTTTGCCTGGATTGCACCTTCGTTCGTGCATTCCTGAATGACTGCCTTCAATTCGTACTGCCGCTTGTATTCCGGCGACAGGTCGCTTGTCACATCGTCCTCGGGGTCGTAGCTGTATTCAATTGCCATCGAACCCGCGATGCCGCCGACGTTGATATCGCCGTCGACATACGCGCTGTTTTCGCAGCCATGGACCTTGCCGAGGGTAATGAGGTCCACGTCGATGGCAGAGGCGTCCGTCACGACATCCTTTGCATTGCTTGCCGCATCGGACACTGCCGTTTGCAGCGTATCCGTGACCTCGCCGAACTTTTTGTTGATCTGGCGCACGTCGTCTGCCAGCTGCCCTACCGCGCCGGAGAGCGCGCCGTTGAGGCGGCTCAGCTGCCCGGAAATGCCGCCGATGGCGGAGTTGAGGTCTCCAAGATCGGGCGCAGCGACAATCTGTGCGTTGCCGGCGAGAAGCCCGCCGGCATTCAGATCGCTTCCGACGTCGACACCGATCGGAGAATTGTCGACCGAAACGCCCGCGCCCACACCGGAGCCGTGGTCAATCGAAATAGAACCGGGCTCGACCGAAATATCAAGTCCTGATCCATGCCCCGCTTCGCCGTCTACGGAAACGCTCGGGGGCGTCACCGTAATACCGGCAGAGCCGTTTGCGCCGCCCTGCCCTGCCAGAGAGCCGTTGGCGTCGATGTTGACCTTGAGATCGCTTGCCGCGTCTGCCGCGTTTTTCACATAGTTGGACATGCCGCCGAGGCTTGAGGAAATGCTGCCTGCGCCGCCCTCAGCGTCGTCCGCCGCTTTGTCAACGAGACCGCTGAGTTCATCAAGCTGCGTCTGCAATTTGGAGAGCGTACTCTCGGACAGCTGCATCTCGATATAGGGTTCCATCTGTCCCGTGATGCCGCCGACGTCCTTACGTCCGTAGACCGCGCCTGCATTCTGGCAGACGGTAATATAGCCGCAGCTTCTTCCGGCGATGCCGCCGACATTGTAGCCCACGTGCTGATAACCGACAATCGCCCGGTTTTCGCAGGCACGGATGGTGCCCGCGTTGTAGCCCGTAATGCCGCCGGTATCATAGGATGATAACAGTGCGTCGCCGGTGGTGAGCTTTGTCATATCGAGCGAGAAGTCGAGATTCACATTTTCAAGCGAAATCGCCTGATCTCCGCTGACGGTATTGACATACGCGCCGTTGACGCAGTCGACGATCTTGCCGCGGCTGCTGCCCACAATGCCGCCGGTCATTTTGCTGCCGGTAACTGCGCCGCCGGATTTTGACGCGCGAATGACGCCGCTTGCCGTGTTTTCGCCGACCAGTCCGCCGGTCGTGCTGCTGCCGGAAACGCTGCCGGAGAACGAGCAGTTTTCAATCTCGCCCTCGTTGCGCCCGGCAAGACCGCCTGCCGCTTCGCAGGCGCTCGATGCCTTCACACTGCCGCTGACGTTTAAGTCCTCAATGCGCGCGCCTTCCTGCACCCGCTGAAAAAGCCCTGCGACGGATAGCCCTTCGGTCAGGCTCAAGCCGCTGATGGTATAGCCGTTACCATGGAAGGTACCGCTGAAGCTCGCAATGGGCGTAAACGCGACGCCCTCCAGAGAAATGTCGTTTTCCAGCTCGACCGTCAGGTTCTCAGACCACGTATCAAGCCTGCAATTGGCGGAAAACTCGACCAGCTCCTCCGCCGTGGAGATGGAAATCGTTTCTTCGTCTGCTTCCACAGCAAACGCAGTTGCCGCAAGGCTCAGAAGAAGCCCCAACGTCAGCGCAAGCGCCAGTATTCTTTGGAAAAGCTTATACATGCTCCTGCGCCTCCTTTCCCGCGTCCTGCGCGCCGTCGGATGCGCTTGCCGCTTCACCTGTTCCTTCGCCGCCGTCCGGCGGAGTATCGCCCGGTGCGCCGTCCGTATCTTCTTCCGCAGCGCCGGAAATGACGTTCAGGTCAACGTCGCCGTCGACCATCGCGCAGATCTGACCGCGCACCGTGCCGTGAATCTGACCGCGGACCATGCCGTTGACGAAGACCTTACCGGAGAGCGCCTTGTGTTCGCCCACACCCACACCCGGCATGGAGAACGAAGTCCTGTCAATAAAGGCAGTTCCGACCAGCAGAATCTGCGGCAGCACGAACATGACCAGGAAAATGGAGATCACCGTGCCGCGTCCCAGGCTCTCACCGATACCGGCAATAACCGGCTCGGACGTGAGATTGCCGATCAAAAAGCCGCAGATGGCAAGAATCGAGCCGGAGGTGATGATCGTCGGGAAAGCAAAGTTGAGCGTCTCGATGATTGCCTCCCGGCGGGACATGCCCGCCTTCAGCTCCTGATAGCGGCTGCCGATGACGATGGCGTAGTCGATGTTTGCGCCCATCTGAATCGAGCTGACAATCAGGTAGCCCAGGAAGAAGAGGTATTTGCCCGAAATGGTCGGGAACGAGAAGTTGATCCAGATACTGCCCTCGATCACGAGAATCAGCAGCAGCGGCATACCGGCGGAGTTGAAGGTGAACAGCAGCACCACCAGCACGATCAGGACCGACACGATGCTCACGACCGTGTTATCCACCGCGAAGGACTTTTCAAAGTCATATTCGTTTGTCGAATCGCCGGCTAAGTACACATCCTCGTCCGGATAATAGCTTCTGGCTATTTCCAGAATCTTGTCGGTAAATTTGTAGGTCTCGTCGCCGCTTACCGGAAGCGTCAGATAAATGAGCATGCGGCTGTAGGTGTCGCCCTGCAGCTGGTTCCTGGCGCTCTGCATCTGCACCTGCGCCTCGTGGAGCATGTCGGTCTGCTCGTCACTGAGCGTCACGATGCCGGAATCGACCTTGTCGCAGACATACAGGAACATGTCGATGAGCGGCACTTTGTAGGTCGCGATGTTACCGACCAACTCGCCGTAGCTCTCGTTTTCTGCCGCATAAGCCGCATAGACAACCTGCGCCGCCTCATAATCCAGTCCTGCAAGCTCCGCAAACTGGCGCGGCGTCAGCTTGTCGGCAAGCTTATAGCCGTCGAGCGCGTCGACGTTTGCAAGCCCCATCGTGTAGTCGACCTCGTCGTAGCTTTCCAGTTCCTTGAGAAGCTGCGCCTCTTTTTCATAGTCGCCCTTCGGAACGACGAGCGCCATCATGTTGCTGCTTGAGAAATTGTCCTCAATCATGTTTTCGGCAATCTGCGTCTCATTGAGCTTGGGCGTCGTTAAGACGCTGTAGCCGTAGGCGTACGGGCAGTTGTTCGACAGCCGGAACGCGAAAAACAGAACGACGACAAAAATAATCGGAACAATATGCCGCGTGGCATAGTCATACGCGCCGACAAACGGAATCTTCGGCACGAAGCTCTTGTGCCCCGTCCTGTCAATCAGCGGTCCGAAGAGCATCAGAAGCCCCGGCATCACGACGAACGCCGACAAAAGCGCAAATCCGATCGATTTGATCAGGCAGATTGCCATATCGGGACCGAGCTTGAACTGCATGAACAGCATCGCGACCAGACCGCCGATGGTGGTAAGACTGCTCGCGCCAATCTCCGGAATCGCCTTGCTGAGCGCCAGAATGACCGCCTCGCGGATGGGAAGCGTCTTATGTTCTTCTTTAAAGCGGTTGCAGAAGATGATCGCGTAGTCGATGGAAAGACCCAGCTGCAAGATACTTGTGACGGAGTTTGACACGAATGAAATCTTGCCGAGCAGGTAGTTGGTGCCCTGGTTGACAATCAGACCTACGCCGAACGTCAGAATCAGGACCGGCACCTCACCGAAGGTCTCGGAGGTAAACAGCAGCACTGCGACAATGACCACTGCGACATAGACCATGATCATATTGATCTCGCGCTCGATGGTCTCCGCCTGCGCGTTTCCGAGATCTGTCTTGACGTAGACATCCTGCCCGGATAGGTACTCCTTCACCTTGTCCAGCGATTCCAGGCACGCATCGTCCGTCTCGTCGTAGTCAAAGGTGATGCTGAACAGCGCCGAGGCGTTATTGTAGTGGTCGGTCGTATCATCGAAGCTGATCGACTGCACGCCGCGGATTTCCTTGAGATCGTCCAGCATGCTTTCCGCGTCGGCATAGGAGATATTTGCCACCATGACCTCTGCCGTGCCGTAGGTGATAAACTCCCCTTCCATGACGTTCAGCGCTTTCTTTGTCTCGGAGTCCTCCGGCAGATAGAACGTCAGATCATTCTCCACCTCGACCCAGCCGCGGGAGAACATGGAGAAAATGACCAGAATGATGGTAATCAGGAAAAACAGATTGCGTTTGTCCACGATAAACGTCGCGAGCTTGACCATAAAGCTCTCGCCGCCGGACGAAACGCTGTTCGGTTGTTTTGCCATGCACCAGGCTCCTTCCTATGGATTTTTCTCGACGCTGCCCGCGCTTCCATCACGCAAACAGCCGACCCACTCTTTCCCGTTTGCAAAGAGCGCGCCGCAAAAATCTCTATCTTAGTCTGGAATATACCACATTCTGTCTCAAAAAACAAGTAAAGAAAACCATTTCAATGAAAGTTCGGAATTTTGTAACTTTTCCGGTGCATTCACGCTTCAAATTTGGTGCAGATGTTCTGCTTTTCCCAAATGGTGACATAGCCCATGCGCGCCGTCTCCTTCCGCGCTCTGCCGTTTTTGCGCTCCAGCATGTTGACTGCAACGGCGGAGATTGCCATGTTGACCATGACCCACTTAAAAGCGAGCGCGTCGTTATCCGTGCGCCACATCTGGCAGACGGCTCATCGGCGCGTGGGTTTTGGAAACGTTCGGCATCAAGATGGTCATGACGTGGAGGTCTGCGATTTTTGCAACCATCGTGATCATTTTTCCGCTCATATACCGGACGGTGCGCGGTGCATTCGAAGCATTTGACGAGGCGCTTGCTTACTCCAGCAAGACGTTGGGGCTTTCCAACACCTGCATCTTCTGGCGCATCCGGCTGCCATACTGCCGGCAGGGTATTCTTGCCGGTACGGTGCTGGCGTTTGCGCGCGCGCTCGGAGAATACGACGCAACGAGCATGATTGCGGGCTACACGCCCGGAAAAACGGCAACGATTTCCACAGCCGCTTCGGGTCCAGTACGTGCAGCAGAAGATAACCTGCAAGCGTCGGCGGCAGCACCAGCGGCAGCGTCAGAATCACATCCAGTTCGCCCTTTATCAGCCGCGGGAGCTTCTGCAGCGGCAGACGTTTGTCTCCTTTACGCCGCACACCATCACGGACATCCCGACGCTTCTGCAGAAGCTTTCCGAATGCCGGGAAGCCGGCTACGCGATTGAAAACGGCGAATACAAGATCGGACTTTGTTCCATCTTCGCCCCGGTCTTCACGCGAGACGGCACCGTTGCCTACACCACTGGTGTGATCGGCATGTTCCGCAGCATCCACTGCGACGAGTTTGCCGCCGCCGTCGAGCAGGTGCGCGCCACCGCGTCCATGATCTCTGCCGCGCTCGGTTATCGCCCCGATAGAGCTACGTAATATTTATTATGTAAACGAACTTGAAAAGAGGAGTTTTATGAGCTATACAGCAGCTGTGATTACCGTCAGCGACCTTGGAAGTCAGGGAAAGCGCATTGACACCAGCGGTCCTGCCGTCTGCGCGATGCTCGAAGGCGCGGGCTTTTCCGTCGTCCACACCGCCATTGTCCCGGATGAACAGGAAAAAATCCGCGAAGCGCTGATCGACTGCGCCGACGAGCGCCATATCGGTCTGATTGTCACCACCGGCGGCACCGGGCTTTCCCCGCGCGATGTAACGCCGGAGGCAACGCTTTCCGTTCTCGACCGCGAAATCCGTGCAATTCCCGTTGCGATGTGGGTTGAAGGTCTCAAAATCACACCGCGCGCCATGCTCTCGCGCGCTGTCGCCGGAACGAGAGGCAGCAGTCTGATTCTCAATCTGCCCGGCTCTGAAAAGGCGGCAAAGGAAAACCTTTCCGCGGTCATCGGCGCGCTGGAGCACGCAATGCATATGATTGCCGCCGAAGGGCACTAAGCGTTCTTCGGCTTTTCAAATTTTTCCGGACATGCCGCTGCGCGCTTTGCGCAAACTAAGCGCGAGGTGAAACACATGTCTCAGAAACCATCTTCCAAAAAGCCTGTCCATCTGCCCCCGGCAAAGACCTTCCCTTACTCCGCAACCCCGATGGTCAACCATTTCCCGGGAAACGCCGAGGACTGCTTCGACATGGTCAATCAATACGGCACGTACGAAATCCAGCGCACCGCCGACACAGGGAACTTCTTTCCTGCCATCGCGCAGGGGCTTCCGAAGGACGCCCATTTCAAAATCGGCAGAACCGAACTGGATCAGACGGCAAAAGAGTAAAAAGGACCCCCGGCTATGCCGGGGGTCCTTCTTCATTCTAAACCCAGGTTTCCCAGATCTCCGGGCAGTAGCCCACGGTCGCCTGCTTTCCGTTGCGGACGACGGGCGTTTTCATGAGCTTCGGATTGTCGAAGACCTTGTCTTCCTTTGCCGTCTTATCATCCATGTAGCGCATGAGATCAATCTCCGGCGCTTTCTGCTCCCAGTCAATGAGCCTGTCAATGCCGCCCACGGCGCGCAGGACACTGTCAAACTCGCCGCCCGACATGCCGTAGCGCAGCAGGTCCACAGACTGGTATTTGATTCTGCGCTCTTTGAACCAACGCTCGGCTTTTTTCGTATCGAAGCACTTGCTCTTTCCAAAAATCTGGATGTTCATCTTACTCCTCCAGCATCTCGTCCGCCTCTGCCATCGTGTCGGCAGAAAACAGGAACTCGCCTCTTGCCGAATAAACCTCAATATGACCTCTGACATACTCCATCCGATATTCCATCACACACAGCTCCCTTCGCTTTCTGGTGACAGTATATCATATGGTATGTACCATAATCAGGACTCTTTCGCGGCATTGCGAATTTTTATCAGAACCAGCCCTCTGCCTCGCTGCGCCAGAGCGCCGTCAGCGTCAGATTTTCCTCCACGCGCGTGTTTTCATCGATCACCACGCCGTTCTCCGTGACCCAGCCAAAGAATTCATCGTCGTCACAGCTTGCCTCGAACATCGGGTCATAGTAGCTGCCCGTCTCATAGACCGCGACGTCTACATCCAAAGAGCCTTTTTCGGTCCGGAAAATCACGTAGCTGAAGCCGTCGGTGTTTCTGCCGTCATAGTCGCCGTAGAAGAAGAGCTTCAGCTCCTTAAGGCGCCGTTCGATCAGCCCGTTGTGAATTTCCGTGCCGGAGCTGCTGGTCACATGGCACCAGATGCCAAACGCCGAGGCAAACTCGTTGACGCTGTATCTGCCGGAAATGAGCAGTGTCGCCAGCCGACTCTGGTTCTTTTCGCGCATCCAGTAGTCGCCGTTGTTGTATGTAAACGACACCAGCGCATCATATTCCTGCTCTTTCAGGCGAATGCTGTTCTTATCCAGGAACTCATCGAGCTTCGCTTCAAAGCCCTGCAGCCGCTTGCGAAGCAGCCTGTCCGCCTGCTTCTCGGTGATGCCGTCGGGGTACTCGTCTTTTTCGCAGTAGCTGCCGTAGCCGATGGAATACTGCTGATAGTCCCAGTACGCCTTCGCGGTGAAGCCCTCGCGCGCCTTGATGAACTCGACGCCTGCGTCCGTGGTGCGCAGCTCGATCGGCTCGTCGCTGTCTAAATCTTCCGGGTCGTCCGGATTGTCCGTCGAGCCGCCGTTCCGGTCTAACCGGTAGGCGTAAATCCGGCTGACGATGGCAGAAAGCTCCGCGCGGGTCAGAGAGCCGTTCGGACGGAACGTACCGTCCGGATAGCCGCCGATGATACCGATTTCGCTCAGCGCCTGTACGCAGTCGTCATTCGTATCGGTAAACTTCTGCTGCGCGTCCTGCCGCGTCACGCCGAGCGCACGCGCCGAGACCTTCGCGGTCAGAAGCCGGCTCATGCTGACATCCAGATCGGTGATTTCGCCGCGCTCCAAAATGCCCGCTTCCAGCGCGAAGTTGAGGTAGCCCCGCGCCCAATGGCTCGAGACCGTCCCCGGTTCGGCATACCCTGCAGCAAGAATGATCATTTTGAGCGCCTGACCGGTTGTGACTTTTTCCTCCGGGCGGAACGTGCCGTCCGGGAAGCCGCCGATGATGCCGTTGCGGTAGAGATACATCACATCGTCATACGACCAGTGCTCCGGCGTCACGTCCGGGAAGACGACCTCCTGCTGGTCCTGCCAGAAATATTCCTCCTGCGACGCATCGTACCAGCCGTCGCCTTCGTCCGCGGAAACTGCCGCGGAAAAGGCGGCAAGCAGCATGACAGCCAGCAGCAGGCGAAGAGCCCATCGTTTCGACATCTGTGTGCGCTCCTTTCTGAGAATCACCGGGCTAAGCCCGAAGTGGTTACAAAATTTATACAAGTATAGCAGAAAGAATGACAAAATGCAACCTCCCGGGAGATTTTTCCGGGAGGCTGCTTCGTTTTACCTCAAATTCTCTGTTCGAGCCACGAAAGGATGTCCGCGTAGACCTCCGTCCGGTTGACCTCGTTGAGCATCTCGTGCCGTCCTTCCGGATACAGGCGAATGGTCACATGCCTGATTCCCGCGCGCTTGAACGCATCGATGCAGGCAAGCACGCCTTCTCCCATCGCGCCGACGGGGTCCTGCATGCCGGAGATGAACAGCACCGGGAGTTCCTTGTCCATTTTCGCAAGATTCTCCTTCTTCTGGTTCATCGAAATGCCTGTCAGCATGTCGCGCGTCAGACCGACCGTTGCGTCAAAGCCGCAAAGCTCGTCGTTCGTATACGCATCAACGACCGCCGGGTCCGAGCAGATCCAGTCGTTCGGCGTCCGGTTGGGCCTGAACTTTTTATTATACGCCCCAAACATCAGCTCCTTGAGAAGCTTGCTGCAGCCGGTTTCCCCGATGCGAAGCTGTTCGAGCCTGCAGAGCGCCAGCCCTGCGCGCAGCGCCGCCTCCGGCTGCCAGCCGGTGCCGGAAATGATCGCGCCGGAAAGCTCGCCTGGATACATATACAGATACGTGCGCAGCAGGAACGAGCCCATGCTGTGCCCCAGCATCAGATACGGCAGCGCCGGATAGCGCCGCTTCATTTCTTCATAGAGCGTCCGTTCGTCTGCCACCGCAGACAGCCAGCCGCCCGAAAAATAGCCGTAGATGCCGCCCGCTTCCACGGAAAGTCCGTGCCCCATATGATCGTCCGCGCAGACGACAAAGCCGCGCTGCGTCAAAAAACGCGCAAAATGATCGTACCGCCCGATGTGTTCGGCAATGCCGTGGATGATCTGCACCACCGCGCGCGGCGCAGATTCCGGCTCCCAGAGCGCGCAGTGCATGCGCCCGGCGCCGTTGGAGGCAAGATAAAATTCTTCCATAAATTTCGTCCTTTCGCCAATCAGTCCAAATTATTGTACATGCTATCTGCTATGATGGTTTCAAAGCAAAGGAGGTACTTTTATGCAGAACCATCGTATCATTCCATTATACCCCGAAACCGCGGGCGAATGCCCGGTCAGCCGCACCTTCCGCCGCAGACGCGCCGCAAATTTCCGGCTGCTTGCCGACATCGTCGATCTGACCGTAACAGCCGCCATCGGCGTCGGCGTTCTGGTCTGCTTCGGGCTGGTGTTCACCATGCTGTGACGCCTTACTCCGCGTCAAATGCAGCAAGCAATTCATCGATCGTCTGCCGCCTGCGGATGCAGCGGACCTCGCCGCCCTGCTCCAGCAGGAATTCCGCGCAGCCGGGGCTTCCGCCATAATTGCTGGCAAAGCTTCTTCCGTCCGCGCCCGCGTCGCAGATGAGAACGCATTCTCCGAGCTTGAGGTCCGGCAGGACGCAGGTGCCCGGAAAATGATCGCGCAGATCGCAAAGGGACCCTGCCACGCGCACCATCCGCTTTTGCCGGCTCTCCGGCACAAGCGGCGCCATCAGCCGGTGCGTTGCGCCGAAGGCAATTTCCCGCAGAAACTGCGCGCAGTCTGCGTCCAGCACCACAACCGGCTTTTGCTGCGGCTTGACGGCAAGCACTCTCGTCACCAGTACGCCCGCCTTTGCCGCAAGAATTCTCCCCGCTGCAAGCAGCAGATCGGGGCAAAGCCCCGCCGGCGCGAGAATTTCCTCGTATTTTTCCTGCACGAAGTCGGACACTGCCTGCAGATCCGGCGCCTGCTCCGACGGACGGTAGCTTGCGCCGAGACCGCCGCAGATCAGAACACTCTGCACACCGATCCCCAGCTCCTGATACAGCCGTACAGCAAGGCGCAGAAGCATCTCAAGCGCTGCCTGAAAGCGCGCGGGCTCCAGATCCTGATCGCGCAGGAAAACGCAGGGACTGATTGCCTCTGTTCCGCTGGCAAGAAAGCGCCGGCACATGGAAAGAAGCGTCTGCAGGTCCATGCCGAGCTTGCTCTTTTCAAAATTCCAGACCGTTCTTCCGTTCAGACACAGCTGACCTCCCGGATTGACGCTCAGAAAGACCCGCGCGGGCGGCTGCGGCGGAAGTGCATGCTCCCCGTCCACCAGCTGCGCCGCGCCGATGCGTCGGGCATAGCCGCAAGCTCTTTCGTCGATTGCAACGGGCGCGTAGATGATTCTTTGTCCGTCTGCGTCAGCCCGCCGCGCCAGACGAAGCTCCGCCTCGCTCACGCACAGCAGCTGCGCGCCTGCGCTCGCCAGAATCCGCAAAACGGCAGGGTTCTGGTTCATTCGCACCGGAAAAACCGGTGTGAAGCCCGCATTCCACGAAAACGCCAGCCGAAGCTTCTCACACGCTTCGCGGAGCATCGTTTCATCATAGAGATAAAACGGCGTCGGCTGCTCCTGCAGGAGCCTGCGCAAAACCTTCGCGGGCACAAAGCCTGTCTGCCCCGCGTCCCTGCGCGCCGTCATCGTTTGTTCTTCTCGTAGAGAATCCGCAAACCCCTGAGAAGCAGATCGCGGTCGTAGCGAATCTCAGACCGGCACATCGGAAGCACAAAGCGGGAAATGCCGCCCGTGGCGACGACGGTCGCCTTCACGCCGAGCTCTTCTTCCATGCGCTCGATCATGCCGTCGATCATGCACGCCGCGCCCAGCATGATGCCGCTCTGCATACACTCGATGGTGTTGCGCCCGATCACATGCTTCGGCGCCTCAAGACTGATGCCGGGCAGCTGAGAGGTTCTCGTCGTCAGAACCTCCGAGGAAACCTTCACGCCCGGGCAGATGCTGCCGCCGAGGAAGGTTCCGGTCTGGTCGATTGCCATCATGGTCGTCGCCGTGCCCATGTCGATGATGATCACCGGCGCGGGATAATCGCGCAGCGCGGCAACCGCCGCAACGACCAGGTCGCTGCCGACCTGACCGGCGTTTCCGCCCGCAATATTCAGACCCGTTTTAAGCCCCGGTCCCACGACCATGGGCGTGCGTCCGGTGAGCTTCATAACCGCCGTGCGCAGCGAATTCAGAACCGGCGGCACGACGGACGAGATGATCACGCCCTCAATTTCATCCGCCTGCAGATCGTAGAGCGCCAGTACGCCCTTGAGGTCCATCCAGTACTGATCGGACGTTTTGACAAGGTCGGTGGCAAGCCGCAGCTCATGGCAGATTTTCTCTGCCTCGATGCAGCCGATGACAATGTTGGTATTGCCGATATCAATTGCTAAAAGCATATGGTTCCTCCAAAACTGCCGACGGGCAGTTATTTTTCATCCGAAAGCGTTTTGAGCGCGCAGTGAATCTTCCCATCGCGCACCTCTACAACGCCGTAGCAATCGTTTTTCGCCGCGCCGGGGTTCAGATACCACACGCCGCCGTCCTGCTCGCAGAAAGCCCGATGTGTGTGCCCGAAGAGCGCGACCTGCGCGCCCACGCGGTTTGCTTCCAGCTTCAGCCGCGTCAGATTCGACTTCACGCCGAACAGATGCCCGTGCGTGAGAAAAAAGCGCACGCCGGCAAGCTCCGTGAGAATTGTCTCCGGCGCCTGCGCGCCGAAGTCGCAGTTGCCCCTGACCTCATAGAAATCGATCGGATCGAGCGCATAGGAAAGCTCCTGCGCGTCCGAAACATGGTCTCCCAGGTGGAAGATCACATCCGGTTTTTCGAGCATTGCCGCGTCATACATCGCGCCGACGCAGCGGTGCGAATCGGATAACACAAGAATTTTCAAATTGGGTTCACCTTTCGCCAGCCCCCGCATAGAATACACAAGAACTTCTTTCAGGAGGCGGAATATGGACAATTCGTATCGTGAAAACGAAGGTCTTCCCTTCACAAAGCAGCAGCTTGCCGCCGTTCTTTCGTCCAGCGAAGGAAAGCAGCTTCTTTCTCTTCTCAGCCGAGACGGCGGCGCGGCGCTCTCTCAGGCGGCGCAGGCGCTCAGAAACGGCGACACGGAGCTTGCCAAAAGCATCGTCAGCCCTCTGATGCAGTCGGGCGAAGCACAGGCGCTGATTGAGAAAATCAACGAACGCGCATGAGTGACGGCTCGTTGGAACAGGCGATCGGCGCTGTTTTGCAGGACCCGCAGCAGCTGCAGAAAATCTTTGCGCTGGCGCAGTCGCTCGGTCTTTCGCCGCCGGAAGCGCCCGCGGCTC
>ERZ779861.526-NODE-526-length-55299-cov-26.953135_pt1 | contig 55299 bp, 64 predicted proteins | sample MGYA00511558_ERZ779861 | MGnify/ENA primary metagenome ERZ779861 (study PRJEB29588, sample SAMEA2163432) | human gut metagenome | biome: human gut; feature: human-associated habitat; material: faeces | place: Denmark | collected 2008/2010 ...
GGCGGTGGTGGAGGGGGAGCCGACGGCGCAGGACCGGCCGCACCGCCCGCGGGCGGGGGAGGCGGCGCGCTGCCGCCGGACTGCCCCATCTGCTGCGACAGATTTTGCGCCATGTTCATCACCTGCGCCATGGCGTCCGGATCGGAGAGCAGGGTATTCAGTTTTTCCTCCCACTCGCTCATCGTGACGCCCTCCCGCGGTTTTTATTTTTTCGCGCTGTCGTTGATGCGGTTCATAATGGCCATGCCCTCGGGACTTTTCATCAGGTTCGAGAGCATTGTGGCCAACTCTTTCGTGTTGCCCGCCGCGGCATTCTGCGCCGCGTGATTGAGCGCCGCGCCGCCATCCTGAGAGGTGAGCATCTGCATGAGCCTTTGCCCGTCGCCCGATTGCAGGAGCGACTGCGCTATGGCAGGATTGCGCTTGAACTTGTCGATGAGCTGCTGCGTGCTGTGATCCATAGCTGTGCCTCCGTTTCCTGTCTTTCAAGGCAGTATATGAGAGGGACGCGGCAGTTGTGCCGCCGCAGCGGCGAAATTTTTGAAAAATTTTCCGAACCCGTGAAAGAAAACGCCCTGCCCGCGCACATGTATGGTGTAAGGCCTTTGAGGAGAGAAACATATATGTTTTCAAACGAAGCATTTGCCCAAAATGCAGAAAAGTACATGGACACGGTCTTTCGCGTGGCCTACGGCTGGCTCAAAAACCCGGACGACGCCAACGATGTGACACAGGACGTATTGATAGAGCTGTACAAAACAGATAAGGCGTTCGAGTCGGACGCCCATTTGAAAAACTGGCTCATCCGCGTCACCGTCAATCGCTGCAAGATGCTCTTCCGCTCGCCGTGGCGCCGGCACGAGGACATCGACGACTACGCCGAGACATTGTCCTTCGAGCAGCCGCGGGACGGCGAGCTCTTCAAAGCCGTGATGGCGCTCGACAAAAAATACCGTGTGCCGCTGCTGCTCTTCTATTACGAGGGGTATACAACGGCGGAAGCCGCGTCGATGCTCGGCATTCCCGAAAAGACCGTCAGCACAAGACTTTACCGCGCAAGGGCGAAGCTCAGAACGATTTTGGAGGAGGAGTAAAGCAATGACAGAAAAAGAGAGATTTCAACGCGCGTTCGCGCCGCTGCACGCCTCCCCGGACACGATGACGGAGGTAATGAAGATGACAGAACGGAAAACGAAACGGCCCGCGCTGCGCCGCGCGGCGACCCTTGGCCTCGCGGCCGCGCTCGTGCTGGCGCTCGGCAGCGTCGCCTATGCCTCGGATCTCGGCGGCATCCAGCGCACGGTGCAGCTCTGGCTCAACGGTGAGATGACGGATGCAACGCTGACGGTGAAAAACGGTCACTATACCGTCAACTATACCGACAGCGAAGGAAACGAGCGCGAGCGGAGCGGCGGAGGCGTCGCCTTCGAGCCGGATGGCACGGAGCGGGCACTGACGGAGGAAGAACTCTTTGAGCACCTCAACGAGCCCGAGGTCGAAGAGCGCGAGGACGGCACGGTCATGGTCTACTACCTCGACCAGAAGCTCGACGTCACGGACAAGTTCGACGAGGACGGCGTCTGCTACGTGCAGCTTGAGGGCGGCGAAAAGACGATCTACATGACCATCAAGCGCGGCAACGGCTACGCAACGAGCACGACAAAGTACATCCTGCCCAACGAATTCAACAACTGAAAGAAAAACGAGAAAGGTTCCGCACAGCGATGCTGTGCGGAACCTTTCTCCTATTGGGGAAAGCCTCGCAGAGTTTCGTGCCCGCAGGCACGAAATAAAATCAGATCGTTTTTCGCCGCGGCGTGTACGTGGTGAAAAACACCTCTCGCGGAGCGTGTGTCGAGCTGCCATATTGGTGGCGAGGCACGGAGCGCAGCGCGGCCTTCTCCAAAAAGCGGCAAAGCCGCTTTTTGGAAGATATTATTTCTGCGCCTTGCCGTAGTCGCAGTCTTTTCTGAGCGGGCAGCCGTCGCAGTTGGCTTTGCGGGCGGTGCAGCGGTCGCGGCCGAACAGCACCAGTCGGTGGCAGAAGTCGTTCGACTCCTCCGGCGGCAGGATGGCGCGCAGCTGCTTTTCGACGCTCAGCGGGTCCTTGCTGCCGTCCGTCAGGCCGAGGCGGCCCGTGATGCGGATGCAGTGCGTGTCGCACACGTAGGCGGGCTGGCCGTAGATGTCACCGAGGATGAGGTTTGCCGTTTTGCGCCCGATGCCGGGGAGGGCTGTGAGCTCCTCCATCGTGCCGGGGACCTTGCCGCCGTACTTTTCGAGCAGAATTTTCGCGCACTCGACGATGTCCTTCGACTTCGTGTTGTAAAATCCGCAGGAGCGGATCGCGTCGCCGACCTCTTCATACGTCGCGTTCGCGAAGGCCTCGAGCGTCGGGAACTTCTGATAGAGCGACGGCGTGACCATGTTCACGCGCGCGTCGGTGCACTGGGCGGAAAGGCGCACGGCGAACAGAAGCTCGTAGTCCTTTTTATATTCGAGCGAGCAGCGCGCGTTGGGGTAGAGGACCTTCAGTTCCTCCACGATGCGGCGGACGGCGGCTTTGGATTTCATGGCGAGACCTCCTGCGTTTCATCAATACTGCCGACAGTATAGCACAGAGACACGGAAAAATCGACAGAAAAAGTCTGTGCAGTGAAGAAAAAACGTGCTATAATCATTCCATCTGTGAAAAAGGAGGCTTGTGCGATGCGGCTACTATTCAAGCAGCGCTTTTTTTCGTGGTTCGACAGCTATGATATCTACGATGAGGACGGCAACACCGTCTTTACGGTCGAGGGCAAGCTTGCCTGGGGGCACTGCCTGCATATTCTGAACGCCGCGGGCGAGCACATCGGCACCGTGCAGCAGCGCGTGCTGACGTTTTTACCCAAGTTCGAACTCTACATCGGTGAGCAGTACTACGGCTGCATCTGCAAGGAGTTCACGTTCTTTACCCCGCGCTTTACACTTGAGTGCAGCGACTGGGAAGTGAACGGCAGTTTCATGGAGTGGGACTACACGATCGACAGCGCCTCGCGCGGCTGTATCGCGACGATCACGAAAGAGCTTTTTCATTGGACGGACACCTACGTCATCGACGTCGCCGACCCGCAGGACGCGCTGGGCGCGCTGATGGTCGTGCTGGCCATCGACGCGGAAAAATGCAGCAGGAACAACTGATATGAGTGAAAAGAGGCCTTTGGCGGATGAGATCCGCCCGCTGACGCTCGACGAGGTCGTGGGGCAGAAGCACTTGCTCGGAAAAGGCGCGCTGCTGCGCCGGCTCATCGAGTCCGGCTCGAGCGCGAATATGATCTTCTACGGCCCGTCCGGCACGGGCAAGACGACGATCGCCAACATCATCGCAAACCGCACGAACAAGACACTGTACCGCCTGAACGCGACGACCGCAAGCTTACAGGACGTCAAGAGCATCATCTCCGATGTCGGTACGATGATGGCACCGGGCGGCATTCTGCTCTACCTCGACGAAATTCAGTATTTCAACAAAAAGCAGCAGCAGAGCTTGCTCGAATTCATGGAAAACGGCTCTATCACGCTGATCGCGTCGACGACGGAGAATCCGTATTTCTATGTTTACGGCGCGCTTTTATCCCGCTCGACAGTGTTTGAATTCAAAAACGTCAGCGCGGAGGAGACCATCCCCGCGGTCGAGCGCGCGCTCGGCATTTTGAAAGAGCGCAGCGAGCTGCCGCTCTCCTGGGAGGACGACGTGCCGCGCGTCATCGCGCAGCAGTGCGGCGGCGATGTGCGCAAGGCCGTGAGCGCGTGCGAGCTTTTATATGAGGCGGCGGACGTCACGAACGGCGAACTTTTGCTGAAAAGTGAAGACGCCTTACAGGTCGCACAGCGCAGTGCCATGCGCTACGACAAGGGCGGTGACGCGATGTACGACTGTGCAAGCGCGCTGATGAAGTCGCTGCGCGGCAGCGACCCCGACGCGGCGCTCCACTACCTCGCAAGATTTTTAGAGGCGGGCGATCTGGTCACGCCATGCAGGAGGTTACTCTGCTCGGCGAGCGAGGACGTCGGCATGGCCTATCCGCAGGCTATCGCCATCGTCAAGGCCTGCGTCGACACCGCGATGCAGCTCGGCCTTCCCGAAGCGCAGCTGCCGCTGGCGCAGGCGGCGGTGCTGCTCGCCACCGCACCGAAGTCCAACAGCGTGATCGAGGGCATCGGCGCTGCTTGGGCGGATGTGAAGGCGGGCAAGTGCGGCAATTTCCCGCGCTGCCTCCAGAATGTCCACGCCGATTCGACCGGCGGCGCGCAGGGGCAGAACTACAAGTACCCGCACGCCTACCCGAACCATTGGGTGAAGCAGCAATATCTGCCCGACGAGCTCAAAAACGTGCAGTACTACCGCTACGGCGACAACAAGGTCGAGCGCGCCGCCGCGCAGTACTGGGAAGCGATCAAGGGGTGAGCACATGGACCTGAGGTTGAACGATATTGTCGAAATGAAGAAGCCGCATCCCTGCGGCGAAAAGCTCTGGCTCGTGACGCGCGTGGGCATGGACATCAAGCTCAAATGCACGCGCTGCGGCCGCGAGGTGATGCTCCCGCGCGCCAAGGCGGAAAAGGGCATCAAGAAAATCGTAGAAAGGGAGGAACCCCATGAATAAGAAGACGAGAGCCGTTGCGATCCTGCTGGTCGCGGTGATGATCTTATCGCTCGTTGCATCGATGGTTATTCCGTATTTATAAAATACAGCGCGATAGCGCTGCACATTGCTTCCTGCGCGAGCGCGGGGGGGCGAGCGGCGTGCGCGCCGCGGCACCAAAGGGGGTATTCTCTTTCCGAAGAGAATACCCCCTTTGAATCCCCCAGAGAAAGGCGAGGGGCCTTACCCCTCGACCCTGCACATTGGCAGTCTGTAGCTTGAAGGACTGCACGCGCTGCGCAGTGAGGGTGCGGTGTACATGGCTTCGCCATGAATCTTCTGCAAGTCGTTACAGATATCAGCCGCGCCTTGCTATCGTGAGGCGCGAATGACGGTAGAACGGCGGTAGACTGCGTGCCGAATGCGGCTTTGCTGCGCTCGCCGCATTGATGGGTGCACCGGTAGACGGTGATTAGGCCGCACTGCCACAAGACTGGCAGAGCGGCAGCGGATAGTAGGAGCAAGTCAAATCGTGTAGCAGAACTAAACGCGGCAACGCCGCGCTATGGGCAGTGCAATCGGCAAGCGCCGCAGCTCTTCAAGCTGCTCGCTTGCAATGTCAAAACCTTTCTCTTGGGGGATCAAAAGGGGGAGGTTCTCTTTTGTGAAAGAGAACCTCCCCCTTTATCCGTCCCCTGCGCGGCGCAGGGAAACGATGCAGCGCCATGCGCTGCAATTCTGCCCTTTGGGACAAAAGATAGCGTAGCGGCGCTTTTTCGCCCTTTTCTCAGGTGGGTCACAGCTATAATGAGAACCCATCAGGGGGAGGTGTGCCATGGTCATCTACATAGAAAGCGTCTTCGCGTTCAACGTTCTCGTCGACTATCTGTTGTTGTTCGGCGCGGCGAGAGTCGCAGGGCGGACAGTCGCGCGGAGAAGACTTTTGCTCGGCGCGGCGGTCGGCGGTATTTATGCGGCAGTGCAGCTCTTTTTGCCGAAAAGCGTCGTTTTGTTGCTGCTTGGGCTCGCTTTGATGGGCGCGGCGGCGTATCGCGGCAGTGGACGGGCGGTCAAGCTGACGCTGTTGTTTTTCCTTGCCTCGTGCGGCCTCGCTGGCGTGGTGATGCTCTTAGGGCAGAGTCTGGGGTCGATGGCGCGCCTTGCGCGCGGCGTTGTGGCGGCAGACCTGCCGTGGGGCGTCTTCCTGATCGCGGCGGGGACGTCGTATTTGCTGCTTTCCGTCGTGTTCCGCTACGGCGCGGCGCGGACAGGGAGCGAGACGGCGGATGTGGTCATCGCCTATCGAGGAAAAACGGCCCGCGTGCGGCTGCTGCGCGACACGGGCAACACGCTCTGTGACCCTGTGACGGGCCTCGGCGTGCCGGTCATCGACCGTCACGCACTGGGAGACCTCATCAGCGAAGAAGAGACCGCGACGCTGCCGCATATTGCGTATTGCAGCGTGGGCAATGCGGATGGAACGCTGCCGCTGCTGCGCTGTGAAGCAATAACGGTTGACGAAATCAAACTCGGCCCGCGCGCCGTTGCCCTGGCGGAGCATCCGCTCGGCGACGGCGGTGCATATGCGGGACTGTGGTGCGAAGGATGCGAAAAGGGGGAGAAGCATGGAGAGCTTGCTCAAAACGCTGTGGCGTAGACTGCGCTTTTATCTCATCGACTGGGGGCTCATTGCGCGGCGGGGAATTTTCTACATCGGCGGCAGCGATACGCTCCCGCCGCCGCTCGAGCGGGAGAAGGAAGCTGAGCTCATCGCGCGCATGGATGAAGGCGACGAGAGCGTGCGCGGCACGCTCATTGAGCACAACCTGCGGCTTGTCGCCTACATCGCGCGCCGGTTTGAAAATACCGGCATCAACATCGAAGACCTCATCTCCATCGGCACGATCGGGCTCATCAAGGCGGTGAACACCTACCGCAGCGACAAGAACATCAAGCTCGCGACCTACGCCTCGCGCTGCATTGAAAATGAGATACTCATGCATCTGCGCAAGACCGCGCCGCAGAAGTCCGAGGTCAGCTTCGACGAGCCACTCAACACCGACTGGGACGGCAATGAGCTCCTGCTCTCCGACATTCTCGGCACCGACGAGGACCTTGTCTTGAAGCCCATTGAGGACGATGTCGACCGCCAACTCCTGATGGACGCGGTCGACAAGCTGACCGCGAGGGAGAGAACAATCATCACGCTGCGCTTTGGCCTCGGTGGACGGGAGGAAAAGACGCAGAAGGAGGTCGCCGACCTGATGGGCATTTCGCAGAGCTATATCTCGCGCCTTGAGAAGCGGATCATCGTGCGGCTGAAGAAGGAAATCCTCAAAATGAGTTGACAAGCGGCGCAAAAAACGGTATGATTCAGCGTGACAAATGCGAAGAAGAGGAGCAGTATCCGCATCCGAAAGCGAAGAGAGAGGGCGGCCGGTGTAAGCCCTTGTGCAGGATGTGGGGAAGTCGCCTTGGAGCTGCCGCGCTGAAAAGAGAGTAAGCCGGACGGGAACTCCCGTTACAGAGGCATGAGTGTCCGCACAATGCGGGAATCCAGGTGGTACCACGGTCATTGATCGCCCTGAGCAGTCAAAGCTGCTCAGGGCGTTTTTTAATGAAAGGAAGCGAATATGGGCATACAGTTTGAGACCGACTACAATATGGAAACACTGACGGCCATGGCTAAGAGCCTGCGCAAAACCGTGCGCAAAAAGCGCAGCCGCCGCGTGCACATTTTTGCGGCAGTCGTGCTGATCCTCGGCCTTTTGACAATTCTTGCCACGACCGCAGGTGGCGAGCCGCTCGGCGCGAGCGGCGTCGTGACGCTGCTTGCGATGCTGGTGGTCATTCTGGTGAGCCTTTTCGAGGACAAGCTGAACGCCTGGTTTGCAAGAAAGCGCCTGCTGCCGGGCACGGAGCACGCCGCCGCCACGTTTGAAGAGGACGGCTACGTTTCGGCAACGGGTGTGACGGAAAGCCGGTTTTCCTATGCCCAGATCGTGGCCGTTGCCGAGACGGCGCGCTACTTCGTCTTTGCCCTGTCCTCGCACCATACGCAGGCGTATGACAAGAGGAACATCCGCGGCGGGAGCGTCGAGGACTTCCGTGCGTTTATCGCCGAAAAGACGGGAAAGCTCGTCGAAAATATCAAATAAAAGCAATATTGTTCAAAAGATAGGAGAAAACCAATGAAAGAATTACCCAAGATCTATGAGCCCCAGCAGGTCGAGGGCCGCATCTATCAGATGTGGATGGACCACGACTGCTTCAAGGCCGAGCCCGACCCGGACAAAAAGCCGTTTTCCATCGTCATGCCGCCGCCGAACGTCACCGGCCAGCTGCACATGGGCCATGCAATGGACTCGACGCTGCAGGACATCCTGACGCGCTTTAAGCGCATGCAGGGCTACTCCGCCCTCTGGCTTCCCGGTACCGACCACGCGGGCATCGCCACGCAGATCAAGGTCGAAGAGGAGCTGCGCACCAAGGAGGGCCTGACGCGCTACGACCTCGGCCGCGAGAAGTTTTTACAGCGCGTGTGGCAGTGGAAGGAAAAGTACGGCAACCGCATCGTCGAGCAGCAGAAGAAGATGGGCGCGAGCTGTGACTGGTCCCGCTCCCGCTTCACGATGGACGAGGGCTGCTCCAAGGCCGTGCGCGAGACGTTCTGCGAGCTCTACGATAAGGGCCTGATCTACAAGGGCAGCCGCATCATCAACTGGTGCCCGCACTGCCTGACGGCGCTCTCCGACGCGGAGGTCGAGTATGTCGACAAGCCGGGCCACCTCTGGTATATCCGCTACCCGCTCTCCGACGGCAGCGGCGATATCGTCGTCGCCACCACCCGTCCTGAGACGATGATGGGCGATACAGGCGTTGCGGTCAACCCTGAGGACGAGAAGTTCAAGCACCTGATCGGCAAGACCTGCATCCTGCCCATTATGAACCGCGAAATTCCCATCGTGGGCGACGAATACTGCGAGATCGGCTTCGGCACGGGCGCTGTTAAGATGACCCCTGCACACGACCCCAACGACTTTGAGGTCGGCCTTCGCCACAACCTCGAGGTCATCCGCGTCATCGCCGACGACGGTACGATCAACGAAAACGGCGGCAAGTACAACGGCATGGACCGCTATGAGTGCCGCAAGGCCATCGTCAAGGACCTGGAGGAACAGGGTTATCTCATCAAGACCGAGCCCTACTCCCACAACGTCGGCACGTGCTATCGCTGCCACAACGACGTCGAGCCCCTCATCTCCGCGCAGTGGTTCGTCAAGATGGAGCCGCTTGCCAAGGAAGCCATTCGCGTCGTGAACGACGGCACGATCAAGTTCGTGCCTGAGCGCTTCACCAAGACCTATATCAACTGGATGGAAAACGTGCATGACTGGTGTATTTCCCGCCAGCTGTGGTGGGGTCACCAGATCCCCGCGTGGTACTGCGACGAGTGCGGCCACATCAACGTCAAGCGCGAAGACCCCACCGAGTGCGAAAAGTGCGGCTGCAAGCACCTGACGCGCGAAGAGGACGTGCTCGACACCTGGTTCTCTTCCGCGCTCTGGCCGTTCTCCACGATGGGCTGGCCCGATAAGGACGCAGCAGACCTCAACTACTGGTATCCCACGTCCGTCATGGTCACAGGCTACGATATCATCTTCTTCTGGGTCGCGCGCATGATCTTCTCCGGTATGGAGCAGATGAAGAAGGAGCCGTTCAAGACCGTCTTCATCCACGGTCTCGTCCGCGACGACAAGGGCCGCAAGATGTCGAAGTCGCTCGGCAACGGCATCGACCCGCTGGAGATGGCCGAGAAGTACGGCGCGGATGCGCTGCGCTTCAACCTCATCACCGGCAACTCCCCGGGCAACGACATGCGCTTCTACGTCGAAAAGTGCGAGGCGATGCGCAACTTCTGCAACAAGATCTGGAACGCGAGTCGCTTCGTGATGATGAACCTGACGATCGACCACGTCGAGCTGCCCAAAAAGCTCGAGCTCGAGGACAAGTGGATTCTCTCGAAGCTCAATACGCTCATCCGCGAGGTCACGGACAATATGGACGCCTTCGAGCTCGGCGTCGCGTCCGCGAAGATCTACGACTTCATCTGGGATAACTACTGCGACTGGTTCATCGAGCTGACAAAGAACCGCCTCAACAGCGACGATCAGACCACGCGCGAGAACGCACAGAACGTCCTCTGCTATGTCCTCATTGAGACGCTCAAGCTCCTGCACCCGTTCATGCCGTTCATCACGGAGGAGATCTGGCAGGCGCTTCCGCACGAGGGCGAGTTCCTGATGCTCTCCAAGTGGCCGGAGTACAACGAAAAGTTCAGCTTCCCCGCCGAGGAGGAGGCGATGCAGACCGTCATCGAGGCCATCACCGCCATCCGTGCCCGCCGCAACGAGATGAACGTTGCGCCGTCGAAGAAGGTGCACTATACCGTCGCCACCGCGCACGCCGATACATTCAGCGCCGGTATCCCGTTCTTCACGCGTCTGGCCTCTGCCAGCGATGTGACCATCGTGCCCGCCGATGCCGCCATCGACGCCGACGGCAAGGTCGAGGTCGACACCCACGCCGCGCGCATCTTTATGCCGCTTGCCGAACTCGTCGACTTTGAAAAGGAGCTCGCACGCATTGCCAAGGAGAAGGCAAACGCCGAAAAGCAGCTCGTCAGTATCGAGAACAAGCTGAAAAACGAAGGCTTCCGCGCCAAAGCGCCGGAGGCGGTCGTCAACGGTGCCCGTGCTGATGCGGAAAAGCTCAGAGCGCTTATTGAAAAGCTGGATGCTTCCGCGGCGGCAATGAAGAAATAATTACTTTCCTTTAGGAAACGGATTTGGTTCCCTGCGCCGCGCAGGGGACGGATAAAGGGGGAGGTTCTCTTTCACAAAAGAGAACCTCCCCCTTTTGATCCCCCAAGAGAAAGGTTTTGACATTGCAAGCGAGCAGCTTGAAGAGCTGCGGCGCTTGCCGAATCGGGTGCCTGCTATTTTTGTTGCTATACGATTTGACTTTCTTCTATTATCCGCTGCCGCTCTGCCCATCTTGTAGAAGTGCGCAGTAATTCCCGTCTACCGCCAGTCTCATCAATGCGGCGAGCGCAGTAATGCCGCATTCCGTACGCAGTCTGCCGCCCAACTACCGTCACTCGCGCCTCACGATAGTAAGGCGCGGTTGCGAACAGGAATGACTCGCAGAAGATTCATGGCGAAGCCATGTACACCGTACCCGATTCCGCAGGCTGAGCAGCTCTTCAAGCCCGAGACTGCCAATCAGACCCTTTCTCTTGGGGGTCAAAGGGGGATATTCTCTTTCCGAGGAAAGAGAATATCCCCCTTATTCGCTCCCCTGCGGGTACGCAGGGAATGTGGTGCAGCGCCGGCGGCGCTGCTATTTCTCCGCGCACGGCGCGGACTTTAGGCGCTTTCCCATGTAAAGCTCACGCGTAAGCGCCGCTTGGGCCGCGCTTGCGCAGTGAAAAAATCCCGATCGCGCACGACGCTGCCGACGCGCAGCGTGGAGAGCAGAAACCCGAGCTGCGTCATGTTGACCAGCAGCGTTCTGAGACCAAAGGTGAATAGCGGGAAGGCTGCGGCGGAAAACGGCAGCAGCGTGAGGTCAGAGAGAAGGTAGGCGAGCGCCTGCGTGGTGAACGACAGCAGCACGGAATAAGAAACGAGGCGGGCGAGCATACTCTCCTGCCTGCGGCAGCGGCGGAAGGCGAGAACAAGCAGCGCCGTCAGCAGCGTGACGAGTGCGATGAGTGCCAGCCAGCCGCAGCGGTGGACGAGCAGTGTTAGCGCGTGCGCCTGTAAGTCGACCATGCCGAAGCCCTCCCAGCGGGCAAGGTGCTGTGCGCTGTACGGTCCCACGCCGCCCGGACCGATAAATTTGGCATTTTGCAGCAGTTCACGCAGTACAACGGTTTGATAGCCGTGTCCGTCAATGTAGGAGTGAGGATCAAGCGCAATGGCGAGCTGACGCGCGAACCAGTTTGCACCGAGAACAAGGACCCACACGATGTCGGCGGCGAGCGGCAGGGTGGTGAGCAGCGTCTCCAACTTTTTGCCAAGGCCGAACCAGCCATTGCGGGCGCAGAAGATCAGCAGCGCGCTGTCACAGAGAAACAGAAAGCCCAGATCGAGCAGGCACGGGACGCGCAGGCAGAACATGCACTGCACCGCGAGGCAGACGAAGGCGGCGAAGACGCCCCAGCCGCGCCGCCCGCGCAGCGCGTAGAGCAGCACAGCGAACATCAGCGGGAGCAACGGCGGCAGACCGCGCAGGAGGATATGTGTCGAAACATAGGTGTAGCGGAAGAGCCAGAACCCGCCGACGGGCAGCAGACTGAGCGGGATGAGCGCAGCGTGGAACACGAGCGCGAGCGGCAGGGCGAAGCGCCCAAGCAGCGAAAAATCAAGAAAATAGGCCGCGAGCATCGCCGCCGTGCCGAGCAGCAGCGCCACGCTCTGATGCACAGCAAAATAGGACAATTCGTAGTCACGAAAGCTTACAAGCGCGGTGAACGCAAACCCTGCAAGCGCGATGAGTGCCGCGAGCGCAAAAAGAAGCGTTGGTGTTTTCGGACGGTGAACACGGTCGAGTGCCGTGCCGATCTCATAGGGATCGCCTGTCAAACGCAGCGATTCCGCGGCGGCTGCGGCCTCGTCCATGCCGCCTGCCATCAGTGCGTCACGCTGGTCACAGAGGTGGGTCAGAAGTTCGTCTTCAACGAGAGGACGCGCCGCTTTCCATCGCAGTTGCTCAGCCGCGGTGCGGGCAAAGTGTGTGAAAGTCTCAGGCAGAACCAAGACAGCCGCCTCCTCTCAGCACGCGGTCGACCGCGGCGGTAAATTCCGTCCATTCCTCTTCCTTTTCGCGCAGCAGCGCGCGGCCCTTGCGCGCTAAATGGTAGTAGCGGCGCGGACGCGCTGCATACTCGTCCTTTTCGTAGGAAATGATCAGCTCCTTTTCTTCGAGCGAATGCAGCAGGGGATAGAGCGTGCCGGTCTTGAGCGCGAAGGCGTGATCGGAGCGGCGGGCAAGCTCTTCGATCATTTGATATCCATACATGTCCTGCCCGTCGAGCAGCTTGAGCACGAGCATCGTCGTACTGCCCGCGAGCAGACTTTTGTCGACCGTCATACATACGCCTCCTGATAAGTAGATTGTCTACATAGTAGATTGACTACATAATAGCGGGAGTGCGGCGCGTTGTCAAGTGGGAAACAGGATATTGCAAAAAAAGAGCGATTTTGCTATGCTTGTGGTATCCAAGATAGGAGGGAGAATTTCCATGAACAAGATCACGCTTGGCAAGACGAATCTTGTCATCGAGAAAAACGGATTTGGCTGCCTGCCCATCCAGCGCATCAGCGAGCAGGACGCGGTGAAGCTGCTGCACAAGGCGTATGACGGTGGCATCAACTTTTTCGACACGGCGCGCGCGTATTCCGACAGCGAGCAGAAGGTCGGCGCGGCGTTCTCGTCGATGCGCGACAAGATCGTGCTGGCGACGAAGACCGGCGCGCAGACGGCGGAGGGATTCTGGAAGGACCTGGAGACCAGCCTTCGCACGCTGAAGACCGACTACATCGACATCTATCAGTTCCACAACCCTGCCTTCTGTCCGAAGCCGGACGGGGAAGACGGCCTGTACGACGCGGCGCTCGAGGCGAAAAAGCAGGGCAAAATTCGCCACATTTCGATCACGAACCACCGCCTCGCCGTGGCGCACGAGGCCATCGACTCGGGCCTCTACGAGACCTTGCAGTTTCCGTTCAGCTACCTCGCGGGCGAGCAGGAGATGGAGCTCGTCAGAAAGTGCCGCGAAAAAAATATGGGCTTTATCGCCATGAAGGGCATGGCGGGCGGCCTGATCCGCGACGGCTTCACGGCGGCGGCGTGGATGGCGCAGCAGGATGGCGTCGTGCCCATCTGGGGCGTGCAGCGCGAGAGCGAGCTTGATCAGTTTTTGCAGTGTATCCGCGAGGGCGTTGAGCTGACGGATGAGCGCAAAGCGACTATCGAGCGTGACCGCAAGGAGCTATGCGGCGAATTCTGCCGCGGCTGCGGCTACTGCATGCCGTGCCCCGCGGGCATCGAGATCAACCAGTGTGCGCGCATGTCGCTCATGCTGCGCCGCGCCCCTGCAGCGGCGTGGCTCACCGAGGAATGGCAGCAGAAGATGCACCAGATCGAAAACTGCCGCCACTGCGGCCACTGCATGTCGAAGTGCCCCTACGGCCTGAACACGCCCGAGCTTTTGCAGGCAAACTACAAGGACTACTGGGAAGTGCTCGCGGCCAGCAAGGCGGAGAAATGAAGCTGGATTTTTCACAAAAATACGTCGTCCGGCCGCTGACGGCGGGGGATGTAGACAAGATTTTAGCGCTCTGTGCGGAGAACGAGCAGTTCTACCGCTACCATCCGCCGCTTGCGACGAGGGAGAGCGTTTTAGAGGATCTTTCAGCGCTGCCGCCGGGAAAGAACGCGGCGGATAAGCACTACCTCGGCTTTTTCGACGGGGAGACGCTCGTCGCTGTGCTGGACCTGATCGAGCGTTATCCGAAAAATGACACCGCCTACATCGGCTTCTTTATGACGAAAAAGGAGCGGCAGGGCTACGGCCTCGGTTCGACATTCATCGGCGAGCTGATGGACGAACTGCGGAGAGAGAGGTTCCGCAAGGTGCGCCTTGCGGTCGACCGGGGCAATCCGCAGAGCAAGGCTTTCTGGAAAAAGAACGGCTTTGCGCTGACGGGTGAGGAATTCCCGAACGGCGATTCGGCGTATCTGCCGATGGAACGCGCGCTGTAAAACTGAAAAGAAAGCACCGCTGTGCAGAGGGTATCTGCACAGCGGTGCTTTTCATTTTTTGAGATTATTTCAATTCGTAAGTCCAATCTTCACCGTCCTGGCGGTAGAACAGCTCGCTGAGATCATCTTCTTCAAACACGCGGAGAAGGTCGAGCATGTCGGAAGATGCAAGATCGAGCGAGGGGAGACCGGCGAGCTCCGCCCACCAGACCTCGCCCTCGTCGGAAGAGCGCAGCGTTCCGGTGAACTGCTCCGCGCGATAGAGCAGCACGACATGGCGCACGCCGTCTTCGCACCAGTCCTTGATGCCGCACAGGCGCGGAGAGGAGATCGTCAGACCGGTCTCCTCCTGAACCTCACGAATGACGGCGTCTGTAAAGGATTCACCCTTTTCAACATGACCGCCCGGAAAAGCAACGCCTGGCCAGTTGGGATCTGTGCGGTCCTGCACCAAAACCTTGCTGCCGCGGCGGAGCACGCACATATTCATCAGTTCGACGGGCTCAGAGCGTTTCATGTACAACACGTCCTTTGGGGTTTGAAAACTTGCTTGCTATCCATGACTACTGCGTACTGTGCGGCACCTTCGCCTTGGCGCTGAGCTTGTCGGCGCGGACAGCAAAGACTTCGACCGCGCGGGCCTGCTGCTCGGTGAATTTGTCCTCGCGGCCCGCCATGTGGCGCATGAGGGAGGTCAGCGCGGCGAGCTTTTCTTCACCGTCCAAAAATTCGACATGGCCGACGCCGGTGACGGAGGCGAAGTAGTATCCGCACTGGCAGGCGACATCGTGCTCGTCGAGCGCACCGCGACAGTCCATTTCAAAGGCGACGGTCGGATTTTTGCGCAGAATGTCGAGCTTGCGGCCCTCGCGGGCGCTGTGGCAGAAGAACGAGAACGCACCGCCTTCACAGGCATAGCCGAAATTCAGCGGCAGAAGATACGGCTCTCCATCGTCTACCATGGCAAGATGGATCACTTTACAATCGTTGATAATGGAGAGAATTTCGCCCAGATCGGTGATCTCGCGGTCGCTTCTTCGCATGGGAGGGCCTCCTTTGATCGTTTTCCTCATTTTACAGGGCGGAAGCGCAGATGTCAAGGCGGCGCGGCAAAGAAAAATCAAAAGACCGGCGGTCTTCGACAAAAAAACGGCAGGAGGACAGGCTATACTTTGAGAAACGAAAGGGAAAACGCTTGAAAGAAACGGAGGGAGAGCAATGGAGGTCATTTCATCGGGCGAAGGGCGTGAACTGACGCTCACGCTGCGCGGGGAGCTCGACCATCACGCGGCGAAGGAGGCGATGCGGAAGCTTGAATGGGAGCTGGACGCGGCGCTGCCGAGCAAGCTGACGCTGGATTTTTCGGGCGTGAGCTTTATGGACTCGTCAGGTATCGCCGTCGTGATGCGCGCGCTCAAGCGTATGCGCGCCATGGGCGGCAGCGCTGCGATCAAAAGCGTTCCGCCGCAGGCGAAAAAAGTGTTCACCGCCGCGGGAATTTTCCGCATCGTACCGCTTGAGGAGGGGGAAAAGAGCGATGAAAGTAAAACCGAATAACTACATAGCCATTGAATTTCCGAGCCGCAGCGTCAACGAGGGGCTGGCGCGCGCCGCAGTCGCGGCGTTTGCCGCGCAGCTCGACCCAACGCTCGACGAGCTCGGTGACATCAAGACCGCCGTGAGCGAGGCGGTGACGAACGCCATCGTCCATGCCTATCCGCAGGAGATCGGCAAGATCGCGCTGCGCGCATGCATCTTCGACGGAAATCTCCTTGAGATCACCGTGCGCGACTGGGGCTGCGGCATCGCGGACGTCGAAAAAGCGCGAGAGCCGCTCTACACGACCGGCGGTGAAGAGCGCAGCGGTATGGGCTTTACGATCATGGAGAGCTTTATGGATTCGCTCGCTGTGCGGTCGAAAAACGGCAAAGGTACGGTCGTGACGATGAAGCGCAGGATCGCGCTGCGCACGGCGCGCCGATGAACGCCGCGCCGGAATTGCTCGAGGCTGCGGCGCAGGGCGACGAGCAGGCCTGCGAGCAAATGCTGCGCGAGAACAGCGGCCTCATCTGGAGCATCGTGCGGCGCTATTACGGCCGCGGCGTGGAGCCGGACGACCTCTATCAGCTCGGATGCCTTGGATTCATCAAAGCAGTAAAGGGATTTGACTTTGCATTCGGCACGCAGTTTTCAACCTACGCTGTGCCGAAGATCGCGGGCGAAATTCGACGCTTTCTGCGCGATGACGGCGCAATCAAGGTGAGCCGCAGCATGCGTGAGCAGGCGGCGACGATCTTCGCCGCGCGCGAAAAGCTCAAAAATACACTCGGGCGCAAACCGGCGCTCTCCGAGCTTTCGGAGGAGACGGGATTCAATGCCGAGGAGATCGCGCAGTGTGAGCTGGCGGTCGCTGCGCCGGACAGCTTGCAGCGCGAAACGGGCGACGGCCTGACGCTTGAAGGGATGCTGGGCGGTGAGTCGCCCGAGGACGGGCTCATTGAGCGCATCGCACTGCGCGAGGCCATCGACGAGCTCCCCGAGCGCGAAAAAATGACGATCCTGCTGCGCTTTTTTAAGGGGCTGACGCAGGAGCAGGCGGCGCGCCTTCTGGGCGTGTCGCAGGTGCAGGTATCGCGGCTGGAGCGCCGGGCGCTGGAGAAGCTGAGGGCGTCTCTTTCGGACGGGCTTTGAAGTAGCTTTCGTCTTGAAATTCCGTCATCGTGCCCCAGTAGCGCTTGGGCATGTGCGTCATGCGAAGCTTTTCATTTTTGCGCGCCTCGATGGCGACGGTGTCGTAAAAGCGGCGCCAGAGGCGGCGATAGCCCGCCTCGACTTCGTCCGGCTGCGCCATTTCAAAGTGATTGAGTGGCACGATGCGCGACACGCCGCCGCTATAGAGCAGCGCCTCGCGGTGCGTGCGGTCGTAGAGGAAAAACGTCTCGTTGTGATAGCGCTCGCAGAAGTGGCGGCGCAGGACAGGGAGCACACGGTTTTTCGGTTCGATCTCCGCGCCGAGTACGCCGTCAAAGTCGGAAAAGCGGGTGAAGCCGCGGAATTGCTCGACCTCGCCCGAAAGCTGCCGCACGGCCTTGAGCAGCGGCAGATAGGTGTCGTCGCTCAGGCGCGAGAGCAGCGGTGCGCCCTCGCGGTAAAATTTGACGATGAAGCGGTAAATGGCCATCTCCTTGTCGGGAAGGCAGGTGAGAAACGCGCGGCGCAGGAAGGGGCCGACTTCCGGACTTCGCTTGTAGAGGCTGCGGTAGATGCGCTGCGCGTGGGCGCGGTCCGTCGTGACCGCGCGAATTTCAAAAAGGGAGGGCTCGTCGTCCCCATCGCGCAAAATCGCGGTGGGGCGTTCTTTTTTTGTGTAGCTTTCAAACACGCAGCAGAGGAGCCCTTCAAAGCTGCCGTCGTATTGATAGATGATCTCGCGCCATGCCATAGCGGCCTCCTTAGCCGACCTGATCGAAAAGGGATAGCTGCTGTGCCTCGGCCTGTGGGAGCGCGCGGCGCTCCACGGCCATCAGGTTTTGCAAAATGCCCTCCTGCGACAGCTTGAGCGGCGAGGCATAGCGCCCGCCGCAGGTGAGAAAGTATTGCGCACGCTTCATCACGACGCCGAGCTTTTTGAGGTCCTCCGCGCGCAGCGCGCCCGAACGGCGCGCGACTAAAATGCGCTTGGCGCTCACAACGCCGATGCCCGGCACGCGCAGCAGCGCTTCGTAGTCCGCGCGGTTCACCTCGACGGGGAAGAACTCGGGATGGCGCAGCGCCCAGCAGCACTTGGGGTCAAGGGCAGGATCAAAGTCCGGCGCGCTGTCGTCGAGCAGCTCGTTTGCGCGAAAGCCGTAAAACCGCAGCAGCCAGTCGGCCTGATAGAGCCGGTGCTCACGCAGCAGCGGCGGCTTGGTGTCGAGCGCGGGCAAAAGCGTGTTCTCGACTACCGGCACATAGGCTGAGTAGAACACGCGCTTTAACCGATAGGAATCGTAAAGCGCCTGCGTGAGATTCAGAATGTGCAGGTCGCTTTCCTTTGTCGCGCCGACGATGAGCTGTGTGCTCTGCCCCGCGGGGGCGAAACGCGGTGCGTGCTTGTATTTGACAAGCTCCTGCTTGCTCTGCTTTGCGCGGTCGCGGATCTGCGTCATCGGGCGCAGGATGGCCTGCTTTGTTTTATTGGGGGCGAGCAGCTTGAGTCCCGCTTCGCTCGGCAGCTCGATGTTCACGCTCAGGCGGTCTGAAAGAAAGCCGAGCTGTTCGACAAGCTCCGGCGACGTGCCGGGGATAGCCTTGGCGTGGATGTAGCCGTTGAAGCGGTACTCGCTGCGCAAAATCGACAGCGCGCGGATCATCAACTCCGTCGTATAGTCCGGCGAGCGTAGCACGCCGGAGGAGAGGAACAGCCCTTCGATATAATTGCGGCGGTAGAATTCGATCGTCAGCTCGGCAAGCTCTTCGGGCGTAAAGGTCGCGCGCGACGTGTCGTTCGTGCAGCGGTTGACGCAGTATTTGCAGTTGTAGCAGCAGTCGTTCGAGAGCAGCACCTTCAAGAGCGTCACGCAGCGGCCGTCGGACGAAAACGTGTGGCAGCAGCCCGCGACGGACGTGGACGTGCAGCCGATCTTGCCCTCCTGATAGCCGCGCCTGGCCCCGCTCGAGGTGCAGGCGGCGTCGTACTTTGCCGCGTCGGAAAGGATCGTGAGCTTGTCGAGAAGGTTCATGTTCTCAGCGGGCGGATCTCGCTCTGCGGCGCTTGGGCTGGTCGAGCAGGAGCAGCGTGTTCATCACCTTGGTGGTGACGACGCTGACGCCGATGAAAACGAAAATAAATGTGGAAGCAGCCATGGAAAATTCCTCCTGACAAATAGAATCTTTGTTCGAGTATGATTATAAATCGAACAAACGTTCTTGTCAACAAAAAAATCGAACAAAAAGTCGATTTTTGTCGAACGGAGTTGACCGGAGCACGAAAAAAGGGTAAGATGTGGAAAGATCAGGAAAGGTGAAAACAATATGAGCGATTTTAACGCCCGCTATGCCGCTGCGAGAAAAGCGGCCATTGCGCGGGATTTTGCAAAACTCAACCCTGAACAGCGCCGCGGCGTGCTGACGACCGAGGGCGCGCTGCTGCTGCTCGCGGGCGCGGGCAGCGGTAAGACGACGGTTCTCATTAACCGTGTCGCAAATCTTTTGACCTACGGGCGGGGGAGCGACAGCGCGGATGTGCCGGCGTGGGCGACGGAGGACGACCTTGCATTTTTGGAGAGCTATCCCGAGCATCCGACGAGCGACGAGCGCAGCCGCATGGTACACCTCTGCGCGCTTGAGCCCGCCGCGCCGTGGTCGGTGCTGGCGGTGACATTCACGAACAAGGCGGCAAACGAGCTGCGCGAGAGACTCTCTGCATTCGGCATTCAGGGCGCGGAGAGCGTGTGGGCGATGACGTTCCACTCCGCCTGCGTGCGCATCCTGCGCCGCGATATCGACCGCCTCGGCTTTTCGCGCGACTTTACGATCTACGACACGGATGACTCCAAGCGCGTCATCAAGGACATTTTGAAAGAGCTGAACATCGACGAGAAGAAGCTCACGCCGCGCGAGGTGCTTTCGGCCATCTCGAACGCAAAGGACGCGATGGAGTCGCATCAGGACTACTCCCGCCGCTGGAAGGACAGCGGCGACTGGCGCAAAGAGGCAATCGCCAAGATCTATACGCGCTACGTGCACCGTCTGGCCGAGGCGAACGCGCTCGACTTTGACGACATCATCCTCCACGCGGTCACTCTGCTGCAGCAGGAGGGCGAGGTGCGCGACTACTACCGCCGCAAGTTCCGCTATGTGCTCATCGACGAGTATCAGGACACGAACCGGCTGCAATACCTTTTGATGAAGCAGCTCGTGGGGGAGAAGGGAAACATCTGCGTCGTCGGCGACGATGACCAGAGCATCTACAAGTTCCGCGGTGCGGATATCACAAACATCCTGAATTTTGAAAAGGAGTACAAGGGCTGCCGCACGATCCGCTTGGAGCAGAACTACCGCTCGACGCAGAACATCCTCGACGCGGCGAATGCGGTCATTAAGAATAACACGGGCCGCAAGGGCAAGACCCTCTGGACCGATGCGGGTGCGGGCGATAGGGTGCTCATCAAGACCGTCTTCAACGAGCAGGACGAGGCGAACTTTGTCGTCAGCAGCATTATGATGGACTACAACCGCGGGCGGAACTGGAAGGAAAATGCCATTTTGTACCGCATGAACGCGCAGTCGAACGCGCTCGAATACGCGTTCAAGCGCAACGGCGTGCCGTATCAGGTCGTCGGCGGGACGAAGTTCTTCGAGCGCGCGGAGGTCAAGGACATGCTCGCGTACCTCGCGGTCATCAACAACCCGAGCGATGACTTGAGGCTTCGCCGCATTATCAACAATCCGCCGCGCGGCATTGGCAATACGACGATCGAGCGCGTGCAGGATCTCGCGAGCGAGCAGGGCGTGCCGATGATGGCCGTTTTGCAGCACGCAGGGGAGTACGCCGTGCTCAAGAGCGCGGCGGGCAAGCTCGAGCGCTTCGCCCAGCTCATCGCCGCGCTGCGCGAGATGGCGGACACGATGGAGCTCGCGGAGTTCTATGACGCGGTCTGCGAGCAGACGAGCTATGTACGCACGCTGCAGGAAAAGGGCGATATGGAGAGCCGTGGGCGGCTTGAAAACGTGCAGGAGCTCAAGTCGAACATCGTTTCGTTCCTCGAAAACGATCCGGAGGATGCAACGCTCTCGGGCTTTTTGAACGAGATCGCACTCTACACCGACCTCGACAGCGCGACGAGCGACAACTGCGTGACGATGATGACGATGCACAGCGCAAAGGGTCTTGAGTTCCCGTGTGTGTATGTCGTCGGCGTGGAGGAGGGCATCTTCCCCGGCGAGCGCGTGCGCTACAACGATGAAGAGGTCGAAGAGGAGCGCAGACTGTGCTATGTCGCGATGACGCGTGCAAAGGAGCGCCTGACGATGACCTGCACGCGCCAGCGCATGCTGTTTGGCCGCACGAGCGTCAGTGAACCCTCGCGTTTTTTGGAGGAGGTCCCGTCGGAGAATGCCGACTGGGTCGGCCGTCAGGCGCAGGGCACGTCCGGCTTTGGCGACACGAGCTTTGACGAGGGAAGCTCGTATTCTACGCGCGGCTACGGTAGCTACGGTCAGGGCGCGGCGCGCTACGACAGCGTCATGCAGCGCAGACCAAAATCGCAGGCGTCGCAAAAACTCGCGGCGCAGAAGCCCGCCGCCTCCGCGCCGCTGCTTCAGCTTTCCTCCGGCGACCAGATCCACCACAAGACGTTCGGTGACGGACTGGTCATCTCCGTCACCCCTATGGGCGGCGATGCGCTGCTTGAGGTGGCGTTTGATACCGTTGGCACCAAAAAGTTGATGCTAAAAACGGCGGGGGTACATATTACTAAGTTGTGATTGCCCCACACCGTGTGGGGATGCGGATAAGGGGGCCATTCTCTCACGTGAGAGAATGGCCCCCTTTGACCCCCAAGAGAACGCAAGGGGCCTTGCCCCTTGACCCCGCACATTGCAGGTTTGCAGCTCGAAGAGCTGCGCAGCCTGCGGAATCAGGTGCGGTGTACATGGCTTCGCCATGAATCCCTACTACTCGTTACCACTCGCAACCGCGCCCTACTACCGTGGGGCGCGTGTGACGTTAGCACGGCGGCAGACTGCGTGCCGAATGCGGCATTGCTGCGCTCGCCGCATTGATGAGTGCCCCAGTAGACGGAAATTAGTCCGCACTTCTACGAGATCAGCAGAGCGGCAGCGGGTAGTAGAAGTAACCCAAATCGTATAGCAGATCCAAACGCGGCAACGCCGCGCGCAGGGAAGTGCAATCGGCAAGCATTGCAGCTCTTCGAGCTGCTCGCCTGCAATGTCAAGCCTTTCTCTGGGGGTTCCTCTTTTGCGAAAGAGAATTCCCCCTTTGATCCGTGCAGCGCTGCGGGCGCTGCTATCCCCCTCGCGCCCAACGGGCGCGACTTAATCCCTCCAAACCAGTTTGGAGACCGAATCTCCGAAAATCCGAAGAGCTTCCTCTTCGATTCTTTTGCGCTGCAAGGATTGTAAAGGCATTAACCATGTCAGTTCAACAGCTTTCCCGCGGCGTTTCCAAACGCCGACGATCTTCCCGTCGAGCAGGATGCTCGGTCTAACGATACCGGCGAGCGTGAACACGCCGCGCAGAGCCTCTTCGGGCAGGAACGGGTTTGACCGCTTCTCATACCCGAGCATCAGCGGATCAAAGCCCGCGAGAAAACGACAGCAGGATAGGTCACCGATAATGTTAATATCATCAAGTCTGTAAAATGTTTTACCTTCACAGACGAATTCGCGCGGGGAGAGAGATTCGATGAGCGGCAGCAGCTCTCGCTGGGGCAGACCGAAGAAGTACGCTGCGTCCTGTACTGTTACGGGGCCGTAGTGTGTCAGATACCGGTGCAGCAGCTCGCGCAGCGCATCGTCCCGCGTTATCGGATCGAACGGTGGGCAGGGGCGAAAGGCCTTTTTCTGCTGCGCGGTGTGGCAGAGCACGCCGCTTTCGCACAGCGCGCGGAGCAGCCCGCCCCAAGGATCGAACGCGCTTTGCTCTTCATCGGCGGTCATGCCGTGCTCGCGGCAGAGAAGGCGCAGCTCCTCGCGGCCGCCGCAGCCTTTTTGGGCGGCGTCTAAAATGATTGCGGCCAGCTCGCGCTTGCGCGCGGCGGAGAGATGGTCGTCATTTTCCATTGTGTCGCACGGACGAAGAAAATGACTGCGCCCGTCGTAAAGAAAGATCGGCAAGTCGCTCTGTGCGATCAGATGCAGTGTGCCGCGCAGTGTCCATGTTTTGACGGCGGAGGTGCGCAGGATATCCTCATCCGGCGCTTTCCCGCAGCGGAGACGCAGCGCGTGCAGGCAGTTGCCGTAAAACTGCGCCTGTAAGCCGCAGAGACCGCACAGCACCGTGAACTCATCCTTCGCGGGGGCAAAAAGATACTGCCGGTTCATGCGAAGCAGAAGAATATCGTCGATCTGCATGGAATGCCTCCGTTCGGTGCAAATTTTCCCGCCGGAATACTTGCGAAAAATGCGGTATTTTGATATGCTATGTCACATTGTAACATGTGTGATATTCAGGAGGCAACTATGAAAAATCCTAAAGTCCGCCAGATCATTCTGCCGCTGATCACGGCGATGATCTGGGGCAGCTCCTTTGTGACCCAGAGTCTCAGCGCGGGGCATCTCGGCTGCTTCAGCTTCAACGCGCTGCGTTCCATTCCTGCGGCATTGGCGCTGCTGTTGCTGCTGCTTGTCGTGCGGCGCATTCGCCCGCGCGAGAAGTATACCGCGGAGGAAAAGCGCGCGTTGCTGCGCGGCGGCCTGATCTGCGGGTTCTTCCTTACACTCGGCGTCAATTTGCAGCAGTTCGGCATTGAAACGACGACCGCAGGCAAGGCGGGCTTTATCACGACGCTTTATATCGTGCTCGTGCCGGTGTTCAGCATCATGCTGGGCAAAAAGGCGAAGAAGAGCACCTGGATCTATGTGCTCTTTGCCGTGGCGGGGCTTTATTTCCTCTGCTTTGACGGCGGCTCCGTATCGTTCAGCAGCGGTGATTTCTATATTTTCCTCTGCGCCTTTGCCTTCACTGCGCAAATCCTCGCGGTGGATCATTATGTGCAGCGGGTGGACGGCATTGCGCTTTCCTGCGCGCAGTTCGTGGTGGTCATTGTGCTCTCGGCCGTCGGCGCGCTCGTCTTCGGCGAGCACACCACGCTTGCGGCTGTAAAGACCTGCCTTCCGTTTTTGCTCTATGTCGGCGTGATGTCGAGCGGCGTGGGCTATACGCTGCAGATCCTTGCGCAGAAGGACGGCGACCCGATGGTCGTGTCGCTGATCCTGAGTCTGGAATCCTTCTTTGCGGTCGTGTCGGGAGCGATCTTCCTGCACGAGCGTATGAGCTTGCGCGAGTACTTCGGCTGCGCGCTGATGCTCACGGCGGTCATCCTCTCACAGTTGCCGGAGAAAAGCGCCAAAGCGGTTGAAAGCGACAAAAAAGAGTGATATAATAAACTGCTTTAATAAAAATGTGAAAGAAACGGATAGACTATCATGCGGATCAATATTTTAGGTGTTGGCTTTGATAATGTGACGATGGACGAGGCGCTTGCGCGCGGGGAAGAGCTTCTGTGCTCCGAGGGTGCGCACTATGTTGTGACGCCCAATCCCGAGATCGTGGAGACCTGCCGCGCGGACGCCGCGGCGAACGCTGCCGTCAACGGTGCGGACCTCGTGCTGCCGGATGGCATCGGCATCGTGTACGGCGCAAAAATTCTGCACCAGCCGCTCAGAGGCCGCGTGCCCGGCATCGAGTTCGGCACGGGCATGATCGAGCGCTGCGCCAGACTCGGTAAGAGCGTTTACCTGCTCGGCGCGAAGCCGGGTGTTGCCGAGCAGGCGGCGGAAAACCTCAAAAACCGCTTTCCCGGCCTTGTGATTGCTGGCACGCACGACGGCTATTTTAAGGAGGATGCCCCCATCGCCGCGGAGATCAAGGCGAGCGGCGCGGACATGGCGCTCGTGTGCCTCGGCGCGCCCAAGCAGGAGCTCTTTATGGCGAAATATGGCGAGGCGACGGGCTGTCATCTGCTGATGGGCCTTGGCGGCTCGATGGACATCTTTGCGGGCGTCGCGCAGCGCGCACCGGAGTTCTACTGCAAGCATAATTTGGAATGGTTCTACCGCCTTATCAAAAATCCGTCCCGTATCGGCCGCATGATGAAGCTGCCGCTCTTCCTTGTCCACGTTTCGGGGGAGAAGCGCAAATGAGCGGGAAGCTGATTGTATTTGAAGGCACGGACGGCTCCGGCAAGGCGACGCAGAGCAAGCTGCTCTTCGAGAGGCTGCAGCGCGAGGGGATTGACTGCCGCAAGCTCAACTTTCCGCGCTACGGGGAAAAATCTGCCGCGCTTGTCGAGCTGTACCTCGGCGGGGCGTTCGGCACTCACCCGGACGATGTGAATGCCTATGCGGCGTCGACGTTTTACTCCGTCGACCGCTACGCGTCCTACAAGCAGGACTGGGGCAAATATTACGAGGCGGGTGGACTTCTGATCGCTGACCGCTACACGACCTCGAACGCCGTGCATCAGGCCGGCAAGCTGCCGGACGGCGAGCGGGAGAAATATCTCGACTGGCTTTTCGGCTTTGAATACGGCCTTCTGGGCCTGCCCGAGCCGTCGCTCGTCTTTTATCTCGATGTGCCGACCGAGCTGACCGAAAAGATGATGCGCGAGCGCGAACAGGCGACAAACACGAAGGCCGACATCCACGAGCAGGACGAAGCTTACCTGCGCGCGTGCCGCGAGAATGCGAAAAAGGTCGCCGAGCGCTGCTCCTGGCAGCGCATCGACTGCTCGAAAGACGGCGCGATGCGCACGGTCGAAGACATACACGAGGAAATTTACCGCCGCGTGACGGAACTTTTGAAGGCTTGACCACATCAAAAACAAGTGAAAAGGGGACGCTCACGCGCCCCATCTTCACAGGAGGAGAGTGCCTTAGCAGCAGCAATCGTTGCTGTTGCCGCAGCCGCAGTTGTTGCTGCAGCCACAGCCGCAACCGCAGCCATTGCCGCACCCGCCGCAGCCGAACAGCACCAGAATGATGATGAGGATCAGCCACACGCAGCTATTGTTGTTATTGCACATTTTCGTTTCACCTCACTTGTCATGCCCTATCCTATGCGCGAGCGCGCAAAGGTGAGCCTGACCGATAGAAAAAGGTGAGGGAATTTCAAATCAGCAAGGAGGAGCTATGAGCTACGAGGACAACTACGATCAAACCGCCCGCTGGGACGCCGAGAGCGTCCGCGAAGCGGAGCAGCGCACGCAGCACCGCTCCACGCGCAGCAGCGCCGAGCGGCAAAAACTGAAGAAGAAAGGGCAGCGCCGCCGCTTTACGCTGTGGCTCGCGTTCGTGCTCATTACGTCGGCGATCCTCGCCGGTGTGGGCTGGCTGCTGGCGAACGACATGTGCTCTTTCAACAAGGCACCGGTCGAGACGACCATCGAGATCACGCGCGACGACAACCTGAACACCATCGCCACGAAGCTCCACGACGAGGGGCTCATTAAGTACAAGTGGTTCTTCAAGGCGTTCGGCAGGCTCCGCCACGCGGAAAGCCGCATCGGCATCGGCACCTACGCCGTCGACAGCGACATGGACTACGACGCGCTCATCAACCGCATGAGCAACAAGAACGCGTCGCTCACGGCGAATACCGTTAAAATTTCGATCCCAGAGGGCTATAATGTCCGCCAGATCATCGCGCTGATGGACAAGTATGGTGTCAACACGGCGGAAAAGCTCACCGACGCGGCGATGAACTCGGACTTCAACTATTCGTTCATCGACAACAATAAGAAGGGCGACTTGACACGCCTTGAGGGTTATCTCTTCCCCGATACCTACGAGTTCTTCGTGGACGAGGACCCGACGCACGCGCTGTCGAGACTGCTCGACAACTTTAATACAAAGATGAGCGATGAGCTCATGCAGAAGGTCGAGGCCTCCGGCTATTCGCTCAACCAGATCTTGACCATCGCCTCGCTTATCGAAAAGGAGACGGACGGCACGGACCGCGAGAACATCGCGTCGGTCATCTATAACCGTCTCAACAACATCGGCGAGACGTATCACAAGTTACAGATCGACGCCTCGCTCATTTACGGCCTTGGTGACAACTACACCGGCACGCTCACGAGCAGTGACCTCAATTACAACACGCCCTACAACCTCTCGATGTACGAGGGCTTACCGCCCACGCCCATCGCGAACCCCGGTCTCGCCTCCATCCAGGCGGCGCTCGAACCGGCGCAGACGAACTACTACTTCTACGCGCTCGGCAAGGACGGCGTGCACCACTTCTTCAAGACCTACGCGGAGCACTCGAGCTTCGTCAGCTCCAGCCAGTACGCAGGCTAACATAAAATGACGCGGCAGCGTGGCTTATGCCACGCTGCCGCTTTGAAAGAGGACAACGATGAGAAGAAAACCCGAGATCCTCGCCCCGGCGGGCGATATGGAAAAATTGCAGATGGCCGTGCTCTACGGCGCGGACGCAGTGTATTTGGCCGGTACGAGCTTCGGCATGCGCTCGTTCGCGGGCAACTTCACGCCGGAGGAGCTTCCCAAAGCGGTGAAGTTCGCGCACGACCACGGTGTGCGCGTCCACGTGACGGTGAATACGATGCCGCGCAACGACGAGGTCGCGCGCCTGCCCGAGCATCTTGAGCGGCTGAATGATGCAGGCGTCGATGCGCTCATTTTGGCCGACCTCGGCGCATTTACGCTCGCGGGGAAGTATGCGCCCAAGTGCGAGCGCCACATCTCGACCCAGCAGTCTATCGCCAACTACGAGTGCGCCCGCGCGTGGTACGATTTAGGCGCGAAACGCGTAGTACTGGCAAGGGAAGTATCTTTACAGGAAATTCGCGAAATGCGCGCGAAAATTCCAGAGGAGCTGGAGGTCGAGACCTTCTGTCATGGCGCGATGTGCGTGAGCTATTCGGGCCGCTGCCTTCTCTCAAACTATATGACCGGCCGCGACTCGAACCGCGGCCAGTGCGCCCAGCCCTGCCGCTACCAGTATGCGCTGATGGAGGAGAAGCGTCCGGGCGAATATTTCCCCGTCTTTGAGGATGAGAAGGGGACTTACATCATGAATTCGCGCGATATGTGCATGATCGACCATTTAGACGATATCATGGACGCGGGCATCGACTGCATCAAGATCGAGGGGCGCGCGAAGTCGGCCTACTACGCCGCCATCGTCACAGGTGCGTACCGCCATGTGCTCGACGACGTCGCCGCGGGCAGGGAAGTCGACCCCGTATGGCGCGATGAGGTAGAGCATGTGAGCCACCGCCATTATTCGACGGGCTTTTACTACGGCCAGCCCGGGCAGTATTACGACAATTCGCGCTACATCCGCGACTGGCAGGTCTGCGCCGTCGTGACGGACTGCGATGCGGACGGCAACGCGACGCTGTCGCTTCGCAACAAGTTTGCCGCGGGCGACGAGATCGAGCTCGTCGGCCCAGACAGTCGACCGTTCACGATGACCGCGCCTGTGATGCACGACCTCGAGGGCTTCGAGCTCTACGAGCCGCGCACACCGCAGACGGTGTTTAAGATGAAGCTGCCGCGCTATGTGCCGCCGATGAGCTTTGTGCGCCATGCGGTTTCTTTGAGCGCAAAGGATTAAAACGCTTTTTCGCGCCCTTTCGGGCACGGGGGGGATAGGCAGCGCCGAAGGTGCTGCACCACATTTCCTGCGAAGCGCAGGGGTGCGGATAAGGGAGGGGTATCTCTTTTTCAAAAAGAGATACCCCTCCCTTACACCCTCCCAGAGAAAATTTCCATTGCAAGCGAACAGATTGAAGAGCTGCAAAGCTTGCCGATTGCACTGCCCATAGCGCGGCAAAGCCGCGTTTAGCATTGCAAGACGATTTGGCCTACTCCTACTATCCGCTGCCGCTCTGCCAGTCTCGTAGTAGTGCAGCCTAATTTCCGTCTAACGGAGCACTCCACAATGCGGCGAGCGAAGCAATGCCGCATTCGGCAGGCAGTCTGCCGCCGAGGGAACGTCACACGCGCCTCACGATAGTAAGGCGCGGTTGCAAGTGGTAGCGAATAGTAGGGGTTCATGGCGAAGCCATGTACGCCGCACCCGATTGCGCAGCGCGTGCAGCTCTTTAAGCTGCAAACTGCCAATGTCGGGGGTCGAGGGGCCCTCTCCTCGCGTTCTCTTGGGGGTCCAAGGGGGATATTCTCTCACGTGAGAGAATATCCCCCTTTCCCGTGCAGCGCCAAAGGCGCTGCTTTTTCCCGGAGACCTTTTTAAGCGTTTCGGAAAAACGCTTCCAACTTCTCTGTGCTGTCATCTCCGAGAAACGCATCAAGCGCCGCATCCATCGCGCTGCGGCCAAAGTCGCTGTAAATGCCCACATGCTCGACGCCCTCGTAGAAGCGGATATTTCTTGCGCTGTGGCTGGGCGCGGCGTCGTAGGCTGCACCCAGTGCTTTGGCGGTTTTCAGCTCGTCGTTCGCGCCGCCTAAATCGCGGCAGTCGTACAAGAGCCGCGCGAGCGCCGCGTGCGAGGCCGCGCTGATCTTGTCGAGCTCGCTGACCGTGTCTTTTTTTCTGAGGCCTGAGAGCACCGAATGCTTCCACTGCAAAATGTCGATGGCCGACTTCATGTCCTTTCGTGCTTCGAACACATTGGCAAAGCCGTCGCACACACGCACGAGCGACGTCACCGCGCGCAGCAGCGCCATTGAAAGATAGGGTACGCCCTCCTCGCGCCGCTCCTTGACGAGCGCGAGCAGACAGCCGATCTGGTCGTCGAGCAGCCCGCAGGCGTTGTTCTCCTTGAAGAGCGCGAGCGCGCGTTCCCAGTCCTCCATATCGAGCAGCACGTTCGCCATGTCGAGTCGAAGCGACATTTCGCTCACCTGCGGGTCGCTGTTCTGCGGCAGCAGACGGATAGCGTGCGTCAGTAAATCGAGCGCGCGGCGCTGCAAGGCCTTGTCTTTCCGCGTGCCGCCCGCCATCTCGAAGAGCTTGGCACACTCGTAGACGACGGTAAAGGTGTTCGGAAACTTTTGCAGCGCCTTTTCCGCCTCGGCAAGGCCCTCGTCATATCTGTCCTCGCGGCGCAGGACCTTCAGCCGCTCGCTGACGCTCTTTCGGTCGTTCGAGCGCAGCCGATAGCCCAAAAGCGCGTCGACCGACAGGTCGAAAAAGTCCGCGAGCTCCATCAGCATCGGGATCTCCGGAAGGCTCTGCCCCTGCTCCCACTTGCTCACCGCCGCAACGGAGACGCCCATCGCCTCGGCCAGCTGCTCCTGCGTCAGGCCCTCCTGCCTGCGGTAAAAGCGGATCTGATCTGCCACATGATTTTCCATACACTTCTCCTTTCGCGCCCCGCTTAGGGCGCTGTTTCTTTCCGTGTCCACAGTATAGCGCCGGAGAGCATGAAAAAACAGCGACCATCAGTAAAATCGGTTGAGAACTTTTTCAACCAACGGTTGAATTTTAGTTGTTGCTGCCGCGCAAAAGATTTCTCTTGTCATCATACGCGCCATTGTGTAGAATACGTTCGATATCATTTCATGCAGGAGCAGCTTCCATGATCTTGAACCAGTGGCGCATCCCGATCCTTGACCCGCAGCGCCTTTCGAATTGAACTTATGCTTTGATTCGAAAGGAGAAAACCATGAATAACCCCATCAAATCACTCACACGGCGCGAATGGTGCCTTTGGCTCGCCTCGCTCGCCGTCGTGCTCATCGCAAACCAGATAACGCCTGAGCTCGATCCGCTCACGATGACGGCGGCGCTCGTCGGTGTCACATCGCTTGTGTTTGCAGCCAAGGGCAATGTGTGGTCACAGGTGTTGATGATCGTATTCAGCATTCTGTACGGCGTGATCTCGTTCCGCTTCCACTACTGGGGCGAGATGATCACCTACCTCGGCATGACGCTGCCGATGGCCGTCTGGTCGACGGTCACGTGGCTCAAAAACCCGTCGAAGGAAAACGGCAGCGAGGTCGCGATCCAGACGCTTGCGCGCAGCCACCTCGCGGCGCTGGCCGCCAGCACCGTCGCCGTTGCGGCGGTGTTCTACTACATCTTAAAACTGCTCGATACGCCGAATCTCTTTTTCAGCACCGTGTCGATCATCACGAGCTTTCTCGCCGCAGCGCTGACGATGCTGCGCTCGTCCTACTATGCCGTGGGCTACGCGGCGAATGACGTCGTGCTCATCGTGCTATGGGTCATGGCGTCGATGGAAAATCCGGCCTACATCCCCGTGGCGGTCAACTTCGCCATCTTCCTGCTCAACGACCTCTACGGCTTTGTGAGCTGGAAAAAGCGCGAGGTCTTGCAGACGGCCTGACATTTTTATCGTGCAAAAAGGCACTCTCTTTTTTGAAAAGAGAGTGCCTTTTCCCTTTTACAGCCACGCTTCAAAATAGTACCACTTGTCGCTGATCTTCTTCGTCATACCGTGGTTATCGCCCTCGGCGCGCCACGTCCAGCGGTTCTCGCCGTCCGGCACGAGCGTGACCTCCACATTCTGGAAGCCGCGCGGCACATCGTCAGGCGAATAGTAGCAGCCGTAATACTGGCGGCCATGCAGAATCGACGGGCCGAAGCAGAATTCGCCGATGGGATGCCCGCTGTCTTCTCCCCAGCAGTTGTAGTACTGAATGCCCAGACCGCCGGGATAGCCGCCGGACAGATCTGTGCCGAGCGATTCCTCCAGCACCTCTGCGTTTTTCGCCACGAACCGGCTCACCCGCTGCTCCGGCAAGCTCCATATGAACAGCACCGCGAGCGCTGCAAGCCATAGGATGATCCTCACGATCCGCTTTTTCTTCTTCATGGTCTCTTCTCCTCTCTGCACCGCCAAAAGGTGGTGGGGATTATCTTTTTAGACGTAAAAAGATTGAAAAAGTTTCAGTTTTTTAAAAAATTTGCTTTTTCGCACAGGTGCAAAGCGTTTTGCGGCACTTGTGCCGCAGGGAAGCAACGCCGATGGCGCTGCACGGGGAAAGGGGGATATTCTCTCACGTGAGAGAATATCCCCCTTGGACCCCCAGGAGAACGCGAGGGGAGAACCCCTCGACCCCCGACATTGGCAGTCTCGATTTCGAAGAGCTGCACACGCTGCGCAATCGGGTGCGGTGTACATGGCTTCGCCATGAATCTTCTGCGATTCGTTACCAGTCGCAACCGCGCCTTACTATCGTGAGGCGCGAGTGACGTTACCTCGGCGGCAGACTGCGTACCGAATGCGGCATTGCTGCGCTCGCCGCATTGAGGAGTGCTCCGGTAGACGGAAATTAGTCTGTACTCCTACAAGATGGGCAGAGCGGCAGCGGATGATAGAAGCAAATCAAATCGTATAGCAACACCACTTGGCAGGTACCTGATTCGGCAAGCGCCGCAGCTCTTCGAGCTGCTCGCTTGCAATGAGAACCCCTTTCTCTTGGGGGTCAAAGGGGGATATTCTCTTTCCGAGGAAAGAGAATATCCCCCTTAATCGCTCCCCCTGCGCGGCCGCAGGGAAAAATGCAAAAAATTATTTTTGCGCTTTCAACGCCCTGCGTTGAGCAAGGATCCCCGGCAGGATCGCGCACAGCGATCCAATCAGGAAGCAGACGATGCCGACGATCATATTGAGCGGAATTTCCTCCTTGAGGAAAAGAAGCGCGAAGATCGGCGCCAAGATGGGCTTTAGGAAGAAAATGAGTGACGCCTCCTGCGCGGACGTTTTCTCCATCGCCATCATGTGGCAGACGAAGCCCGCCGCGGAGTTGATGCAGCAGATGTACAGCAGTGCCGGAATGGCCGAGGCAGGGATATTTTCAAAGAGCGGCACGTCGATAAAGAGGTTCAGCCCCACCGCGCCATAGAGCGACGCGCCCGCCGCCGTGCGGCCGAAGAGCAGAATGAACACGAGCTCGCCCGCGCCGAAGAGAAAACTCAGGCACGTAACAGCGATGCCGCCGAAGCGCGGTGTACGCTTTTTGCCGAACACACTGTAGAGTGCGAACATTACGGCGGAGAGAATGGCGAGCACCGAGCCTGTGGGATCGAGCGTCGCATGAATGGGGTCAATGATGATGAGCGCCGCCGTGAGTTCCAAAATGAGCGCGATAATGTGGTTGCGATGAATGTCCTCATGCAGGAAGAGATGGGCGAACACCGTGACGAAGATCGGATTGCAGGAGAAGATGACCGCCACGACTGACGCGCGCGTATAGGTCACGGACATCTGGTAGAGCGACATCGCGATGACGACGCACAGAAAGCCCGAAAGCGCGAAAAAGCCGATGTCCTTTCGCGAGAGCGAGGCGTTTTTCTTCTTTATCGAGCGCGAGGCGAACGGGATGAGCAGAATGCCGCCGACGAGGAAGCGCAGGCACGTGATCTGCATGGGCGCAAACACGCCGTGCACGGTTTTGAGCATGACCTCCATCGTGCTGAAAATGACGGCACAGAGGACAATATAGACATAGCCGGAGCGGGAACGGTTCATAGCGATTCTCCCTTCATCATTCAAACGAAAGCAGTATATGCCATTTTCTGCCCAAAGGCAAGGGATGCTTGACAAAAGCTGAATTTGAGATATAATAACGCAAGTAAAACGCGATGAAAAAGTCAGCTTTGCAGACGAGCCTGAAGCGAGAGGGGAATGGTGCAAGCCCTCGGCCACCGGTGCGAAGCAGCCGCTTTGGAGCCGTCCGCGAGGAGCGGAACGCCTCGTCCCCGTTACCGGACGGCTAAGATGCTTTCCCTCAAGCGGAAAGATAATTAGGGTGGTACCGTGAAGTGTCAAGTCTTCGCCCCTATGTGTAGGGACGGGGGCTTTATTTTTTGGAAAGGAACAGAATATGCGCAAAAAAGTGTGTCTGCTGTTATTGCTCGCCATGCTGCTCGCGCTCGCTTTGAGCGGCTGCCGCGGCAACGAGCTGCCCGACGGCATGGACGAGGACAAGGTCTCGAGCGCGGGACTTGCCGTCATGTCGCAGCTGACGAAAGGCGAATATGAAGAGGTCTACGACGCGCTGCGCGAGGACGTGCGCGAGCAGACGAGCGCCGATGATATCAAAAAGATGATGGACGCCGCGACCGAGGGGCGCGGCAGCTTCAAAAAAGTCAAGGATTCGATGGTGACGGGCGTGACGGACGCGGACGAGCCGCATGCCATCGCCGTCATCGGCGCAAAATACGACAAAAAGTCCGTGGTGTTCCGCATCGCGTTCGATACGGAGATGAACCTTATCGGACTGGACGTGAGAGGGAAGTGAGCAGATGACAAGAAAAATCATCGACATGACGAAGGACCCGCGCGGCGGCCAGTTTGAATACTTCCGCACGATGACCGACCCGTGGGCGGGCATCACGGTTCCGGTGGATATTACGGATCTTCTTGCTTCGCTTAACGGCCGTCCGTTTTTCCTCAGCTATCTCTATGCGGTGATGCGCGCGGCGAACGCCGTGCCCGAGCTGCGGCGGAGATTGCTGCCCGACGGTCAGGTCGTTGAGTATGATCACTGTGACCCGTCGTACACCGTGATGAAGCCCGACGGCACGGGCATTTACGTCTACTGCCTGCTTGAGGACGATCTGTCGTCTTACGAAAAGTTTGTCGCCGAGGGCAAGCGGCGGCAGAAGGAGACGCTCGAGTGCGGTACGCTGACCGAGGATGGCGACGTGCTGGCGAATTTCTTCGTCTCCTGTGTGCCGTGGCTCTACTACACGCAGATCAAAGAGCCCGCCGGCGGCGCAGATGACAGCAATCCGCGCTTCGCCTGGGGAAAATACCGCGAGGAAAACGGCCGCATGATGCTGCCGATGTCACTTTTCATCAACCACGCGCTCTGCGACGGATGGCACGTCACGCAGTTCTATAAAAATCTCGACCGTGAGCTCGCGGAATTGAGCGCTTATCTGAAAACACAGAACGAACAACAGTAAATTTTACAATAAAAGGAGAAACCAACCATGTCTCAGCCCAAGTATTACGGTCTCAATGAGTTGCGGGAAATGTTCCTGCACTTTTTTGAGACGAAAGGCCATCTGCGCCTGCCCAGCTTTTCCCTGATCCCGCAGAACGACGCGTCGCTGCTGCTCATCAACTCCGGTATGGCGCCGATGAAGCCGTTCTTCACCGGCGAGCAGGAGCCCCCGCGCCACCGCGTGACCACCTGTCAGAAGTGCATCCGCACCGGCGACATCGAGAACATCGGCCACACCGCGCGCCACGGCACGTACTTTGAAATGCTCGGCAACTTCTCGTTCGGCGACTATTTCAAGACCGAGGCCATCCACTGGGCGTGGGAATTCCTGACGAGCCCCGAGTGGGTCGGCCTCGACCCGAACCGCCTGTATCCCTCTGTTTTCGCCGGCAACGAGACCACGCCCGCCGACGACGAGGCGTTCCGCATCTGGCACGAGGAGATCGGCATCCCCGAGAATCGCATCTTCAAGTTCGGCAAGGAGGACAACTTCTGGGAGCACGGCTCTGGTCCGTGCGGCCCCTGCTCTGAAATTTACTACGACCGCGGCGAAAAGTACGGCTGCGGCAAGCCCGGCTGCACCGTCGGCTGCGACTGCGACCGCTATATGGAGGTCTGGAACGTCGTCTTCTCCCAGTTCGACAACGACGGCCACGACCACTACACCGAGCTCAAGCAGAAGAACATCGACACCGGCATGGGCCTTGAGCGTCTGGCTGTCGTGTGCCAGGATGTCGATTCGCTGTTCGACGTCGACACGGTGATGAACATCACGAACAAGGTCACGGAGATCACCGGCGCGAGCTACGGCCAGAGCCGCGAGAAAGACGTGTCCCTGCGCGTCATCACCGACCACATCCGCTCGGCTTCCTTTATGATCTGCGACGGCGTGCTGCCCAGCAACGAGGGCCGCGGCTACGTGCTGCGCCGCCTGCTGAGAAGAGCCGCCCGCCACGGCAAGCTGCTTGGCGTCAACCGTCCGTTCCTCTATGAGGTCGTGGATACGGTCGTGCACGAGAACGAAGGCCATTATCCCGAGCTGCGCGAGCGTCAGGCCTATATCACCAAGGTCATCCGCACCGAGGAGGAGAACTTTGCCAAGACCATCGACGGCGGCATGAAGATCTTCACTGAGCTTCTGAACGCCCACAAGGAGAAGGGCGAGACCGTCTTCTCCGGCGCGGACGCGTTCAAGCTGTACGACACCTACGGCTTCCCCATCGACCTGACGGTCGAGATGGTCGAGGACGAGGGCATGACGCTCGACCGCAAGGCCTTTGACCACGAGATGCAGGAGCAGAAGACCCGCGCCCGCGAGGCGCGCAAGGCGCTCGGTGACCTCGGCTGGGCGGGCGTTGAGTTCGGCAAGGACATTCCGTCCACGGAATTTGTCGGCTACGACCACGATTCCGTCGACGATGCGAAGGTCGTCGCGCTGGTGGTCGAGGGTGAGCAGGCCGAGGCTATGATGAGCGGCGTGGAGGGCATCATCGTGCTCGACAAGACTCCGTTCTATGCCGAAATGGGCGGCCAGATCGGCGATACGGGCGTGATCCGCTGCGGCGAGGCCGTGTTTGAGGTCACGGACGTCCAGAAGAACAAGGGCGACAAGTTCATGCACACCGGTAAGGTCATCCACGGCAGCTTCCAGCTCGGCGACACCGTGACGGCATCCATTGATGTGGAACGCCGCATGGCCATCCGCCGCGGCCACACCGCGACGCATCTGCTCGACGCCGCGCTCAAGGCGGTGCTCGGCGACCATGTGCATCAGGCCGGTTCTCTGGTCGAGCCCGACCGTCTGCGCTTCGACTTCACGCACTTTGAGTCCATCACGCCCGAGCAGCTGCTCGCGGTCGATACCTTCGTCAACGACGCGATCCTGCGCGGCATCCCCGTTGTGACCGAGGTGCTGCCCATCGAGGAAGCGAAGAAGAAGGGCGCTGTCGCCATGTTTGGCGAAAAGTACGGCGACGTTGTCCGCGTGGTCGAGATGGGCGATGTGTCTATGGAGTTCTGCGGCGGTACGCACCTTGACAACACCGCCAAGGTCGGCCTCTTCCGCATCAAGAGCGAGGGCAGCGTTGCCTCCGGCGTGCGCCGCATCGAGGCTATCACCGGCAAACAGACGCTCGAAGAGCTTAGAAGCGGCCAGGAGAAGCTCCTGCGCGCGGCCCAGCTTTTGAAGACCACGTCGAACGAGCTCGAAAGCCGCATCGGCGGCATGCTGAGCGAGATGAAGGAGATCAGAAGCCAGCTTGAAAAGTTCAAGGAGCAGGCATCGCTCGGCGAGGCACGTTCCTTCCTCACGTCCGCCAAGGAGGTCAAGAGTCTCAAGCTCGTCACCGCCCAGCGAGACGGCATGGACGCGAATGCCCTGCGCAAGCTCGGCGACTTCCTGCGCGACAAGGAGCCCAAGATCGTCGGCGTGCTCGCCTCCGTCAATGACGGCAAGGTCACGCTTCTGGCCGTGTGCGGCAAGGAAGCGGTCGCAAGCGGAATCAAGGCAGGCGATATCATCAAGGCCATCGCGCCCATCTGCGGCGGCAAGGGCGGCGGCAAGCCCGACTCTGCCATGGGCGGCGGCACGGAAGTCAGCAAGGTCGACGACGCGCTCGCGGCGGTGGATGATCTCATCCTGAGCAAGCTCGGCTGATGGCGGCGTTACCGAAAGATCCGGCGATGCTGCTGAGCGCCGTGAATATGAAGCTGCGCGATTTTTACGATTCTCTTGATGCGCTGTGCGATGATCTGGACGTTGCGCGCGAGAGCATCGAAACATCGCTTGCAGGCATCGGTTACACCTACGATGCCGAGAAAAATCAATTTGTGTAAGATAAAATTACTTTACAGAAAGGAGCGATAAAACATGTCTGATTGTCTGTTCTGCAAGATCATCGCGGGCGACATCCCGTCGAACAAGGTCTACGAGGACGACCTCTGCTATGCCTTCAACGACATCGCGCCGCAGGCGCCGGTGCACTTCCTCGTGATCCCGAAGGCGCACATCGCGTCCGTCGCGGGCGTGAACGAAGAGAACAGCGCCGTCGTCGCGCACATCTTCGAGGTCATTGCCAAGCTCACCAAGGAGAAGGGCATTGAGAGTTACCGCGTCGTGTCCAACATCGGCGAGCAGGCGGGACAGAGCGTGCCGCATCTGCATTTTCATGTTCTCGCCGGCCGCGACATGACTTGGCCTCCGGGCTGATTGTTTTCCCGTAGGGGAAGCGAAATTGGCAGCGCGGCAGCGCTGCACGTTGTTCCCGCACCGTGCGGGAGTGCGCTAAAGGGGGATACTCTCTTTCTCGAAAGAGAGTATCCCCCTTAAACCTCCGAGAGAAAGGACGAGGGGAGTCCCCCTCGCCCCCCGACATTGCGGGTTTGTAGCTTGAATGACTGCACGCGCTGCGCAATGTAAGTGCGGTGTACATGGCTGCGCCATGAATCCCTGCGAGTCGTGACCGCTTGCAACCGCGCCTTACTATCGTGAGGCGCGAGTGACGTTTGTCTGGCGACAGACTGCCTACCGAATGCGGCATTGCTGGCGCTCGCCGCATTGTGGAGACTGGAGGTAGACGGAAATTAGGCTGTACTTCTGCAAGATGGGCAGAGCGGCAGCGGGTAGTAGAAGCAGAGGCAAATCGTATCGCAGCTTCAAACGCGGCAGCGCCGCGCTGTGGGCAGTGCAATCGGCAAGCATTGAAGTTCTTCGAGCTGCTCGCTTGCAATGTGGGCCCTTTCTCTTGGGGGTCAAAGGGGGATATTCTCTTTCCGAGGAAAGAGAATATCCCCCTTATCCGCATCCCCTGCATGGTGCAGGGAACAAGCATTTGCCCCTTGGCAAAAGCAATCGTTGCTGCTATACTACAAAAGGCTCCGTTTGGACACAATTACCGGAAATAATGTTGCCGTTTGGTAGCATTGTACCGGGTGATTGTTTATGGATACCAAACGACTGCGTGACCTGCGCGAAGACAATGACAAGACGCAGCAGCAGATCGCGGATATGCTCAATATGCACCGCAGCGTGTACCGCCGCTACGAGAGCGGCGAAAGAGAAATTCCCGTGTGGGCGCTCATCAAGCTCGCCGACTACTACCGCGTCAGCACCGATTATCTGCTCGGGCTGACGGACGACCCTGCGCGCCGATGAGAGTACTGGTGATTTTCTGCGCGGCGTTTGCGGCGGGCGTTGCGCTCTCGCAGTATTTACTGAGCGCGCAGTGGGCGCTCATTTTGTGCGGCGTGTTTGCCGCGGCGGCGCTTGTCATGGGACTTTGCGGCTGCGCAAACAAGCGCGGGGACTGGGCAAAGCGCGCGTTTTTGTGCGCGCTGGGCTTATGCTTTGCGTTCGGGTACAACACGCTTTATGCGCATTTTATCAAAGCGCCGAACGACGCGCTGCTTGGCACGCAGGACACGGTTGAGGTCGAGCTTTTGGGCTATGCCGAGGAGACGAGCCACGGCGCGAAGGTCACGGTGAAGATCTTGAACCGCGGCCTGCCGGGGCGGGCCATCTACTACGGTGACGCGGATCTTATGGACCTCGAGCCCGGCGCGCACGTGACGGCGGAGGCGCTGTTCAACAGTGCGACCGACCCGACGGGGAAGGGACTGCATCTGCGCAACTTCACGGCCAAGGGTGTCTATATTCTGCTCTATCAGCGCGGCGACCCGACTTATGACGACACAAACGCGGGCGCGCTCAAGTATCTGCCGCAGCGCATCGCAAGGACGCTCGGTGAGACCATTGAGCGCAGCTACAGCGAGCGCGATGGCGCATTTCTGCGGGCGCTGCTGCTGGGCGACAAGAAATATCTCGACGAGGAGGACGCGAGCAACTTATCCGAGGTCGGCCTTTCCCACGTGATGGCCGTCTCGGGTCTGCACTGCTGCTTTCTGGCGTCGCTGATCGGTTCGCTGATGGGCGACAGGCGCAAAAAGCTTCGCTGCGCCGTGACGATCCCGCTCATTTTCCTCTATGCGTTCGTCACAGGCCTGACGCCGAGCATCCTGCGCGCGTGCATCATGATCTCGATGGGCATGATCGCGCCGCTTCTGGGGCGCGACAACGACCCGCCGACGTCGATCTCGTTTGCGCTGCTGCTCATTTTACTAAAAAATCCGTTCGCCATCGCGAGCATCAGCTTGCAGCTGTCGTTTTCCGCGGTGTCGGGCATTATCTGGCTGACGCCGAAGCTCACGAAGCGTGCCCACGGCAAGCACAAGCTTGTGCGCGCGGCGCTGCTGTCATTTTCGACGACGCTCGGCGCGATGGTGTTTTCCACGCCGCTTGCGTGCTACTATTTCGGAACGCTCTCCATTGTGTCGCTTTTGAGCAACCTGCTTTGCCTGTGGCTCGTGAGCGTCGTGTTCGCGCTGGGATTACTTTCGGTACTGATCGCGGCGGCTGTGCCGCAGCTCGGCGCGGCCTGTGCCTTTGTGCCAGCGCTCGGCATTCGCGCCGTGCTTGCCATCGCAGGACTTTTGGAGGAGCTTCCGTTCCACGCCATCTATTTCAACACCGCGTTTTCCGTCGCATGGCTTGCGTACGTGTACGCGATCTTCATCACCTGCGCGCTGGCAAAGCGCGGGAAGTACCGTTATTTTGCGGCGGTGGGGCTTTCCGTCCTGTCGCTCTTCGCCGCGGCAAAGGTCAATGCCCTACACTATGAGCAGGGCGGGCTGAACGTCGTCGCGCTCGATGTTGGGCAGGGGGAGAGCGTGCTGCTCATTTCCGAGGGCCACGCGGCGCTTGTGGACTGCGGCAGCAAAAATTCCTACATCGACGCCGGCGCGATCGCGGCGGACTATCTGCGCTCTGCGGGCGCGACGCTCGACTCCGTGGTGCTGACGCATTATCACGAGGACCACGCCAACGGCCTTGCCGCGCTCTTTGCGCGCGTGGATGTCGATACCATCTACCTTGCCGATATCGACGCGGGCGAGGGTGACCGCGATAAGGTCGAAGCGCTCGCCGAGCGCTACGGCGTGAACATCCACTATGTCACCGAGGTGACGGAGGTCACGAACGGCGCGTCGACAATGAGCATCTATCCGCCGCTCGGCGACAAGGGCGCGAACGAGCTGGGATTGACGATCCTGTGCTCGCTCGGCGATTTCGATACGCTCATCACCGGCGACATGGACGCAAAAACCGAGACGAAGCTCGTCGAGACCTATGATTTACCGGATATCGAGGTGCTGCTCGTCGGGCATCACGGCTCGAAGTATTCCACCGGTACGACGCTGCTCGAATCGGTGACGCCGGAGGTCGGCGTCATCAGCGTGGGCGACAACAGCTACGGCCATCCGACCGAGGAGGCGCTGCTGCGCCTGACGGACGCGGGCATGACGGTCTACCGCACGGACATGCAGGGCAATATATTGATCACAGTGGACTGAGAGGACTACATGGCAGAGAGAAAAACGCCCAACAAGGGCTATCAGAAATTGAAAAGCGACCTGAGCGCGGGCAATATCGGTCAGGTCTACATCTTTTACGGCGAGGAGAGCTATCTGCGCGAATACTACCTCGGCGAGATCAAAAAAAAGCTCGTCCCCGCGGGCTTTGAGGAGTTCAACTACCACCGCCTGAGCGGCAAGACGCTGACGATGCAGGAGCTGAACGAGGCGGTCGAGGCGATGCCGATGATGGCCGAGCGTACGCTCATCGTCGTGACGGACTGCGACCTCTTCAAGCTCCCTGAGGAGCAGCGCACGGCGCTCATCGCGCTTTTGAACGATTTCCCGCCGTACTGCTGCCTTGTGTTCGTGTACGATCTCATTGAGTACAAGCCGAGCAAGACGTATAAAAAGCTCTACGAGGCGCTCGACAAAAACGCGCAGAGCGTCAAGTTCGAGGCGCAGGAGCGGAGCGACCTCATCAACTGGATCGCGCGGCGCTTCCGCGCGCTGGGCAAGGGCATCGACGCACAGACGGCGGAGCACCTGATCTTCACCTGCGGCGCGCTGATGACCGGCCTTGTGCCGGAGATCGAGAAGATCGGCGCCTACGCCAAGGGAAAGAACATCACGACCGATGACATCAACGCCGTGGCCGATCCTGTGCTCGACGCGGTGGTGTTCGATATGACGAACGCCATCACGAAGCGCGACTACGGCCGCGCGTCGGAGCTTTTGGGTCAGCTGCTCAAAAAGCAGGAGGAGCCGTTTGTCATTCTGGCCGTTATCAGCAAGGAGCTGCGGCGCATCTACACCGCGCGCATCGCGCTCGACAACGGCAAGGACAAACTCTGGCTCATGGAGCTGTGGGGGATGCGGTCGGACTATCCCGCGCGCTTACTGATGGAGGCGGCGCGCAAGACGACGAGCGAGTGGTGCAGCCAGAGCCTTCTCATGTGTCAGCGGCTCGACCAGCGCATGAAGAGCGAAAAAGGTATCGACAGCGAGGGCGAGCTCAAGCTGCTGCTGATGCGCCTTGCACAGGGGAAGTGAATCTATGGCAAAGCCGAAGGTAAAGGAAGTCATCGTCGTCGAGGGACGGTACGACAAAAACACGCTCTCACAGGTCGTGGACGCGGTCATCGTGGAGCTCGGCGGCTTCGCCGTGTTCAACGACAAGGAAAAGCAGGCCTTTTTGCGAAAGCTCGCCAAGGAGCGGGGCATCATCCTCTTCACCGACCCCGACGGCGCGGGATTCGTGATCCGCAACCGCGTCAAGGGCAATATCCCCGAGGGTCGTGTGCTGCAAGCCTATGTGCCGGACATCTACGGCAAGGAGAAGCGCAAGCGCAAGGGCGGAAAAGAGGGCAAGCTCGGCGTTGAGGGCATGAAGCCGGAGGTCCTGCTCGATGCCCTCCGCCGCGCGGGTGCGACCATTGATGAAGAAAGCACTGTAAAGGGAAATTCCATCACAAAAGCAGACCTATACGATTTGGGCCTGATCGGCCCGGACAGCGTGGAAAAGCGCAAAACGCTGTGCAAAAGGCTGGAGCTGCCGGAGCATTTGAGCGCAAATGCGCTGGTGGAGGTGCTCAATTTGCTGATGAGCAGGGAAGAGCTTGAAAAGCTCTTCCAATGAAGAGCGAAATTATCCCTGCGTGCCAGCAGGGAACGGGGCAAAGGGGGCTGTTCTCTTTCACAAAAGAGAACAGCCCCCTTTAAATCCCCCAAGAGAAAGGTTTTGACATTGCGAGATTGGGGCTTGAAGAGGTGCACAGCCTGCGGAATCGGGAGCCTGCGTGGCAGCATCGCATCGCTCGCTGCCATTGGCGCTGCGATACGACTTGCCTCTGCTCCTATTATCCGCTGCCGCTCTGCTGATCTCGTTTTGGTACAGCCTAATCACCGTCTACCGATAGTGCGTATATTGCGGCGAGCGCCAGCAATGCCGCCTTGGCAGGCAATGGCAAGTTTGTACAAATCTGAAGTAGTCGGAAATTGCGTAAGGGTAACGAATCGCAGGCAAAGCGACAGCGAAAATAGAAGTAGGCCAAATCGTATAGAAGGACTAAACGCGGCAACGCCGCGCGCAGGTATTTCCATTCCGGAGGCATCAAGGTCATTCAAGCCCGAGACTGCCAATCTAAACGCCTTTCTCTTGGGGTTCCAAAGGGGATATTCTCTTTCGCGAAAGAGAATATCCCCTTTGTCCCGCACCCCTGCACCGGTGCAGGGAATCTGCAAGCATATTATGCTTGCAATAACTCCCAATACGGGATATAATATTTCATTATCGAAAAAAATCCCGCAGAGCCTTGATTTTTCAGCGCTCGGCGGGATTTTTGTTACTAATTTGTTACTAACGCGATACTAACGGATTATAATTGTGCATTCGGTAAAAGAAAATTTTGCGTATAAAAATCAGGCGATTTTCTGAACAGCAGCGCGCAGGACGGCGATCGTCTCATGCGTGTAGTGAGCGGTGATATCGCTGCGGGTGGAGTGTCCCATAAGCCACTTGACGGTGAGCTCGTCGACATTGGCCGTGTGCAGCAGTGTTGCAAAGGTGTGACGGCACCAGTGTGGCGTCGCGTTCGGAACGCCGATTTTTTTCATCAGTGCGGAAAAATAGGCACGGTAACGGTCGGAATCAACGGCAGCACCGTTCTCGTCGCAGATGATCGTGTCACCATTGCGGGCGAGCCAGCGGTCGAGATAGGGGCGAATCTTCGGGTGAATGGGAACAATGCGGTTTCGCCCGGCCTCGGTCTTCAAGCCGCCTTGCAGGTAGCCGCCATCCTCGGGGTGATAGGAAAAGCGGGTGAGCGTCAAAAACTCGGTAATGCGGAAGCCGGTATAGCAGAGGATCAATACGGTATCGGCCCAGGGCTCGCCGGAGGCAGCGAGCTTTTCGAGGCTCTTGAGCTGCGTATCGGTCAGCGCGCCGCGCGGATTCTTTAGGTCGACGGACGGTACATCAAGATACTGCGAGTAGTCCTTGCCGAGGATATCACGCTCCATCGAGTAAGAGCACAGCTGCTTGATCAGAGACGCGACGTTATTGATCGTGCTTTGCGAGCGACCGGCCGCCTCGCGTTCGTCAAGAAGATGTTGCCAGTCATCCAGAGTGATGGAGCGAATTTTTCGATCTGCGTACCGGCTGACGCATTTATTCCACGCGGAATTGTGCGCGGCGATGCTCTTCGGATTCAGTTTGCGATAAGTGCGGGCATTCCAGCCGTCGAAGACCTGCTGTAGGGTAACATTCATGCGGTCGGCGGTGGGGGCCTTGCCTTCGAGGCGGTTGCGGTTGTACTCGTCGAGCGCGGCCTGGGCGTCGGCGGCTTTCTCGTGGTAAGAGAGGGCGCGCTGGACGATATGTCCGTATTCATCGCGCGCGGAGACGCGGACCATATAGGGGCGGCGGCGATTGCCGGATAGCTTGACGATCGAGCCGCTGCCATTTGCACGTTTCATATAGCAGCACCTCCTTTGCTGGGAATTTTTACCGGTGGCGGGACTTTAATCTTTTCTGCGGAAGTCGACGTGAATCACGCGCCCGACTTTGCGGTAGGGGCTGAAGAACGATACTTTTCTTTGCAATTCTTCGGATTGTTTGCCAAACTTTCAATTTGATCAAGAATTATTCCCTGCGGGAGTTCGTCGAGCTTCATAAATGCAGAGTAGAGCTTATCAAAATTAGCTGCCTCTGCATTCGATGGGAAGCAATCCGCAAGTTTGCTTTCGTAGCCAGAAAAGCTCGGAATACCCCAATCCATAAGAAGAAAGACTTTCTCAAGGATGCCTTTAGCATTAAAGAAATCGTTGTATTGGTCAACAGTCCAATCCTCTTTTGCAAGCGTTGCAGGCGGAATTTTCTGTGGAGCATCTCCTGAAACAGCACCTATAATATTGCCGACATGGTAAATGTCGCAAAGCGCAATGAAAATCGGGACGTTAGGCATACTGACCCCGTTTTCATATCCGTATAAAGTTTTCGGCGAAAGTTCAATGCCAAATTGCTTGAGGCGTTCAACGACTTCATCAACGGTCAGGCCACAAAGAGAACGTTGGCTGCGAAGTAGCGCAGAGATTCTGGCTTTTTCCATAATAATCAACTCCTTTGGAAGATATGGTACAAGTGAATATTAAGAATGTCAACACTTTTTTCTTAAAATCAAAGAAAAGGTGTTGACATTCTTAATATCTAAGGATATATTACATATATATCTTAGAAGTTAAGAAAGGAGAGAAACTAATGACACCAGAACAAATGATTAAGAACGAAATCGAGCGCAGAGGTATGACTATGCGGGCCGTGTGTAGGCGCGCAGGCGTGAAGTACTCAAGCCTCCAGCCGAGCATGAAAGGGCGTAGAGAACTGAGGGCTGACGAGTATATCTCAATTTGCATCCTATTAGGCATCGACCCACGTAGCTATCAGACGCGGTAAGGGGGAAAGGAGAGGTGAAGGGAATGGAGCAGATGCAGAGCGATAAAAACATCCCGCCCGATGTGCAGATCGAGCGGGATGCCGTAACAATCCGGTGCGGAGAACGTGAGACCGTAGCGACAAAGGACGGAATCAGGATCAGGGAGCGGTGTAAGAGCCGTCCGGATTCTGAATCAACGGACGATTCGAATAAACCGTCACGCGCTTAGATTCCTCTTCCACTGTGAATTCAAGCCCATCCGGGTATGTGAGGCGCATGACAATTTTGCTGGCCGTCTGAGAGATCAGCTCTTTCTTGACCAGTGAAAAATCAGTGAGATTTGGCGTTCTGATGTTCATATCAGTGCCATCAAAAATGTAGGTATACACAAAATCACCCCCTTTCGCCACCAGTATAGCACGGCGGCGGGAGGGCAGACAACACGGCGATCAAAGAAAGGGGCGACACAGATGCAAGTTTTGAAGACGGCGACGACGTGGGATGTTTACCATGGGGCAACGCCGGAGATCGAGGCGTCGGTGCGCAGCGAGGAAGCCTTTGAGGCGCTGCGACAAGCTATTAAAAAAATGAGCCGCCAGCGGGTCAGGCATGGCGGCTCGAGGATCGAGTATCACATCAAATTAGTCGAGTGAAAGGAGAACACCATGCCGAGAAGAGTGACGGCGGACGTGCCGAGCGAGGGTGACATCCTGCGCTACAACAACGTGCCGGTGGAGCTGGCGGCAAAGTTCATCGGGTGGTCGGACGTGACGATCCGATACGCCTTGCAGGAAGAGCGCGCGCCGTTCGGCATTGCGGCGCAGAACCCGAAGACGGGCACCTGGGCCTACAACATCAGCCCAGGGCTACTCATCAAATACAAGAACGGCGAGCTGCAAGCATACAAGCTCAAGGATCTGTCGCAAATGCTGGCCGACCACGCGGAGCGGATCATCGAAACGCGCGTGGGCACGGTGAGCCAGGCGATTGGAAAAATTTTAGGAGGATGCACGACATGAAAAAGAATCGCACAAGAGAAGAAAGAGCGCTGCGTTACGCGGCGGCGCTGCTGCGGCTGACGGTGCTGCTGTGGATCGCGGTACTGCTGCTATGCCTGCTGGAACCGGGGTGCCTAGCGGCGGACATGACCGCGGCCGCGGCGGCGGAGACCGACCCGGCGGTCACGTGGCTGGCAGCGGTGGGCGCCGGTTGGCTGACGTGGCGCGGGATGGTGCTTGTCCTGAAGCTGGACGAGCCGGGGAGAAAGAGAGCACGCCGCAGATGATGGACGACAAGCGATTTATCGCGCCGCAGACGCGGCCGACGCTGTGCTGGTCGTGCGCGCGGGCGTGCGGCGGCTGCTCGTGGACGGAGCGAGATCCCGTGACGCACGCGATCCGCTTCGAGCCCGTGAAGGGCTGGGAGGCGGAGAAAACGACGATCAACGGCTCGAAAAGCGAGCACGGCGAGAAGTGCTACCGCTACACGACCGACAGCTACCGCGTTGTGCGCTGCCCGCTGTACGTGCCGGACCGGCGGACGAGAGCCAAAAGCGCCATGCCGGAATGGGCTATGCAGGCCGCGAATGCATGAAAAAGGCGGCTGACCGAAGGCACCGGTCAACCGCCACGAAGAAAAACACACATGAAAGGAGATTTTCTTCCCCGCCATTATAGCATGCGGCGGGGAAGAAGTGCAAGGGAAATGAGCGTGATTCAAGACGCCATTGCCGCCATTGAGGGCCAGCAGCCGAAAGAGCGCTCGGCGGTGTGGATGGTGGGCGAGCAGCTGAAAGAAATGGTCCGCGGCAACGAGGCCGCGGCGGCACTGCTGCTGACAGACCTGACGCAGAACAAGGAGATGACGCTCGCGGCGGCAGAGAAGAAAATCGCCGAGCGAGCTAAAAAGAACAAGGTCGGCAACTGCGGGTGCGTGACACCCGTGGAGGCCGAGGACATCCTGCGTGAGTTTTTCGGTCTGCCGGAGCGAGGCACAGCCGCAGCGCCGCAGACGGAGAGGCGCAAGGTCGTGGATCTTGCGGACTTTTTATGAGCCGCCGCACAGATGCCAGATGGCAGAATCTGGCGGACAAGCTGCCGTTCCAGCCATGCGGAGACCTGCAAAACGACGTGCTGGAAGATATCTATGACAACGACGTGCTCGGGACCGGGATGATGCTTTACAGCCGCGAGAGCGTGGAGACCGCAAATCCTATTGTGCAGATCATGGACGCGGAAGACTGGGACCGCTGGGAGAAGTCTCGGAAGCGCCGCTGGGGCGCGCGCTGCACCTGCTCAAACTGCGGAGAAGAGTTTTTTGCGGGCTATGTCAGCGACAGCGGTACGAGTGGCATCGTCTTGAGGCAGGGCGAGGACGGGCAGATTTATGACGGCTACGTCGACAAGGGAGACGACGATGCACAAATCTTCTTTGACGACGAGACGATCGTTTGCCCGCGCTGCTACCAGAGCGTGGTCGTGACGCGGCGGAGTGAGCTGCGGCAGGGGCGCACGCTTCAAGCATTGCAAGCCGAAACACTGAACATTGACGGATATCTCACGGTGCTCTATTGGATGGTGGCGCGGTATCAGGACAACACGGGAACAGACGTCGTGACGTTCTCGCCGCACGCGGCGCTGATCGTGGACCGCTGCGGCGTGCTGCGGCGCTTCCGCGCGGTGCGCCACAGTAACGAGGCGCGTGACGTAACGTGGACACCCTGCAAGCAGAGCTGCGACCCGATGCAGCAGCCCTATTACTGCCACGGCGCCGTGAACGGACGGCAGGTCGGCGGCTGGGTATGCGCCTACGGCCCAGAGCTCGGCGGAACGACGGGCGAGAAGACGGCACTGGACAAATACATCGGCGCGGGCGGAGCCTGGCCGGGGGCGTATCTGCACGTCTGGCGCAAGCACCCGCAGGTGGAAAACCTGATGCGGCAGGGGTTCGGCGATGCGGTGACGCAGACCATTGACAACTATCTGAACATGTGCGGCAACTATTCCATGCTGCGCGATGCACCAAATATTCCGTGGGTCGATTGGAGTGAGACGAAGCCGCACCGAATGCTCGGCATGAGCAAGGAAGCCTTCCGCGAGGTGCGTGGGAAGCATTGGAGCGAAGGCACCGCGCGGTGCTGGGCGAGCTACCGAATGCTTGTAAAGAACGCGGACGCGCTGCAATTCACGCAGGAGGTCGGCAAGCTCGGCCTGAACGACATGGAAAAATTGCTGGGCGCCTATCGGGCCGTCGAGACCGATCTGCACCCAACGCATGTGGTGAAATACCTTGAAAAGCAAAAGCGGCTGAAAGGCGGCGTGCAACTGCTGCTCGATTACCGGCGCGTGCTGCGGGCGCTGTGGCTGGCGGACCAGGACGAAACGCTGTGGCCGCGCGATTTGCAAGCGGCGCACGACCGCGTAATGGAGATGTACGCGGCGCACGAGGGCGTGAAGTACTACTCGGCGGATTTTACGCCGGTCTATATCCGGCTCAAGGCGCTGGAATGGACGGACGGCGAACTCTGTATCCGCATCCCACAGGAGGAGCGGGAGCTCATCGACGAAGGGAAGACGCTGCGGCACTGCGTGGGTACCTACGGCAGGACGCATTGCAGCGGCAAGCCGATCTTCTTCGTGCGGCACTACCGCAGACCGGAGAGAAGCTACTACACGCTGAACATCGACCTCACGCGGGCGATGCCGAAGGAGATCCAGCTGCACGGCTATGGCAACGAGCGCCACGGAGAGCGCAAGCAGTATGAGCACGGCATCCCGAAAAAGGTGCGCGACTTCTGCGACAGATGGGAGCGCGAGGTGCTGACGCCGTGGTTTATGGAGGAACAACGCAAAAAGTTCGCTGAAACGAACAAAGTGGACAAGAAAGCGAGGAAAGGCGCATGAGCGAAACAATGGAAATGGCCGTGGCCGGCGAGGTGCGCAGCATCACCGCCATCACGGACGAGATCATTTTTTACAAAAATGTCGGCGGACAGGCCGTCATCGAGATCGGCAAGCGGCTGATCGAGGCAAAAGCACAGCTCAAACACGGGGAATGGCTACCGTGGCTGAGCGAAAAAGTGGAGTTTTCGGAGACGAGCGCGCAGCGATTTATGCAGCTTGCGAGGGAGTACGGAAATACCTCACTGGTGGGGGATTTGGGGACCTCAAAAGCCTTGGTATTACTGGCTTTGCCGGCATCTGAGCGAGAGAATTTTGCAAGCGAAAAACACGTTGTCAACGGGGAAGAAAAAAGCGTTGCCGAGATGAGCAAACGCGAGCTTGAAGAGGCCATCCGGCAGCGCAAGCTCGCTGAGCTGGAACGCGACAAGGCGCAGCGCGAGTTGGACGAACAGCGCAAGGCCAACGAGGAGGCCGCGGCGGAAGCACAGAAGGCGCAGGACGCGGCGGACGCCGCCCGCGCCGAGGTGGAAAACGCGCAGGGCACGGCGCTGGCCGCGCAGGAGCGCGCGGCGGAGCTGGAACGGGAATTGAAAGCGCTGCGCGAGAAGCCCGTGGACGTGGCGGTGCAGACCGTGGACGCGAGCGAGGAACAGATCGCGACGGCGGTGAAGGAGGCGGAGCTTTCCGCCAAGGAGAAGATCGGCAAGAAGGCCGAGGAGCTGAAAAAGGCCAGAGAGGACCTGGCACAAGCAAAAGCGGACGCGCAGGCCACGGCAGAAAAGGCCAAAAAGGCAGAGGACGAGGCGGCGGCGCTGCGCGCTGAGCTGGACAAGGCCAGAAAAAGCGCTGCGGCGATGGACAACAAGGCACTCGCGGAGTTTGCCGTCCTGTTCCGGCAGGCACAGGAGACGGTGAACCGCATGACGGAGATCGTAGACGAGCTGGATGAGGAGAGCCGCCCGAAGATCTACCGCGCGCTGGGCGCGCTGCGGGACATGATCGCTGAAAAGGCAGGTGAGGGCGCGTGAAGCGCAGCGACTATCTGAAACTCTGCGTGAGCGCGGCGATGCTCAGCTACCGCAAGCCGAAGGTGCTGTACGCCGGGATCGAATATTACCCCGAGGGCTATGAGCTGCGATTCGACAAGAGCGGCAAGGCGGTACATAGAGCGATCCTGCGGGACGCGAGCAAGCACAACTGCCTTTTCTACTGCCCGCTGGGGAAGGTGCAGGAGGTGGAGGCGTGAGCAAAGCGGTTTTAATCAGTATCCGCCCGAAGTGGTGCGAGAAGATCGTCAACGGCAATAAGACGATTGAAGTGCGCAAGACGCGCCCGAAGATGAACACGCCGTTTAAGTGCTATATCTACTGCACCAGTGAAAAAACGGTTCGGACGCCCCAAAAGCCTTACTGCAAAAATATTGATGGAAGCATTGTTTACAAGCGGAAAATTATGAACGTCAAGGTTGTCGGAGAATTTACGTGCGACCGTATTGACACATATCCATTCGTACAGCGCAACCATCCCGAATTGAATGGTGCCAGAGATTGCGCGGATGGCTGGTATGGCATATACGAGGAGGAGCTTAGAGACACTTGCCTGTCCGAAATTGAGCTGAAGCTATACGGAAGCCACGCCGATCTCTATGGTTGGCACATCTCGGACCTGAAAATTTACGATGAGCCGCGTGAGCTAAGTGAATTTGGTAGAATACGCGATTGCGAAAAGTGCGGTGAAACTCGGGCAAGCGCTTGCAACCGGTGCATATTTGATCGGGAAATAAAACACCCGCCCCAGAGCTGGTGCTATGTGGAGGTGGCGTGCGATGAATAGCATTCAGGCGAGCCAGATCATGGGCGGGAACGGGGCAAAGGCGCGCAAGGCGGCCGACCTGTACCCGACGCCGCCGGAGGTAACGGTGGCGCTGATGCGCTTTCTCAAGCTGCCAGCGGGGACGGATATATGGGAACCGGCCCGTGGGCAAGGGGATATGGTGCGAGCGCTGGCGAACTGCGGGATGGCTGTCTACGGCACGGATATCCGCGATGGGATAGACTTCCTGACCACTCGACAGCCGGGAAACGCGCCTGCGGCCGACTGGATTATCACGAATCCGCCGTTTTCGATGGCAGACGAGTTTATCCGCCACGCGGCGGAGATCGGCAAGCCATTTGCGATGCTGCTCAAGGCGCAGTATTGGCACGCGGCGAAGCGGGCGCAGCTCTTCCGCAAGATCCCGCCGAGCTACGTTCTGCCGCTGACATGGCGGCCGGACTTCCTCTTCAAGGAGCGAGACGGTAAAAAGGGCGCGAGCCCGCTCATGGATGTCATGTGGTGCGTGTGGCTGACGCCGCAGATGCAGGGCGTGCAGACAGTATTTAAGCCGCTGATGCGGCCGGAAAAAGAGAAATGAGCATGTTTGTCGGAGAAACATATAGCTGGGTGCCGACGAGCTGGGAGGGGTCGAACGGGATCGTCTCAGCGCTCGGCAAGAAAGGCGGGGTACACGGGAGAATCGTGTACATCAACGAAAACCATCGGTATTTTTCGGCGGAGGCGAACGTCGGCGGCGTGGTCATCCGCGAGAGCTTCAAATTTTAAGGAGGGTGCAGACATGTTGAGCTATAAGAACGAAGACGGAAAAGTGAAGGAACTGGCGGCCGGAGGGTCGATGGGAGACCTGCTCGCCGAATCGGCCTACCTGCTCACGGCGGTCTACAGTATGCTTGCGCGCAGAGACAAAGCGGCGGCGGAGATCTTCAAGGCAAGCATGATGATGGCCGTGGGAGACCCGGAATCGCCGGTATGGCAGGACCTGAAGCCGGACTGCCTCAGCATCGCACAGCGCGTCAAGCCGAAGGAGGGCAAGAGCGATGACAAGTGACGAGGTTTTGACGGCGCTGCGATGCTGCGCGAGCGGCAGCTGCGACGGGTGCCCGCTGTGGGACGACGATCCGGAGGACACGACCTGCGCAGACGGCTTGATGGCCGCGGCGGCCGATTTGATTGAATTCCAGCAGCAGGGCCTTGAGGCGCTGACGAAGATGGACGAGGGGCTGAAAAAGCGGGGCGGCACGCTGAAAGAGTTCCTGCGACGCGGCGATGAAGTCGTGCAGGGACACAGAGACCTCGCCGGACCGCCGGGCGATCCGGGTTTTGCGGGCGATATCTTCATCTGCCCGACGTGCAACTCGCCGCGCGTTTTCTATAACGCGGAGAAAGACGCCTACATATGCCCGAGCTGCGGGTGGCAGAACAAGGAGGGCTGACGGATGATGGACTATCCCTATTTTTCACTGCGCGATCTGCGTAAGATGGAACGCCTGTTGGCGGTGTCGGACGCGACGTTCGGAAGATATTGCAAACGAACACAGAAGAAGCGGCGCAGGGATGCGCGGCGGAACAGGAGGAAATGATGGTTTCGGACGAGGCATTGAAAAAGCTGCAAGAGCAGATCGCGGCATGGCCGATGGAACGGCGATTCGTGATGCAGCAGCTCATTCGGGATTATTTGAGGAACCGGGAAGACCTGCGCGCCTATGAGGCGACAAGGCTGACGCCGCGCGGGGTCGAAATCCTCAAGGAAGAAAAGCTCAGCAGCGACGGCACGATCCTGCTCGGGCGGCTGATGGGCAAGAAGATACACGAGATCGGCTGCGAACGCCTGCGCGAGCTGGTCGAGGCCGGCGCGGACGGGCGCGCGATCACGCTGCCGTGCAAGCTCGGCGGCGAAGTGTGGGTGTCCGGCTGCGGCAGAACGGTGAAACTGCGCGTCGTCGAGGCGGCGCTGCTTCTGCAAGGCGAGGACGGCGAGGGCTATGAGAAGCTGAGCGACTTCGGAAAGACATTTTTCGCGACGAAAGAAGGAGCGGAGGAGGCAAAGCGAAATGAATGGTTTACTTGAAAAGCTGCGGCGGGGCGCGATCAGGGCGCTCGGCGGGTACGTCGAGCAGGTTCCGCCGCCGAAACCGCAGGACACGCCGCTCATCAAATCGGAGAGCCGGAGGGTCGAAAAGATCACGGCAAAGAGCCGCATCTGCTACAAAGAGCTCGATGGAGACCGCACCAGACAATGGGCGATGCGGCACACAAAAGAGGACCTTGTTGAATTCTTGATGCAGAAGATACTGGAAAGCGGTGCAATCGTCTTCGAAGAGAACTGTATCGAGAGCCAGTACGATGACATCGAGCTGCGCGCGACGGTGTACGTCGCGATGCCGGAGAAGTAAAGGAGGGAATGAAGCGTGAAACGACTGACGAGCGAAGAGGTCAGAGTGGACGAGAGCGTGGACCGGTATCTCGGCCCGCTCGCCGACCTTGAAGGCATGAAGCCGAAGCTGCTGGACCTGATTCTGAACGGTCCGGTGCTGAATGGCGTATCGAAGGATGTACTGCGGCAGATCATTCGGCAGCTCTACAGCGCGCTTGCCGCTTACGAGGACACGAGGCTTGAACCGGAGGAAGTCGACACGCTGATTAAGGATTGGAGCGACCTTTGCACTATCGTCGGAGAGTGCGGCGGCATTAGCCGAGTAAGAGTGCTTGCTGAGGCCGACAAAGAGGGGCGGCTGGTGGTGCTGCCAGTAAAGCCAGTGCTCACCCCTACAATATCAAGCATGCTGTACATAATTGAAGATGAAGAAATCTACGAAGATTCGCTGTATGAGGGGATTGTTGGAATGTCGGAGCGTGGGGAGATGAATGTAATTTACGGCACCATTGATGCGTTGAGCTTCGAACAAAATGATATCGGCAAAACCGTATTCCTCACCCGCGAGGAAGCGGAAAAAGCATTGGAGGGCATGACATGTTAGACACTTTGAATTTGCGTGGCGGGAGCACGAGCCAGTCGGTGCACGTGAACGCCGTGACCGGCGCAATCTTGAAAAACCATCCGAAAAGCTGGTTTACGCGGTTCAACCTGACAAGCGAATACGCGAAAACGCTCTTCGCCGAGGGCGGGCACAAGGCGATGAAAAAGGTGACCATCAGGAGCGATCCGACCGATTGGAGGGGCTATACCCGCAACGAACGCGACCCCGACAGGGATATCACTATCCTGCAAATGGTTATTTGCGGCGACATGGAGGTCATCGCGGAGCTCGTCTACACCAAGGACTATGAGGGCCGAGAGGGGCCAAGAGGGGCTGAAGGAGGGCTGACGGATGGTGCAGGTATTTTGTGACCGGTGCGGGCGGGTCATCACTGGGATGAGCGCGCACGAGCGTGTGAGCGTGACGGCGAGCGGCGCGGGCGGCGGGGAGATCGCGAAGCTCGACTTCTGCACATACTGCGCGGACTGGGCCATCAACACGCTGATGCGGCGGACGATGGTCGGCGCGGGCGAGAAAAAGGGCGCGAAGGCGGACAAGCCCGCGCCCATCGCGCCGCCGAAGAGCGAAAAGGACGGCCTTGCGTGGACGGCGGGACAGGACAAGCGGCCGGCCACGGAAGCGCCGCCGCCAG
>ERZ779861.537-NODE-537-length-54455-cov-54.582684_pt1 | contig 54455 bp, 66 predicted proteins | sample MGYA00511558_ERZ779861 | MGnify/ENA primary metagenome ERZ779861 (study PRJEB29588, sample SAMEA2163432) | human gut metagenome | biome: human gut; feature: human-associated habitat; material: faeces | place: Denmark | collected 2008/2010 ...
CGGTATCGACTTTATAATCGTCATCGCCTTCCAACGAACTAAATCTGGCATCGCCGCAGTCGCCGGCGCCGAGGAAACAGACGGCGGCGGTCTTAAAGGAGCGGGACATGTCAATAAAGGAAAAGGCGGGCTCCGGTTTGGGTGTGCTTATATGTGTATGTGTAGGAAAGCCGGAGGCAATGGTTAGCCTTGGAAACATAAGAGCCGTTCCCGAAAGCAAAGAGATAAGCAAAACAGATTTCTTCATAATATCACCTCGCGACAGTTAAAACCAAAGCCCGCAGTGGGCGGAGGTGAGGAAGAAGCGGGTACAAAAACCCCGTCGTTGAAAACCGGAGAAAATCCGGCTGAACAAACGCACTAAACATCCACACCTGTAAGGATAATATAACGCAAATTCCGATAAAAGTCAACTGTTCCTGAATCTTAAATTATTTTTGGCAAAAATCAGCCCCGCTGTTGCGGGGCTTTTTTCATATCAGGGTAATTTTGACCGCCTTGCCGTAGGCTTTGGCCAGCTGGTGCAGATGTCCGAGGTCAACCGGTTTGATGCCGACTTCCAACAGGTCGATAATATTGGCCGGAATGCCGGACAGCTTTTCGACCTGTGCCAGCGACAGGTGCGCGCTGATGCGCGCCTCACGCAGCTGGCGGGCAATGCCGTTCCTGATTTTGATGATTTCGTGATTTTTGGTTGCCATTATGTTCAACTCCTTCATGTTTTGTTAAAAACAAAACCGCCCTTTCGTTTGGAAAAGGCGGGAGGAGTTCGAAACTGTAACCAGACAGCGTACTCATTCGTCCGCAAAGCGGCTTATATCGTACCATCCTCCCTTGCAGGAGGTTATTAGATTGGTTCTGGTTAAGGAGTTTCGACACTCCGCCGTCGGTCTAACCGCTTCCGTCGGCAGAAATGATTATAAAGGCTAAAAGCTATTTTGCAACGGCTTTTTTCATGGATATCCGAGAGATTGCCGGGTCAAGCCCGAGGATGACAAGGAAAATACAAGGCTCAGTCTCACGATATGCACACAGAAAGCAACGCGCTTCAGCAAAGGTTCTCGCCGCAGCCGGTGTTGCGGTCAAGCTGGCAACAGCTTGCGCGCTTCAACAAAGGTTCGTACCGCAGCCGGTAATGTGGTCAAGCTGGCTACAGCTTGGCAAACAAAATATTCGCCGCTTAAAAAATATCTGATGATTATTATAAAAAGATTTGTTACATAGAAAGAAACGGATGTATTTTTTCAAAGCCAAGGAGACAATCATGCCTTTCAGCATTTCGCAGTTTATCAGGGTAAACCGGGTTTATTTCATCTGGGCGGTTTTTATGCTGCTGCTTTATCTTTTCCGGAACATGTTCGGGCTGGTCTTTATCACTTTTATCATGTGTTTTATTGTCTTCAGCATAACGCGGGGAATTCGCCGAAAATATCGTTGGAGCCGCCGGGGCGTGGTTGTTGCGATTTACGTTTTGTTTCTGCTCGGCGTTGTCACGTTTTTGGCGCTGATTCCGCCGCGCATACTTTCGGAAACCATCAATTTTACCGAACAGCTGCCCAACAGTATCCAGACGCTGAAGCTGTGGGTAGATGCCAAATTCGGCGATAACGAAATCATTGCGCCGCTTCTCAGCCAGATTAAAAATGTTCTGCTGCCCGAAACCGCCGTCGTCAGCGCCTGGAACCTTGTCCGCGAAGTGTTAGAGAAAGGGCTGCATTATTTCGGCTGGTTCTTTTTGGCCATGCTGTTCAGTTTCCTGATAATGTTTGACCTGCCGCACCTGTTCAAGGGCGTGCGCCATCTGCGTTATACGCGTCTTTCCGAGGCCTATCACGAAACGGCCGACAGCATAGTCCTGTTTGCCAAGGTCGTCGGCGAGAACTTTCGCGCCCAGCTGATGATTTCGGCGATTAATACGGTGCTTACGGCCGTCTGCCTGCATATTCTCGGCATTAAGGCCGTGGCGCTGCTCTGCACGCTGGTCTTTATCTGCGGCCTGATTCCGGTTCTGGGGATGATTATTTCTTCCGTGCCGATTGTTCTCATGGCCATCAACGGCGGCGGCATGGAACTCGGGCTTTGGGCTGTAGTCATGATTATCGGTATTCATATGATTGAAACCTATGTGCTCAATCCGCGCATTGTTTCTTCGGTTATGCATATCAACCCGGTTATGACGCTGATTATTCTTTATATTGCGCATAGCCTGATAGGCATGTGGGGTATGCTTCTCGGCGTGCCGGTTGCCGTCTATGTTTACCGCAAGATAAGCAAGCCGGCGGCTGTCTGAGAAATGGGAAAAACGCGCCGTTTCGGCGCGTTTTTTTTTGAAAAGAACTATTTATAAAGCTCTTCGGTAACTTTCTTGGCGGTTTCCAGATAATGCGCCGATGTTTCCGGCGTGCCGTGATAGGCCAGCGAAAAGTTGTTGACCAGAAAGCCGTAAGGGTTGAGAATGCCGTCTTCGCGCTTGATGAACGGGATTTTGACATAGCTGATGCGCATGGTGGCGCGCCAGATGTTGATAACCGGATAATCGTATTCGGGCAGGTAGTCGAGCGTGCGGAACTGAACCTGCCACAGGCCTTTGGCCAGCGGTTTTATCCACTCGATTTCAACGTCGCGCTGCAAGGATTTTTCGCGAAACTGCATAATGTTGTTCTGTACGTCGTTTTTGGCAAAGTCGTCATAAACGTCGCGGGCCGAATACCAATACAGGGTGTTGCCCTTGGCCCAGCGCGTAATCAGCTCGTCATAGTCCGAAGTGACGATATAACGCAGCATAATGTATTCGGTAATATGCTCCTCGGTAATCAGATCGCTGACCGGATAGTTGATTTCGGCGGGCTGCACCTGTTCGAGCATGCTGAAATATTTGTTGATTTGAAACAGGCGCGGATAAACGGTGCGCTGCGGCAGCAGCAGATAAATCGTGGCGGCCAGCATCATGTTGAAACTGATGCTCAGGCAGGACAGAATAACCAGAACGCGCGACGTCCAAAGATAGCGGCGTTCCGGCATGGCTTCGACATGCACCCGTTCCGGATACAGGCCGAGCTGATCGGGGCTTTGCTTTTCCTTGTACTTGAAGATGGTGTTAAAAATTTCAAACATTCTGATAACTTCTGCCTTAATAATTCGTCACTTGAATATTTTATACATGAAAGTTGAATAAAAGCAAATAAATACTGTTCAGATTCGAAATATTGATATAAACATAACATAGAAGCCTTGTGTTCCGTGAATATGAGGCAGGTTTAATATATGCACATGTCAAGGGTTTTGAAGTGATGAAAAAGTCAGTATTAGCTTTTCTGGGCGCCGTGTTCATGCTGGTTTCCTGTAATCGCGGCACGCCGGACAACCGCCCGTCGCCGGCTTATTACACCGACTGGGACCGCGCCATCCGCGTCGACGTGGATATGCAGAACATGTTTGTCCGCAGCCCCCGCAAAATCGAAAAGCCGATTGATATGTACATGGCCATGGCGCTGGCGCTGAAATACAATTATTCTCGCCGCATGGTCAGCTACGAGCAGAGCCTGATGAAGGCCGGGGAAAACGTTTCCCGCCTGCCGGAGATTATGAGCAACGCCGGTTATGTCAACACCAACAGCTCGTCCAACCTCAGCCCCGATTTGAAGGTCGCCTGGAATATTCTCGATATTTCGACCGTCTATTACCAGACGCAGGATCCATCTTATGCCAAATCGCTGTCCTTTGAACAGAGCCGCAAGGTTATTCACAATATCCTGCAGGAAACCCGCACGCTTTACTGGAAAACGCTTGAAGCCCAGAAGCTGCTGCCGCTGATTGACGGCATGATTGAATACATGACCCTGCAGGTGGACGATATGAACGTTGCCGCCCGCGAACTCTCCCGCGAAGGCAAAAGTCCCGACCGCGCCGCCTTGGTCAAAAAGAGAAAATATATGGAAGCGGTCAAAAGCCTGTCCATGCTCAAACGCGATATGGAAACGGCCGAAGTTCGTCTCGCCAGCCTGATGGGTTTTCATCCCTCGACAGAATATAAGCTGGTTGGTCCCGAGTACGGCAACTTTGAACTTCCGTCGCTGAAAACCGATTTGGCCCAGCTGGAATGGCTGGCGCTGACCAACCGTCCGGAACTCCGCGTTCACGACCTGTTTACCAATGCCGACGAACTCAAAATCCGCATCAAGGGCTTTGAAGATCCGTCGTTGAGCAAATACCGCAATGACCCCAACTATTATAACCGCCTCTGGTCGAAAAAAGCTCGCGAGGTTGGTCTCAGCGTGTTTGAAAATACCAAAAAGCTTTCCGCCAACGACCTCAAGTCGTTGCGCCGTCAGCGGATGACCACGCTGGTCTTGAGCCAGGTCTATGTTTCCTGGGCGCAGTATATGTCTTCGGTGGAAGACTACCAGATCAGCAAGGAAATTGCCGACACTTCCGAAAATATTGCCGAAGATACCGTGCTTGAAAACGGCGGCAAGGCTGAAAAGAGCCAGCTTGAAGCTGCGCGCGCCATCGAGGACGAGGCCAAGGCTTTTGCCGCTTATACCGACGTTCAGGAGTCGCTGGGCAACCTTTATGCCACCATCGGTTTGGATGCGCTGCCATACTTTATGCTTGAAGAAAAGCCGTCCAAAATTGCCGTCTATCTGCGCGGCGTATTGGAAAAATGGCGCAAGGGCGAATTTCTGCCCGACAATCGCCCGTATCTTCTCGACGTTCCGAGCAAGCGTCCGCCGGTCAACCTTTCTTCGGCAAAGCTGATGCCCGATTTGAAGCTTGAAACCGGCCAGCGGATTTATGTCGAAATTCCGCAGGGTATCTTCGACAAGATGGATTTGGAGGGCAAAGTAACCACCAAAGCCGGTTTGATTGACGATTCGCCGCTGCCGAAGTGGCTGAAGTATAATGAAGACACCCATACTTTCGAGGGTGTGGCCATGCCGTCCGACGTCGGCGAATATAAAATCAAGGTCTATATTACCGATGAAAAGGGCAACCTCGGCTATCTGATTTTCAAAATTCAGATTGAGTCGGTTTACGTTCCGTCGATTCGCGTCAAGGGACTCACGCCCGGCCGCCGGGCAACGGTGCTCAAGCGCTGCGTCGGTCCGCAGTGTTCCGACGAATATATTGAAGAATCGGTTATTGGCGAAGAGGTTGAAACCAACGCCGGCCGCTGAACCGGACGGGGAATCCGCCGCATTGAAAGGGCTTTTGTCGGCAAAAGCCCTTCTTTTTGTCTTTTTGCCCGGAAACTGTGGAAAACCTGTGGATTTTAACTTTTATAAAAATTAAGCGGAATCAATAAGATAGAAAGAGATTTTTTTTATTAATAAATTTATCCACCCGCCCGAAAAATTTTTTTGTTTGAAATATAATAAGATAGCGATGTCAAGGCTAAAATATGCGTTTAAAGGGCTTGTTCTGCCGGTACAGATAACGCAATATGAATTCAGAATTTTTACCGGGATTCCGCTCCGGAAATTCGCAAACTTTCAAAAATCAAAAAAATATTGTGCATACAACATATAGGAACTTTACAAAATATTAACACTATATATTGTATAAGAATATCAGTTTTGATACAATGTTAACTAAAGGTATTAAACCCGTATTCTAAGAAGGAATTGAGCAGGATATGTCAGAGAATCAATACAAAACGGCGCTTGACAACGAGACCATCGCCATTGAATCGGTTACCAAAAGAGATGGCACTTTGGCGCCTTTTGACAGCAACCGTATTTACAACGCTATTTTGAAAGCCGGAACCAGCACGAACGAGTTTGGCGAGCAGGAAGCCTGGCTCCTGACCGGCCAGGTGCTGAAAGTTCTGAAACATAAATTTGCGGAGTCTCTTCCTTCTATTGAGCAGATTCAGGACATTGTCGAGCAGGTTCTGATTTCCGCCAACTATTTTGCCACTGCCAAGGCCTATATCCTGTACCGCGACCAGCGCAACCGTTCCCGCGCCGACAAAAAGGTTATGGTTGACGTCGAAAGCTCAATCAACGAATATCTGGAAAAGCTCGACTGGCGCGTCAATGCCAATGCCAACCAGGGTTATTCCAACGGCGGCCTGATTCTGAACGTTTCCGGCAAAGTTACCGCCAACTACTGGCTGAGCCATGTTTATCCGGCCGAAGTCGGCGAAGCGCACCGCAACGGTGATATTCACATTCACGATTTGGATATGCTGGCCGCCTATTGTGCCGGTTGGTCGCTGAAAAATCTGTTGCACGAAGGTTTCAACGGCGTTCCCGGCAAGACCGAAGCCGGTCCGGCCAAACATCTGTCGGCAGCCGTCGGCCAGATGGTCAACTTCATGGGCACGCTGCAGAACGAATGGGCCGGTGCTCAGGCTTTTTCTTCGGTCGATACCTATCTGGCGCCTTATATCCGTGCCGATAACCTTTCTTACGAGCAGGTCGAGCAGGCTTTTCAGGAACTGATTTATAATCTGAACGTTCCGTCCCGCTGGGGTTCGCAGACGCCGTTTACCAACTTTACCTTCGATTGGGTCTGCCCGGAAGACCTGCGCGACAAGCATCCGATTATTGCCGGTGTCGAGCAGCCGTTTACCTATGGCGATCTCAAAGAAGAAATGCACATGATTAACAAGGCCTATATCACGGTCATGATGAAAGGCGACATTAAGGGCCGTCCGTTTACCTTCCCGATTCCGACCTACAACATGACGCCGGATTTTCCCTGGGAAGACGACAATACCGAACTTTTGTTCGAAATGACCGCCAAATACGGTTTGCCTTATTTCCAGAACTTCATCAATTCGGTTTTGAAACCCGGTCAGATTCGCTCGATGTGCTGCCGTCTGCAGCTTGACCTGCGCGAACTGCTGGCCCGCGGCAACGGCTTGTTCGGTTCTGCCGAGCAGACCGGTTCCATCGGTGTCATTACCTTTAACTGCGCCCGTCTGGGATATGTTTACAAGGGCGATGAAGCCGGCCTGTTTGCCCGCGTCGACGAACTGATGAACATTGCCCGCACCTCGCTTGAAATCAAGCGCAAGGTCATCCAGCGCCTGATTGACAACGGTCTGTTTCCGTTTACCAAACGGTATCTGGGCACGCTCCGCAATCATTTCTCGACCATCGGCGTCAACGGTATTAATGAAATGATCAGAAACTTTACCAACGACGAGCACAACATTGCCGACCAGTGGGGTCAGGCTTTTGCCGAGAAGTTTCTTGATTACATCCGTGCCCGTATGGTCAAAATTCAGGAAGAAACCGGTCATATGTACAACCTTGAAGCCACGCCGGCCGAAAGCGCCACCTACCGCTTCGCCCGCGAGGACAAAAAGCGCTACAAGGGCATTATTCAGGCCGGTACTGAAGAAAACCCGTACTATACCAACTCTTCGCAGTTGCCTGTCGGCTTTACCGACGACCCGTTCGAAGCTTTGGATTTACAGTCTAATCTGCAGACCAAGTATACCGGCGGTACCGTTCTCCACCTGTATATGGGCCAGCGGATTTCTTCGGCCAAAGTTTGCCGCGACATTGTCCGCAAAGTTTTGACCAACTATCGTCTGCCGTACGTTACCATAACCCCGACCTTCTCCATTTGCCCCAAGCATGGATATATCTCGGGAGAACATAAATACTGCCCAATCTGTGACGAAGAGAAAAAAGCAGAAAAAAGAGCCGCAGCTTCCAGAAAAGAAGTTGCATAGAGTAAAATTTAACCTTGGAGAAAGAAAAGATGACAACAATCAATTTTGAAGATATTAAATTAGCCGACGAAGAAAGACAGCCCTGTGAAGTTTGGACCCGCGTTATGGGATATTTCCGCCCGGTTTCCGAATTCAACAAAGGCAAAAAGTCGGAATTTTACTCTCGCGTATGCTTCTCTGAGAGCAAGGCTGTTTGCGGCGGTTGCTGCGACCATATGGATATTGCGGCTGAATAGTTTTTCAGACAGTATCTTGCGATGAGTGCAAAAATTAATGTCGGCGGTGTTGAAACTTTCAGCACCGTCGATTTTCCTGAGCATATGGCAGCCGTAGTCTTTTTGCAGGGATGTCCTTGGCGTTGTCCGTTTTGTCACAATACTTCGTTGCAGCCGATTGATGCCGAAACCGATTTTGTCTGGGAGAAGTTTCTCGGCTTTTTGGAAAAACGCAGAGGCATTTTGGATGCGGTTGTGTTCAGCGGCGGCGAACCCCTAGTGCAGAACAGTCTTGAGGCGGCACTGGACGATGTGATGGCTCTTGGTTACAAGACGGCGTTGCATACCGGCGGCTATCGCCCGGAAGCGTTGCGCAGGGTCTTACCCAAACTGGATTGGGTCGGTTTTGACGTGAAGGCGCCGCTGACGGCAGACGCTTACCGGAAGGCCACCGGCGGCTATGACAAAATCGACAACGTCAGGCAAAGTCTGAATGCACTGCTTGAAAGCGGCGTCGGTTTTGAATGCCGCACAACCTGCGATCCGCGGATTTTGAACATTGAAGATATTTATGCCATTGCCGCTTCTTTGAAAGAGGCGGGGGTAAAGGTTTATCGTCTGCAGCGTTATCGCCAGGTCGAAGGCGATGCTACGCCGGATTCGGAATGTGAGAAGTTTTTTGCCGACAAAGCGTTGGAAAAATATCTGCACGAAAGTTTTCCCGACTTTGCCTTTCGTTCCTGATCTTTGCCGGAGGCTTATCGGCAATCATGGTAAGTGCTTTGAATGCTGATACGGGTCCGCGTGATGCAGACCCGTTTTTTTATGCTTTTCTGGCAGCTTTCAGCTTGCCGTAATGTTTGCGCGGCGCTTTTGAAGCCGCGGGTTTGGCGACGGAAAACGGCTGCGGCCGTCCGGCGGTTCGTACGACGGACGCCCTTTCGTTCTTTTCTTTCTGCGTTTTTTGCCTTTTTTTCAGCCGTTCTTTGTTGACCGAAAAGCCGAAACCGCCAAGGTTGCGTCCCAGCGTATAGTAATGTCCGTGCGCATAGGCGACAAGCCCGGCTTTTTCCAAATCAAGGCGTCCTTTGTCATTAATATAGGTATCATCAACGTTGACGGCGACAATTTCGGCCAGAAACATATCGTGAGTGCCATAATTGACAATGCTCTTGACCTTGCACTCAATTGAGACCGGACTTTCCGCAACCTGCGGTGCTTTTACTTTTGCGCAGGGAGCAGCCGTCAAATGCATCGCCTGAAACTTGTCCGTGTCCCGTCCGGACTTTACGCCGCAGAAGTCGGCGGCTTCTGCCAGAGGCAGAGTCGTAAGGTTGATAACAAATTCGCCGCTGTCCTTAATCAGGCCGTGCGAAAAACGTGACGGCCTGATTGACACGTAAGTCATCGGCGGTTCGCTGCTGATAATGCCGGTCCAGGCTGCAGTCATTACGTTCGGTCTTTCGACCGTTCCGCAGGAAATCAGTGCCGGCGGCACCGGAGCCAGCATGGTTCCGGGTTTCCAGGTAATTTTGCTCATGTTTTCTTTCTCCGAAGTCGTTTGCAATAAACTTATTCCGCTTTTGTCCTTTCTGCAATGATTAAAATATGTTTTTTTATAGACAACCTGAGATTTATATAATAGCATAAGTTGTCTTTCAAAAACTATACCAGCGGGGATGACGGCGGCATGATAACCAAAAGGGACATAAACAGTATTGAAAGTCTGCTTCTTCTTCTGGCTGTCACGCAGCACTCTAACAAGCGCAAGGCGTCGGAAGCGCTGAACACGTCGGTCGACACCATCAACAAATATATCGACAATCTGGAACAGGATTTAAGCCTGAAATTGTTGTACAGCGATTCCCGCGGTACCAACCTGACCGAAAATGGCAAAAAGATTTTGGAAAGCGCCAAACAGATAACCGACATTATTCACGGCATGTATTCGGCAACCATCGAAAACACCGATATGCTGGGCGATTGCAGCGGAACGGTCCGTGTGGCGATGTGCCTCGGTATCAATGCCAATCTGCGGCCGGAATACGTTAAAGATTTTTTTGACCGTTATCCGAACATTTCTGTTGTTTCTACGGTAACCACCGACGCGCCGAAACTGGACGATATGGCTTATGACATTGGTCTGACCAATAAGGAGCCGACTTCGCCGAATGTTGTTGTTATGCGTGAAATAAAGGTTAAGTGCGGTTTCTTTGCTTCGCCGGAATATTTGGATACACATGGTTATCCGATAGATTTTGACGATATGGTTGCCACGCACCGCATCTTGACTACGGCTGACAGCGCCGGTTATATCAGCGGTTGGAAGGATACGCTGAAAAAAGCCCGCTTTGTCAACTTTAACACGACTTCGCACAATTCGCTGGTAGCGCTGGTTCATGCCGGTTTGGGCATTGCCGTGCTGCCTTTGTTTTACAAAAGGGAAGGGTTGGTTTGTCTGGATAATCTTTCCTGCGAAAGTTCGCTGAAGTTTTATCTCTGTGCGCACAAGAACGTCAAAGACATTCCGCGGGTGCGGGCCGTCATCAATTTTTATACGGCCATGCTGGATAAAATTGCCGAAGTTTAATTTTATGCTTTAAATTTTGTCCTTTTTGTACTATTTTCATTACGGATTAAATTAAAGCGGATTTTTTTATGCAGCTAAAAGCCTTAATGCCGGACATTTATACCCTGATACCGTCGGACTATGCGTCAATTCGCTGTCGCGAATATGAGCGTTTGCTCAGTCTGTATATGTCGAGAGCCGTTCCGTCGGTGCATCCCCGCTTTGTTCAGGTCGGCGGCATTCCGGGAGCCGGCAAGAGCACGTTCTGTGCCGGCCGCCGTTGGACCGACCGTTTGTTTGTCAGTTTTGACGCCATTATGGAAAACATTCCCGCATACCAAACTGACATTTATCGCCTGGGCCGTGCCGGAAGTTTTAAAAAATGGGAAATTCCGGCACGGATTGTCGGTTATGAACTGCTTCGTCGTGCCGTTGAAGCCAGAGCGGACATTTATTTTGAACACAGTGGCGTTAACAGGCCGCATGTACAGCTGATTGAAAATTTGAAAAAATACGGTTATCGAACCGAAATGCATTTTATCCTTTGCAGCCTTGCCGTGGCCGAAGCCAGGGCTAAAGCCCGCGAACAGCAGACCAACCGGCATACGCCGCCGTCGCTTATTGCCGAGCGCTATAATCTGGTCAACACCTATCTGCAGACTTATGCCGCTAAAGCGGACAGCCTTTACGTTTACGATTCGACTGAAAACAGCTTTTCTCTCAGCCGTAATTACCGGAAGGGAATTCTGGTCAACGCCGCCTGAGCTTTTCTTGTTTTTGTTCCTTTTTTGTCTATTTTCAGATTGACCCTCAAGCCGGACTGTGTTATCTTAAATACGTTTTGAACGTATTATTAAGATTATCATGATGAAGAGAGTTTCCTTTCACATTTGAGTTTTAATAATATTTTTGCGTCAGAAGTTCGAGAGACAAATAAATATTTTCTAACTTAAATTTTTTTAATTTATGGGAACAAATTACAGACCTTGCTACGTGCAGGTTGTCAGAGACTTGGTTCATGGAGAAGATATTCATGAATATCCGGAATTTGCAGAACGTGGACACACATCGGTTGAAGAACTGGCTTGGAAACTTTATGCCGAAATGGCCGTTGAAGTAAACAGGCTTCCGGGGCATCCTAATCACAAAAAAGAATATGCCCGCTTGTTTATAGAGTTTGTTAAGAAGCCATGCCCGGTAACCTACAAGTTGTTGACGGAGGTTGCCGCCAAGTTGGGAATTGAACATCCGGCTAAAGAAATGTCTGAAGTGATGTGTAATGCCGCTCAGTTTGATATTCCGAACTATAATCTTACGGATGAGGAATACCAGACAATCCTCGAAGCAGAAGAATATGGCCGCGGCAAACCTGGCGTGTTGCTTGACTACTGCGGAAAATTCGGACACAAGAAAGTCCTGTCGATTGACTATCGGGCCGTTCCTGCCAATAAAGACGGCAGAATTGATGTCGTTTTGGTATATTCCGGTCATCAGCAAACCGGCCATAAAGCGGCGGAACTGATGTATAATTATTTGCTGAACCACAGCAAATTTCCGGATTATGTCTTTAATATCGGATTTGAAGACAACCAGAACATGACGGACTTCAATCCGGCATTTAAATACCGCAAGCGTTCCGAAGCCGATACCTATGCCAATGAGGAGATAGCTTTGGGATTGCCGGAAAACTATGTCCGCAAGCTGTGGCTGGATCCGACGGATACCGACACTTGGCAGAATATCAAGGTTGTTGCTTCTCTCAAACGCCGTTTCGGCATTGAAAAGTGCAATCTGATTATTGTCGGTTATCCGGTTTATCAGCTTCGTACGGCGACTGAATTTGCCTGGGGGCTTGATCATGCGGAAGATGCGCCGGACTGCAATATCATTATTGCCGACATTCCGCCCAAACGCAGAGGAATGGCAAGCATGAAGGAAGCGTCCGGAAGAGACTTCGACGAGTATCGCGTATTGTCCTATGACCAGCCGTTGTACCAGCTTGCCGATTTGAGCCTGGCTAACTGTTGTGCGCATATTCATTTGCGTACTTCGGGAGACGATCAAATCCGCTATGCGATCCCGGGACTGGGCGAATATCCGGACAGCTTCAAGAAACTGGCCGTTATGTTCATGGCCTATTCTTATCCAAATGTTACTCGTGAGCTTTGCGGCGATGACGAAGAGGTTGCCGGCGCCATGAAAATCCTGCGCTATTTGCAGCTTTGCAAATACGATAAAGGAATGTCGGGAGAGGCAATGGACAGGCAGGAAGACTGGTATGTAAAGCAAACCGTTTCCAAATTGCAGCGCGAAGGCCTGACCGGAAAGGCTATCATTGACGATACCCGCTATATGGACAAGCAGGAAGCCGAGGAAGCCATTCTTGCTTATCAGGATCTGCGCCGTGAATAAAAGAAGGTAACTCAAAAAAAAGAAACCGACCGTTGTTTAAACGGCCGGTTTTTTTCTACATTCTTCTGGAACCGTGATTTAAATTGTTGATGGCCATGATAATGGCCTCCTTAAATTCTTTGGCGTTCTGCACATCTTTAATCAAAGTGCCGCTGTCATTGCCGACCTGAATCAAAATGTCGCCGGCGCCGAAAATCATCTGCAAAAATCCCTGTTGCAACAGTACGTCGTTTATTTTGGCAATAGGGATGTCTTTCTCGTTGCAAAATATAATGCCGGTACGGATGAAGACGCGTTCGTTGGTAACCAGATAGATTTTATAGCGGTTGGAAAGATAAACGTAAAAAAACGGCAGTATCAGACAGAAACCGAGTAAAAACAGGTACAGTTCCATGTCCGCAAAACCGGTCAGAAAAAAGGCGGCGCCGATGACCATAAAAAATCCGGAAGTAAGGTAACTCAGCCAGTGAAAGTCGACTTCCGAAAGGACGACTTCATTTTCGCGCAAATCCAGAGCCATTTTGTTTTCCTTGTCTGAATAATCAAAATTCATTATAGGATAATGTGCGAAAATAACAAGCGGATAAACTCTTAGTCATATAAAAAACCGCCGAAAATGGCGGTTTTCTTATTGGTGCGCCAGGCCGGACTTGAACCGGCACGACCTTGCGGTCAACAGATTTTAAGTCTGTTACTTGTTCGTTCTAATATGTTGAAAAATAACAATAATAAATTTTCATTCTGACTCTGTTTTTTTATTATTCTGACTTTCTGCTTTTAATCGCTTGTTTAATGCTCTTAAACTCAACGTGTCAGTGTTGGCCTTATAAACTTCGTTAAATATTTTTTCGTTGGTATGTCCGGTTATGGAAATTGTTGCTGCAGAAGTAACGCCGGCTTCGGCATATGCGGTGCTGGCCGTATGGCGCATATTTTTGAAAACATAATCAAAACCAAGGGCATCGCGCACTTTTTTGAAATAATCGGAAAAACGTTCGACGGTAAAATTGCCGTAATCATCGCAAATAATATAATCTTCTTGTGCGAGAACTTTATCAACTAGATGCGGCGGTATCGGAATTCGGACTTCTTTGCCGGTTTTATTTTGAATAATGTCAAAAAAGTAGTTTTTGCCTTTTTTATAAATATGTTGTTTCCTCAATTTCAGTACATCAGCCGGTCGTTGAGCCAGATAGAAATTAAGTTCTATTGCCAGAGCGACAAAAGCATAGCCCAGCTCGTAAGCTTTGGTAATTAATAAATGTATATGTTCCGCCGGGATAATTTTCTTTTTGGGCTTTGGTTTGGTAATACGTAAATTTTCAAACGGATTCTTTCTGGTAAAGTAACCTTTATTCAATCCGAAATTATAAAGCAGACGTAAGACCGTGATGCAATACATTGCTTGATACTGCTTGAAAAGTCCGACAAACTTCTCATAAAGGTTATATGCGGAATCATAATCAAATTTATCCAATGGAATGTCTTTAAAGGCTGTGCCGCTGCTGCCGGATTTTATTTTGCACAGACGTTCAATTGCGTATGCGTATGATTTGGCAGTCCTTTCACTTAATTTTTTATATAAACGGCTTTCTTTGTAGTTCGTCCAAACAAACATTAAAGATTTTTCCCGAAGGTTATCTTTATATTTACGAAAATCATTAAGCTGACGGTTTAATTTAATGGCTTGTTCGCAGGCCGATAAATAGTCACAGCCAAGTGCATAAGACGGCCTCATATCGCAGCCTTCCGGGATTAAGCGTTTCGGAAGGTTGAAATAATAAGCCGTCTTTCCTCCTTTTATCTTCTTAGCCGTGAGGTAAGGTATTTTATCGCGCGATCGCTTCATCAATTATCCAGTCATCGTTGGCAAAACTGGTTTCAGTTTCAAAATTAGGCTTATTATCGTTAACTTCGCGGTAAAGTTTCGTTTTCCGGGAATAAGGTTTGACTTCCAATAGGCCCTGCCGGACGTATTTGTTAAGAGTTCGATTGTCGGTGTAGGGATCTAACCCGAGCTTTTTCTTCATTTCTTCCGGTGTCATAAATCCGTTATCATTCATCATCTACTCCTTTCCCGTATTTTTCCAAAATATTCTTGGCTTTGTTGTTTGGATTGATTTTTGTACAATAAACGGCGGTATCCAAATCATATCCGGCAAATTCTTCAATATACATTTCTTTCCGTGCATAATAACGAAGGGTGTCTTCGTAGTCTTTTATTTGTTTATGTAAATCAGAGGTCATGCTGCTTTCTCCATGAAATTCGGTGCAATCAGATTTGCCGCAATGATGGCCCGGGCGACCGGCGGACAAACCGCGTTGCCGCACTTCTGCACCTGTGCAGTCTTGGTTATTGGGGTACCGTCGGCCTGACGGTCGAAGATATAGTCGGCAGGAAAGCCCTGAGCGGCATAGAGTTCATGCGGCTGGAGCATACGCAGGCCAATATCGACAATAACGTACGGTTCGCCGCTAATATACACTGTTACCAAGCCAAAGCGGTCTTTGGTCGGTATCGTGTCCAGAGGTTCATTGAGTGGCTGGCCGTCTTTTTCATTGCCGTAGTATTTCACGAGTAAAGCCCGAACTTCGGCAAAATGCTTGCCCTGTGCGCTGATGGTCTGCAACGGTTCTTCCACGCTTTGGCCGACATTGGTGCCGCGCATTTTGACAAGATGAGAAGTTACAAGGCTGTTGTGGTCGATTGCCGTTATAGTGTCAACCGGCTTGTTCATTTCCGAACCGGTGGCGCCGGTGTAGTGTTTAGCCAAAAACGCGGTTACAACCTGACTGTGGTCTATCCGGGTAATGGTACCAAGCGGCGCGTCTGCCGCCGTGCCGACCGATTGCCCGTATTGGCGAGCCAGGAAAGCCGACACAAGCGCGTGTTTCTTGCCGCCGCTGACGACAGTTCCAAGAGGAACATCAAGCCCCGGCACGCGTTTTCCGTCTTTGTCACCGTAACCGATATTAATTAAGGTTGCGGCCACAACGGCATGGCCGTTCTTGGCGGTTAATGTCGGCAGCGGGTTGTCCGGCGTTTGGCTGCGGTGGTTGTTTCCGGTGTGGTTGACCTGAATAAGTGTCGGAACAACCAGACTTGTACCATTTGTACCGGTTAAGGTATTGAGCGGTTTATCAACAGATCGGGGTTTTCTTGCGTAAGTTGCTCCGCCGACACCGACTAAAACCGGTGTAATTAAAGCGTGATGCCCGCCTTTGGGATTTGCTGTTACGGTTGTTAAAGGTTTATCTACCGGATTGATAGAATCACTCGACCAGTTGGCTATGCTGACAATAAACGGTTTGGGATTGTTCAGTACAAACTTCTGTATGCCTTTGGCAATCCGGCGCAGCGTATTCTCTGACAGCGGCTTTTTGCGCTCAAAGATTGACGGACAGGGGATAGACCAGTCGATAACCTCGGCCGCAGTGCGCCAAGGCTTGAGTTTCTTTTTCTTGGTTTCCGGGCTTTTCGGGTCGCCGTGTGTCGGATCCGGCCAAACAATCGGCTGACCGTCGCAGCGGGCAATCAGAAATAAGCGCTTGCGGCTGGTGGGGGCGCCAAAATCACAGGCCGCCAAAACCCGCCATTCGACAGTATAACCAAGGGAACGAAGCTCGGCAATCCAGCGGTTAAAGGTTTCGCCGGAACGGGATTTATCCGGCCGGTTGTCCGGGCCGAGCGGTCCCCAAGTCTGAAATTCCTTGACGTTTTCAAGAAAAATCATGCGCGGGCGTACGGTTTTAGCCCATTTAATGACAACCCAAGCCAGAGAGCGGATTTTTTTGCTGCAGGGCGTGCCGCCTTTGGCAATAGAAAAATGGGTACAATCCGGGGAAGCCCAAAGCAGACGTACCGACCGACCGCGGGTAGCCACCAACGGATGAACGGCAAAAACGTCTTCTTTGAAGTGGACGGTCTGCGGATGATTGGCCGCGTGCATGCCGATTGCTTCCGGGTCGTGATTTATTGCAATATCAACGGGTGTGCCGGTCGCCTGTTCAATGCCGGTGTCTGCTCCCCCGCCGCCGCAGAATAACACAACGTCAATCTCCGGCTTGGTGTCCATCAAGATATATTGATTGTTTAACATTCTGTCTCCGTTTGTTGTAGGGAAAGGCCGAGCTTTTTTATGCGTTTTGAAACATAATCCAGCCAGTAACTTTCAAAATGAGCGTCTTCCGGGTAATAAGGGGTGCGCTGGGTAAAATCCTGATAGCATTTCGGGCAGAGATAATGGTTAAGTACCGGGACATAATAACCTTCCAAAACGGCACGTCCGCAGTTGTCGCAAATTCCGGCTCCGCCTTTGAAAATGGATGTACATTCAAATAACGACATTTTAAGAACAGTATAGCCCTGAGGAGATTTGAATTTCTTAATCATTGTCAGGCCTTTCATTTTTGCCGAGAACAGCGTCGATACGGGTTAGAATGTCTGTAATACTTTCTTTACAAGGGCAAATACATTTTCCTTGTATGTAAAGGCGGTTTACTTTAATCATCTCTTTGCACAAAGTTCTGCATTCTTTCAGCAGGCCGCTGAACTGTTTGTTTTTCTTTATGGCTGCATCCCCCTCTTTAAGTAGCTTGCCGATTATTCTGTCTCCTTTGGCAACTTCTTTTTTTAGCTCTTTAACCTTTTTGGTGAGTTCAACAAAATGGTTATAATCACAAGGAGCTAGGACTTCTCCAATTTCAAAGTCGTTTTCATTTTTCGAAACGAAAACCGGGCAGACATGATTTTTGTTGTCAATTAAAACTTTGCAAAAATACCAGCCGTAAAGTTTACCAGCGTTAAAATCATCCATTAAACTCATTATTCTGCCTCCCGATCGTTGACAAATTCGTGGGTAACGCCGAGGATGCCGATTTTTTTAGGGGTATATGTGAAAGTTCCACTATCTTCCCCGATCTCTTCTTTTTCGAAGAGAGAGCTTTCATCGAAGTTTCCGTCATTTGTTATAAAACCATATTGAGAATCTTCTCTTGTCATTCCTGTAATTAATGAGGCAATAACAGCTGTTACTTTGAATCCGTCAAAATCTAAATACTCAACGACGTCATCGACAACTAAATCTTCTCGGGGAATCTCAACAAGCCTATTGCCCTCAATGCGGTGGGTAATGCCGATTTTACCGATAATTTCGCAATCATCGAATGTTGCAACATTCCTTTCTCGCGTTGATTGCTCCTCATAAGCATCGTTCGGAGCAGGCTTGTGATTGTGGCAGTAAAGACTGGTGGCAAAATTGTACATGCCGATTCTCTCTTCGATTACGAAAATACAGCGGTCGCGCTCCAATACCTGCCCAACGCGGACGTCGTTAATCTCAACAAGCTTCATCAGTCTATCCTTTCGCCGAGTTCAATGGCCCAGACTTCCGCCTGATTTAAGTCGTTGGCGCCGCGCCATTTGTGAATTTGTTTAATTTTGAACAACATCGTCGCCGGTTTCTTATAAAAACCGCGCTGAAAGCGGACTAAATCATATTTTTTGGTGGTAAATAAGTAGTTCCAGTGGTCGGAACATTGACGATATTCGGTTGTTTTTTCGCCGGACGCGATTTTATCAAACCATTCATACATCATCGGCAAATGCAAAATTTCTAATTTTTCTTTCATCGTACACCTACCATTTGAGAAGCATGGTTGCGGTGACAGCCGTCTTTTCGTCCTGAACGGAATAAAAGATTTGTTGAGCCTGACGGCGGGTCTTAACCAAACCGGCTGCGCGCATGATTGCCAGATGCTGCGATATTGCCGACTGCGACATCTTTAACTTAAGCTCCAGTTCGCTGACGCTCAGTTCTTCCGCTTTATCCAGAATTTTAATGATTTTCAGACGCGTCAGATTGGCAATTGCTTTGATTTTTTCATTTGTAATCATTGATTATCTCCCTAAATGCCTTTGATAACGTTGATGATGAGATCTATCTGCTTTTGGATTTTACTGATGAAATTGGCAGATTCGTCGGTTGAATTTACTTTTCCGGCTTGCAGTTCCTTCTCGCGTTGGATGATGCCGGTTTGGAGGCCGATTTCATAGATGATTGCCTCGCGCGGGGTTCTAAAATCTATCTCCATTGTCGTTTGCCTTTTCAAATATAAGTTTTAAGTGCTCTTTTAGGTTTTCTTCCCGATACGGGCTGCGCAAACCGTGATATTCGATCAATATCGGATGGCCGAAGAGCGTGCAGTCGGTTCGGATGATGTGGCCGTCGCGCAGATTTTTCAGCAGAAGCTCAATTTCAGCCATAGCCGCAATTTTCTTATTGGCTTCGCCGATGGTCTTGGTTTTTGCGATGACGTGTTTGGCATATACATTTTTGCGCATCCGAATTTCGCTTTGAACCTCGGCAATGAGTTCGTTTAACGTGAATTTATATCGGTTGTCATTCCGGGCATAAACTTTTTCGGCCAGCGATGAAATGCATGTCTCTAAAGCGCTTGAACTTTCCATGGCAGATTCCTTATGCCGTTTTGTCCGAAGCGGGCAGTGTATCGTTTGCCGATTCCAAGGCCAGAATCGTGCGGATATGCGCGGTTACATATGGGCGTAAATAAATGCCGGCTATAGTCAGCAGACGTTCCTGTCTGCGGTCAGCTTCGGCAGCCAGCTCATCGATAATATGGCGCTGGTCTTCAGGCATTAGGGCCTTGATACCTTCAATATCGTCAACATATTGCCGATAAGAGTTTTTTATATTCTCTTCGGCCTGTTTAACTTTGGCTTCAATGTGAACTGTTAGATTTGTATTCATTAGACATCCTCCTTTTAGGTTTATCTAATGAAATAATACATATTGTAGTAATATTGTCAATGCAAAACAATACAAAATGTAGTAAATTTGTGCAAAAAAGAAGAACTGTCAAAACAGTATTAAAAATGTGTGGTTTGTTTTTATAATTTTTTGAGTTTCATCTGGTAATCAATAACGACGGCTTTTATTTCATAACCCGCATTATCATTAGCATTGGCAGCTGTAATAACAATTGGCTTATAGGATTCGTCTGTCGATTCCGGAGACAAGATAACGGTGTTTTCGTCAACTCGCGTGAAACGCTTAACGGTGGCCTCATATTTTCCGTCTGATGAAATGCGCTGAGCAATAACATAGTCACCGTTTTGCACGCCGTCTGCATTCAAATTGTAAAAATCATTTATGTCCATACATATCAAAGTCGTTTTTTCGGCGGGAAAAATGCGGTTCATGGAATTTCCGCGTACACCTAACGCGAAAATATGAAGTCCTTTTATATTATCGTTCATTTCATAACAAACAGGTTCCCATTCATCTTGAGGAAGTTGAAAAGCTTCCTGCCAGTTTCCGGCCTCAACGAAGCCAATCTTATTAATGGTTGTTATTGATGAACCATTGGCGTTTAAACCATTAACAAATTCGGCTGGATCTATTTTTAATACTTTGGCAAAGCGATAAATTTTATTTTCATCAATGGTCCTTTCGCCTTTTTCAAATTTTGTAATGGATTGTTGCGAAAAGCCGACCATTGCTCCCAATTCAGCTTGAGTTAGTCCCAGTTCAATTCTTTTTTTCTTAATTATATCCCCAGCTCTCATTCATTGCCTCGATGCTGTTATCTATTGATTTTGCATTATATACAACAATTTGTATTATTTCAAACTACAATTTGTAGTAAAATTCTGTTGACGTGATAATACAATGTGTATTAGCTTTTGTTTTAGGGAGGTATCTGAGATGAATTTTAGTGATTATTTAAAAAACGCCAATAAAACTTTAAGAGAAGCGGCTGCGGAGACTGGAATCAGCTATGAATTGCTCCGAAAATATAAAAATAAACAGCGCCGCCCGCGCATTGAAAATATGCTTATTCTGAGAAATTGGACTAATGGTGCAGTTACGGCTGATGACTGGTATATGCCGGCTAACGATAACAAACCTCAAGATCAAAATAGAAATGAAGCATTAAAATAAAAAAGTTTAACCGTTTTGCTTTTAATTAAGCAAAGCGTTTTTTTGTAACCAAACAGGGAGAAAACCATGGAAGAAAAGAAACGCGGAAGACCAGCAGGAAAGAAATTGTCTGCGGATTTTTACAAAAAATCGGCACCGCAGCGTGAAGACCTGGCTTTGATTGCGCAAGGGAAAATTAAGCTGGGTGCTGACATGGATACTCCGGTCAAGCCGGAGTATGACAGCAAAAAAGACAAGCCGGCGTATGACAGTAAGAAAGAAAAGCCCGAACAGAACGGGGCCGGCGGAACGCCGGAATTAACAGCACAGCAGGCGGAAGCTCTCAGCAAAGTCTGCCAGACGGATGAGCTGCTGGATATGATGCTCCGCTCTTTGGAACAATCCGGCGCAAATCCGCGGTGGCTGGATGAAGCCAAAATCAGCTTTTCCGTCGGAATGATGGAAGTATGCCGCGCTATCTTAAAACCGCAGGGAATCTGATGGACGACTGCTGGCAAAGATATGTGAAGCGGCTTATTGACCGCGAAAGAAATCGCCAAGCGGTCCGGGACTGGTTGAGCCGGTTCTGGATCTGGCGGCCTTATTCAAAATACAGCCTCAGCGAGCAGGAACTTCGCGACCGGGGCTTTGAAAATCTTAATGAAAGGAACAATCAATGAATGGCAAAAAAGCAAGAGCCTTGCGAGAAATGGCAAGAAGAATCACCGTCGGCGCAAAGGAAACCGCCTATTGTGCCCGGAAGAACAATCCGAAGACCATCTTATTGGCGCCGGATTGCACCCGCAGTTATTATCAGCGGATGAAAAAAGAGTATTACCGCCTGGATAAAAAAGCGCGGTAATGCCGAACTTTTTATTAACCTTAATGTGAAAGTGAAAAAAATGTGGAAACGCAAAAAGAATGATGAAGCCGAACAAATGACAATGGAACCGGTTCAGGAGCTGGACGCGGTGGAAGAGGAGAAAAAACGCAAAGAGCGCGAGCAAAAGCTTCGCGAGAATATCAGCCGCCTTTATGACAACGAAAAAGAGCGGGCTGATATTGAGGCCGATATTACTTCCGTTTATGCCGATGTGAAGAAAGAAGATTTGAACAAAGCTCTGTTGCGTAAAATCTTTCAACTGTGCAGCTTTAAGGAAGGCATGCGTGATTTGGAAGTTAATTTTGTTTATGACACCTATAATAAGTCAATCGATTTGAAATAAATGATTTGCAATGTAAAGCAATGTCTGAAAGCGACATTGCTTTACGTCATTGCGGCAGTCTAAAAAGGAAAGAAAGATGGCAACCGAACGGGAAGAAATTTTAACCCGGGAAATGAACGAAGCCTTAACCGTGATTTTGTTGGAGGTATATGCCGGCGTTATGAAAAAGTCTGATGCGCTGCTTCTGCTGCAGGCGATGCGGGCGACCATAGAACCGGCAATTAAGGCCATCGATGACACAATCGCAAAAGTTAAGAATTAAGAAAGGCAGAAAGATGGGATTATTGGATAAATTCAAAAACAAACCGTTTCCTGAGTGGATGCGGAAGATGAAAGCGGAAGAACAAATTGAAGAGGAATGTCAGGCTGCGCTGGACAGCATGAGAAACGTTCCGCCACAGTATGATTGGTCGCAGGTCAGGCAGGCACCGGTATTGAACATCAGAAAGACGCTTCAGGAGATAAGCAGACAAATCGACCGCCGATGTTACAACCGCTTTATTCTGCGCACCAGCCTGCGGGAAACGACAGACCCGATTAGGGCCGAATTGCAAAACTTTATAAAAAATCCTCTTAAGCTCAAACTTTCTGCCGGATTGAAGCGCAAATTGCGCCGCGAAAAAGCGAAATACAAGCAAATCCGGGAATGGATGGATGATGTGGAAAGGGCCGTAAATGAGGCCGTATTCGGGGATTCCGGCGATGAGCGTTAAAATTTATGTAGATGACGCTTTGGCGCGTTTGCGACAACTGCCGGACAGTTCGGTCAACTGCGTAATTACATCGCCGCCCTATTGGGGGCTGCGGGATTATGGCGTTACCGGGCAGCTCGGACTGGAGGCAACGCCGGAAAAGCATATTGCCGCGCTGGTTAAGGTTTTCCTTGAAGTTAAAAGAGTTTTAAAGCCGGACGGCACGCTGTGGGTCAACTACGGCGACACCTATGCTTCAAGCGTTAACGGCCGACCGGCAGCGGAGGTTGTCAACGATAACCGCACATTCCGGGATAAGCCTTTCTCCACCGTTGTCGGCAGGTTAAAGCCAAAAGATTTGGTCGGGCTGCCGTGGCTCTTGGCTTTTGCTTTGCGGGACAGGTTGGGATTTTATCTGCGCAGCGACATTATCTGGCATAAACCAAACTGTATGCCGGAATCAGCCAAAGACCGACCGGTCAAGGCGCATGAATATCTGTTCTTGTTCAGCAAATCGCCACGTTATTATTATAATTATACCGCGGCGCTGGAGCCGGTAGCTGCAAATGACAACGGGGTTGTGCAGCATCCGAACGCTTTAAGTTTTGCCCGGATTGTCAATGAGCCGGAGCGGCCGGGACACAGTGACAACCAGCACCGCATAACGCGGGGCAAGGGTAACAGCCGGAGCTTTCGCGGCGGCGGCGCCTATGTGCATAGCCAGAATTTTCAAAACTCGGCGGCGATGGCGCGTAAAACAGCAGGAAATCAGGAAAATATAAGCGGTTTGCGCAATCGGCGGACGGTTTGGACAATTGCCAGCCGCGGTTTTTCCGAGGCGCATTTTGCGACTTTTCCGCCGGAGCTGGTGCGGCCGTGTCTGCTGGCCGGCTGTCCGGCGGACGGTGTGGTGCTGGATCCGTTCGGCGGTGCTGGAACGGTCAGCCTTGAAGCTGAGCGGCAGCAGAAAAACTCGATATTAATTGAGTTAAACCCGGCATACGCCGAAATTGCCCGCCGCCGGATTATGGCTGACGGCGGGATGTTCTGCCAAATTGACATTATTCGCCCCAAAGCGCAAAAGGCCGGATTGCGGCTTTTTTGGCGGTGGTTGCGGCGAAAATTATGGCTTTGAGGAATAACCCCGAACTGGAAAGAGGAACCTTTGGTATATATAAGAGACGCATACTTAACGCCGCGCTCAATCAGGAGAGCTTTGCAGGGACGCTTCCCCGCCGAAGTTATTCTTGAGGTTTTTTATGCCGTTGACGATTATGCCTATTACTGGGACGAACATCGCTCCGGCAAGGGGTTTGATTTCTCTTATCTGTCACCGCCGGCACAGTCGGCTTTTGCAATGGTTTTGGACGTTATTGAAGAATTTAACGCCGATTATTACCGCCGTAGCGATGCGCAGCGCAATAATGCACGGATAGGTGCAGACAAAAGGAGAGCGGAGAAAAGTAAAGCGAAACGTCAGACGACGTATTACGAAAACAATCGCGAAGAAATTAACCGAAAACGCCGTGAAGCTTATAAATTAAAGAAAGAGCGGGAAAATCGTCAGGCATTGGATCGTCAAACAAAAAATAATGATGATGTAAAGCGAAAAGTGTCAGACGAAGGCATCCAAAGCCAGAGCCGGTTTGACATTGCAGAAAATTCAGCCACGGCAGACAGGATAATTGGTTATTGTAATTCCTCACTACGTTCAGAATTACCGGAAAATTGGAAAGGGGGTGTGGGGGAAAACCAAGTTATACACAACGCGGCTGTGGATATTGAAGATGCACAGTCCCCGACAGGCGGTCTGTCGGGCAGTAAGGCAGTCCAAACAGGGCGCACAGACCCTGTTTGCAGTAACGCAGTTGAAGGAAATGGGGCAGTTAAGGGACACCCCGCCGCCGTTGGCGGCTCCCCTCAAGGGGAAGGCAGTGAGAGGAAATCGGCAATCAAGGACACTCTGCCGCCGCAGGCTGACGCCCTTGCTGAAGGCAATAAGGCAGTAAACGGCGGCGAAACGCCGCCGGGCTCGGCAAGGAATGATTATGCGGCGGCCCCGCCGGCTAAACCCAAGCCTAAACCTTGGTTGTCAGCTCCGCATGAACCGGGAGAAGATGAGGTCAAAATTACCCAAAAATTCAAAATTGATTTTACCGACCCGGTTTTCAGGCCATACAGCAACGCGGATATAACGGTTCGTAACGGTTTGGAAAACTGGCTGCGCAAAAAGAAACTCGGTTGTTCGGTCGAAAAAAAATGGCTTTGCAGACAAATTGTCAGTTTTTCCCGGAATCAGGGAAAATTGTCGGTTTTAATGGGAGTTGACCCTCCTGAAGAAAATTGAAAAAGCCTTAATTTTCAAGGGATTTTGTGAATTTTAAGGGGTTTTCTGAATCGATAATACGCGTGAAATGAATTTTTGCCGGAGGCGGGACAACAAAAAAATCGGTGTACAGGGCAATAAATAAGGGGTTTTGAGAGATGATCAGAAAAATTTTAACACTGGAAGACGTTAAAGTCGAACTCGAAAGATATTTTGAAGTTATGAAGTGGCTGCCGGATATTCAGCGGCCGCGCTGCAAAACAACCAATTTCTACCGGGTCGCAGTGCCGCCGGTCAACCCGGAAGACGCTGAATATATGCGGCCAAGCATTACCGGGGAAGACATCTCTGACGCTTGGTACATAGACGAGCATTGGATGTCGGCGCCGCTGATTCTGCCGAACGAATATGTTTTTCTTCGCGATTTTTTGTCCGGTGTGCCTAAAAAAGTGCTGGCTTATCGGTACAGTCCCAATCAAACCGACCGAAAATATATCTATCGTTGGGCGGAGCGGTTGCTGAAAAGAATTTTTGACGCCGTCCGCAGATGATTTTTATTTTGTCCAAAGTGCCACACTTTGCCACACTCTGATATGGGACATTTTTTTATTTTTGCGTTATAAAAAACTTATGATTGGCAAAGCTATGTAAGCAAAAGCCATGACTGACTTCTTTCTTGTTGACTGACATTGCCCCGGGGTCTGCCTCCCCGGGGTTCATGGTGGGATAGAGCAGTTGGCAGCTCGCTTGGCTCATAACCAAGAGGTCGGAGGTTCAAATCCTCCTCCCGCAACTCAAAAGACGAAATCGGCGTCCTATCCGTCTTTTCAAAAAATTTGACCCGCCGCGTTTTCCGGATCTTGTACGATAACAAATCCGCCCATTTTATAAGCCGCCCTGAAAGGCGGTTTTTTTATGTAGCCATTATTTTTTTATTAACTTAACTGAAAGGATAAAAAATGCCGGAAGAAAAAGAAGAAACCAAAGTAATTGGTTACCGTCCGCTGACCGAAGAGCAAAAACGGTTGATGAACAAAGCTAAGGAATTGGGCAATCAGCTTGGGGAATTTATTGAAAACCTCAATTGCTCAACTGAATTTGACGCTGATGGGCGTTGTTTGGCGATTGCCCGCACTGAAATTCAAACCGGTTTGATGTGGCTTAATCGCGCCATAGCTCAGCCGGAAACATTTTGTTAACTTTGGGGCCGCCTTTCGGGGCGGCTTTCTTTAAGAGAATGAAAACTTTTAACAGCAATACGGAAAATAAGGAAGAGTGGCTGACACCGCCTTACATATTGGAGGCGCTAGGAAGTTTTGATTTGGACCCTTGTGCACCGGCAGTCCGGCCTTGGAATACGGCAAAAGTCCATTACTGCAAGGAGCAGGACGGCCTTTCTCAAAAATGGTTCGGCCGTGTTTGGTGTAATCCGCCGTATGGTCGGCAGACTTTTGACTGGCTTAAACGGTTGGCTGAGCACAAAAACGGTATTGCGCTGATATTTGCCCGGACTGAAACAAAGGGATTCCACTCCGAGGTTTGGAGAAAAGCTCACTCTGTCTTCTTTTTTCTCGGCCGTTTGAAGTTTCATTATCCTGACGGAGCGCAGGGAGATTGTGCAAATGCGCCGAGCTGTTTGGTTGCTTACAATGCCGATAATACCGATGCAATCAAAAAATCCGGATTGAACGGCAAATTGATAATTCTTTAATGGTGCTGATATGGGAACTAAAAAAGAAAAAGCGGTGGCAGAAGCAAAGAAAAAGGCTAAACCGGCCGCAAAAGTTTTGCCGCCGGTATTTGAAGACAAATTTCATCTGTTGGGCGGACGGCCGCCTTCATTTAACTGCGTTGAAGAGATGGCAGCTAAGGCAACGGAGTATTTTACCGCTAAACAGCATGATGTTATCGGCTACACAAAAGACGGAAAAGAGATATACGGGCAAGGCTCAATCAGCGTTAAGGGCGTTTGCGATTATATGGGCATTACCTATCAAACTCTAAGCGAATATGGCAAAAAGAAAGAATATGAATACACCGTTACCCGGATTAAGCAGATTTGCGAAGTTTACGGAATTGACCGTTGCAACCTCAGCAAAGACCACAAGGCCGACTGGATTCTGCAAAACTGTTTTGACGGATGGAAGACCGAAAGCACGACCAAGATTGTCAGCGATGAACCGACGGCAGAGCGGCTCAAGAAGTTTTTACTTAAAAAGAAAGGCGCAAAAACAGCCAAAAAACAGGAATAAATTATGAATACGGAATTTGAAGAACAATTGGCGGAAGCCATGGCCGAATGTTCAGACGACCCGTATTCGTTCGTTATGCTTGCTTTCCCGTGGGGAACCGGAGCGCTTGAAGGCAAACGGCCCGAAGAATGGCAGGTGCAATTATTAAAGGATATTAGGGATAAATTATTAACGGTTCAGGAAGCGCTCAAGTTTGCGCTGGCCTCCGGCCACGGTATCGGCAAGTCGGCGCTGGTGGCGTGGCTGGTGCTGTGGGCTTTGTGCACCTTCCCGGAAACCCGCGGCATTGTAACCGCCAACACTGAAAAGCAGCTTTTAACCAAAACATGGCCGGAAGTGCGGAAGTGGTTTAACCTTTGTATTTGCAAACATTGGTTTGAAATGACCGCAACCAGCATATACTCGGCCGATGAGCGTTATAAGCAGTCTTGGCGGATTGATATGATTCCGTGGAGCAAGTCGAACCCGGACGCTTTCGCCGGTCTGCACAACCAAGGCAAGCGGCTGATAGTTATTTTTGATGAAGCGTCGCAGATTTGGGACAAAATCTGGGAAGTTACCGAAGGCGCCATGACCGACCTCGGCACGCAGATCTTGTGGCTGGCATTCGGCAACCCGACCCAAAATACCGGCTGTTTTTATGACTGTTTTCATAAAAACCGGGACTATTGGGACACGCGGCAGATTGACAGCCGCACCGTCAGCTTTACCAACAAAGCGCAGATTGCCAAATGGGTTGAACAATACGGTGAGGATTCTGACTTTATCAAGGTGCGTGTGCGAGGCGTTTTCCCCAGTCAGGCCTCGAATCAGCTGATTCCGCTTAATGTGGTGTTGGAAGCACAACAGCGCCAAGTTTATGAAGACAAGTCGGCGCCGCTTTTGATGATGATTGACGTAGCCCGATACGGCGACGACGAGAGCGTTATCCGCTTCCGACAGGGGCGCGACGCCCGTTCCTTTCCGATTAAGCGTTATCAGAAGATGGATAATCATACGCTGGCGCGTGAGGTTGCAAAGATTATTGATTATTATAAACCAGACGGCGTCTTTATCGACGGCGGCGGTGTTGGCGGCGGCGTAGTCGATAATTTGAGAGCATGGAAGTATCAGGTTATCGAAGTTAATTTCGGCGAAACTAAAAAATCGCTGGATCAGCCGGACCGTTATGTCAACAAGCGGGCGGAAATGTATGACGCTTTGCTGGACTGGCTGGTAAACGGCGGCGCGATTGACGATGACGCCGGCTTAAAAGAAGATTTAACCGCTATTCAATACTTTTTCAACGGTCAGAAAATGCAGTTGATGAGCAAAGAGGATATGAAGGCGACGGGGCTGCCGTCGCCTGATGACAGCGACTGTCTGGCAATGTCTTTTTATTGCCCGGTTCGCAAAAGAGCTTCCCATGTGGGAGGCTCTTCCAGTTTTAAACGCAAAACTTATGATTGGAGTATTTAACATGTGTGGAGGAGATATTTTCGGCAGCATTGCTCGCATTGCGCTGGCATCTGCATCGTTTGGCACGTCCGAGCTGTTCGGTGTCGGCAAAAAGGTCGGCAATATGTTCAGCAACAAGCCGAATATGGAAGGAAAAACGGTCGTTTCGCCGCAGCAGCAGTCTTCGGCAAAGCAAAGCGAAGCTGACGAGGCTGCGGTTCAGGCCCGGGAAGAGTCCAAGAAAAAGGCGGCAAATATGCTCGGCCGCCGTTCAACGATTTTGACCGGTTCTTCCGGGTTGACCGACCGCGCAAACACCACCAAGAAAACGCTGCTGGGAGCTTGAGATTATGGATAAATTGGAAATCCGGCAGCAGCTGAACCGCATTAATGCGTCGCTCGAAAAGGAATATAAGGAATGGGAGCCGTCTTGGAAACGTATTGCCGAACTGTCCCGTTCTTTCCGCGGAAAATTTGAAAACGAGAAAAATAAAGAGTTTCTGCGCCGCTCGGACGATGTGATTGATAATGTGTTGAATGACTGCGCCGATACTCTGGCCGCAGGGCTGCAATCCGGGTTAACCAATCCGACCACGCGCTGGTTCAAGTTCTCGCTGTCCGATACGGATCTGCTGAATTGGAAACCGGTTAAAACTTGGCTGTACGATGTTGAGAACATCATTTTGACGATTCTCAACAAATCAAATTTTTACAAGCTGACGCCGACAGTTTATAAGGAAATGGGACTCTTCGGCCAGCCCTGCCTGTTGCATGAAGAAAGTCCGGCGACAATATCGCGCTTTTATGCATTTACTATCGGTGAATATATGCTGGCAACCAACAATGAACTGGCGGTTGACACCTGTTATCGCCGTTTCAGCATGACAATTCATCAGCTGGCAGCCGCTTTCGGCTTGGAAAATCTGCCGACAACGCTGCAGAATGATTATCGCAACGGCAGGGTGGCTAATGAATATAATGTTATTCATGCAATCTTGCCGAACTTTATGCTTAATCGCGGCAAGATGGACAACAAGAACAAGCCTTATTTGTCGCTCTATTACCTGCCGGATTATAGCGCTTCGGAATCAATTCTGCGTATATCCGGCTATGACCGTTTTCCGATTCTGGCGCCGCGGTGGGAGACTGTCAGTACCGAAACGTATGGTATCGCTCCGGCGATGCACGGTCTCGGACTGACAAAATCTCTGCAAAAGTGGCATAAAACCCGCCATTTGGGGGTTGATTTGGTAACCCGGCCGCCGATGAACGTTCCGGCCAAAATGTACGAAGACGGAGCAACGCCGGATTTGCTGCCCGGCGGCATAAATATATATGACGAGCGTACCGGGCCGCAGTCGGTAACGCCGACTTTTAATGTCAATTTTGACCTTAACAATCTGAATTTGACGATTGCGGATACAAAGGAAAACATTCGGACATCAATGTTTTACCGCCTGTTTAACGCAATCTTGTCCGTTGATAAGCGGATGACCGCGACCGAAGTTGATAAAATCAGCAGCGAACAGATGGTTCAGCTAGGCCCGGTGCTGACGAACATTATTAACGAGTTTTTAAGCCCGTGCCTGATGCGCGTTTATGACAATGCCTTTAAGCTGGGGGCTATTCCGCCCCCGCCGCCGGAACTGGAGGGGCAGTCTTTAGAAATTGAGTATGTTTCGATGCTGGCTCAAGCCCAGAAAGCGGTTGAACTCTCTGCTTCGATGGATTTTGTGCAGTTTGTTGGTGCTGTTGCACAGTATAATCCCAAGGCAATCAACAAGCTGGACTACAATGAATTGATTGACGATTACGTCGATAAACGCGGGGTTAATCCGAAAATCATCCGTTCGACCGAAGAGGTCAACAAGATGGAGCAGGCCGAACAGGCAAAAGCCGACCAGCAGGCAATGATGCAGCAGGCACTTGAGGGCGCAAAGACCTTAAATGAAATTGCTCCGGGCAGTCTGGCAAATATGGGAGGCATGCAGTGAAAAGCGAAAAGTTTATTGCCGGTTTGCGGCAGATAAGCAAGGACAAGGCCGGGCGCATTGTTATCTGGGGATTGTTGGAGCATGCCCGGATACATCAAACTGTCTTCGATTCGAACACTCAGCTGATGGCGTTTCGCGAGGGCGAACGCAACTTCGGCCTTTGGCTGGAAGACTGCCTGACAAAAGTTAACCCCAATTTAATTTATGAAATAGCAAAGGAAATAAACGATGACAACGACAAATGATGCGCCGGACACCCCGGCAGACAGCAAAACAGAAGTTAACGAAAACCCCGGAGAAAAAACTCTGGGGTTTTCTTCTATGAATGAACCGGCAACGGAACCGACAGAACCGGAAACGGATGTAAAGGCTGAAACGGATAAAACCCCGCCGGCCGACACCAAACCGGAAGAAGATGAACCGACCGAGCCGGACTATTCGGACGTAAAGGCTCCGGACGGTTATCAGGTCGATGCCGAGGTTATGGCGGAGATTACGCCGGTCTTGAAAGAACTTAAATGCTCCAAGGAAAACGCCGAAAAGCTGGTTGCCGCCGGTTCCATGCTTGTTAAGCGAACGCTTGAAGCCCAGCAGACGGCGCTGGAGGAGCAGCACGAAGCTTGGAAAAAAGAGGTGCTGGCCGACAAAGAACTCGGCAAGCCGGAAAATATCGCGATTGCCAACCGGGCAATTGATACCTTCGGCGACGAAGGCTTGAAAGAAATTACCAAAGCCGGACTGGGCAACCATCCGTCTTTTGTAAGGTTTTGCTTGCAAATAGGCAAAGCCATCAGCGAAGACTCTGCGGTTATCTCGACAGGGTCGGCAAAGGCATCGAACCGGAACGAACTCGGCGAACCGATGCTTCATTTCAAAAACATGTAATAAAGTAAGGAGAAACAAACAATGGCTGATAAACTCATTCAGCAGTTGTCCCTGCTCGAACTGGCAAACCGTATCGCGCCGAACGGCGATATGGCGACAATCGCCGAGGTTATGTCGCGCGAGAACGCGATTTTGCTCGACATTCCCTGCATTGAGGCGAACAGCGGTTCGAGCCATAAGGACACCAAGCGCACCTTTGTCCCGAAGGGGCAATTGCGCCAGTTCGACAAAGGTGTCGGACGCGTTGCGACCAAAACCGAACCGATTACCTTCAACATTGCCATGATTGAAGCCTATTCAAAGGTAGACAAGGCAAAATGCGGCATTGCGCCGAACCCGCAGCAGTTCCGTATGGACGAGGCCAAAGGTATTATTGAAGGTATGTCACAGAGTGTTGCCGACCTGGTTCTTTACGGCAACAGCAAAATGAACCCGGATGAAACCGATGGGTTAGCAACCATTTGCAGCAAGATTGACGGCAAACGCGTGATTGATGCCGGCGGTACCGGCGATGCGCTGACTTCTGTCTATATTGTGCAGTGGGACAAAGCCGAAGCCAGAGGCATTTATCCTCGTAATTCAAAGACCGCCGGTATTATTCACGATGATCTGGGCGAACAGACGGTTCAGGATGATGAGGGGCTGGATTATCAGGCGCTGGTCAGCCATTTCCAATGCCACATCGGTCTTGGCATTACCAACGAACGCCGCGTTGCCCGTATCTGCAATATTCCGACCTCTGCCAAGGAAGCCGAGAAAATTAACCTGTCGAAGCTGATTATTCAGGCGCTGAACAATATGAAGCAGCAGGGTAAAAACGCGTTCATTTATTGCAACGCGACGGTCTTGAGCTACCTCGATATTGAGGCTTTGAACAAGGCAACTGTTCAGCTGCAGGATGCCTTCGGCGATTATGTAACCCAGTTCCGTCCCGGCAATCCGCTGCGGCTGTGCGAGGGGATTCTCGACGCCGAGGCTCAGGTAACGGCTACGGCCTAGGGATAAGCAAGGGCTGGCTTTGTTCAGCCCTTATTTTTTAACCATAACATGAGGAACAAAACAAATGAGAGACGGATTATTGGTCTTTTCCGACATGGAACCGCGCGCAGCCGCCGCGTCCAGCTCGGAAGTCATTGATTTCGGCGAAGGGAAAAGTGATTACGGCAAAAGTTACCCGTATAACTTTTTCAACGTCCGCATTACCGAAGCCTTTGCCGGCGAAGGGGCAACCCTGAAGGTTGAATTGCAGCATTCGGATGACAATTCAAGCTTTACAACCGCTGTTGCCAGCGAGGCTTTGGCTGTTGATAAATTAACCGGCGGAACGCTGATGGTATGTCAGCCGCTTCCGTTTAAGTTCAAACGTTATGCCAAGGTCGTCGCGACGGTCGGCACGGCGGCAATGACCGCCGGAAAAATCTCGGCATGGATTGGCGAAAGAGTCGAGGAATAACCATGAGCAGATATGTGTGCATCAAAGATTGTTATTACAATAACAAGCGTTATGCGGAAGGCGAGCTTTTGGAGGAAGGCATTGAACCGAACAGTTTTTTCAAAAAAACCGGAGATACGCCGCCCGCCGCGAAGGCTGCCGACACGGATTCACTGTCGGCCGATGAGGTTGTCAAACTGATTGATGAGGCGGAAGAAAGCGCTGCTAAAAATCTGGAAGAGTTCAAAGCACTGGTCGGCGACCATCTGTCCAAATTCGACGAACGGATTAAGTCGCTTGAAACCAAACTGGCGGAATCAGAAGCAAAGCTGAACAGCTTTGTTGAAACTGCCGGCGCTCAGGTTCCGCAGGGAAACGAAACCCCGGATCCGGAAAGTCAGAAAAATGACAGTCCGGTACCGGCGGCCAAGTCTTCCGCTAAGAAATAAAAACAAATAAAAGGCGCTTGGCAACAGGCGCCTTTTTTTAGGTTAGAAAAATGGATAAAACAACAATTTGCAATCAGGCGCTGGGTTTAATTGCCAACGGCGAGGTCTTGGACATTGCCGGCAATGAGCCGCGGGCCAAGAAATGCCGCCTTTATTATGACGCGGTTGTCTGTGCGGCTCTGGCTTTTTATGACTGGAGTTTTGCCCGTAAGCGTAAGCAGCCGGCATTATCGGCCGAAAAGTTCGACGGTTATAAATACGCTTACGTTATCCCTGAGGATTCGGTGCATATTTCGCGCTATTTGGATGAAAACGGCCAGCCACTGGAACTGAGCGGCAACAGCACGGTTGTTTTGTCCGCCAACAACGCTTCCCGGCTGATACTGACAAACCGGAAGATAACAAACATTGTTTATACGTTCAAGCAGATGAATCCGGTAATGTGGTCGCCCGGATTCGCCGAGGCCGTTACTTTTCTGTTAGCCAGCAAAATCTGCGAAACGATTCCCAATCTCAAAAACGAAGCCAATAACAAATTTCAGCAATATCAGGGGTTGATAGCCGTTGCCAAGAATGACGATGTGCGCGAAGAGATGAAATTTTACGACAAAAATCCGTTTAAGAATTATCGCGGCTATGACGGGAGTATTTTTTAATGTCTGACTTAAATATTACCCAATCCGCTTTTAATGCCGGCGAACTCAGCCCGCGGCTCTATTCCCGTGTCAATTTGGAAAAATATGCCAGCGGTGCCAAAGTTATTGCTAATTTTTACGTTATGAAAGAAGGCGGCCTGAACAAGCGCCCCGGGTCGTATTTCATCGGCGAAGCCTACAATCAGAGCAAGCCGTCCCGGCTTAAAAGATTTCAGTTCTCAGAAGATCAAGGCTATGCCTTGGAATTTTCCGACCATAAAATGAGGGTCATTTCCGAGGGCGGTTTTGTTGTTAAGGAAGACGGCGGCATTTTTGAGCTTGATATTCCTTTTGATATTGACGAAATCTGGCAAATGAAGTTTGAGCAGTCGGCCGACGTGGTTTATATTACCCATCCGAGCCATCTGCCGCAGATGTTAAAACGCTTCGACCATGACAACTGGACAATTGAGGACATGGCTTTTGTGCCGAAGACGCCGACCCCGACCGGATTAACCGCCAAAGGTTCCGGCACCAGCCAGACCTATAAATATAAAGTGTCGGCGATTAACGAGGAAACCGGCGAAGAGAGCCTGACGGCCATGGTTGAAGTCAAAAGCGACCAGCTTTCGCAGACAAAGCAGATTACTTTAACATGGAACAAGGTTGAGGGCTGCAAAAAATATAATGTCTATCGCCTGTCAGCCGGTATGTATGGCTGGATTTCGACGGTTGTTGACGATGATGACGCGGCGACAATCTCCATGAGTGACGATAATGTTGCGCCGGACTTCAACATTACCCCGGCGATTAAGCGCAATCCATTTGACGGACCGAACAAATATCCGTCCGTTTGCGGTATCCATGAACAGCGGATGGCGATGGCCGCGACTTATGAGGACTACGAATTAATCGAAATGTCCCGCGCCGGCACTTACAACAACTTTACGATGAGCAATCCGCTGCAGGACGATGACGCCTTTTCCATTCGGGCGACCGGCAAGCAAATCAACACTATTTATCATTTAATCTCGCTTAACGATTTGCTGATTACCACGGCGAACGGGGTTTGGAAAGTGATGCCCGGCGATACCGGCTTTTTGTCTGGCAAATGGCCGAAAATCAAGCAGCAGAACGTCTATCACTGCGATAACATTGAACCGCTGATAATCGGCAATCAGGCTTTGTTCATGAGCGACGGTCATGTGCGCACGCTGGGCTATGCGTTAACCAGTGACGGCTATGACGGCGAAGACATCAGCATTCTGGCGACGCATCTGTTTGACGGCCGCCAACTGGTTGCCTGGGATTACTGCTCGTCGGCGAACCTGATTTGGTTTGTGTTTGCCGACGGCGGTGCGGTGGCCTTAACTTTTATCAAAGAACAGCAACTGGTCGCTTACACCCGCTATATTACCGAAGGGTGGTTTGAAAGCATCTGTTCAGTCAAGGAAAACGGGGTGGAAAGCATTTATGCCGTGGTTCTGCGTAATGTCAACGGGACGCCGAAACGGTTTCTGGAGCGGTTTGTCATTAATCAGGATTCGGAGAACAAAGAAGACGATTATTTATTTATGGACTGCGCTGCCCGGGCAGACTTGGAAGAATCTGTCAGCGAAGTAGCCGGTCTTGATTATCTTGAAGGTGCCACCGTCGGCGTGATGGTGGACGGCGGCTATCAGGGCGAGAAAGTCGTTGAAAACGGCAAAATCTCTTTTGTGACGCCCGGAAAGCATATCAAAGTCGGTTTACTCTATGATGCGCTGCTGCACAGCCTTAGCATTGACTATCCGCTGAACAACGGCACGTCTTCACAAGGACAGTATAAGCGAATCAGCGGCGCCCGGATAATGGTTGAAAACTCCGGCAGTTTCAAAATTGCGCAGGTGGACGACAAAAATCAGTTCGTCCGGCCGGCAATGAGTTATCAGAATTATGGCGAAGGGTACGATTTTGTCAGCGGGACGCGCCGCGTAGATTTGGAAGGCGGCTATAATTTCGCCGGCGAGATTGAGATTGTCTCGGACACGCCGACCCCGTTAACGATTAATGCCATAACGGCGGTGGTGGCACATGGCGGTTAAACTCAGATTATGCGAAGCGGGCGACATTGAATATATTGCGGCCAATATGCGCGCTGTGGATGCTGAAGAAATCCGCTTGGCCGGAAATCATGACCCTTTTGAATGCCTGACACAGGGAGCCAGTCATTCGGTATATTGCCGGGTTATTGAGATTAACGGTCGGCCGGCCGCGATTCTCGGGCTGGTTCCGCTGGATAATGTGAACGGCCGCGGCATCTGCTGGCTGCTCGGAACCGATGATATTGAGCGGTATGCAAAGGCCTTTTGCGAACTCTGCCGGCAGGAACTGGCCGCCATGATGAAAAGAGCCGAACGGGTAGAGAATTTTGTCTGGGCTGAAAACAGGGTTTCGATTCGCTGGCTGAAATGGCTGGGGTTTGAGTTTGAACACCAAGAAATTGTCTGGGGGCCTGAAAAAGCCCGCTTTTTGCACTTTTATAAAGAAAAGGAGGTTTGAAAATGTGTGAACCGATGACGATTGCGGCGACTGTTCTTGCGGCAGCCGGAACTGTCGCGCAGGTAAACGGGATAAAGCAGGAAGGCAGAGCCGAATCAAAAGCCAATCAATACAATGCCGCGATTATGCGTCAGCAGGCCGAAGACGCCAAAGCCCGGGGATTGGAAGAGCAGGTCTCGGCGGCGCGGAAAAATAAGCAGCTTCTCGGCCAGCAACGTGCAATGATGGCCGCCAACGGGGTAGATTTGAGTTCGGCAACGCCGATGGAAATGTTTACGCAGACGGCTGAGTTTGGCGAAGAAGACCGGCAGACGATTATTGACAACACAAATCGCGAAGTTTGGGGCTATAATACGCAGGCAACCTTGTATGACATGGCTGCCAAGCAGGCGAAAAAGGCCGCCAAACGTAACGTCATTTCCACCATTCTCGGCAACGGCAGCAATTTGCTGTTTATGGGGGCTAATTCGGGGTGGTTTGGCGGTGGAGGTAGTGGCAGCGGGGTAACAGAGCGTAGTGGAGGAACAGCCAGAACGTCTGTAAATGGAAAAACACGGAATGTTAATTATTGGTAAATATTAAGTTGTTTTATTAAAAAGATATATTTATAGTATCTTTATTATTAAGGAGAACAACCGTGAAAATAATATACTCATTCTTGATAGCTTTATTTGCCGCATCTTGCGCAACAAATGCGGGCTATGAAAATATGTTAGCCTCTTGGGTTGGGCAGTCAGAAAATGCTTTAGTAGATAGCTGGGGCATCCCAGACGGAACGTATAATAGAGAAATTGAAGGGGTAAATGTAAAATATTTAATTTATAATTCTGCAAGAAATGTTTATATGCCTGACGGTAACAATCTGGGAACGCCATTCAGCGGCAGTTTTGTCGCCCGCTTTTGCAAAACTAGCTTTGCAATAGAAAAAGGTAAAGTTGTTTCTTGGCATTATAAAGGCAATGACTGCCGGATGTAATTAAATATTAAAATTATTAATAAAATATATTGACTTTGAAGATAAAAATTGTTATATAACAAATCAACAAGCTCCCCCGCTAAAGACACTTCGTGTGTACAGCGAATATGGGGAGCATTTCTTATATTAGGGATTACAAAGACTTATGGATATTGAAGAATTAAATACAGTACCGGAAAGTGAATTCTCTGTTGGAAATTTTGCTAAAGAAGCTAAAAATGCAAAAGATTTGATAGATTTATTAATTGAAAGAAATATGAAAATAACAGAGTCTCAAAAGGAAGAGGCTGTGGAATTTTTGTCATTGGTTAATTATTATAAAATTTCTGGTTATTGGTTTAAATTTCAAAATAAATGGTTAAAAAAAGAAGATGGTAATGCAGATAAATTTGTAGTGCCTGTAACTTTTCAAAATATAATTGACATTTATCGTTTTGACACAAAACTACGCTCACTATGTTTAGATGCACTGGAAAAAATTGAAATTTGTGTAATGTCGCAAATTTGTAATCATATGTGTATCAATTATGGAGCTTTTTGGTATGGCGATTCCCAATATATAAAATCAATATATAAAACGAATAAAAGTAAAGATAAAAGATTGGTTATTGACTATGCTTCATTTCGTGCAGAAATTGCTAAAATTATTGTTGATAATCGCTTCACTGATTCGACATTAAAAAATTTTTACAACAAATATAATAATAAATTTCCCCCATTCTGGATGATTGCTCAATTTTTGACTTTTGGAAGTATTGCCAGACTCTATTCTGCATTACCAGTTAAAGATCAAAGAGAGATTGCCGCAAAACTGAAATTAAACAGCCGATATTTGGAGAGTGTTTTACAGGCCTTATCTTATATCCGAAACATATGTGCTCATTACAAAAGATTGTGGGATCGTTCTTTAGGTATTGTTGTGCCAAATATTAAATTAGAAACAACTTTACGCGAAACATATAGATATAATTATAAGTTTCATAAAATACCAAATGTTAATGATAATCACTTTTTTCCTGCTTTTTATACGATTTCTTTTTTACTCAGTATTATAACGCCTTACAGTAAATACAGTTCTCTAGTAAAAAAGTTAATTGATAAGTACAACAGTAGAACAAATCTTATAAACTATGAAAAAATGGGATTTCCGGACGAATGGGAAGATCTGCCGTTGTTTGAGAAAATGTTGGAAAACGAATAAATAAAATTTAATGAATGAAACCCTGCTATTTGGCAGGGTTTTTTTTATGGAGTAAAAAGAAAATGGTTGAAACGCGTTTCGATAAAATCGTTGTCCGTTCCAAACTGCCGACACCGTTTGCCAGTGCCGAGGCTTTCGGCGCCGGCGCAGGCAGAGCTTTGCAGCGCACCGGTGCCGTTATGGCAAACGTGGCAGACAAGGCTTTGGTCGAAATTGACCGGCAGAAGCAGAAAGACGCCGTCAACAAGGGTATGCAGTTTGAAAACTCTTTTGATAAACTGCGGCGCGAAAAGGTAAACAGCGATTATCTGACGCGCAAAGGGCAGGCGGCGCTCGGTACGACAGCAGCATGGGAGAAAGACGCGGAAGAATGGTATAATCAGCAAAAAGAGCTGGTTACCAACGATTATGACCAGAAAATTTTGGATGAAATCTACCGCCGCCGTAACGGAGCTACGCTCGACACGCTGACCCGATTCGAAGCGCAGGAAAAAGAGCGCTATTATGAAGAAAACACTGCCAACCGTTTGAAGTCGGCGCTGGACGATGCTCTGGCAAATTATAAGGATGACAGACTGGTAGCGCAGGCCTACAACTCCGGGCTTGCCGCCTTGCGCGTCAACTATGCCGACCGGCCGGATTTGCTGTCGGCCAAAGAAAAGGCCTATAAAAGCGATTTTTACAAAACGCAGACCTTACGCCGGGCTGATGACGATGCCAATGCGGCGGCCGCTTATTATCAACAGCATAAAGCGCAAATTGCCGGCTCCGAACATCAGGCGATTGAACATCTGATAGAACAGCGCCAACAGTTTCAGGCCGAAAACGTTAAAAAAGAATTGAAAAAAACGGCGATGATGTGCATTTACGGCGATTCTAAAAGTTGTCAGGAATTGTATGCCAAAGCCCAAAGCGGGCAGATGTCTGTTGCAGATATTGAAGCGGCAATGCCTGCCAATGCCGGTGTCAGCTTCAAGAACCTGATTTATAAGATGAACGGCTATAAGACGGGATTAACCAAGCTGGACGATTCGGAAAAACTGAACCTGAAACAGAAAATATATGAAACTATCGGCACCGTCACATCCAATGCCAATGCAAAAATTGAAGATTTTCAGGAAATGCAGAATCTGATTTTTGAAGGACTGGATAAAAAAGCCTTGTCCAACAGCGAGGGAACCGCACTTCTGAATAATATTGCCGGTCCGTTGATGGAAAAGTGGAAAGAAAAGATTGAGGTTTACAGCGACAATGCTTGGTTTGAAGCTGATTTGGGTGTCAGCGGGCTGAATGACTGGCTGGAAGAAAATTATTTAACCGACGATAAGATAATCAAGAAAGAGAGCAAAGAACGACAGAAGGTATTAAATGCGGCCAATGATCGGGTCAAGGCCGAAGCTTACCAGCTTTATTATGAATATTTACAGGATGTTGTCAATGAAACGCCGGGAATGATGTCGGTCAAAGATGTTTTGAACCTGTCGGAAAATAAGCGCCGGGCCGTATATCGGCATGTACAGGAACGCGTCATGCAGGATTTTGCCGTCCGCCGTTATCAATCTTTACGCAATATGAGCGTTAATCCCACCTACATTTTGAACAACCGTGACGGTATGGTTCAGATTTCAAATCGGCCGGAGGAAAAAAAGGTTGGAAAACCATTGTCCGAAAGTCGGGTTGTTAAGGTTGCTTATGACAAGGCCAGCGGTAAGTATGGGCTGGTAATGGCTGATGGAACTATAAAAGAGGTCAGCAGGGAAGTTTATCAAAGCTATGGAGGAAAAAATTAATGGCTTGGGAATTTGAGGATTTGAGTGTTAACCAGCCGCAGCAGGACAATTCCCCGGCGCAGCGCTGGGAATTTGAAGATGTTAATGTTCCGTCCCAGACGGTTTTGGACGATGACAGCGGCGAAGTCTATGCTGTGCCGGTCAGCTTTGATGAAAGAGACACCCGTTTTGCGATTGAAACCCAGACTAAAGGAGCAGATAAAGCCGATTTCTTCGGCAAAATCAAAGCCGTTTCTGCCGATGTTTGGAATGGTACGCAGAATTTGGGAAAAGGAATAGAAGAGTCTATCCAAAGTGCGGAACGCGGGATTGTCAGCCATTTGGGACAAGTTGCCGACACCTTTTTACATGCAGCCTATCACGCACCGGAAAAAGCCGAAATGCTGGAAGAAGTTAATCAAGGCAATTTTGCGCGCTGGGGCGAGAATTTAAGTGACGAACGCAAGCAGGAAATTGCCGAAAAAGTTAAAGCAGCTAATGATTGGCTTGCAAGATTGCGGGATAAAAATGCGGCTTTTTGGAACAAAGGCAAAGACATTTTGCGCCCGGAAAAAGAAATGGACAATATAGACCGTTTCTGGGAGGCCGTGGGCGGTGCCGGAGCTTCTGTCGGCGAAGCTGTGGCCGCAACCATGGTGACGAAGAATCCGACTGCGGCCGCCGCGATAATCAGCGGATTGTACGGAAGAATTCGTTATACGGAATATTTTGACAAAGCCTTAGAAGCGGGAATGGATGTTGATGAGGCTGATTTTAACGCAACTGTTGCCGGCACTATTGAAGGCGGCATCGAACTGGCCGGCGAGCGTCTGCTGCTGGGCGTTGCCAAAATAAAACCGATACAGGAACTGGGAAATCGGGTTTTGAGTTCTGCCGCGGTAAAAGCAGCGCAAAGCACCGTTGGCAAAGCTGCAATCAGAAAAATAGGCAGCCGGCATACCAACAGCGTTTTTGCGCAAGCTCTGAAAGGATTCGCTGCAGAAGGCGGCGAAGAAGCGGCGCAAAGTTATCTCGGCATGAATTTTGAAAACGCAACAGCCGTATCTGACTATTCTGATGATGAAATTCTGCGGGAGAGCTTGTTTTCATTCGTGGTTGGCGGTCTGCCCGGCGCCGGTACCGCTGTTGTCGGCAGCAGTATATATAACAGACGGAGCCGGGAAATTAACCGTAAAATTAAAAACATTCTTGAAACAGAAACGCCGGAACTGACGAAGCAGGAAAGCCAGCAGATGGCTGATGCCGTGCAGGAAGTTCTGTATCAGGAAACAGGTGCTTATGCTGAGGAAATGAGCGCCGTATTGCAAAAAGAACTTGACCCGGATGTTAATGCCGAAGGGATAGATGTTGCCAGCCTGACGGAGCAAACCCGCAAAATCTTAAAAGAACATTATCAGATGAGCGATGAGGAAATTGACAAAACGCTTAAGGTCTCGCTTGGATTTATTGATGCGCGCAACCAGTTTAATGAAGCATACAGCCTTTTTCGCGAGGGGTTGGAAGCGGCCGGTCGCCTTGATGTGAATGCCGATGCCGAAGCGCGTATTTTATCAGCCCGGGCGGTGGCTTTGGCCAGAGCCGAGAAGAAAACGGTCAACGAAGTTCTGGAGCGTTGGAATCTGCGCTTTCAGCAGGAAAAAGCCGGTAATTTGAATGAAAATGTGCTGGAGCAGGCAATGTATCGCAGCAAACTTAATAGTTTGGAAAGTTTTGTTAATGATGTCATTAATAATTCTGAAGATACAAGCGCCAGATATTTTGCCAATGTTTCCCCCAGCGGAATAAATTTCGATATTCCGCGGGATACAATTTTACATGATAAAAAACATGCTTTGACCGCAGCAGAATGGGCGGAAGTTGCCGATAATATAGATAATATTGAAGGTGCCGCAATTTCTCCAAAGAAAAGATTTGACGGACAGGCTGTATTGATGAAGATCTCAACGCCGAGTGGAAAATATGGTGTTGTTTTTGAACACATGAAAAAAGGACGAAATATTATCACAACAGCATTTAAAGAAACGGATGCAAAACTTGACGGCTGGATAAAAGTAAACTCCGCCAGAGCGATGCGAAAGGCACCCACTACCCAAAAGGGACTGCTCTCTGGTCGGAGTATGGCTGATATTATAGCAGTTTTAGAGAAAAATGTCAATGAACCTTTGTATCAAGGTACAAAAACGGCAAAGGGCGCTTATCAGAACAGCATCATTTATCTGTTTGAAAAAGCCGATGCGTCAACTGTAGTTCACGAGCTGGCGCATTTCTTTTTAGACGATATGCGTAAATTTGCCGACAATGAAACGACCAAAGCACAGTTGGAAGCCATTTATAAATATGTCGGAGCGGAAGACGGCAACCTTAGCATTGAACAGCATGAATATTTTGCCCGTTCTTTTGAAGCCTATTTGATGGACGGGCGCAGCCCTAACCAACTGTTAAGCAAGGTTTTTGCCCGCTTTAAGCGTTGGCTGCGCGGAATTTACAAGACAGTCAGAAGTCTTGATGTGGAATTGAATGACGAAATACGCAAAACCTTTGACGATATGCTGGGCGGCCGGTCGCTTGATTTTGCCATGCAGGTCAGCGGTGCCAAAATGCTGGAAAGTCTGGACAGCGGCAATATTTCTCCGAACGTTGTCAATAAAGCGTTGCAACTGCTTGGTGACGGCAAAATGAGCCGAGCCGATATGGACGACTTGATTGAACGTCTTAAAACCGGAGAACTGCAGCGGAAAGAGATTAATCAGGAGCTTAAAAGGTTTGAAAACAGTAATACCACCCACCGGGAACGCCTGAATCCTTTTGACAAAGTAAAATATAAGGAATTATTGAGCCGCGGTAATTTTAATAAAAAAGATGTGGTTGATAAAATCAACCGCATTTTAAAATGGAGCGAGCCGAAAAAGGTTAACGGCAAATTGGTCGGACGTTTCCCGAATTTGCAGATGAACAAGCAGTTTGAACATATTCGCGAGCTGATGGCGCTGGATAAAAACGAAGCCAAATTGAAAATTGCCGAAAACGTCAAATTGATTAATGCGATGATTCGCGGCGAGGAAACGGGAAACATTGATAAACTGGTGTTTGACAACAAAATCCTTTCCGTTGCTGCCGGCAAGGCTGAAGCCAGATTGCTGATAGAAGTTTATAACGCCCTGTCGGACAGCTACAATGCCGGGCGGTTGACAACAGCGATTACCGGAGAAGCCAAGCGCAAAAGAAAAGAGCGTTTAATCGGCGAGGCGGTGGATGTTCTTACCGGCGACGGCCGCATAGACTGGAGAAAAGAAAGAAGCCTGTTCAGACAGGCTTTTAATCGTTTGGGCATCAGCCAAATGTCATGGAACGGCATTTTGGATATCTTGTCGTCCAATGACAGACAGAGCCAAACCGGGTTAAGCCGTCTTAGTCGAAATCTTGACGTTTTTGAAAATGAGCAGCAGGAACAAACCGGAATTGCCGAAGACGGTGAAAAAGCATCGCGCCATTTGGAAGCGGCGTTAAAAGGAACGTCAAATTCTGCAATATCTTTAAGCCGCTATATGAATACCAAACTTTCGGAAGAATTTATCATTGAATGGGGCAAAAATCGGAAAAAGTTCAGCAAAGACCAGCTGATTGACATTTATATGAAAGCGAAAGACAGGGAAACGCGCGATTTGATGAAGAATGATGAAGTTCTGCAATTCAATGATGAGTTTCTGGAAAAGGTTAATGAACTTTTAACCGATGAAGATGTGGCGGTAGCAGATGCCTTGTTTACGTTTTATGACGAGAACTACAATAAAATTAACCGCTTTTATGAAGATAAATTCGGCACCAGCCTCGGCAAGAGGCCTTTTTATTCGCCGCGGTCAATGGACAGGGGCGGTATTAATGTTGAAACCGGGGATTTAAGAAGCTATGCAGGTTTTTCCGGTATAAAGGAAAGAACGGCAAAGGCGGGGGCAATTAAAATCAAAGGGGCATTTAAGACGCTCAACGAGTATATTGTCAACTCAAACCATTATATTGCCTTTTCTGACAAGCTGCTGGATATAAATGCCGTTCTTGGTGATGTGCAGGTTAAAAATATCATCCGCAATTTGTTTGGCGAGAAGGCAAACAGGCGTATCAGCTATGAAATTTCACGCATAGCCAGCAATGACAAGGTTTTCAGCATGATGGGGCTGGGAGATCTGTTTAATAAGGTTCGTTCTAATTATGCCGTTTCGGTACTGGGCCTTAAACCGGCGTTGGCGATTAAACAGCTGACCTCGTTTCCGGCTTATTGGGAACATATGAGTCTAGTCGATTTTATGGCTGGTATGGCCGATTTTGCCAGACATCCGAAACAGGCTATGAAAATTTTGAGCCAGACGACCCTGATGAAATCGCGCGATGTGAACATTATCAAAGATTTTGAAGAACTTTCTAAGAGTGAATTACTGAAAAAGGGCGGCAATAAAATCGGATTGCGCGAATTGATGATGCTGAATATCCGTCTCGGTGATCGCGGCGCCATTTATCTGGGCGGTTGGGCTTTGTATAAGTCGGAGTTGAAAAAGAACCTTGCCGCCGGTATGGACGAAGCAAAAGCCAAAGCGAAAGCGCTGGAGGCTTTTGAACGAATAACCGATGAAACTCAGCAGTCCGGGCGTTTAAGTCAGCAGTCTTATTGGCAAAGCAATCCGTTTTTGCGCGCCTTTACCATGTTTCAAAGCTCGCAAAACCAGTATCTGCGCAAAGAAATTAATGCCGTGAGAGGATTGTTAACCGGACGTATGAATAAAGATAAGGCCGTTAAAACGCTGTTTATTTATCATGTTTTGTTGCCGTGTTTGTTTCAATGGGCGGCCGATGGTTTCCGCTGGGACGATAAGGCGCAGCTTAAAGCCGCCTTATTAGGATCTTTGAACGGTGTATTTGCCCTGAATACCGTATTAAGCAAACTTTACGACGTGACTTTGGGTGACGGCAACACTTTCACGTCCGATGTGAAAGTTAAGGATGTTGTGCCTTTTTGGGGAAGTGTTGAGGAACTAAAAAAACAGTTCGTTAAATTTGCCGAAGAAGGCATTACGGCAGAAGACTATTTTGACGTTGTTAAGGCTTTTGCCAAGCCGGTTGGCGAGTTAAGCGGAATCCCGGTCAAATATCCGCTGGATGTGATTAAAAATTTTGGAGATTACGCAGACGACGGAGAATATGGCAAAGAAGTGCTGCTATGGCTGGGGTGGTCGCCTTATGCACTCAGGGATTTGGATTAATTTTTATTGGGAGAATAGCGTATGGGAATCAATGTAACGCATGTTAAGGATACCTTGCTGGCTGACGGGGTCAATAAGGTCTTTCCGTTCACTTTTCCGGTAATGGACAAGGCCGATGTCAAATGTCTGTATGTTTTGCCAAGCGGCGAAGAAACCGACCTTTTGGCAACTGAATATGAAGTTAAGCTGACGGATACCGGCGGCGAAGTGACTTATCCGCTGACCGGGGATGCGCTGGCTGAGGGCTGTAAACTGGTTATTTATCGCGAAACGCCGCGGACAACGGATTATAATCCGCAGAATACGACAACCTTTGACGCAGAAACTATTAGCAAGGAAATTGAACGCCTGACAATGGAAAATCAGGAACAGGACGAAAAGCTTTCCCGGGCGGTTTCCACCAGTATGGGGTCAGAGGCCGACCCGAAAGAGTATCTGAACGAAGTTAACAGACTTTTAACCAATGCCCGCGAGCTGCAGGAAGCAGCCGTCAAAACCAGCGAGGAAACACTGGACGAGGCTGAAAAGCAAAAGGAAGCCGCCGCTGCCTCGGCCGCGGCGGCAGCAGCTTCGGCAAAATCAGCCGCGGATACCGTCAACGGTTTTGACGCGCATGCGGCCGAAAAAACCGGAGATTTTGACGACAATGCTGCTTTGAAGCAGGCCGCAGTTGACGCTAGCGCCGAGCTGGCGCGGAAATATGCGCAGGGCAGCCTTGAAGAAATGCCGTCAGGCTCGGCAAAGTATTGGAAAGAAGAGGCCGAAAAAATATACAACCGAACCGATGTTGCGGCGCAGTCCATTTATCAGGGGCGAGTTGTTTTAACAAGTACTGTCATTCCGGTAAATGAGAGAAAGGTCCGCTATTTCCGCGAAGTTGTCTCGGGCGACAGCTACACGATTGATCTGTCCGGAGCCAAGCAAAAAGACATGGACATGACAATTGACCTGATTCTGCGGATGAGTTCCGTTCTTCCGGTCAGCTTGGCGGCGATTTTGGGGAATCCGGGAAAGTGGATGAATGACGATGTCCCGGACTTTTCTGAACCCGGCGAATATTGGATCGCATTGACGACGACCGACGGCGGCGTTACCTGGCGCGGTTCATACGAAGGCATGTTCACTTTATAGGGAAAAAGACGATGTTTGCAAAGTTTATTGACGAAAACACGATTGAACCGGCTCCGAATGTCAAAGACGGAGTCTTTTTTAACTACGACAGCGACTTGAACAGCGAAATGCTGCTGGCCGATGGTTACCTGCCGGTTGACGAAACGCCGCAGCCGGGCAGCGATTATCTGCAAAAGTATCAGCTTACTGATGATAAAATTGTTATGTTTTGGGAAAAAGTTGTTCAACCTGTCGATTTTGAAACCCTGCGGCAGAATAAACTGATGGATGTTCAGCAGGAGTTTTATCGCAGGCGGACAACAGAAACGGCAGAATATGGCGGAATGCATTTTTCCGTTCACGAAAACGCCAAACAGAATCTGACCTCGGTTGTGGTTCTGGCTCAGACGCTTGGCGGCGATATTCAATATTGCGAAGCTGACGGAACGGTTCACAGCTTCACGCTGGAAGAGTTCAAGCCGGTGGCGGCAGCTATCAGCAATAAAATCAAGGCGCTGGAGTTCCGCTATTATGAACTTGAAAAAGCCATACTGGCGGCCGACGATGAAACGGAGCTGGAGGCTGTGTCATGGGAACAGTAATCAGTTATCCTTTTCTGGATTCGCTCGACTTCGCGGTTTGGCAGGACAAATATGTCACTTTGAAAGCTCTTAAATATGACAAAATCGAGGTTCCCAAAGGGTTCATCTTTGACGGTGTTACCGTAAAGGCGCCGTTTACCGTCATATTCAGCAATAAAGATTTGCGCAAAGGCATCAGAGCAAGTTGCTTTCACGACTGGATGTGCAAGCACAAACAGGACTACCGGCGCAGCTATGCAACCGGAGTCTTGGTTAAATTGTGGCATGAGAACGGGTTGGGAGCGGTCAAGGCGGGCATCGTATATATATGCGTTGAAGCTTATCAATTATTCAAAAAGTGGAAGTAAAACGGAGGTTGAAATGCTTAAAAATGGCGGAAATCTAGGGGGGGGGAGCGTTGCCGAGCCCTCTTAAATGAACATTTAAACAGCCGCGTCAGTCGGATTCGGGAGGCTGGCGATGGGAATTAGAACAGCAATAAAACCACTCGGTGCCGGAAGTTCTATAAAGGTCGGAAAAATTATAGTTAATTCCTCTGGCGGTGGTGTCGGGAGTTTCAAATTAAAAAGAGATGCTATTTGTAGGATATTTTTGACAGGTTCGGGAGGTTATGGCGGCGGCCGAGCTAATCATTGGTCATATGCTGGCGGTGGCGGCGGAAGTGGTGCTCACCTTGTTGTTGATGTCCTCTTAAAAAAGGGGACATATTATTACTACGGGGCCAATTCAGTTGCGGATCCTAATTCACCGGAAGGATATACAAGCGACGGAGCATGGTTTAGCCCTCAAAGTGTTTTCAGTTCTGAAACGGCATATTTCCATGCCGGAGGCGGAACTAAACCTAATTGGCAAGGCGGCGGTGGTGCCGGAGGTTCATCTTTTATTATAAAAAATCCATTTGGTTACATGAAGATAATAAAACAAGTTAACGGAAATCCCGGGACAAAGGCGACAGCAGCCAGTGGTACGGGGTACGGACAAGGCGGCGCCTCTGTAGATCCTGAATATGGCAAAGGCGGGCAAGGTGCTGGTGTTGCATATAATAATATCGGAAACCCCGGTAATCCGGGACGAATAACCATAATGTATTTAGGTAGATAACTTTAAAGTAAAACGGAGGTTGAAATGCTTAAAAATGGCGGAAATCTAGGGGGGGGGGAGCGTTGCCGAGTCCTCTTAAATAAACATTTAAACAGCCGCGTCAGTCGGATTCGGGAGGCTGGCGATGGGAATTAGAACAGCAATAAAACCGCTCGGAACGCGCAAAGGAAAATATAAAAAGGGAACTGTCCTCTGCAACCTGAGCAACGGACAGTCAGCAACAATTACGCTTTATCCGGGCATCTATTATATCCGAGGGCAGGGTGCCGGCGCTGGTGGTGGTAATTATGCTTATCCGTATGGAAATGGTACTGGCGCGGGAAGTGGTGCCGGATTTGAAGGATATATCAAGATATTGAAAAAAGTGGTGGTAACTGTAACTGCGGGTAAAGCAGGGATTTCAGCAACGGATGGAACAGCAACATTTATTTCAAATATTATAAATCTTGATGGTGGTAAGGCCGGTTTTACTAATCAAGGGGGCGTTCCTGATATTGGTGGTTTGGGAGGTACAATTACAATTGACGCCAGCAATCTCAACAAAATTTTTTACATAAAGTCTTATAGTGTGAAATCAAATGGTAAGTCAGGCACAAAACAAATTGGTGGAAACAGCGTTTTGACTAATGATGGAGGTGGTAAAGCTGGTGGCGGTAACGCAACAACTCGGGGTGCCGGTGGCGGTGGAACATCAGGAATTGGTGGTAAAGGCGGTATCGGCGGCGATGGTGAATTATTAATTCGTTATGAAGGTCTATAAAAAAGGAGGTAAAATGGGAAATCGGACAGAAAATCATCCATTAGGCGGCGGAAATAAAGACGCTTACGATAAAAATCAGATTATTTGTGAAATAGACAACCCGGCGGCATCGCAGATGGTTGAAGTCGATATGCCGAAAAAAGGTGTTTTGGCATTGTGGCTCGTCAGCGGCGGCAATTCTTATAAGTGGTGCTATATCGGCTGTAATGCGGCCGGCAGCGGCGCCGGATTCATCGGCAAATTATATTTTAAGCAAAAATGCCATTTACGTTTAACCGTCGGCGGCCAACGTGAAGACAGCAAGCTGCAAGTGGCCGTTTGGGGCGATAAGTCCGTATGGTATGATTTGGTGGTCGCAACCTCGAGTAAAGACAACTGGTCAGCAGACCCGCGCGGCAGCGTCGGCACGATTACGGTCAACCGCTCCAGCACCTTTAACACTTTCTTTGATGACTGGGAAGCAAATGGTAACGGCGGCGGTGGCGGATATGGCGCCTCGGTATGGAACGGGTACGGTTCCGGTGCTGTTAACGGTTACGGAAAGCTTCAATATCTGCGGCGCAAGCCATAATTAAGGATATTATCATGGACGGATTAAGTTATGATATCGTTTTTCAGATAGTCATTCAGGCCGTGTCAATTACCGCCGTTATCGTTACGGTTCGCTGTAATCAGCGGTTTTTTGAGGAAAAGCTGACAAATCTGGAAAAAAAACAAGATAAACACAATTCATTAATCGAACGGATGGCAATCGTGGAGCAGTCCTGCAAATCTGCGCATCATCGTATTAATGAAAATACGGCACGAATTGATACTCTGATAGAGGGACATAATGAAAGCAACACAGTTAAGAGAGCTGGTAATCGTTCCGGCTTTGGCGAAGATTGACTTATTTTCTCCGGAAGCAGTGGCGTTGGTGTTAGGAACGGCTTGCGTTGAAAGCCAATGCGGCGAATATATTAAACAGATGGGAAAAGGCCCGGCATTAGGTATCTTTCAGATAGAACCGGCAACATATCATGATTTGCAGTGCAATTTTCTGGAATACAGGCCGGAGCTTAAAGCCAAATTGATGGCGCTTTATTGCGAAGGAATGTCTGCCGAGGAAAATTTAACCTGCAATCTGATGTTTCAGGCTGCCGTCTGCCGCCTGATTTATTACCGGGCGCCGGAAGCGATTCCGACGGACTTGGCCGGAATGGCCGATTATTGGAAAAAATATTATAACACCAGCAAAGGGAAAGGGACGCCGGAAAAGTTTATGGCGGCGTATAAAAGGTATGTAAATGGCTAAAAATCGATTCTTAGAGATTTTTCAGGGACGGAACGGACAGATGTCGGCGAAGCGGGTATTCGGCGGCATTTTTTGTATCAGCTGCATTACGGCGGCTTTTCTGTATTATCCGTTTGAAACGGTGTGTTTCTTGGGCGGCAGCGGCCTGTCATTGCTGGGCGCCGGTTTGGCGGAGCGGAAGAAATGAAGAAATTTATAGCAATTTTGATTTTTGCTTTGTTGCTGGCGATTGCGGCGGCAAAGCATTTTTATAATAAAAGCGCATCTTTTGAGGCTGTCTATGAAGCGGAAAAGGAAGCGCACGAGGCATTAATCGAAAAACGGAACGAGGAAAACGAAAATGCAAAGAGGTTATCTGAACTCAAAAAAGAAAGTTACACTAATAAAAAAGCTGATTATCGCCATTGGGCTGATTTGCCTGTGCCTGATGATTTTAAGCTGCTCATGCAGAAGGCCAGAAAATGAAAGCAAAAAAGTCATAACCTGCTACGATGATATTATGAATAAGCCGACGGCAACGACAGAAGAACTCGGACTTTGTCTGATTGAATATAGGCAGAATTATTAAATTTTCATTCTGACTGCATATGCTAAGTGCTTGATATTTATATGCGAGAATTTGCGTTTAAAAGTCAGAATGAAAATAATATTTTAGAAAAATAAAAACCGCCGAAAATGGCGGTTTTCTTATTGGTGCGCCAGGCCGGACTTGAACCGGCACGACCTTGCGGTCAACAGATTTTAAGTCTGCAGCGTCTACCAATTCCGCCACAGGCGCATCTGTAAAATCTACGAGAGTTATACAGACAAAAATCCATAAATGCAACATAAAACTTGTTTTTTTCTGCAAAATATGCTTTGCTGAAACCGCAGACAAGCCGGGCAGACGGCTTGTTTGCACTTGTTTGTTTTAATTACCGCGCCGATCCTTTTCGCGGCGGAAACAGCGTTTCGGCGGAAGATGACGGCAGCGGTCTTTTAAAGGATTAATTTTATGAAAACCATAGATATTTCGTGGCGCCGCTACATTCTTCCGAATATCCACAACGAGGGATGGAAGTTCGTTGGTATCTTTGCTGCAATAACCGCGTTATTGGCAATGATTTGGCAGCCGCTGGGCTGGCTCGGTCTGGTGCTGACCGTCTGGTGCTTCTATTTCTTCCGCGATCCCGAACGCGTTACCCCGGATAAGCCTGACCTCGTCGTTTCTCCGGCAGACGGTACCATTCAGATGATTACCAAAGTTAAGGCTCCCGAGGAACTCGGTCTCGGCGATGCCAAATTTACCCGCGTCAGCGTCTTCATGAGTGTGTTCAATGTTCATGTCAATCGCGCTCCGGCTGAAGGTAAAATCTTAAAATCGGTCTATGTTCCCGGCAAATTCCTTAACGCCACGCTTGACAAAGCCAGCAAGGACAACGAGCGCCAGATTTTGGCCATGAAAACCAAAGGCGGCAAAACCCTTTGCTTTGTGCAGATAGCTGGTCTGGTTGCCCGCCGCATTTTGTGCGAGGCGACCGAAGGAATGGAATATAAGGCCGGCGAGCGTTTCGGTCTTATCCGTTTCGGTTCGCGTCTTGACGTTTACCTTCCCGAAGGTGTCGAACCTCAGGTATGCCTGGGACAGACGATGGTTGCCGGCGAAACCGTTATCGCCGATTTGGGCAGCAATGCGCCGCAGATGAAAGGGATTATCCGCTGATGGAAAAGATAAACAACAAACTGCGTCTTTCGAAACAAAAGCTTACCAGCCTGCCGTTTCGCAAGATTGCTCCGAATATTGTCACCATGCTGGCTTTATGCGCCGGTGTCACTTCAATCCGCTATTCAATTGCCGAAAACTGGGCCATGGCGGTTATCTGCATTTTCCTGGCCGCTTTTTTTGACGGACTGGACGGCCGCGTTGCCCGCATGCTGAAAGGTTCGACCAAGTTCGGTGCCGAGCTAGATTCTTTGTCCGACTTTGTCAGTTTTGGCGTTGCTCCGGCAATTCTGATGTTTCAGTGGACATTGTTTGACCTGCCCAAATTCGGCTGGTTCTTCTGTCTGCTGTTCGCAATCGGCATGTCGATGCGTCTGGCGCGTTTCAATACGATGCTTGACGAAGATCCGCAGCCCGAATACTGGCATCATTTCTTTGTCGGTGTTCCGGCGCCTGCCGCCGCGGCCTTGGCAATTATGCCGATTATGATGACTTTCGATTTTCCCGAGCTGGAATACATTCTGCGCTCAAACACTTTCTGCAGCGTTCTGATGCTGGTTGTCGCCTTTCTGATGGTCAGCCGCATTCCGACCGTTTCGACCAAAAAGATGAAAGTGCCGACCTTTATGTTTATTCCGATGATGCTGGTTGTGGCTTTGTTTGCCAGCTTTATCATCAGCCAGCCCTGGATGACGCTGGGCGTCATGACGGCGCTGTACGCCTTGAGCATTCCGGTCGGAATTTTTGTTTTCCTGCATGAAAAAAGGGAATATGAAAATCGCTGAAAACCAAAAAGGCTGCCGTCAGGCAGCCTTTTTTCTGGTCAGAATAAATTTTTTGTCACGGATGCGCAGATAATAGCCTTTCCCGGCATGTTCCCCGAGTTTAACCGCGTAAACCGGAAAACCGTACGGGAGGGTAATCTTTTCGCCGTCAAAGGGCGAAAGGCCCCGATAATTTTTTTGGCCGTCGGCAATGACCCAATAAGTTTTCATTTGTTTGGGAATGCCGATTTTAATCATGATAACCCCGCCTTTGAGCTTAAGGCCGGGATACAGTGCTTTCAACGCAGCTTCGGCCGAGAGGTTGTCGGGATAGCGGATGTACTCCAGACTTTGCCTGCCTTCGTCATCAATCCGCAGCGTAACGCCCGGATGAATTTCCCGTTTGTTGAGGTCTTCGTCTTCTTCGGTCAGAATGTCGTCTTCAACAAAGGTCACAAAAACGCCGCCGGTAATTTCATTGCCGCCGTCGAGAATGATTCCGGAATTGAAAATTAAACCGGCAAAACTGTTTTTTCCGGTTCTGACCGCCCAAACCCATAACCGGGATATATGATAGTATCCGCGGTAATCTGAGAGATGACAGCCGACAAGGTACATCTTGGCACCGTTGCCCGGAATAAGCTGCGCCGCAGGAAGTCTTGACAATAAAATTCTGCTTGCCAAATCTTCCGAACCGATAATTAAATTTGTTTTCATATATCGTATTTTTTATTATTTTCGGTATAAAAATATCCAGTGTAATAGATAATTAAGAAACCCAGTATACCGTCTTTCTGAGTTTTTGTCAAATTTTTGTTTATATTTAAAATGGTGCCTGACAAAACCCTCCTGCCACATCTGTGGTACTTGAATTACAATTTCCATTACCGCTGCCGCACAAATAGCAATAACCTCCTGTCGAATGGTAGCTTTGACAGCCGTTAAAGAAAGTCCTTCCTAAACCGTTCATGACTTGTAATACACCGGGGGTTGCCGGCTGCCATAAAAATTTAGAATGACCGAGCAGATTTTGACAATAGGCACTAATTTCTTTATATGTTCCGGTTCCTGCAGAGACAACCATAATTCCATGCTTTCCTGTTGCATCGACTTGTACGACGGTTCCGACGCCAATACCATTACTGTCTTCATAAGTATCGCCAACCTTGTAGGTACGAAGTGTTTCCTCATAGCCCGGGCAGTAG
>ERZ779861.550-NODE-550-length-53614-cov-5.649508_pt1 | contig 53614 bp, 53 predicted proteins | sample MGYA00511558_ERZ779861 | MGnify/ENA primary metagenome ERZ779861 (study PRJEB29588, sample SAMEA2163432) | human gut metagenome | biome: human gut; feature: human-associated habitat; material: faeces | place: Denmark | collected 2008/2010 ...
TAGTGCCTGATTTTGTCCTTCAACCACGAAGGCTTTGTTCAGGAACGAGTCGCACTAATGTCCATGTCATATCCGGCACGAACTGCCTTTTTCTGCTCCTCAATCTTCATCCGGTTAATATCGGTCACCTTGCTCTTTACCAGCTTGATCGCTTTCATCTGGTCAATGGACTGGATATGGAAATTCACCATAAGGTTACTGTCCATCTCCAAAAACTCTGCCAGCATCTTGTCCGTAAGCTCTGGGGCAAGAATCTGAAGATAAGAAACGGCTCCTATCGTTCCACCCATCTGAAAGTCTTTTCCATTCTTAAATACGAAGCTGGTCGGTGCGATATAATCCTTTGTGCTAAGACCTGTCCGAAGTACCTCATCATAAGAAAAATGGAAAGGGACTTTACTATCCTGATTGAATGTCTCGTACATGATCTGCAGCCTTTCCGTTCCATTCAGCGGATAAGCTGTCACTCCAAGAATCTTGAAGTTATTCATAATATCCGACTCGATACGTTCCAGCTTCGGTCGTGCTTCCCGGATATTCTCTGCTTCAATACCAAACGTGATATACTTGGTACGCATCAATCCGTTATTTCCTTTCGCCAGCTGATTATTAAGCATCTGTGCAAACTCCATACGCAGATCATCAAACTCATCCTCCTGCGGATTGATATGGATAACCTTTTCATACTCCGCCATGTTGCTGTGCTGATTGATAAAGGAAAGCTGAAAATGAATCGTGCTGTCAAAATAATTTAAGAAGTCACACCAGTTTTCAAAGATCGCATTTTTGTCCTCATTCTGAGCTAACTGGTAGTTAATGTCATAAAAACGGATGGTCTTGGAATAAAATTTATCCTGTACCCTGCAGATACCATCTCTCCCCATCTCATGATACGGAATGGACTGCTGTGCTGTAATCCGTTTGTCTTTGGCAGTATTTGCCACTTTCTTTTCTGTGGTACCACCTTTTCCTCCCGAAACCTTCTTCCCTTCTGGCTGCTGTCTCAGTGGTGCTGTAGCTGAACTGCTCTTTTTCTTCTTTGCATTTTTCTTTGCTTCACGCATTTCCTGTTTCTCTGCTTTCGCCGCAAGTTTCGCTTCTTTCTTTGCATTTTTCTTATCGGCTTTTTCATGCTCTTTATGAAGTTTCGCTTCATATTTCTGTGCCCTTTTCAAAGCCTTCTTTTCCCTGCGGGTCAGCTTCCTGTTTGGTCGGCGTACCCCTCTCTGTCTTTCCAATGCTTCATAACCTGTTACCATTGGCTCGCTGTGCAGTCTGCCGCTTACCGGCTTACTGCTGACCGCCAGATCTGGAATATCTTCTCCACCATCCTCTTCATCCAGCCAGTAATCATTTGGATAACATTCTTCTTCTAATCTCTGCGGTGGCTGTCTATCGTTTTTTCTTTTTAACACTCTTTTGTCCTCCCTTCTTTTTTCTGACCATGATAAATTTCTTCTCATACAGATTTTCCATCTGATACTTCCGTACCGGAGGACGGATAAATTTCACGGTGATCATATTTTTCAAAACCTTTTCTAACGGAAGTCCATCCTTTTCATACATGGCAAATAAAAATGCCGGAAGCATCAAAAGGCACATCCCGGTGGCTGCGTTACTGGAACCGATGATCCCTCTGGTAAGGAAATAAAACGGAACTCCCACCGCCGCCGCAATCCCAAAACAGATCAGCTGCCGTTTGGTCAGGTTGAAGATGATCTTATTTTTGACCTTGGTTAAGTCTTTAGGCACTGATACAAATGCCATTGCCAGTTCCCCCTTTCTTAGTGAGCGTTGAAGATACTACGGGCAAAGTTTCCTGTTTTCATCAAACTGAAACAAAGGATCACCGTGTATGCCATCACGCCGAACAATGCAGAATGAATGTTATCTGACATCTGGATATTCGCTACTAAGACTGCGTAAATTCCCACGCAGACCATCATAAAGAATCCCTGAAATGCCAGTGCAAACAATCCACGAAGATAGTTGTTTCCAATCTGCCCCCATTCCCGGTTAGACATAGTTGCAAATGGAATAGCTCCAACGGACGAATAGAGATAGATTTCAATCATACGCCCATACAAAATCACTGTAATAAAGACTGAGATAACCTTCATACACAGGCTCACAAGCATCGTTTCCAGTGCCAGTATGACAAGTTCACCGATTTCCATAGATTCCATTGCCGTTTCCATCGTGGTAATCATCGTATCTATATTGATCGCTGTATCGGAACTGATGACACCAGCGGCCCGGCTCACTACTGACTGCCCGACATCAAATACCGCCATGGTAATCGTGAATGTATGGCTGACAATCCAGACTGCCACCCACATCTTGAAAAAATATTTAAAGAACATCCATGTATCAATGTCATGCATATTGTTCTTTTCTGTTAACATGGAAATCAGCTCATAACAAAGCACAAAGGTAATAATCATACCGGCAATCGGCACAATGACCGAATCGGAAAGATTTTGTATCATGCTGTAAATGTTCCCATTCCAGCCCTGCGGTGTCTGCCCAACCTGAGCAGCAATCTGACCGGTCTTTTCATTGACATCGGTATACATTGTTGTCAGGTTGGAACTTACCATGCCTGTCAGAAGATTCCTCATCCATTCTTCAATCGCTTCAAATATCCGATCCATGAGTCATCTCCCTCCTAAGTTTCTCAGCTAAACAAACCGGAAAGTAACGGTACAAGCTGGGTGCCGATCAAAACAACACCGCCTCCCGCCATCAGCTGCTTAATCCCCTGGGATTTCGCACCCGATAGCGATAGGTAATCCTTTGAAGTTATCTCCGGATTTTCCCCCGCTCCACACCGTGCATGCGACTTTCACCGCACACGGCGCTCCATCGAATTCAGCCGTCCAGGGCTTTTAAACACAACTTACACACTTCGTTACAGCATTAAATTCAAAGAATAATAGGTGGCATTTCTGCCATAGTACGAAGTTTGTTAAGCTTTTCTATTTGTTTATTGTCAAGATTTAAGGATTTCAGGTACTTCTCAATCGTAGGTTCTGAAGAAGCATGGATAAGGATATGAACCGCTTTGCTGACAAGAATAAGATTTGCGTATTCATCCGAACCGCCATTGCTTACCGGTACTTTATGGTGGCAGTGAATATCGTGGGAATTCATCGGAATTCCTGTCACTGCACATTTACCATACTGTGCCGCATACAAAGAAATACGGTTATCCGCATATTCAATGGTTCTGCCCTTTACAGGATTTCTCATCAGCCATAACATTGTCGCTGTGTCGATTGCAAGATTCTTATGAATCTGTTCCCGACCTTTGACCGTATATTTATTGATGGATTTCCTTTTATGCTGGGCATTCTTTGACTGGACATATCCCAGTGGAACCACCGGACGTCCATGAAGGAACCTCATCTGTCTGCTTGCTCCATACTTTTCTTTAATAAACCCATTTCTGAGTTGTCCCTTTTTGGATAAGTCGCCTTTCAGTCTGTTTCTGAGCTGTTTGTTGATACTGAAGGCAAGTCTGCTGAAGTCATGAGATACTTCTGTAGAAATACAATAGTATTCATGAAGTCCGGCAACTACAGAGTTGTATTTCTGAAGCTGCATGAACTGAGCATTATCATCTGACGAATGAGCCAGTTTCTTTACTTCTTCCGAGACTTTTTCATGAGCCTTTTTGTATGCTTTATCGCTCATATGAGACCGAACTACATATTTCTTACCCTTTTTACGGATTTTCAGTTTGAACCCGAGAAAATCAGAATACTGTCTTTTGAGATTAACTACTTTGGATTTGTCAGGGCTGATTTCCAGCCCCAGCCTGTCCTTTAGCCATAACTCTGTTGCCTTGTATGCTCTGACAGCATCCTCATGTGTTGCGCAGAAAATTTTAAAATCATCTGCGTACCGAACTGCATGCATCTCTTTTAATCTGCTCCGGCGCAGAGCCCTGTAAGCGTGGCTCTTAATTTCTGTTCCCTGCGCATTGCTCCTCGTTTTGAATTTTGTTTTTGTTGGCATCTCCTCCCATTGTGAGGCAATCCACCAATCCAGTTCATTCAATACGATGTTTGCAAGCAATGGCGACAAAATACCGCCTTGCGGGGTACCCCGTGCGGGATATGTTTTCTTCCCATCTGGCAGAACAACAGGTGCTTTCAGCATCTCTTTTATAATGCATAACAGCTTTTTGTCCCGGATTCCCAATGCCCATATCTGACGAATCAGCTTTGTATGGCTGATATTATCAAAGAAGCCTTTAATATCGAGGTCAACCACATGGTACAGATGCTGTACCTGTATCAGCCTCATGCATTGCGCAATAGCAGTCTCAGCGGAACGGTTCGGGCGGAACCCGTTGGAGTTCTCACTGAATTTTGCTTCACATATCGGTTCCATGACCTGCAAAATACATTGCTGTACGATCCGATCTACGATAGTTGGGATTCCCAGAGGTCTGGTCTTTCCATTGGGCTTTGGTATCTCCACTCGCCTTACGGGTCGTGGATGATAATTACTGAATTGTTTCCGTATGAGACGGACGTATTCTTCCTCGCTTAACTTTGCAAGGTCGGCTATCGTCCTTTTATCCACTCCCGAAGTATCACTTCCTGTATTCTTCTTTATCGTTCTATATGCAAGCTTGATATTTTCTTCACTCTCGATGATTTCCGTCAGATGGTTGAAGGTTTTATCTTTCTTACTTTCTGCATACAGCCTGTCAAAAGTACCTTCCATGTCGTAATACTCTGAGTTGCGGATTTTTCTCTGTTTACTTTTCCTTTCTTGCTGCCCCGAAGTCAACACAGGCATCCTCTCCCTTCGGTTTGGATTTTCTTTGTCATACTCGAAGCTGTGTTTGTTGTGTTTTCATTTTCTTTGCTGAATTCGACTTGTGGCTATCCCTCCACCGCTTACTTATTCACGGCTTCACAGGTACTGTGCCACTACTCTCACTGGAATAAAGAATGGTTATTGCCCTCTCGCGAAGGTATTCCCATCCACCACATCACTGGCTTGCAACCGCCTCCGTGTTCCCAGCTTTCCACGTTCCGATATTCCTATCATTGGATATCTTTAGGTTCTTCCTCTAAGCCTGTATCTGGTCATGCATAACCGCACCGCCTGTAACGATGCATGGACTTTCATAACAACCAATTTTACTCGCCCACAGATACCACCATGAAAGGTGTACTGCCTTTCGACAGCATCAACGTTTAGACTCGTACATTCAGAATTTCGTCAGTATTTTCATACATTCTCACCATGGATATCCGACCCCCGGCATATAGGCAACACCATCCACCTCTGGACAGCTTTCGTGTCTGGTCTGAAAACCAGTCTTACGGTTGCTCTCTGCCGACTTCACCGAGCTCTATAAACTTTTGGAGAGAGCCGTTGCATGCTCCCCGCCATTCGGAGTATTAGGGTGGCGCTTCGGGACGTTACCCCCTCATTTCACCCATCGGAATATCAGTTCTCCAAAGTTTCGGGCTACAATTGCCCTTCGACTTTGTGCGCAAGCTTTTCACTTACGAACGTGTCGCACGATTATCGTTTCCGTAACCTTCCAGCAGGTTGATAACACCCCATACTGCAAGACCAGCTCCGATCGCTACTACAAGAGTCTGTAAAATATTAATTGCCTGATTAAAAAACGCCATAGTCGTTGTCTCCTTTCAAATCATTGCTTTTTATCAGTTTCTATCTATGTTTTAAGAAGTCTCTTCCGGCTCTGCCCTTATGGGCGGCCTTTCATGATCTCTCAAATCCATCACCTCCCTATAAGGGCAAAGAAAAAGAGCTATGTGTCCAAATCTTTCACATGCCCTGCTTCCTTGTTTTCTGTATTTAATTCTTCTGCCAGACTTTCCTCTGAAAAGGCATACAGGTCAAACTCCTGTGTCCTTGTCAGCTTCACTTCCATCCGATGCCGCATATACGCCTCCACATCAAATTCATTTTTCTTATCATAGTCCGACAATTCCTTGTATCGTTTATGCTTGGTAATATCAAACTTGTCACTGAAAAACGGTCTGACACCTCGAAGCTGCAGGATACATTTACTGCCATCCATGACCGCAAGCTCGTCCCGGCTCATCAATTCCTTTCCTGTTTTCTGATAATTCATCCCATAAGAACGGCTCTGTCCACGGGTATCAGAAGTGTTGTATAAATCAATCGTTTCCTTTCCCAGTGTCTCGGAAATCTCCTTTAATGTAGAACTTTCCTTGCCGCCAAGGAACAACATCGTATCGCAGTTACCTAAAATAGTTTCAGCAGCATCTTTATAGATGGTCTTGAGCTGTGACTGCGACTGGAGGATAATGGATGCTGAAATCTCACGGCTACGAATAGTTGCGATCAGCTTGTCAAATTTCGGGATTTGTCCGATATTTGCAAATTCATCAGCTAATATTCTGACATGATATGGTAATCGTCCATGGTGTACATCGTCTGCCCTGTCACATAACAGGTTAAATAACTGGCTGTACATCATTGCCACAACAAAGTTAAACGTATCATCGGTATCTGAAATAATGATAAACAATGCTGTCCTCTGATCTCCTACCATATCCAGTTCCATTTCATCATAGCTCATGATCTCACGAAGCTCCGCAATATCAAATGGAGCAAGTCTGGCTCCACAGCTAATCAGAATCGACTTCGCTGTTTTGCCGGCGGCTAATTTATATTTCTTATACTGACGTACTGCAAAGTGTTCCGGTTCTTCTTTCTCCAGTTCCTCAAACAGCATATCTACTGCATTTTTAAATGTCTCATCATCTTCCCTTGTTTCCGATGCGTTGATAAATTCAAGCAGCGTTGCAAAGTTCTGTTCCTCCTCCGGTGCTTCATACCAGATATAGCCAATCAATGCACAGTACAGAAGCCTTTCTGCCTTCGTCCAGAAATCCTCACTGGACTTCTCCCCTTCCCCTTTGGTGTTTACCATGATAGTATTCACCAGTTTCAGAATATCTTTTTCTGAATGGATATAGTGGAACGGGTTATAATGCATACTCTTGGAAAAATTGATCGTATTCAATACTTTCACTTTATATCCATGCCGTACCAGCATCTTTCCGCACTCAATGATGATCGTTCCCTTGGGGTCCGTGACCACATAACTGATATATTTTCCCATCTGCATCAGATTTGGTTTTACATAAAACCGGGTCTTTCCGGAACCAGATCCGCCAATTACAATCACGTTCTTGTTCCTTGCAAATTTCGGATTCTTGGGTCTGCCGTTCATAGTCAGCCGTTCGGTCATGGTAAGGAGAATATTGTTCTCAAATATTGGGTCGATAAAGGGTGCAATGTCTTTTGCTGTCCCCCATCTAGCCGAACCATACTCCACTCCCTGCCGGAACTTTTTGGCATTTTTCCCTTTTAGATAAACCATGAGCTTCACTCCCACGGCTCCGGTCAACCCAACCAGCAATTCATTTTTATGCATACTTGGAAGAATCCTGCTAAATGCCAGCTGGAAATTCAAGATCAGCACCATCAGTCTTTCTATCATGGAATTACCTGCACAGTATTGATACAACCATGCCAGCTTATTTCCCACATAAAAAATCATGATATACGGAAGATTCAGCAGAATGATCCGAAGCAGCTTATGTACATCCACCGGCGGTAATCTCTCCAAGTATCCTTTTCCTACACCAAGCAACTTCTGTAATCTGCTCATAATGACGGCTCTTTCTCCTTTCCTTTTGTTTTCTCCAGTTCTCTGTGCTTTTTAAGCGACTTGGAAATCGCCTGCTGAAGCTTTTTCCTTACAGATGGCTTTTTATCCTTGTTCAGCGATTGTCCTGTATATTCTTTAAAAGCCGCAGTCATTACATCTGCATCTCTGGCTTTAAAGAACACATAATATCTTGGCGGATCAGCGTTCACATCTTTTTTCAGGCTGAAATCAATGCTGTACTTTTTGGCTACACGCTCAAACGATTTGATATTTCCATCCGTGATCTCAATATTGGAAAGCTGTACATTCTGCTTCATCAGCTTATCCATACTCTGCTTTCCCTTATAGGTTTTATCCTCTTTATCCTGCTTAGGCTGTTTCTGCCCCTGCAGCTTTTGTTTCTCCTGTTCCATCTTAGTAAGAGCTTTTTTCATTGCTGCCTTTAACAGATTCGCAGTAACCTTCCCACATCGGATACAAAGCGATACGGTTTTTTCATTTACTTCATCCTGCACTTATCTCACTCCTCCTTTCCTTATTCTTCACTGTCACCATACATATCGTGCTGTACCAGTGCGGAATAATAATTGCTGATCGTAAGTGGTGCGTTATATAAAACTGTCAGTAAATACTGCCGGATATTGATTACCTTACTGGTGTTCTCCTTCAAGCATTTCAGGACAAACCGGATGTGTTCAGAATTTAGTTTCAAAAACTGACTTTTAACCACATCCTTTGGCTTTCTGTCCCCACCTATCCGTATCATTTCCTGTTCGGAACAGACAGTATCCACAATCAGTTCCACAATCTCGTTCAGCATATCCCGGTTATACACATCAACCAGATATTCATACCCAATGTTAGTCAAGATCATCTGGTGGTATACCTCTCTTTCCATTCGTTTCCTGTGCATTTCTTCACTCTCTTCAGAATAGAAAGAAAGATACTCAGTATCACTCCTATCAGTGTCACTTATTTCAGTCTTATTATCCTCAGTATCATTACCCGGCATTTCTGACATATCCGTACCTGTCATTTTGGCATTTCCAGAAATGTCATTTTGACGTGTCTGGATATTCCTTTTATACATATCCTGTTGCGTACATTTGCGTACATAAATCCTATCCGGTCTTCCTAACCCCTGCCGTATCCTCGTAATCAATCCAATTCCTTTCCGACTGTCAAGCTCTGCTAACAGATTCCCTACCTTTTTCAAGCCACATCCCATCATGCCGGAGATCTGCTCCTGGGAAAAATAGATATATACCTTTCCCTCTTCATCCAGCCACCGGTTCTTTATAGATAGCTGCATACGGTCAAGCAAAAGTCCATAAAGCAATTTCGCTTCACAGGAAAGGCTCTTAAACTGCGTATTGGTAAAAAGGACTTTAGGCACACGGTAAAAAGAATAGGACTCCGCTTCTTCACCGTAATGATACGGAAATTCATATGTATTATCCTGTGTTCCGATGTTCCTTCACTTCTTTCATAGCCTTCACAATGCAGTAACCCAGACAGGGAGTATGTTTTCCATAAGGACAGCCTTCACATGGCTCCCAGTGAGTTACCTTCCTGCGAAGTGGCGGAGAAGAAATACGATAAAAACATTCTTTCCTTTTGCATTTCTTTCTCCCTGCACTAAAGAAGTAACAATACGCACAGTCCGAAGGCTTATCACTTGCATACCCTACTTCTGTCATCTTCCTGCTCCTTTCCTTCTCTCAGCTTGTTATACTGTTCATCGGATTCCTTTCCAACTCTTATGCAGCAGTATAAAACAAACCCATATACCAGGAATACGATAATCCCTGCAACGATCAATACTGTTTTCATCCCATTTCTTCTCCCTTCACTTTTTTATCAGTATTGGCAAAAAGGGCATCTATGAAACACTTGTCCATAAATGCCCTCTTCCTCTTTAAGAAATCTTAGGATCTCTTATTTTTTCTTCTTTTTGCGGAGAATCACAGCACCTCCGACTCCTGCCATTCCAACTCCTGCAAGCAGGATCCAGAAAAGGATCGGTGTGTTATCTCCTGTCTTCGGTGAAGTAGATGTCTTTGTTGTCTCAGTATCTTTTGTTTCTGGTGTTGATGTTGTTTCTGGTGTTTCTGGTGTTTCCTCTGGAGTCTCTGTTGGTGTTTCCGTCGGCTTCACTTCGTCCTTCATCACTACTTTCTGAATCTCTCCTGTATCTTTTACTGTAAACTTCACATCTTCTGCTACCAGGTATCCATCCGGTGCAGTCTCTTCCCGAAGTGTATATTCTCCAATCGGAAGCATTTCAATATAGTGTGGTTTTTCCTCAGATGTCCAGCTCTCTACTGTCTTTCCATCTTTATCAAGGATTGTCAGTTTTGCTCCTGGCAGTTCCTTACCAGAAATATCAGTCTTGGAAATCTGCACTTTTGTCACATCATCCTTCATTTCCACCTTCTGTACCTCACTGGTATCTTCAACCGTAAAGGTAATGCTCTCTGCTGTAACATAGCCATCCGCTGGAAGTGTCTCTGTCATGGTATACTTCTTACCAACTGTCAGTTCTTTAATGATATGTGGCTCTTTTCCGGAAGTCCATTCATCCACGGTATTTCCACTTTCATCGGTCACTTTCAGTTTTGCTCCCTCAATCTCTTTTCCATCCGTCAGAGATGTCTTGGTAAATTCTACGGTTGTTGCCTCATCTTCAAAAGTAAACTCATAGGAAAGAGTCTCTTTTTCAGCCCCACCATACTCAAAAGTAAACTCCTGTACCTGATCTGTGGTCGCAAATCCCTGTGCTGGTGAAGTTTCCTTCACATAGTAGGTATGACCAAGAGGAAGATCCGCAGTAAAAGTCAGTTTTCCATCTTTATCTGTAGCCTGTTCCTCAATCACCGTATCCGCTTTCAGGATTACATCACCTTTTGCATTGACAATATCATCCTTATTGCACAGAGCAAATACGGCTCCTTCCAGTACACGGTCAGAATCTTTCGCTTTTTTCAGCACTTTCACTTCTGCCTTCTGACGTTTGTTCTGCCAGTCCGCAGAGTAAGTAACTTCCGCAGTATTCTGATCACGGTAAGTCAGGTCAACCTCACGGGTTTCTCCATCAAGAACATAACCGTTTGCTGTCTCTTTCTCTTTGACATAGTATTTGCCAAGAGGAAGATCAGTCAGTTTTGCCACACCAGTCTCATCCGTTGTAATGGTTGCTACCAGTGCATCCTTTTTATAATAATCCTCACTCTCACCATCAGCCGCTTTAATATCCTCTAAGGCATAAACTTCAAAAGTAACCTCTTTCAAGGAACCAGAGAAATATTCAAACAGGTGCTTAATCCAGCCACCAACGGAATCCAGTACAGATACTTTGTCCAGGAACTCACCTTTTTTATTGATGATCAGTGTTCCAGTCGGTACGTCATCTTTCATTTCCACCTTCTGAATTTCTGCAGTATCCTCCACAGTAAATGTGATTTCTTCTGCCATCAGATAACCATAAGGAGCCATTTCTTCACGAAGTGTATAAGTCTCCCCTGCAGTCAGTCGTTCAATCAGATGTTCTTCCCCTTTTACAGATTTCCATGTATCTACCACATTTCCATCTTTATCAAGCACTGTAAGAGTGGCACCAGAAAGTTCTACTCCTGTAGTAATATCTGACTTCTTGAATGTTACTTTTGTTGGCTGGTTCTTAAATATAGATTCCAGTTTTACCACTTTCACATCCTGTCCCTGATATTTCGCAGTTACTTCCAATGTCTCAAATGAAGATACATAACCGGCAGGAGCCGCAAGCTCTTTGATATAGTAGCTTCCGAATGGAAGATCCAGTTCAAATACTGCCTTTCCATCTTCATTGCTGACTGCTTTTCCAAGCAGAGTGTCTGCTTTCACAGCTACTTCTCCATGAGCAAGAATATCTTCCTTTGCATAAAGTCCAAATTCTGCACCTGCTACAACCGTCTCATTCTCAGCATCCTGTTTTACCACGGATACCTCTACTTTCTGACGGTCATTCTCAAAAGCTGCTGTCTGCTCGATCACTGGTGTTTTCTGGTCTTTGTAAGAGAAAGTAACAGTCTGTGCCTCTTCGTTTAACACAAAGCCCTCTGGTGCTGTCTTTTCGACAACCTTATACGTTCCAAGCGGAAGGTCAGCAATCTGAGCCTTTCCGTCTTTATCGGTCGTAACCGTTCCCACTAATGCTCCAGAAGCATATTCCAGAATACGGCTGCCCTGGTCATCTTTCTGGAAATCTGCTGTGTAAATGTCCTCAGCTGCATATACTTCAAAAACTGCACCTTCCAGATTTTCTTTCTGGTAAGTGAAATCATCCTTAAATCCATTCAGAACTTCACCCTGCTTTACAATGTTCAGTTCCCCTTTGACCGGATGGTTTTCATAAGCGATCTCAATAATGACATCGCCAGAAGTTCCGTCCATCTGATATGCAGTGTTGGAATCTACATTCACCTCATAGTAATTCTCATTCAGAGTATATCCATAAGGTGCGTTTACTTCCTCAATGCGGTAATGCCCGATTTTAAGATTCTGCGGAAGGATCAAATATCCCTGCTCATCTGTAAAATAGGATTTATGTTTTACTGTAGTCGGATAAGTCGTTACCTGCTCCACATATTTCTCAGTGTCCATGTTGAAAATCTTGAACTCTGTATTCTTCTGAAGCACTGCTTTCTTTGTCTCGTCATCCTGTTTGATGATTTTCAGCTTCGCTTCAAATTCTTTATCCAGCATCACTCTCCACACCTGCGGAGTGCTTGGATGGTTCTCTGTAATCTGTACAATGAAATCATCTACCGGAGTATAGTTATGCGGAGTTGTTGTCTCACGGACAATATATGTTCCATAAGGAATTGCAATACTGCAGGCATAACCTTTCTCGTCTGTAAAAATTTCCGTTGCACTGTTTTCTCCGATTACTACTGGTTTGGCAGAATCAAAATCATAGCTGCCATCTTCATTTACTTTCAGGGAAGATACCAGATAAGCGGTAAATCCTGCCCCTTTCAGTAAGTCTGCATCGGTCTTTCCGTTGTTCGCTGCTTTAATGATCTGGAATGGCTGTTTCATCACCTGCTCCAGAGACAGACAATCACGTTTTACTTCTGCTACAAGGTCACCCTCGTAATTGCAGACCAGATCATGTTCTTCCTCATCTGCCAGATAACCGGTTGGAGGAGTGATCTCTTTTACATAGTAATTGCCAAGATATAATCCATCCACAGAAGCCTGTCCATTCTTATCTGTCGTAAGAGTGGCAACCTGTTCTCCTGCTTTATAGACCACACCAGTCGCACCGTCCGGATGCACAATATCCGCACGGGCATAAAGTCCGTACACTGCTTTTTCCAAAGTGGCATCGCCCTGTGGAACTGCCTTTTTGGTTTCCTTATCCTGCTTCTGCAGAGAAATCTTAGCTGTCACACGTTCATTTTTGAATGTATGCTTAAATGTCTGTTTTGCCTCTTTATCATTTGTATATGAGAAAGCAAACGTATAAACATCTTCTGTATTTCTCACATAACCTTCCGGAGCCTGCACTTCCTTCACATCATAAGAAAATCCAAGTGGCAGGTCTGCTGTAAACTTTGCTGTACCGTCTGCTCCTGTTGTCGCTTTCTGGATCAGCGTACCTTTCTTCACAACAACTGCACCATCTGCATTGGTAATATCACTTGCAGAATAAAGTCCAAAGATTCCTCCATCCAGAGGATTTTCTGTATCTTTATCCTGTTTTGTAACAATCACTTCTGCTTTCTGTCTGTCGTTCGTAAAAGTTGTCTCAGAAAAAACAACATCCACATTTTGTCCGGCATAAGAAAGAGTTACCTTCTTCTCCTCTCCGGCATTATAAAATCCTGTCGGAGCCTGCTTTTCCTTTACAACATATGTACCAAGATGCAGATTTTTAAGAACGATGGCACCATTTGTATCTGTTGTCAGATTCTCTTTTACCAGATCTCCCTTACTGTAAACTTTTGTACCGTAGGCAGTTTTAATATCTGCTCCGGCATACACATCGTAAACCGCACCTTTCTGTCTGCGTTTCTCATACTTAAATGTTGTACCGTTCTCTGTCACATCTGCACCAACCAGTACCTCACCTTCTTTATAAACGGTAAGCTGTCCCAGCTGTTCTTCATCTGAAACTGTAACGGTTGTAGTCTTGCTGACTTCCAGTTTCACATTGTAAGCAGTTGCATTGATACGGTATCCGCTTGGAGCTGTAATCTCTTTTAGATATATGGTATCCTGTGTCTTAACGATCTGCACAGACGCTTCACCATTTGCATCTGTTGCCGGTAACTTGGTGATCAGCTTCGTACAGTTTGCATCGCTGTATAAGCCAAACACCGCCCCGGACAGCTTCGCATTCGCTTTGGCATCTTTCTTAATCACCTTAACGCTTGCATACTGTACCCAGGTTACTTTAAAGTCCACATATTTCTCATCATCCACACCTTCACCAAATACCAGTGCTAAGTCCTGTGAACCTGACCCTGTGCTGATCTTATAAGCAGAATAGTCTTTGGTTACGCTTCCTTTCATCGTAGCTGACCAGCTTCCTGCAACATCCTGCACCTGTGTCAATGGTGCTGATAAATAAAACTTCGTTCCACCACTGATCTCTACGGCTTCCCCGGCTTTACTTGTCTTTCCGGTTGTTACATTATGAAGCTTCACGCCACTTGGAAGTTTCATCGTGATACTCTGTAGTTTGTCTGCCTTAAATGTAATCTCCTTTGTTCTCTGGCTGCTGCCATCTACATAAGCAGTTACATTTGCATCCGAAAAACTCATATCGACATCCGGGATCTCCGGCTGTGAAATACAGTAGTTATACAGTTTCATAGCAAGTGTTTTTGCTTTGCTGCTTGCTCCGGAAAAAGCGGAATCTCCACCATTTGCATAAGATGCAGCAAGATGAACCAGAATAAATCTGGCACCTGCACTTAAATTGCCATAACCGTTCTCTTCTGTAAAGAATCCTTCATCACCTGCCGCCTTCGTTCCATAATAGCAAACCTTAGCCAGTTTCTTACCGTCACTCAGCTTTGTAATATCGTATGTTCCGGTTCCAGGACTGGATTTCTCCGGCTGGATACAATAAGCGGTTGCGGAAACATTTCCGAACTTCACGGTGTACTGATACGTCAGATAACTTCCATACCCATAATCAGAATAATGATAGCAGTTTCCTCTGGTTACTGTTACTTTCTTGGTGCTTCGGCTTGATGCTTCCCTTGCCATAAAAGTAACCACTTCCCCTTCTTCCATTGAATAAAGGTCAATACCACTATCCTCTGCCTGATCCATTACTTCAGAAACAGTTAATCCAGACTCTTCATCTGTTGTGACTTCCTCCTCTTCTGCCAGATCTGTTACTATTTCCGTCTGCCCTTCTGCATCGGCATCTTCTTCCGCATTACCAGAATCTTCTGTCTCGCCAGCATTTCCTTCACCGACGGTATTTTCAGAAGTATTTGGTTCTGTCAGCTGTTCCGTTTCCGGCTCTTTTACGGTTACATTTCGGCTGATACGATAAGAAGGATTTCCACTGACCGGTTCTACCTTATAAACTGCTTTATAGGTATCTGCCTGGTATGTGTCAAAATCATCTCCTGCTTCATTCTTCGCTTCATACAGCTCTACTTTCACTTTGGCATCATTGATTCCTTCAATACCGGAAAAATCCACCTTAATGTCAAAATCAGAACCATAATCAATGCTGTAATCATTGGCAATTAAAATCTCATCCTCAGCCAGTTTATCTTTCACTGTTTCCAGTTCCGGATACTGTGCTTCAAAAGACGATGCTGCCTTTTCCGGTTCTGCTGCATAAGCAGTTATTGGCTGTGCCACAGCACTTGCAATCGTAATAACAGATAATACGCCAGACATTACTCTTTTCAATGTCCCTTTCATTCTCAATACCTCACTTTGCTTTATTTTTTCTGTTACCGGTTTACAGGCTTTCACCTGTCTGATACAATCAAATCATAGGCATCACCCCATTTTAAATTATTTGTGCCAAAATCATTACTGATGACAGCACAGTCATACGCCGGAACCTGCAAAAGCAAAAGCTCCGACGCATGGTCTACTGTCATCGCCCGGCGAACCGGGCATAACAAAAATAAGGATTGAGCATTTCCGATCAGAAGAGAACTTCCACTGGCCGCAAAATGCGTAGCTGAGCTTTCATCCTCTTCTGACCTTTTATTCAGTTATCAAGGTACGGTGGATTGGGATTAAATCATTTGAAGTGTTGTCTTGAATGACTTTGCCCTCTTTCCACTAATCACAGGCGGCAGAGGGCAAAAGGTCACATAGATTTGAAATTTTTTTAAAAACTTTATTTTTCTCTGGAGAGACTATTTCAGTTCTCCATATTCATTGAATTTTTCTTCGATTATATTGAGAGCATTCTGCAGCATATTTGTCACCGCAGTACGTCCAGTTCCATTTTCCTTTGCAATCTGTTTATGTGTTTTCTGATTCCAGTAAAATTCCTGAACTACTTTTTTCTGCTTATCACTAAGTACACTCATCATCTCTTCTGCAATCTGCTGACGGTTCACTCGTTCTTCTACATCCATCAATTCATCTTCCATTCCTTCAAAATCCTCTGAAATGCCATTAAATGAAATGCAGCGTCCCCGATCACGGGTAGCTAGGTTATGTGCCAGCCGGTCCTCGCCAATCAGCATCAGACGCAGATACCATTCTTCCTTTTCAAAAAAACTTTCCTCTAATTCACAGAAATATTTCTTCTCACGAAGTCCTGTCTCTGGATTCCAGGTATTATACTTCTCATCTTCCTTTCTCTTTTTTTCTGTCACAGAAGAATAACCATAACCAAGTTCCAGATTTACCGGAAATACCGTTGCTCTGTTTCCGATACCATAAACCGCATACCCGGACTGATATACGATAATATGTACCTCATTCACACCTGCTCCTGTTGTTTTATGAGCAACTACCGGTGATTCCCCTGTACGAAGCTGCTTCGGTGTAGGAAGTTTCTCTCCTCTCTTTGGTGTGTCGATCAATTCTTTCAGTGTTCTTAATGTCAGCATAATTGTCACCTTTCCCGCAGGAACCGGTGACAAAAAGAAAGGCAGCTAAGCTAAATAGACCCCGATTCCGCTAATTTTTTTTATTAGCGGAACCGAAGCTCCAGCCTGCTGCCTTCTGTATGGAAAAATCAGTTGCACAATCACAGTGCTAAGATTCAACCAGCATTATTTACTTCTATTTACTACTGATACGGTATCCGTCTTGTCCTCTTTTTCTTTTTGACGGATTTCCTTTAATACATCTGAATAATCACCAAAGGCATCGTAGGGACACCTGCGGCGAAACTCCATTTCTTCCTGAGTCATGGGCTTTTCCTCCTCTTTTTATGATGCTTAAATTTTATCAAAACCAATGTAAGAACACCTCATCACACTTGTTGAAATTCATATTTTTTCTCTACACATCTGTTGAAAATATAATAAGCATCAACCATCCTACGATGATTGATGCCTTTATTTCGCTTTAATATAATCTACTGCTACACTAGCTGTATCCCAAACAAATTTCTGCTTAGATTCCGGTAATTGTTCTATTTCATAAATTACTTCATCTTTTTTATTCTTCTTTTCATTTAAATGCTTATACCGTGATGGTAAAACTTCTTCAAAATCCACTTTCAACGCATAAATTGCTGCCAAAAATGTCTCAGCAGAATATTTTCCACTCTCCATTCGGTAAACGGTCTGCGGATCAACATCCATAATTTGTGCTAATTTTTCCTGAGTTAATTTTTTTCTTTCTCTTATTTTTCGCAAATTATCTCCTATTTTGTCTTTATCATCTTTTATGAAATCCAGCACAACCGTCACCTCCCTCCGCATATAAGTCGAAAAAAATGTAATAAAAAAACGACCAAATAGACAGTATGAACCATTCATCCATACTCGCCTAATCTGGTCGTCTAGCAACTCTATGATTAGCATATTCACTTTTATGTACTATGCCCCTTTAGAAAATGTGGTTGCTTTCTTTAACGCTTCTTTATCTTCTACAAAAGGATCCAACAAATCCTCTACTGGAATTAAGTAACACTCTTCCTCACCATGTCTCTTTAATAAAATTACCATCTTATCCTGATATGTGCCCAACCGAAATAACAATTTACCTTTCAGTTGAACACCACCTCGGACTTCTGCAATAATTATTCCTTTTTCGTTACAATCACGCATTTTTACGTTTTCCTTTCTGTCAGCTTTTTTTGTTAACGCATCTATAAAAAAATGGATGATTTGTTTTTGTTATAACAAACCATCCATTCTAATCTTCTTTGATTCGCTACTCCAAGGTATATTCACTTAACTTCTTCCTTCCAACAAAACTCCCAAACGGATCATCCTCAACTCAACTGCTCTTCTTGAAACATTAAAAATATACTTTATTTCATCCACAATATTCATAACTAAAACACTGTTATCCCAACACAAATAATCCGTTTTAATTCCATACTTTCTCAAAGTATCATAGAAAGCCAACAGAAACATTTCTTTTGGCATTAATAATGCCGCTGCTAAATTATTAGCCTGCCATTCTTCCCATTCCTCATCTGTCCATTTTCCATAAGCATTTCGCCCTGGATGTTCCAACCCCTCTGAACGACAAGCAATAGCCGGACATTCCTCTCTCTTACAAAACTCATACCGTCTTTTATCATACGAATGGTGTGAACGATGACAAATCCAATGACTAGCTTCATGAGCCTGCGTAAAACGTTTCCTCCCTGGATGTTTTAAGTCATCTAAAGATTTATCCAAAAGCACTGTTCCTTCCTGGACTTCAATAGAAAATGGTTCATCATTTGATCCTATACCTGTATAAACAGTATCTGCAAACGCTATTAATCCCAGAACTTTTCCATCATAAGAAAGCCTTTCCGATTTCATGTCAAGAAATAAACATTCTTCGATCAAATGCTCAACATCCAATGGCTGTGGACTCTTTAATGCATTAGGCTCATATTCTGTTAATATCTCTTTTGATATATCATCAAAGTCTTCTTTTTTCAAAATAAATAAACCACTCTTTGTCATTGGATAATCTAAATGCATATCACCAGCTCCTTTTTCATAAAGTTCTTTCACTATTTTTAGAGAAAAATAGCACCTTTACGCATCATCAGTTAACGCTATCTGGTTATCTTCGACGGCTGTAAAGGTGCCATTATCAATAGTTATAAGTCAAATGTAAGAAAACCCAGGCAGTTTCATATTAGTTGTTATTCCCTCTATTACTCATCCTCACCCATATATTGAAGCTGTTCTTCCGCAATTCGATCAAATTCCCGCATAAATGTAATCCATAATTCATCACATTTTTCTTCAGGAATATTGGTCTCCTTAAACTTACGCAGTGCCTCCCTTGCTAAAGGTTGTCCACCTAAAATTGGATTAATATCTTCATATGTGTACCCACGAGTAGCAGAAGCTAAATCCTCAAATGTTCCCTTATCCTCTTCCGGTATGTCGAATTTTTCCATTAATTTTTCAAGATACTTCTTCGGTGCATACCGATTTCCCTTTTCGATGTCACTCAAATAGGCCGCAGTCATTCCTAATTCTTCTGCAAACCCACGCACACTTTTTCCAAGTGCCTCTCTCCTTTCACGAACATACTTACCAAACGTATATTCATCAATTTCTTTTGACATCCTTAATTCTTTTAAATTCACGATATCCTTTTCCTTTCTAAGTTTACCATCCTTGTGGTTTAAACATTTTAAAGTGCCCTCAGCTACCAAATAGATTCCAAGGATATCATTAAAATCTATTACAATAGCTAATTGGAACATCGTCGCATTAAGTTAACGATGTAAGCTTTTTCTGTTTACACTATATCCAAAAACATTATCTATGTCAAGAGTATTAAGTAATAATTAAGGATGTTTTTCATTTAGTACAATTTTTGTTCATACTTCCTAGAAACATTTCTGTTGTTCTGTCAATAACATCCTCATCATGGTCAATACAATATTTCTATTTCCTTCATTCAAATCATTCCATATTTGTAGCTGCTCTGCCTTTTCTTGAGTAAAACTTTTCCTTTCTCTCTGAAAACGAACCGGCAATATATCCATTGGAGAAGTATTCAAGGCATCTGCAATATTTATTAACTTATCTACTCCCATTACTGTAGTTGCACCTTCCATACGGTATATGGAGTTGCCTGCAACATCAATTTTTTCAGCTAATACACTTTGAGATATTCCATTTTTCTTTCTAATCTTTTGAATATTATTTCCTATTTCTATAATATCTTGATTTTCAACAACTTTTTCTGCCACTCCATATACCTCCTTTCCAGCAAAAATAAAAACCCAACAAAACGTATTAAAAATAAAACATATACGGTAATAACACTATCCATATAGTTTTATTTCTACGTTTTGCCGGGTTCCTGATGTTTCTATGCCATCTTCAACACGTTCAGCAAACTCTTGAATATCCATGCTGCATGTGAAGATTCCTGCTGTCTAATATTGCAGATTCACGGATATTCTCATTTCTGCATTTTAAATTGTATCACTATACTTTGCTCTTCTCATTCTTCCGTATCCCGGAGAACTCCTACCAGATGTGACATATACATTTCCAAGCGATCAACTTCTTCTTTTGACCGTTTCTTATTCATATCAATGCCAACAACTACACCCACATCTGCAAAAGCAGTCAGATCTCTGTGACATCTCTGGCAACGCACTTCTGAATAGGTAAAAATACTTTTTTGATTTACTTTGCCGCATACCGGGCATGTAACAAATAATGGTTCCTTGCTCATCAATAATCCTCCAAGTAATATCTACACATACTATCACTCAAACGGATAAGGGAAATGAAAACCGTTGATGAGTTGATAACAGGCGATTCCGCAGCACCGAAGCCATGCCACCTGTCATATAATCTTCCCCTGGGATTGGCTCTGACAATCTCATCGCAACTTACACCTGCTACTGCTCCTGTCATTTACTGCAATGACTTAATCACATGAACAGCAACACCCTGAACAGTACAATTCTGTGTATAAATATCCGGATACTTCTGATTCTCCGGATGCAACCGTACACACCTTCTTTCTGTATCAAGGAAAAACCGCTTCAATGTAGATTCATTATCCACAAGAGCTACAACAATATCTCCTTCTGCAGCTGTATTCTGCTTTCGGATCACAAGCATATCTCCACTGTTGATACCTGCTCCAATCATAGAATCTCCACTGGCCCGCAAGATAAAGAACTCTCCTTCCCCAAATAACGAAACTGGAAGTGAAACATATTCTTCGATATACTCTTCCTCCAGCTGCGGCATACCACAGGATACTGACCCAAGTACTGCCGCCGGTTTCGTAAGTGAAGAAATTTTACTCGTTCTCTCAGTAACAATCTCCCCATTGTGGTAGCTCAACATTCCTCTATTATTCATTTCAACGAGGTACTTGTACACTGTACTCTTGACTATACCGAGCGTATCTGCGATTTCACTGGTATAAGGTGAACGATGATTCAGCATTTGAAACTGTTCTGCATAATCCAGAATCTTTTTCATCAATTCCTCGCTCTTATGCCGCATCTTTTCACCTTACCTTTCTATCGGAAACGATACGTTTCTGATAGAATTTATTATACCGAACATATTTTCGTAAGTCAACACATTTTTCAAATTTTATCGAACGTATTTTCTTCTATTCATCTTCAAATTCCATTTCATTCATCTCTGGAAAATCCAATAATTCAGAAACAGTCATCCCCAACCCCATAGCAATTTTACGCAATGTCTTTAGCTTTGGATTCTTTGTTTCTCCATTCATCATACTATTAATCGTTGATTGTGTAATCCCCGATAATGTTGCAAGTCTGTTTATTGTTATCCCTCTGTCAGCACACAGGTCACTTAATCTCTTTATTATGGCATCTGAATACGTCATGTAAATTCTCCTTAAATCACAATATATATTCAGTATAAAGGATTCCTCTCTTGTTTATTAACGGTGTACCGTTGACATTCTCGTAATTCAATGATAAATTAACGGTATATCGTTAATTCATTTCAAACAAACTCAAAGGAGGATTTTATCTTATGAGCAACAAAGAACAACAACTACGAAATAATCTTTATAAGGCTCTCACCGAATATCTAATTCCTGACAGCAAAAATGCTTCTGATTTATTAAAATATGGTCGAGAAACCTTTCTGGATCAGCTTGCAACTTTTCGTATGGAAACAGCTTTACCTATTGCAATAAAGTATGATACAAAATATCAAAAAGCTCAGAAAAAATGCAATAAAGCCAATGAAAAAATACGGGATCTTAATCTAACGCCCCTGCAATGGGACACTGTTGATGCCGCTATCACTGCAGAAAACATTTCATCCATAGAATACATACGGATTGCCTACAAACAAGGAATCATTGATGCATTTTCTATTTTGCGAGAAACAATATAGCATTTTCATGTCAATCTAATCGCCCATAAGCAATAAAGCAGGGATTTATCTCTGCTTTCCCATTTTCTTCTCTATCGCTTCTGGAACCTCTATTAAACCAAATCTCCATAATATCGGATATATATATGAAATTCCTCTTATATCACCCAATGCCTTTGGTTTCTTTACTTCTTCAGAAATCTTCATACTATTTTCAAATGCCAGTATCACACTACTCCAGGCAAGGCTTTTGCTTTTCTCTCTTCGATCTATCAGTAATTCCCTATTCCACTCTCCATTTTTACCGACCTTTAATTTATATTGAAATGGTAATCCTGTTGCCGTTTTAAATGGATAATTCTGAAATACAATAATAGCCTGCCACAGATTCTCTTCTGACGGCATTTCCTGTAAAAGCTGAACCTGCTCTTGTCTGATTCTATATGCCTGACATCGTTCTGCATTTAGGCTTAACTCTGCTGCATTATAAAGTCCTTTTGTATAAGGCAAATAGGAATGAACAGACGCTCTAGAAAGACCTGTAAGTTTCATAATCTCTGGAATCTTTTTTCCAGACTGGTACAGACCATTGATTTCAGCACATATATCTGATGTGAATACATCTGCTGTTATAAGCAACTTACGGAGTTTAAGTGGACTAATATTCAATTCTGTTGCTAATATTCTCAATGAACTGGTTTCTTCATAAGCATTGCTTAATTCTTCAAGAAAATTATTAAATTGAAGTTCTGGATTATATTCTGGTTTCTTTTTTAATCTTCCAGGCATACCTTTTCCTTTCATTTCCATGTCAATCTAATCGCATGTGTTTAAAGCAGAGGAATTGCCATCCGCAGGCACTGGCCTATGTTGGCAGATTCCTCTATTCTAATTTTTATGTAATATCTACAGCCTATAATTATTTATCAAATTCGATATTTGAAAAGTTATCAATCTTTTCTTACAGATCTGCAAACAAATCTTCTTTGTACATACCGTCTTCTAACATTTTTCTAAAGCTATTTTTTACAGCTTCAACATCCTCTTTATAAGTCATACCATACCAAGTATCATTGCTTCGCAAAACTTTTACAGATATTCTATCTTGTTCAAGTAATTCACCAATAAATGTCGGTATCAGATATTCAGACTTTAATGGATTCTCAGAAACTTCCGTTTCAAAAAATTCTTTAAAACCATCCTCTAGTACTTCTAAGAAATCTAGCGTTAACCCCCACATATTCATAGATACTAATGAGTCTATGTCGATAATGACACCGTCTGCTTCTGCTCCATTTTCTGTTTTAATAATATTTTTTGTTTCATCAACTTTTGTCAGATTATTAGAATCATCCATCTTACAAATGCCACGAGTTACTCCACCATTATCTGATAATGTATTCTTCAGCACAAAACCTGCCATACAAGACTTTCCACCATTTACCAAGTACTCATGAACTGCTTTGAATCCTTCCTTACCATAGTAATCATCAGCATTAATTACAATAAATGGAGTATGTAACACATTCTTTGCTACAAGAACCGCCTGACCAGTTCCCCAAGGCTTTGTTCTTCCTTCTGGTAATGATCCCGGAATATCATTAATATCCTGAAAAGCATAATCTACAGTCACACCATGTTTTTCACATATTTCCGCAATTCGCTCACCAATGACTTCTTTAAACTCTTCCTCAATATCTCTGCGGATAATAAATACTACATGGTTAAAACCTGCCTCAATCGCATCATGAATTGAATAATCCATTATAATATGATTATTATTGTCAACTGGTTCTAACTGTTTAATCCCTCCACCAAATCGTGAACCGATACCAGCAGCCATAATCAATAATGTTGTTTCCATTTTTACCGTTACCCCTTTTTATAATTATTTAGCTACTAACATTCCCTTCACTTTCATGTTAATCTAATCATAATATACTCAAAACAGAGAACTCTTACTTGCTAATCCTCTGTTTCACTTTCTTCTACCTCTAATAATTCTATATCCACTATAATATAGTACTCCACCTACAGCTCCACCAAGTGTATTATAAGTCAAATCTGAAATTTGAAATGTTCCGAGATGGAATAGCAACTGGGCAAGTTCTATCACAAGGGAAAATACTGCTACAATTTTCGTTACTTGCCAGACGGTTTTCCCAAGTACAATCCTCTTAGATTCACCAAGTAATTCTTTTTGAAATGCCCATAATAGTAAATGAATATTCTTGTGCGGTAACACCGCAAATCCGGCAGACGGGAAACCGTCTGTCCGGTAATGCGGGAACCGCTTATGCGAGTTTACTCGCGTAACGTTTTATCTAACCCATAGACTTCTCTCATAGAGATATCGTGTTCAGCATCAATACTTGTGATATTAATTCGGTAGCTGTCATGTGCGATTCGATCAATAATCGCATCGGCCAATGGACTGTCGTCACCGCCAAGCTGATCATACCATTCTTCGAATCCATACTGAGAGCAGAAAATCGTAGATGATTTCTTACGTCTTCGGTGTAGGAGTTCAAAAATATCTTTCTGCTCAATCTCAGTAGGTTTTAAAAGAAGCCATTCATCGAGAATGAGCACCAGTGGATTAGCATATTTAGCCATGACTTTTCGGTAGTTTCCTTCTGTTCTGGCAATCTCCAGATCAATAAGCAGATCTGGAAGGCGGACATATCTGGTAGTAAAATAACGTTTACACGCTTCCATGCCAAAAGCACAAGCCATATAGGTTTTTCCACAACCTGTTGCGCCAGTAATAAAGAGATTCCGATGTTCTGATATATATTCACAAGTAGCAAGTCTGCTGATAAGGTTTTTATTCAGCTTGCGCCCGGAAGTGTAATTGATATCCATGATATTTGCATCTGGCTGGTCAAATCCAGCGTTGTGAATCAGTCGTTTCAAACGGTTGTTTTTCCGATTGCTGTATTCGATATCTACCAACATACCAAAACGGTCTTCAAATGGGATTTCCTTAAATTTGTGATCATTAAGCTGATTGCGAAATGCATCTGCCATTGATGTAAGACGCATTTCAATTAACTTATCTATTGTACTCTGATTTGTCATATGTGATTACCTCCGATAGTAGTCGGCACCTCTTGTGATGCCATGTGCTTTGTGTGGGGTCTTGGAATCGGATGATTCTGATTCCTGTTTTACAGAACCTGTTACAAGGATGTTTTTAACACTCTTGTAACTTGGTGATGCTGTATAGGATAACGCCTTTTTACAGGCTGCTTCCAACATAGCTTCTGAATATTTATCCGTAAGCTTCAGAAGTCCCATACAGCTTCGATAGGTTTGTTGTTCCACACGTTTGGAGGTCAGTATCGCATTGACCACAGTGTACGTGTTTATGCCAATCCGCTCAGCCCATTTGCGGAATCGATCGCCGTTCCATTCCAGATATTTTTGATGGTCTTCTGGCATATGTTCCGTGACAGTGCTGTACTTTCCAGGCCGTCCTTTCAGACGGCGGTGGGAGGCAATTCGGTTATGGTTATAAAAAATTTCAATAGTGGTATCTGTTACTTTTACATCAACTTTCTTTTTGATGTATTCATAAGGAACTGAGTATAGCATTCCGTCCACAGATATGTGATAATTAAACTGAACGGTGGCTGTTTTCCAGTCACTCAGTTCAAAACGGGAAGCGGGTAACGGTGCCAGTAATGGCTTTTCATCTTCAAGGAATAAACTGAGCCGGCTTCCCTCTTTCTTTTGAAAAAGTTTTTGGTTGAACTGTTCAAGCTTTTCTCTGATTGCTCGATTTAATTCGGCAAGGGAGAAGAACTGTTCATTTCGAAGTGCTGCTGTTATCCAGGTAGAGATATTTCCTACTGTTCCTTCCGCATTCGGCTTATCCTTGGGAGTTCTGACTCGCGCTGGAATAATCGCTGTACCATAGTGCTCAGCCAGTTCCTGATAAGTTTCATTGATTTGCTGATCTTTCCATCCACCATTGTGAAGAACTGCTGTTTTACAGTTATCTGGTACGAGGATTCTGGTAACACCGCCAAAGAATTCGTACATATGGACATGGGCATTAATCCATGATTTCTGCTTCATATCTAGAAATGCTTCTACATATGCATACTGACTGTATGTCATCACACCAACAAATATATACGCTTTGATGATTTCTCCGGTATCAGGATCAATGATTGTTGCCGGATCACCCGCCCAGTCAACTTCCACCTGTTCACCGGGCTTGCGGTTGATATGCATGGTAGCACGTCTTTTCTGCTCATCCTGCTGAATGTGATAGCAGAACTGGGAATACATGAGTGGTTCATCATCATTAGCACGGCAGTCCTCCATGTACTCTGTCCACAGGAGCTTTTTAGTGACTCCATTACGGAGTAGCTCTTTACGGATGTAATCATAGTCTGGCATCCGTTTAGTAGATGCGGTTTGCTTTGCAGAAGGGAAAAACTTTTCTGCAAGTACAGCATCTGTGTCATTTTCATCAAGCGGCCAGGAAATACCCAGTTCTTCTGCACGCTTTAAGACACGGTTCACTGTCTTTTTTGATACATTGCAGCTGTGAGCAATGTTTTGCTGACTGAGATTCAGGCTTTTAAGTCTTAGAATCTCTCGATATTTGGTCATAACTGCGACCTCCTTAAAGTGTATTTACACCATTTGGTGCATAATTACATTCTAAGGAGATAGGATAAGGGTTTCCACCACCGGAATGGTGGTTTCCTCAAAAACGGATTTACGGTTTTCTAAGTCCGGACAGTAGGGACACGGAGCCCGGATTATTCATTTAAAAGCAGAAAACCATGTGGAAAAAATATCATATACTATGTTTTCTTTTTTCCACTTATGTTCCTTTGCATATAAATATAAAAACATGAAAAGAAATGATAGGAAAATAGCTGCCCAAAAGGGTTGATATAATGCCAGTAATGTATTATACACTATTTTATTAAGTATATCAAAAATTCTATTTCCCATTTTTCTTCTATTTCTTATTCTATTTTGCTACATACCATATATATTCTTTTATTTGATTATCCGTATATGATGCAAATTTGTTTATAGTATCTAATAATTCGATATCTTCATTTATAATAATACGTTTATATCCATTTTTATCATAAAATCTAACGGCCCTTTTATTTTCTGGTGAAACACACCAGTATACTTCTTCCAAATTATATTTTTTCAGACCATATTCTATAATCTTATTCATTCCATATTTAGAGAAGCCTTTTCCCATTGCTTTATTTCTTATTGTAATTGCGAATTCAGCATTTTTGTTTGTAATATGCTTTAAGCTTACCGTACCCATATACTCATCATTATCATCTACTATCGCTAAGTGCAAATCTTTTGATGAATTTTGTGCTGAACTTATAAAATTTTCACAATCTATAATAGTTTTTGATGCAAAATCAGCTTGTAAATTTTTAACAACATCAGCTGAGTGCATCCATTCAAGCATGAATGGAGCATCTTTAACATCTAACTTTCTTAATTTCATCTCTAAGTCCTCCACTATTTCTTTTTCTTAATCATTGCAAGCAACCTTTTCAAATCTTCTCTATACAAAAAGATCATAATAATCGAAACTATAATAGCACTTATTGTTCCAATCAGTATTTTATTACTAAACATTAAACGCCATGCAATAATATAAATCATCATAATAATTGTTGCTAACACAAATTTAAAATTAATTACCATCAATTTCATTTTACATAATACAACAACACAAATAACATCTGATACAACATATCCTAATAATGTTGCAATCGCAGCTCCTTCTATTCCTAAAACAGGAATCAAAAAATAATTTATTACAATATTTATTACAACTCCAGATGACAAAATAAGCATATTAGGCCATGTCTTTTTAATCACTAAAAACTGATTACATGCAACCTGAAAAAGCATCTGCAAAAGCGGTGCCAAAAATAAATACGGTGCTACAACATAACCTGTTAAATATTTGTCAGTAAATAAAATATTAAATATTAAATAACTCCATGCACAGATAAAAGCTGTTGCCACAAATGATATTACACCAAGATATTCAAATATCATTGAATTAGATTTTACCTGGTTATCATCTTTCATTGTCGAAAAAGCAAAATATTGCCATCCTCCGGCAAAAGCAGTATAAATCAACTGACTACAATGACCCAATTTAGATCCTACGGAATATATTCCAGCAGCTCCAATTCCTAATATATTTGTAATCATTACTTTGTCACATGAATTAAACAACCAGTAAATTAAAAAATTAGGGAATAATGGTATTGCAATGATCAATAATTGTCTTAAAAGTTTTTTATCAAAACGTCTAAAATTAAACCACCCATGATTCAATATTCCAAATGTAATTTCCATTGTCACTCCAGACACTACTGCTGCTAATGGTAACGCAATTACATAATGCCCAGCTAAAAGCATAGGAATAGATATCGAATATGAAAGTAATGGGCTCACCGTATTGGTTACTAAAAATATTTTTCTTTTATTTTGCATTCTTGTTGGTGCTGAAATGATACTATTAGTAGCACTTACCAATACAGCCATTGCTGATAAATAAACAACATACGCATACTTACTGTTTCCGAAAAAATACTGTGCTATAAAATTTCTTGCAATAAGCATAATTGCAAAAACTATAAGTGATGTTATCATTGTAAATAAGAGTGCCGTAGAACATATATTTTTTTTATATTCTTCATCTTCTTTTTCAAAAAACATACGGTACATTGCATCATACATTCCAATTACAGCAATAGCACTACCAAATTGTACAACTGTATTTGATAAATCACTTATTCCATAATACTCTGTATTTGGCATTAATCGGGTTACTATTGGAACCATAATTAAAGGGATTAGTTTGCTTATAATTCCTCCTAATCCATATACCAAAAAATTTTCAATAAACAATTTAAATTTATTCATTTATTTTTCTCCATAAACCAATTTTCTCATTAGCTATAGTTTAAGTAAATATATAATCTATTTCTTATCAATGCATCTTGCCTCAAATATTTTTTCACAAAAATACTTAAGGCAAGTAAACTTAGCTTAACTAAATTTCAAGTCTTTATAGTTAATTCAAAATCAGTAATAGAATTTGTATAATCTCAAAGCAACTTTTTTTCCAACATTTTAAAAAATGGTTTTGTAATAACCGTATAAATAATGTAAATTATCCAACAGATAATATAAATCACAACACAATTAAGCAATAAGTGGAATAATAAAAGCAATACATTTCCATTAATATATTTATCTATATGTAATTTCCGAATAAATGTATTTTGCAACAAAAAAACCGTGAAGCAACCTTTTGCAAGATTATTTACAATTTTACTATAAAATGGTTTCATATTCTTCAATAACAAGAATATAATTACTGCTTCTATGATAACTAATGGATTACAATACTCCCATGCACTTCTTTCTGTAAAAAGAGTTGCTCTTTCATTCAAAAACGCCCATCCTGTAATAATCAATATTGTCATTAACAAACAAAATAATAGTTGCTTTTTATTTCGTTTGTTTTGGCTTTCTTCCATATGATATAAATATGCACCGATTATATAAACAAGAAGAAAGTTCACAATAGAGTATCCCCATTCTGATCCATACATTCCTACAGAGCTTAAACCAATCCATTCTTTTCCTAATATCTCTCCACTTAAATCAACAATCGTTGGCCATACAGAAAAAATTGCAAATAATACTATTACCATTTTTTTCTTTTGTTTACCAGATAACTGTTCTAATAAAATATTTATATATGGCGATATTATATATAATGTACTATATAGAATAACAAACCAATTTGATGGAACCAGTGTCATTATTAACCCTTTTATAGTTAATGTCTCCGCTCCCACACATATCTTTACGATATATAATACTACTGAAAAAAATATTACTTGAATTATAAGCTCTATTGGTTTTATAAGTTGTCGTTTACTAGATCTACATAGAAAGTATCCTGATATTAAAATAAATAAATTTACCGCACAAATACTAATACTTTCTAAAACAAATAATATAAAATGATTTAAACTATCTGAAACCTGGCTGAGCCCCCCCCGATTCCTGGATTATTATAATGTAATATTATTACACCAATCATCGACATTATTCTCAATAGCTCAATGTTAGAATTACGTTGCTTTGTTTCCATAATTTCTCCTACTATTTAAACTGATTTATTTTATCAATAACATAATCAACTTCCTCATCCTTCATTCCATAATACATTGGTAAGCTAAGTTCTGTATTACTTATCTCTTCGGCAATAGGAAAATCTCCTTTTTTAAATCCTAAATCTTTGTAACACTCCTGTAAGTGCATTGGAATTGGATAATGTTTGTTTGTTCCAATTTCATTTTCATTTAAATATTTTTCAAATTCATCACGTCTATTGGAACGAATTGCGAAAATATGCCATACTGGTGATACATCATCAATAACATACGGTAAAACTACATTTGGATTGTTAATCCCATTTAAATACCTAGAAGCAATCCTTCTTCTTTCACAATTCATTTTTTCCAAATGTGGCAGTTTTGCTGCTAAAAATGCAGCTTGCATCTCATCTAATCTTGAATTATTTCCCTGATAAATATGATGATATTTATAATCTGAACCATAATTTCCCAAAGCTCTTATTTTTGCAAGTAATTCCATATCATTACTTACTGCTGCACCAGCATCCCCTAAAGCTCCCAAATTTTTTCCTGGATAAAAACTAAAACCAGCTGCATCTCCAAAAGAGCCTATCTTTTTTCCTTTATATGTCGCTCCATGAGCCTGTGCACAATCTTCAACAACATATAAATGATATTTCTTAGCTATTTCCATAATAGGATCCATTTCGCAAGGCTGTCCATATAAATGAACAGGCATAATAGCCTTTGTTTTCTCTGTAATAGCATCCTCAATTTTTTCTGGATTAATATTAAATGTTCTAATATCAGGCTCTACAAATACAGGCTTTGCCCCCACATATGTAACCGCTAATGCAGTAGCAATATATGTATTAGAAGGTACAATCACTTCATCTCCTGCTTTAATTCCCAATGCCTTCAATGAAAGCATCAATGCATCAAGTCCATTTCCAACTCCTACGCATCCTTTTACTTCACAAAATTGTGCAAACGATTTTTCAAAAGCTTCGTCTTCTACTCCTTCAATATACCAAGATCTTGTATAAACACGTTCAAACGCTGCTCTTAAATCACTATCTAACTCTTTTTCCATAGGAATAAAGCTCACAAATGGTATCTTCATAAAATTAATCCTCCTCTATGCCTGTGGTATCTCCACAATTTTTTACAAATTCCAAAAATTCATCATAATTACGAATATAGTCCGACTCATCATACAATTCCGATGCCAGTACCATTAATACTGCGTCTGGTGAGAAATCAAACATCTCTCTCCACATATTATTGGTAACATATAATCCTTCATATGGTTTTTCCAAAGGAACTACTTTACTTTCCTTTCCATTATCTAATCTGATTTTACAGCTTCCATGAATACAAATTAAAATTTGTTGAAGACACTTATGTGCATGATACCCTCTTGTAACATCTTTTGCCGTATCATACATATAATAAACTCGTTTAATTCTAAAAGGTATGTCCTTAAATTCCTCAAGTGCTACTAATTGTCCTCTTTCATCACCATGAGGTTGAAACATATATTTTACAACTTGCATTTTTATTTCCTCCTTTACCTCTAATCATTTGTTTTGTTATAAGAATATAAATACTCTTTACCACCATATAGTATTATAAAATAATACGCATACATTATTGCTGGCCTTTGATATATGGAAACTAAAAATACAGCATAAAATGATATTAATTCCCAAACATCAACTTTTTTCCCTCGTTCCTGCCTAAAATAACAATATGTTATTATTAGCATCATCAAGAAAAATCCCCAATACCCATAATCATATACTACACACTTATATGATGAACTTCCGCTCATATACCTATTTTGGCTTGATGCTCCACGTCCATATCCCATTATTCTTCGATATAATGACGCATTGGTAAATTCTTGATATCCCTTTTCAAATACACTAGTTTCTCGATTATTTATTAATGAAATTCCTGTTGTCGTTATTTCAATTCGACTTTGTAAGTTATTAATTAATGTATTGCTCGTATGCATATTTAGAAATCCATATAAAACTGCTATGCCCGCAATTATACCTACACATAACTTCCATTGTCCTTTGCGAATCCATTTAACGAAAAAATATATTGCAATTAATAGATAACCCGCCAAAGAAAAACTAATAATATTAAAAAGAAGTAACCATCTACATTTTTTATCTTTTTTTATCTCAAACTTTCGTGCTATTAATAATAACGCTGATACTGTTCCAACTAATCCGGCTTCATCATATATTCCTGAAAACCTAGTATTAGCACTAACACGCATTACAGCACCAATATACAATTTATAATATCCGCTATTTCCCATAAATTCTGCGGAATTAGCATATGCAAGCTGATTCTGTGATTGAAGGGTACCAATAGATAGTGAAATTCCTATCGTTTCTAAAATGTAATATATCAATCCCGGAATCAAAGAAATTATGAATAATATAACAAATTTTTCAAAAATACTTTTTCTGACACTTCCCTCACTAGTTGCTAATAAAAATAAATTTACATACGCTAACAATCCAGAAATTAAGGTTTGTGCCGATATTCCCGTTGCACCCAAAACATAAATATGAGTGTACATTATTAAAAATAACACTCCAATTAAAAAATTACTTTTCGATAATCTAAAACGTGCTGACGATTTTATTAAGTAAGAGATTGAAATTATGTATAAAATATAAGTAAAATATACTAAAACTCCCCCTGCAAAACTTGGCCATAGAAAATATGGATTCATAGACAAAATTCCAGCAAAGGCACACAGATATCCATAAAATTTGTTTTTTGTTATTTTTATTTGCACAATCAATGCTCCTTATTTTTTCGCATAAGTCTTAATACTAACTTACTAATTTTCAAATATACTAAATTAAATATTGTTCCAGGATATTTCAAAATTATCTCTTTGCTTATATTTCCAAAGTTCTTCTGAAGTATCCACCTACCCTGAATCGTTTTTAATTCACTTTTTGTAAAATTATTTGGATAATCAATATACTCATATTTAATTAAATTACAGTAATCCGTTTGAATTTTAGTTGGAATATTACTTTTCTTTTTAGTACTGATACCGCCAGCTCTATATTTAATAGATACAATATCATATGCTGTACATATTTTAATTCCTTCTCTAGCACATCTCGCAAGTAACGGACCATCTTCCCAAAGCACATATCGCTCGTCATACCACCCCAATCTTTTCATTAGAGATGTTCGATAATATAATGCTGCCCCACTTGCAAATTCATATGATCGACCTAATGACATTTGTTTGTACTGTTTTTGAGCAGTATTCATATGCCTCTCTATATAACCACGATATCCTATATGTGGCATTAAGCGAATTTCTTGTGTCATATCATTTGAAAACATCAATCGAGAACACGACATAATTTCACACTTAGTCTCGGCAAATCGTTTTACAATGTCCGTTATAACATGGTCATTATAAAATATATCATCTGCTGCTAACGGTATAATTATTTCCCCTTGAGCTTGTTTTAAAGCCCCATTCATATTTTTAACCGTTCCCACATTTTCTTGATTTATAATAATTTCATAATTAATTATGTTTCCACTGTTATTGGCATTTATATATTCTTTTATCAATGCCTCATTAAAATTGTCACTGGCATCATCCGTAATTATTAACTCAATACATGGATAGTCTTGAAGCAAAACAGATTTAATACTATCTAGTAAATAATCCATCTGCCTATAAGTAGGTATAATGCAAGTAACCATTTCTCTATTATCTTTTAAATTGTCTTGCTGCTTCTTTTCCATCTCTAATTCCTTTTCTAATTGCTTTTATTATCTTAATTTTATCTTTGCCCCTAATAATTGAAGGTATATTAAACCCTATATAAAATCCAAAATAAGATTTCGCACTGTATGATTCATACCCAATGCCACCACAATCTTCAAATTTCTTATTTAAATATATTATATTTCTATTTGTGTAATACACTCTCAAAGGACTTACATTCTTTTTATATGCTAATTTTGATACCTTAACAGCCAAATTCTTATCGGGAATTTTCTTACATATTTTTCTGAAAAATTCAATCGTCTTTTCCCCTTTTGGAATTATATTTCCAAACTCCTGATCTAGCTCTAATGAATTTATCCTTAAAATCTTCCAACCTTTCATTCTAAGTCTTTTGCAAAAATCATTATCGACCAAATCTATAAAAAGGAAATCATCAAACCCTCCTACATCTTTCCAAGCTTTTACTCTTGTACAACTTCCAGATGTTATACACATATTTACTAACTGATTTCCTTCTGTATATTCTATAGCTTTATTAGCTGGATAAATTCTTCTTTTATCAACTACCTTAGGACAAAAAATAGCAATGTCCGAATTATTTTCTGATATACAATCTTTATATGTAGAAATCAACTCAACTGGAGTAACAGAATCTTGGTCAAGTGTAACTACCCACTCAACCCCTTCACTCAACGATGCCTCAATAATTTCATTTAACGCTTTCGCTATTCCTACATTCTTTCCCTCACCAATTAATTTTATTGTATCACTCGTCATGGATCTTAAATATTTTTCGCTTTTTTCATCACACCCATTGTTATATAATACAATTCCATCAACGTTATCAATTATACTGTCAATATTTTTTTTCAATCTATCTAATGATGGATTAAAAATCACTATACCAGCCCATATCATTTAACTGTAAACCTCTTCTTTCTTCCTTTTAAATATACTTATTTACTATATAATATCTATATTTGACTTTTTAACCACTTCTTTAATTCTTTAGGAATCATCGCCTTTATTTGACTTGAATACTTTTTCAATCCAATATTTTTCTGATATTCTCTTTCTAATTCATACCAACCATTTTTTATAAAAGCAGATAAAATTTCTTTTCTTTTTCCTTCACTACTAGGATGTCTTAATTGATCGTTAGCCTGAGCAGCTTTTTCAAATAAACTTGTTTTTGTATCAAGACATTCTACTTGATGTAAATATTTTTCTCCTTTTTCTGAATTAGCAATCACAACTGATATTCCTTTATTTTCATCCCATCCAGAAGATTGTAAATATTCTGGATGCTCCTTTTCTATGCCCCAATAATCTCCCAATGTAATATCTCCAGGTCTATTCTTTCCAGCATATTTACAACAATAGCAGTTTTCCCTATATATCCATCCCTTTACAAAATAATATAAATATGACGAAGCACTCTGCCATAATTTTTTTTCTTTTATCTTTCCATTATGAGTTTCAAATTTTGCACATCCATTAATACCCCAACCAATTTTTTTATCCCTGAATGTGAAATATTTTAATGATCCGCCTTCTTTATTTTCTAAATATTTTATATACGATTGGAAAATCTTTTCGCTTGGGACTCCATGACATATAATATCTATTGTCAGTAAATTACCATATTCTTTTCCTAAATATTTTTTAAATCCTGCTATTTGACACGGTGTTCCTGAAAAAAGGACCATTTTGCCACTTTCCAAATTTTCTTTTGCCTGAGTATAAGTAAATCCTATACTTGACTGTACATATTTAGATCCCTGCAATACCGGAAGTTCATCCTCTTTACTAACTTCTCTATGTGAAACGCCCCATTTTTCATCAAAAGCCGCACCGTATACCACTCCATTGTCACTTATAAATTGCTCTGCTATTGCTGCAAAAATTCCTCCCGAAGCTGAATTACTTGCCTGTTCTTTATTTTTCGATACTGCTGCAACTGTTTTTAAAGGATAATTTGTTTCTTCCGTGTTTTGAAAAGCACAAACTTTTTTACATTTACCACATCGAATACACAGTTCTGCATTTATTTCTGGATAAACAAATCCACATTCATCTTCTGTCATCGAAATGGCCTTGCGTGGACAAATATTCATACACGCACCACATCCACAACAATCTGACTTTTTTTTGTATAAAACTGGAATCTGTTTTTCCATCTTCTCTCTCCTCTTCTTACAGCAATAAAATACTTTATCTCACTATCTTTTTTATTTTATCCACAATTCCTGATTTTCTTAAAAAATCTTTACTATAGAATTTTATTTTACCAATAATATTTTTATCTCCATACTTACAGAGTATATATTCCATTCCCTTAGAACGATAATCTTCCCAAAAAACATCATAATTTTCTGGACGAAATGTGGATTCTACTAAATTATGATTATACTTTTTATATCTATCATCAACTATTTCCTGAAGAATTACTCCTTGTTTATTTTTCATTTTAGATAGTATTTTACTTCCTTTTTCTGTATGAACTTGAATAAGAGAGACTCCATTTTTTGTGTCAATCTGAGGTGCACAAATCTCTACTCCCCAAAAATCACAAATAGTCATATCACTTTGAAATTTACCTGGATATGGACAGTGAAAACAAGCTTCTCGCATTAATAAATTTTTTCGGAACATATTTTGATATGTACTTATTTCCAAAGTATTTATATATTTTTCTCCGTTTTCAAATTCTGCATAAATAGGATATCCCTTCCATCCATGTTCCTTGTATCTAAATGAAAATACTTTAAGTTTTGAATGATGACTTTTTTCCAAATAATTAACAAAATCTGCCCACACAAGAGGGCTAGGTGTTCCATGACAAACAATATCTACTGTATACAAATTTTTTAAATTCACTTTTTTATTAATCATATATTGTTTTATAGCTGCAACTTGGCATGGTGTTCCTGTAAACAAAATTTTGATACCTTCTTTTGATAATAAATCGTGAATTTCTTTAAAACAATTTCCTATATTAGACTGTACATATTTAGAACCCCGAAAATCTCTACATTCTATTAAAGAATGTGCAGGGGAATGTATAACTTGAAAGTTTGAATTAAATTTTGCTCCATAGCAAATACCCCCCCCCATTATCAAAGAACGTTTCAGCAATTCCCCAAAAAGCTCCTCCTGATGACGATTTTTTTAATATATCTTCAGTATTTTTATAAGCATATGTTTTTTCCATTGAATCATCCTTATATATTTACACTTCTTTTATCTGAGTTTTTAAATACCCATAACTTTTTTCCCGTTCTGTTTCAATTATTGCATCTATTGATTTATAATCTATTTCCTTATCAAGCATAATATCTAGTTTATCTATATCATCAATAATTCTATCTTTTAAATGTAATCTTTCTAAAAGATCTGTTATTTTCTCAGCATTCCCATAACCTGTGTTTCTTACCACTGACACAAATTTTCGATGTGTTATTATGGACAATATCGAACCATGAAATGTATCAGTTATTACATAATCTGCATGTTGGAAAAAAGCGATTACATGGAATGGATCACAATCTATAAATCTGTCACATGCATCCTGTACTCCACCAATACAAAAAATTTCCAAATTCTTATTATTAGCATATTTTTTAATTTTAGAACATTCGCTCTTACTAAAGCGACCAGCATATCCATATAAAATCATATAATTTTTTTCTTTAATATCTTTTGGGATTTTTTTGCATTTTCCCATGAAATCATAAGCCAATACTGGATCTAAATTATATTCTGGTTCTTTCTGAATTAATGTTTGTACTATATTCCCACTATTTTTGTCCCGAACTGAAATTGCATTAAAATTTCTTAACCATTTTTCTATCTTAGAATCAACTTTATATTTTCTTATCTTATCAATGGTTGTATTTCCAAAAGATGCAGCATATGAAATAAGTCTTTTTGCATTATTTTTTTCTCCAAATAACTCCGGAGCAAATCCAACATTCGTATTATTTTGTACACAATTAAAAACCTCATCGCTACCTATAACCAATAAATCAACCTCTGGGCAAAAATTCATCTTATCTTCGATTCCTAAATATGGAAAATAATTTTTTGAATAATTCTTTTTATATTTTATAAATCGAATTTTTTCTTTTAGCGGTGCACTATATTTTAGAGTTTCACAAATTTTAAATATTTTTCTTTTAATTCCTGTTCCTTCATTTGAAGGAATTAATGTTTCTCCTGGATGATAGTCAACAAATTGCACTTCACATCCTAAATCTTCTAGCATATGTTTTAATCCATATGCTTGCAAAAAAGAGCCATAATTTGCAATTCTCTGCATAGATAAAATGCCAACTTTAATCATCAAATTTCTCCTTAAACATATCTTTAACTATATTTTCCAATTCATTATTAAACTTAGCATTATTACTACTTGTATTCCCATGCATTTCCCTAATAATTGAATCATAGCTATTTATCGTATCTTCCAATTTTTCAATATCCGTAACTGCAATAATTGTTCCCATTCTATTCGCAACTTCTTTTACAAAAGCAACCTGATGATCATTTACATGTTCACCAAATTTATATTGTCTCGGAACTACAATAGGTGTTTTTCCAATCTGCAATGGCATAATAAAACTAGACGGTCCGCCATGAGTAATAACTATCCTTGCTTCTTCAACTAATTTAACCATTTCTTGATATGGATATAATTTTTTCCATTCACAATATTGTGGTTGGTATGTACTATATCCAGTCTGAATAATTACCTCTTCTTCAATTTTTCCCTTTTCTTTAAGTTTATCTATATACTCTACCAATCTATTAAATGGTTGTTCATGAGTACCTACTGTAACAAATATCACTATATCACCACCTTAAAAAATACTTCCTAAATTAATAGCTTTCGGATAAACCTTCTTCATTTCTTCCCACTCTACAATAAATTTATCTGTTACTGGATAGCACAATTTACCTGCTATTGTAGAAGAATCTATTCGATCAAAAACTTCAATATAAATCGTCTTGGCTCCAAACAATTTGCCTATATAAAAAAATGGAATTGCAGGAGCTGCTCCTGATGAAATGATAAGATCAGGTCGCTCTTTAGGTATGATTTTTATAGCTTTAATTGTATTAATAATCAGTGCTTTAATGCTTCGATTGCTCGGATAATAACAACCATATACCTTTTCACCTTTGAGCAAACTCCTAGCATCCTCTTTATCAAATGTTACCCAAAATCTTTCTTTATTTTTCCAAAATGGTTTCAACATATACAAATGTGTCAAATGTCCACCTGATGAGCCAACTAGACACACTTTCATTTTTCTTTTTTCTTTTTTCATTGCTATTCCACACTTTCTGTAAATATCAAAATTTAAAGGTCTCTTTTAAATTTGACCATTTTTGATCTTTTTCTGACAGATTAAGTTTCGTTCCATCTAATAATGTATATCCCTCCGCAGATGCTGTGCCATTGTATTCTCCACTTAAATCCGGCCATTCAATTCCAATTTCTGGATCATTCCATGCAAGTCCACCTTCATCTCCTGGATGATAGAAATCTGTACATTTATAACAAAACTCAGCTGTATCACTTAATACCAAAAATCCATGTGCAAATCCTTCAGAAATATAAAACTGTTTTTTATTTTCTTCAGTAAGTTCAACTCCGTACCACTGTCCATATGTTTTACTATCTGAACGCAAATCTACAGCCACATCAAACACAGCTCCTTTAATAGCCCTTACCAATTTACCCTGTGGATATTGTTTCTGAAAATGAAGCCCTCGTAACACACCCTTTGTACTCATACTCTGATTATCTTGTACGAAGTTCATATCAAGACCTGCCTCTTTCATGTCATTAAGATTGTACGTCTCCATAAAGTATCCACGGTCATCTCCATGAACAGTAGGTTCTATTACATATAAGCCTTCGATTGGTGCTTTTGTTACTTTTATTTGTCCCATTTTTCTTACTTCCTTCTTTTATATCAAATTATCTAATATCCAATTTCTTTCAAATATCTGCTTAATGCATCCTGCCACGTTGGTAACGGCGTAAATCCTGCCTCGACAATTTTAGTTTTATCCAGTCTGCTATTAAAAGGACGAGCTGCTTTAGATAAGCCGTATTCTTCTGTTGTTACAGGTATTACACTTGTGGTATATCCCGCCTGTTTAAAAATCTCACAAGTAAAGTCATACCATGAAATATAGCCTCCTTCATTAGTGGCATGATAGTAACCATATTTCTCAGTTTCAACCATGTCTACAAGAAGTCTTGCTAAATCATAAGTGTATGTTGGTGTTCCTATCTGGTCAGATACAACACGAACAGCATCATGTGTTTTTCCTACGTTGAGCATTGTTTTGATGAAGTTCTTTCCGTTCATTCCAAATACCCAAGCAATACGGACGATAAAATATTTATCGAGATTACTACTTACCGCTTGCTCGCCTTCTAATTTAGTCTGACCGTAGACGTTTAATGGTTTGTAGTCAGTACAATCTGGCACCCACGGCTTTGTACCCTGACCATCAAATACATAGTCTGTGGAAATATACACCATTTTAGAATCAATTTTTTTACAGACTTTGGCTATATTTTCTGTCCCACCAGCATTGATAGCACGAACCTTTGCAACTTTATCATCATCTTCTGCAAGATCTACTGCTGTCCATGCTGCACAGTGAACGACAACATCTGGTTTTTGTTTTGTGAGAACTTTTTCTACTGCTTCTTTATCTGTGATATCTAAAGAAATGTAAGGCATTGTCGTAACGGCACTTCCGTCCTGCACTCCAGAATATTCTGGAGCGATATCAGAGCCGATTCCTTCATAACCTCTTTTATTTAATTCATTCATGACATCATGACCAAGCTGGCCTGCCACACCTGTTACAAATACTTTCATCTCTTATCGCTCCTAATACTCTTATCTATTGCCGTACATTTTCTCGTAATAGTTCTGATATTCACCGGAAATGATTGTCTCCCACCATTCCTTGTTATCTAAATACCACTGGATTGTTTTTTTAATTCCATCTTCAAACTTTGTCTCTGGAAGCCATCCTAATTCATTATGAATCTTTGTTGGGTCGATAGCGTAACGCATATCATGACCTTTACGATCTGTTACATGAGTAATCAAACTTTCTGGCTTTCCAAGTTCTTTACAGATAATCTTTACAATGTCGATGTTCTTCATTTCGTTATGACCGCCAACATTGTAAACTTCTCCAACACGTCCGTTATGAATGATTAAATCAATCGCACGACAATGATCCTCTACATATAACCAATCACGAACATTTAATCCCTCACCATAAACAGGTAATGGCTTATCTGCTAAAGCATTAGCAATCATTAATGGAATTAACTTCTCAGGGAAATGATATGGGCCATAGTTATTAGAACAACGGCTAATTGTTACAGGCAATCCGTAAGTTCTGTGATATGCAAGAACTAATAAATCTGCTGCTGCCTTTGAGCTACTATACGGAGAACTTGTATGAATTGGGGTCTCCTCTGTAAAGAATAAGTCTGGTCTATCTAATGGAAGATCTCCATAAACTTCGTCAGTACTTACCTGATGGTATCTCTGAATACCATATTTGCGGCAAGCATCCATCATAACGGCAGTTCCTTTAATATTTGTATCTAAGAAAATCTCCGGATTTTCGATAGAACGGTCTACATGAGACTCTGCTGCGAAGTTTACAACTATGTCTGGATGTTCTTCTTCAAATAATTTATATATTGCTTCTCTGTCACAAATATCGATCTTACAGAAACGGAAATTTGGGTTATCCATTACTGGTGCTAAAGTAGATAGATTTCCTGCATATGTAAGCTTATCTACGCATACAATTCTATAGTCAGGGTATTTATCTAACATATGAAATACAAAGTTACTTCCAATAAATCCGGCTCCTCCGGTTACAATAATTGTCATTCTTCTGTCCTCTTCTTTCTTAATATAAATGTTCCTGATATTTTCCATCCAACACATCTTTTAGATACTGTCCATACTGATTTTTCTTTAATACTTCATAAACTTTCAAAACTTCTTCTTTGGAAATCCATCCATTCAAATAAGCAATTTCCTCTAAGCAAGCAATCTTTCTGTGCTGATGCTGCTCTACTGTCTTAATAAAGTTCGTTGCATCCACTAAAGACTCATGTGTTCCAGTATCCAACCATGTAAATCCTTGTCCAAGAAGTTCTACATTTAAGCTGTTATCCTCTAAATAAATACGGTTCAAATCCGTAATCTCAAGCTCGCCTCTTGCACTTGGCTTTAAGTTTTTTGCATACTCTACAACACGATTATCATAGAAATAAAGTCCGGTTACACAGTAATTACTCTTTGGATGTTCTGGTTTTTCCTCAATCGAAATAGCTTTTCCATCCTTATCAAACTCCACAATTCCAAAACGTTCTGGGTCATCTACATAGTAACCAAATACTGTAGCACCCTTTCCTGTTTCTGCGTTCTCTACCGCAGCTTTCAATCTTTTCTTAAATCCATGACCTGCAAAAATATTGTCGCCAAGAACCATCGCCACCGGCTCATCACCAATAAACTCTTCTCCAATGATAAATGCCTGAGCCAGTCCATCTGGACTAGGCTGTATAGCATACTGCAGATTCACACCAAACTGATGTCCATCTCCTAATAAATCCTGAAATCTCGGCGTATCTGCTGGTGTAGAAATAATTAAAATATCTCTGATTCCTGCGTTCATTAATACTGACATAGGATAATAAATCATTGGTTTATCATATATCGGTAATAACTGTTTTGATGTAACCATGGTAAGTGGATATAATCTTGTTCCTGATCCACCGGCTAAAATAATTCCTTTCATAAACTCGCTAACCTCCTCAGCTTTTATTTATATTTATAACTTATCTATTTATATCTTTTTGCAGCTTATTATCCCCATATAAATAAGCTGCAAACTAAGATTACATTGATCCGTCTTTCTTGAAGACCACTAACACTGTTTTAAATAAAATCTTTATATCCATTCCAATATTCCAATTCTCGATATATTCTTTATCAAGTCTTACAACTTCTTCAAAATCGGTAATATCACTACGTCCACTAACCTGCCACATACCTGTAATTCCTGGTTTAATTGCCAGTCTTGCTCGATGATGAAGCTCATACAAAGAAGTTTCAGAAATCAGGGGAGGTCTAGTTCCAATGATCGACATATCCCCTTTTAACACATTAAAGAACTGCGGGAACTCATCCAAACTTGTCCTTCTAATAAAATCACCAATACCAGTTTTATGTGTTCCATCAGGAAGAATTTTATTTCCGATAACACGAGGATCAAAGTCAAGCTTAAACATCTTTCCATCTCCAAGCTTATTGTCTTTCATAAGTTCTGCCTTACGTTCTTCTGCGTCCATATACATACTCCGGAATTTGTACATTTTAAATTTCTTTCCATTCTTTCCAACACGCTCTTGTGCAAAGAAAATCGGTCCAGGAGAGGCAATATAAATTGCCGGTCCAACAAAAATACAAATAATTCCTGTAAGAATACATCCAACCAATCCACCTGCAATATCCATTAATCGTTTCAACATCAACTGTTTAGTGGATGCATAGTTAATACTAGTTGTAAGAACTGTATAATTTCCTACCTTTTCTACAAACTGTTTTTTACCCGTTACATTTGTAATTTTCGCAAGATTTAAATGAACTGTTACGCCTGTTTCTGTCAGTTTTTCAATTAATTCTGATGGATATGGAAGTACTTCTGAAATAACAATCAAAACCTCATCTATCCATTCCTGGCACACATACATTGCTGCATTTTCTTCATTTGCAACCACAGGGATTCCATTAATCGTCCTGCCAGTCCAGTCAGCATCAATCACCACAACTCCTGCAATTGAATAGCGTGCATAATTATTTTCCTGCATATTGGAAACTACTTGTTCAGCAACATCCTCTGAAGTAATAATAAGTAATTTTCGTTCTCCTCCATCTGCCATCTGCTTTCTAAGCAATTTTTTCCAAAGCTCTCTCACAACATATGTAAGTACAAGATAAATAACTACTGTAAGAATCAATGTTAGTCTCGAAAATGCCTGTCCCTGTTGCAACAAAAACAAATATAAAATCGCTAACGCACCAATCATAATAGAATGTTTTACAGTCACTACAAAATCACGATAATATCCTCGTTTCAAAACACTCTTCATAGTTCCATATGCAAAAATCACAATGAGATCTGCCAACTCAAGAAATACAGCCATGTTTCGATAAATAATAATGCCATACGGATTAAATCCATATCCACTAATTGCATATGCCAGAATATATGCCAGTTGCAAACAAATCATATCTAAGACTATAAAGTCTGCATGTTTTAACCATCCTTCTGAATCTTTTCTATACATAGATTTCTCTCTTTCCCCTCACATTTTTTTGTAATTTATATGTCAACTCACGATTGTCCCCGCAATAACGTAAGCATCTTTCTAAGTAAAATAAAATCAAATCAAACAGGATAAACATTCCAAAGAAAAGGACATCCATCCCAATTACATTTTTTTCACATGGATTTAGTAAGATATGTAACTCTCCCCAAAGCCATATAAAGAATAGAATGAAACAACTTAAGGGCATTACATGTAGATTTGTTAGATATGTAATATAAGGGTTCCGATATTCAGTTTTCTTCCCATTAATTGGGGCTGGGGAATTATATCTGCGATCCATTTTCCACGTTCGCAACATCCTAATCATCCTTTCCTATCCCCCCCCCCGATTAAATCAGGGGCTTGTTATTCTATCTTTGTTCTTTGTTTCAATATTCTTCCCTACGACTCCTAGCCCATGTATCAATGGGTACACAGGCTATGTCGAATTCTCCTTATCAATTTTGTTGCTCGTAAGATTGGGTCAAAATGAGCATCCAAAGAGCCTACTATTTTCAAAGACCTCCGACCATGTATCAGAACTCACTTGCAACAAAATAACAGTATATCCGAGAGAACTCTACATAGCGAAAGCCGCTGAAAACTGCGGTTTTTCCTTGGTTGTCCCTATTATATCTCGGACTCCTACGAGACTCATATCTCCTTTGAGGATGTTCCAAAACTGCGGCAGCTCATCTATTGATGTCTTCCTGATAAACTGTCCTATGCCGGTTTTCTTTGTTCCATCCGGCAGTATCTTATTGCCTATGATTCGCGGGTCGAAGTCCATCTTAAACATCATTCCGTCACTCACCTTGTTTTGTGCCATGAACTCCTTCTTTCGCTCCTCGGCATCCATGTACATGCTTCTGAATTTGTACATCTTGAACTTTCTTCCGTTTCTTCCGATTCGCTCCTGTGCGAAGAAAATCGGTCCCGGTGATGCTATATAAATTGCCGGTCCCACAAATATCGTCACTATCAAGGTTATAATGCATCCGACCAGCCCTCCTATTATGTCCATGCATCTTTTTGCAAGAAGCTGTGTGGTGCTTGCATAGTTCATACTGGCTGTGATGACTGTGTAGTCACCGATTTTTTCTATCTGATTAAAGCTGCCTGCCATGGCTTTGTTTTTGGTGATGCCTCTGTGAACAGCTATTCCCATTTCCAGGAATATGTCTGCCATTTCGTAGGGATATTCGATCTCCGCACATGGTGGGATAAGTACCTCGTCCACCCATTCCTCACAGGCGTAGTCTACTATCCCGTCATGGTTTGTAACAATTGGTATTTCGCATATTGTTTTACCCTTCAGGTCGGCATCTGTTGCCGCTGCCACTATCTGTGTGTATCCAAAGCCATTTTCTTTTAATCCGTGAAGTGTCTCCTCAAGGAGCTTTTCCGGTGCTATGACAAAGAGTGATTTTTTCGATGAAGCAAAGCTTCTTTTTTTGATAATTTTCTTTAACACCACTCTGCCTAAGTACGACACGAGAATATATATTGGAATCATGATATAGTAAGACATACGCGAATATATCTCGCCCATCTGTGTGGTGAACAGGAAGAAGGTTGTTAATATTTCTACAAGCACCACATGCTTACATGTAGCTATGAGCTCATCGAGATAGCCGCGCTTCAATACATTTTTGAAGGCATCGGATACTATTTCCACGAAGAAATCTATGAGCAGAAATGCTGCTGCCAATATCCTGTAGTCCTTATCTGTGTATGGATTGCCAGGTCCCAAGCGCCATATGTATGAAACTATGAATGCTATCTGCATGCACAGGACATCTAAGAGCATAAAATCTATATGCTTGGTCCAGCCTCTTCCTTTCTTTCTGTACATTTTTTCTATGTCTCCCTGTATTTCCTGATTACCCTATTTCCAGTTCATCCCTATGCTGTCAAGCCTTGCTATGCGCTCTGTGTCGAGCACCATTCCGCTGGCCTTCGGGTTTTTTCTTTTACATCTGATATTTGATATCCAGCGTCCCAGCTTCACCCCGTCTGTGGAGTATGATACCGGTATGTCCAGATTGCCGTTTTTCTCATAATATGTTTTTGCAAGCTCAAACTTTCTGTTCCACTGTATGGCCGTCCTGCTTTCTGACCTGTAGCCTATGCTCTTAAGGCGCTTTAGCTGCTCGTCTGTCATTGAGCGGCTGTTGGTCTGGTTGGACAGCCACCGTCCAAGCGGTATGCCGTCTGCTGTGACATACTTTGCAGGTACTTCGAGGTTTCCATGCTCCTTGTAGTAGGCCTTTGCTGCACTGTAGTACTCTTCCCACTTCTGCTTGTTGTGGTCCCATATCATGCCAAGCTCCTCGAGCGCTTTTCTCTGCTCATCGGTGAGTGCCTGCTCTATGCCATACTTTTTTACCTTGAAGCGCATGTTATTGATCCATGAGCCGAGCCTGAAGCCTGTAGGCGATACGTATTTGGCCTTGATGTCCAGATTGCCGTAAGTATTGCGGTAGCATTTCAGCTCTTCAATTACCTCCTGCCAGCTTGAATCCGTAACATCCCATATCATGCCTATGTCGTTTAGCTTTTGTATCTTTTCCCAGGTGAGGTTTCCGGATATATTGCCTGACTTCACACGCCTCTGGGTGTTTATCCATGCTCCCAGTGTGAGTCCTGACTCAGTGACATAGCTCTTTGGTATCTTGAGATTGCCATTTTCCTCATACCACTGCTTTGCTGCCTCATAGTATGTGTCCCAGGCACTTCCCAGATTTTCCTGCAGGCGCATGAATATCTCCCTGCTGTCCTTGGTCTCGTCTATGATGCGGAATCTGTCGTCAAAGTGTTCTCTTGGCGAGTGAGTGTCCGGATACAGCAAAAATGCTTCCTGCATCTCGTTTTTCAAACAGTCTATGCAGTACAGGCTGTCAAAGTTGTTTACCAGGTCAAATATGACCGGCTGATTTTTGTTTCCTGCTGACAGTGCTCTGCCTATCTGCTGCAGATAGATGATTGGTGACACCGTAGGGCGAAGCAGTATTACTCCGTCCACATCGTCCACATGTATACCCTCGTTCAGCATGTCTATGCAGTAGAGGAGTTTTAAATGGCTTCCTGTGTCCTTTTTGAATTCGGCAAAGGCTATGCTGGTCGACGCTTCGTTGTAGTACGCTGTGTATATGTGTGGCTTTTTGTCCACCTTGCTAAACCAGTCACCTGCCTGCGCCTTCATCTCATCCATATGCTCTCTGCCCGAGCAGAATACTATGTATTTGCCATCAGGCTTTGTCATCTGTCTGGCAAAGACCTCTGTGAGGCCGTCTGCCTGCTCGAGTGCACGCTTTAGCTGCTCTAGAAGCTTTTCGTTTTCCGATACAAGTCCCGGGTTTGATAAGCCCTCGATTCGTTTTTTCAGTTGTTCGAGCTCTTTCTTGTATGAATACATGGCTATGACATATTTAGGCTCCGGAAGTATTTCCCTCACGATTGCTTCTCCGAGTGTCATCTCTGAGGCTATGTTGCCCTCAAAGAGCTCCTCTGCCATATTGCGCTGGTTGTCCAGATAGCGTATGTTTGTTGCTGAGAGCCCCAGGCGCTTTGCCTTCGGATATGCCTCCAGAAGCTTTCTCACACTCTTGCCCCACTCTGCGGCTCCACAACGGTGGAACTCATCGAGTATGATATAGTCAGGGTGCAGGGTGTCTATGCTGTCCTCATGCTTCATGAGCCTGCTGTATGACATGTATTCTATGTTTGAGAACTGTGTGTCTATGTTCTCAAGCTGTGTCTTGTAGATGTATTCACTTGGCGATAGCCATAGAAAGTGTTTGTGTGGATGCTGCTCCACGAGCTTGAAGGCTATCATCGACTTGCCCGTGCCGGTCGGATGGATGACGGCTGCCATCTGCTTTTCCTCCAGCATGGTCTCGACTGCTCTGTATGCATCTTCGTTGTGTTTATAAAGATGTATGCTCATTTGCTGCCTCCGGGTGAAACACTACATTAAAAGGGAGGTTGGATTTCGCAGATTATTACAATCTGCGAAAATCACCTCGGTTAAAAACACTAGATATATCATAAAACTTTAGTCAATTTATGTCAACTGCTGTATCTTTTTTTGTATCTTTTCACATTTTTAAGGGAATATTGGGATGTATTTTATATATTTTTTATTTTTCAGATTAAAGAGGGCTAGATGTCTAGCCCTCTTTATTAATAATTATTCTATTAAATCAATTGCATTATCTTTTGAAATTCCTTCTAAATTATAATATGTTGATGGGATTTCCCCTATTATTACTCCTTCTGCTAATAATACTTGTGTTGAAATTTCTTCTTGTAGATTATTTATTGGTGTTAATATTACTACATTTGTTTTTAATTCTAGATAAATTCTATGTATTGTCTGATTAATTCCTGCTGCTTTGAATTCGGATTTTAGTTCAGTTTGCACATCTCCTATTCCAAATATAATTATCTCAACTTTTGGACCTCTTCCTGCTAACATTTTACTTCCTGTAAATGTACCCAATCTTATGTACATTTTGGTATTTTCTACTTCATCTAGTTCTTTTTGTATTTTTGTTGATATATCTGCTATCATTTTATTTACTGTTGTAACATTTGCACTTATCATTGTTATATTGCCATTACTATCTTTTATTATATTTACTAAATCTTCATATTGATATTTTTCCATAACCTTTTTTGATTGTTCATTTGTTATTCTTGTTGCTACTGATTTTGCCATGATAACACTTTGTAAATCAATTATTGGCTCTATTATATTTATAACAGAATTTACAATCATAAAAGCAATTGTTAAAACTATTATTATTTTTAATATCTTTTTTATCTTTTGTTTATCATTGTTGTCTTCATTATTGCTTTTAAAATATTTTATTCTTGGTATTCTTCTACTATATATTTTTTGAATTTTACCTTTATCCATTGTATCTAGGAATAAATAATTGCTGTCCCACTTCTATTTTATCAACATCTTCTATTCCATTAACCTTTGCTATATTATCTACTGTACTTCTAAACTTCTTTGCTATTTTCCATAAACTATCTCCTGGTTTTGCAAAATATATTGTCATACTATATGGATTTGATGTTCTATTTTCTCCTGATTGAATATTTTGAATTACATTTATTTCTAAATTTTTTGAATACTCTACTGTGAAGTTTAAGTCTATTTTTATATCTATACTTTCATCTGGCATTATTATAAAATCTTGCATTCCAACCTCTATTGCTGTATTTACATTTGTTGTTGTATTTATGCCTGTTGTCTCCATGTTAAAATTAAATGGTATATTAACTCTCTTTGTATCTATTCCCCCTGTAGCAGATGATGCAAATATAAAATTCAGCATCACTTCCCCTTCATACATAATTCTATCATTCAAAATGTTTTGACTATTTATTATTGGTGTAATCTCTACATCATATAATTTATTGCTTCCAATTTCTTCTATAACTTGTTTTTCTCTTATATTAAATGTTTCCTGCATACATTCTTTTTTCTGCATAGCTCTTATTCTTTTTTGCTCAAATGTTAAATCTACCGTTGGACTATATAAATCTTGTATTACTGCTAACTGCTTATTTTCATATGCTTGACAATATACATCTAGCTCTACTTCAACATAAACAGAATGTTCCTCTACATTATTGGGCTTTATTAACACATTTTTTATCTCGTATTTTATGTTACATACACTGTCATCATTTATGTCCTTTATATCAATGAATCCCATTATTGGTATTGTTTTTTGCAATGTATTTATTCTATTGTCTTCTGTTAAGTAAAGTAGTTTTACTTCCAAGTCTGCTTTTATTAATATTTTATTATAGCTTATCTTGCTTTCCTTGTTTATAATTCTTATATTACTTTTCATTATCTCTGCTAAGTTATCTATATTATCTATCGAAAGTGTATCTTTTGCGTAAATTTTTGTATTGCCTTCTCCCTTTAGCGTATTTATATTTATATTATCATTCAATGTTTGAACATCTTTTAAATCTTCTATTCCATTCACTATATCTACATTTTCGCTATTAAGTATTTTTGTCTCTGTTTCTATAATTGCTTTTATATTAACTTTTCTGCCATTTAAAACTTTGCATTCTATTTCTTTTAGAGTAAATGTATTTTCAATTTTCATATTGCTTTTTGCTTTTTCCATATTTATTGTTTGTGTAAAGTCTAAATTTGTGTTAATGCTTCTTATATTATTTGTTTCACTATCTGCTAAATACATTATATATGTATTTATTGTTCCATCAATTTTTATTTTTCCATTCAGTATTTCTTTTTTATATATGCAAATTGTGCCACTTGTACTTATTGTACTTAGTATATCAGGTTTAATATCGGGAATAATTGCATCCCCTTCTATTATAAAATTATCTTTTCTTTGTTCTATTATTTGATTTATGCATATATTATCTCTTGTAGTCTCTATTGTCATATTTAATCACATTCCTTTCTAATATAATCTAGCCATATTGCTTTTAGTTATATATATTTATGGACAATAAAAAAAATTCCTATTTCTAGGAATTTTTTAATTTTTATATTATGCCGGTTGTACATTAATGTTGTCTAATTGTACTTTTCTGCCTCTTTTACTTTTTTCTTTTTGATATGGAGGTATTAATGGACTATATCCTACTCCATCAAATACTTCTACTTCTACAGTTCTTGTTAATATATCTGTATAACTGTATGTTACATTTCTATCATCTTCCTCATATTTTATTACAAAAATATTAGGATATGTTTTTTCTATTGTAGCCTCCTTTTCAAATGATTTAGTTCTTCCTAATGAACCTTTTACAATTATCTTTTGTCCTATTTTTTCTGTAATGTCTGTCTTTAAGTCTAAGATTTCATTTTTGTAAATCATTTAATCACCTACTCCCTTCGGATATTCGAATTATATCACAGGGAATAATCTGTGTCAAAAAAGGATTTTACGTGTCGAATTCCGCTTTTAGTTGATTTTCCAACGTTTTTTCATATTGTTACTTTAATGTTACATTTTTATTACATTTATATTACAATTCTATGTTGTCAGTGTTTTCTTCTTTCCTCTTGCCCCAATTCCATTAATACCTTTCTTTCCATCTCGTAGTTCATCTTCTATATCTTTTATTGTTAAAAAATTTTTTTCATCTGTAATTGCTATCTTTTCCGCAACAATAAGTGGATCTATAAAATCTATTAAAATTCTCGCTGGTGATGATGCAAAATTAGCCCCTGCCAGTATAAGTCCTTCATAATAGCTTTGACATGCTCCAGCAAAAATAACTAGGTCTTTTTGTAATGCTTTGTATGTCCTTGCTTGCTCTACACATTCTATAAAATAAGCAGAATTCCTGTAATTTCGTATATCATTGTACTTGGTTCCCTTTTTTATCATTCCGTCATGTCCTGTTATTACAAGTATGTCTGGTTTATACCTTGCAATCAATTCAACAACTACTATCGGTTGTCTATTTTCTGGAACATTTTTCACTATTGCCTTTAACCCAATTTTCTTATAATAATTATTTGCTTTTATACTATATTTTTTGTCACCATCTAAATGCAATATCCTACCTGTATATATTATTTCTTTTTCTCTATTTTCTTTATTGTTTCCATATATTTGTATACATCTTTGTATTCTTTCTTGAAATCGTTTTTCCAGATTTTCTTCATAATTTTGTATTAGTTCTTTAGATAATATCTCTAAATCCTCTACCGGACTATCAGCCTTTATTCTGATAGTCAATCCTTTTAATATGGCTATTTCTTTTTTATTTAAATTAATTATATCTTCAACTATAAAAAATATATCTTTTCCATAAGATATACGCCCTACTATATCACCTTTTTTTATTTTTCGCATACTATTCACTCCATAAATACTTTACTTTGTAATATAATATGTCGAATTTTGTAATCTGTGCTAGTAATAAAAGGGTGTCCCTAATTGTGCTAATTGACTAATATTATTGTTATATGCTATTATATTCATTATAGGAGGGTTTTTAATGGAGAATGTTATTTTAAATTGCCAAAATTTATATAAACATTTTGGTAAAAAGGAGATTTTAAAGGGTATTTCTTTTGAAATTTGTTCTGGAGATATTCTTGGTTTTATTGGTCCTAATGGTTCCGGTAAAACTACTACTATTAAATTAATTTTGGGATTACAAAGTATTGATAATGGCTCTGTAGAAATTAACGGATTTAATGTTGTAAAAAATTTTGAAAAGGCTATTGAAAAGGTTGGAGCTATTGTTGAAAATCCGGATTTATATATGTATCTTTCTGGATATGATAATCTAAAATTGGTTGCCAATTTATATAAAGGAATTGATTCTAAACGTATAGATGAAGTAATAAAATTAGTAGGTTTGGAAAATAGAATTAATGATAAAGTTTCTAAATATTCACTTGGCATGAGGCAAAGGTTAGGTCTAGCTCAAGCTATTCTTCATAAACCTAATTTACTAATTTTAGATGAACCTACTAATGGTTTAGACCCTGAAGGTATCAAAGATTTAAGAGAGCTTTTAGTCAAACTTGCTACTACAGAACATATGGGCATTTTAATTTCTAGTCATAATTTGGCAGAACTTGAGAGTTTTTGTACTAAAGTATGTATTATTAAGAATGGCGTAATTATTGAAAGCAGTGAGATTGACGTTGTTAAAAGCAAATGTTCTGATAGTTATTATATTTTCGATGTTGATGATAGTAAAAAAGCGCAACAATTACTGGGTGAAAATGCTTTGCTTATTAATCCAAACGAGGTAAAAGTATTGGTAGAAAGAAACAATGTACCAAATTTAGTTAAAAAACTAGTTGATAATAATATTAAAATTTATTCTGTCAAAAAAGATAATATTTCTTTAGAAGATGCATTTTTGAAAAAGACTGGGGGTAATGTAATTGATTAATCTAATAAAAAATGAATTTATAAAATTAATGAAAAAGAAAAGCACATATATTTTTTTAATTATTACTTTTTTGTT
>ERZ779861.566-NODE-566-length-52652-cov-11.888454_pt1 | contig 52652 bp, 56 predicted proteins | sample MGYA00511558_ERZ779861 | MGnify/ENA primary metagenome ERZ779861 (study PRJEB29588, sample SAMEA2163432) | human gut metagenome | biome: human gut; feature: human-associated habitat; material: faeces | place: Denmark | collected 2008/2010 ...
GATCAGTATAACGCCTACATCGAGGAGATGAAGGCCGGCACCTTTATGAAGTAATGCATTAGGGCAAAGCGAAGAATAAAGCAGGGCCCCCCGCCGCAGTGCATGAGCGGCTGGGGGCCCTGGAGCGTAAGGAACGCCGCTTTACGCGGGGGGCTTTCCCATGATAAAATTTAAATAAGATCTATAATTTGGTATAGGCCGGCAGATTTAACAAGGATTTTATTGGGAGGTGACTATACTGTAAGGTAAGAGAAATTTGCGGAAAGGAAATGACGGTTATGCGGCTTTTGATAATCGAAGATGAGCGAACGCTGTGCGACGCCGTATCCAAAAGTCTGGAAAAGGACGGCTTTGAGGTGGATGTGTGCTACACGGGAGCGGAAGCCTTGGAGAAAACAGGTGCCGATAAATACGACCTTATAATACTTGACCTGAACCTGCCGCGCATGGACGGCATGGACATACTTAAAAAGCTGCGCCTTAACGACCAGGAGACCAAGGTGCTGATACTTTCGGCGCGGGGCAACGCCGCGGACAAGATAGCGGGGCTGGACGCCGGGGCCAACGATTATATGGCAAAGCCCTTCCATCTGGGCGAGCTGGGGGCGCGGGTGCGCAGCCTTACGAGGCGGCGGTTCATACAGCACGACGTATCCCTGACCTACGGCGAGCTGTCCTTCGATACGCGCAGCAGGAGGGCGGCGGCCAAGGGCGAGATCGTCATACTTACGAGGAAGGAAAACGGCATACTGGAATACCTGCTGCTCAATCAGGGCAGGCCGGTGAGCCAGGAGGAGCTCATAGAGCACGTATGGGACGGCAGCGTGGATATTTTCAGCAACTCCATAAGGGTGCATATATCCTCGCTCAGGAAAAAGCTCCGCGCGGTGCTGGGCTATGATCCCATAATAAACCGCATAGGAGAGGGATATCATCTCGGAGGGTGCGACGAGAATTGAAGATAAGAAAGCTATCGCTTAAATGGCGGGTCACACTTATGACCATGGGCATGATCGCCATTAGCTGCATATTGATGAAAACGCTGCTTTGCAGCTACGGGCTGTCCATGATGGACGAGCTGGGGCAGTACGCCCTGGGCTTTTCCACGGAATGTGGGCAGGCCATGCACGATGGAGAGGCGGAGCGCTTCCGTGCGGAGTTTTCCGCCGAGCTTGCGGAGATAAAGACCTCCTTCTGCCACAATAGCTGGTACGTGGTGGGCATAGTGTCGGTGCTGTCCGGAATAATAGCTTATTTCGTGAGCTGGCGCTCGCTGTCCCCCCTTCGGGACTTTGCCGCGCAGATAGACGGTATACGCATGCATAGCATAGACAACGTTAGAATAGACGAGGACAGCATAACGGAGTTCCGCCAGCTAAGCCGCTCCTTCAACAAGATGCTGGTAAGGATATCCCGGGCCTATGACGCCCAGAGGCAGTTTACCGGCAACGCCGCCCACGAGCTTCGCACGCCGCTCGCCCTCATGCAGACGCAGCTTGATACCTATGCCGAGGGGGACAGCAGCGTCAGCGCGGAGGAGGCCATCGCCGTGCTGCGGGATCAGACCGAGCGGCTATCCAAGGTGGTAAGGACGCTGCTGGATATGAGCGAGCTGCAGTCCGTGCCGCGCACGGACAGGATAGATATAGGCCCTATGGTGGAGGAGGTGCTTACGGATCTGCTTCCGCTGGCGGAGAAGAAGAAAATAACGCTGGCGCAGGAGGGCGGAAACGTCCGCATGACGGGCAGCGACATACTCATATACCGTGTGCTTTACAACCTTGTGGAAAACGGAATAAAATACAATAAGCAGGGAGGCAGCGTGACCGTTTCATACCGCCAGGAGGAAAACATGGCGGTGATACACGTTACGGACACGGGGCAGGGGATACCCGAAAAATGCCAGAGCAATATATTCCAGCCCTTCTATCGCATAGATAAATCACGCAGCCGGGAGTACGGCGGCGTCGGCCTCGGCCTCTCCTTCGCGTGGGAGTCCGTGCGGCTGCACGGCGGCAGCATAAGCGTGCTGCAAAGCACGCCGGAGGGAAGCACCATAGAGGTTGAATTGCCGGTATAAAGCTGGTATAATTATTATAGAAAAATGAATATTATCGTGAAATGAGGTGAGAACATGGAACGCTTCAGGGACACACTTCAAAAGGGCGGCACGCCCGAACGCAAGGAAGAGATGTGCTTATTGATGACGGACGAGGTTCTGACCTATCGGGGCTGCCGGGGGAGCATACGCTACTCCGAGGCCGATGGCTGCTTTTACGGGCGGCTAAAGGGTACGGAGGATCACCTCGTCTACGAGGGAAAGACCATGCGGGAGCTTATGGAGAGCTTCATAGAGGTCGTGGACAGGCATATTTACGGCAGGAGCAACGGAGAGCGCCGCGGCGCGGGCGCGCGCAAGGAGGAATTTCACGATCCGCATGAGGCCGCAACGCCCATAGTATGTCCCGAGAGGGAATGGGACGCCATGGCGAGCGGAGAGATATGGTAGCGTTGGGCGGCTGAGGCCGCCCTTTTTATATAGGCAGCGAGGATAGCCAGCGCAGGGTATCCGATAGCGTATCTGACAGGTCACGCGGCGAATAGCCGAGCTCGTCAGATGCTTTTTTATAGGAAAAATTCCCGTTTGAGCCCAGGACGGATATGGAATAGGGGGTGAAGAAGGGCTTTTCGCCCCTTCGTATGCTGCGCCGCTCGAATATTGGCGCGGTTAGCCCCGCAAGCCGGTGCGGAAGGAACAGCCCAGGCGCCCTCCTGCCGGAGAGCCTTCCCGCCAAGGTCAAAAGCTCCTTTATGGAGGCATAGCGCCCGGAGAGTATATAGCCCTCGCCGGGCCGCCCGCTGTCCGCGCAGGATACCGCGCCGGCGGCCGCGTCCCGCACATCGACGAAGTCGTACCCGCCGCAAACCCCGGCGGGCAGCCGCCCGCGGAGGAAGGAGCGCAGCATCACCGTCATGCTTCCCATGCCCCTGTCGCCGGGGCCTATTATGCCGGAGGGGTATACTATGCCCGCGTCCAGCCCCTTTTCCGCCGCAAGCAGTACCTTTTTAGTGGCGGCCTTGCTCTTTGCGTAAGCGCCGTGGACAAGCTCCGGCGATACCCGGCATTCCTCGGTGATGACCTCGCCCATTGGCCTTTCGGGTATGGCGTGGACGGAGCTTACGTATACCAGCCTTTTCGCGCCGTATTCAAGGCAAAGCCCCGCTATGTTCTCAGTGCCCTGCACGTTTATCCGGCCCAGCGCCTCGCCCTGCCCCGCCGCAACGGAGACCATTCCGGCGCAGTGTATCACACGGCAGCCCTCCGCCCACTCAAAAACAGGTATCAGCGAGGCCCTGTCCGTAACGTCGCCGAAGCGCACAAAGGCCCCCTCCGGCAGCAGCGGCAATAGAGGGTCCCCCGGGAGGGCCAGCGCCGTTACGCTGCGCCCGCGGGAAATAAGCTCCCTTACCACCGCGCCGCCCAGGAAGCCCGTTGCGCCCGTGACTATGTATTCCGTTTTGCAGCGCCCCGTCATATACGGCAAAGCGCGGCTATGGCGTGGCCCTCGGGAAGCTCCACGTCTGCGGGGAGCCCGTCAAGCTGCCACTGCACGCTTCCCACCCACGGGGCGGCCACCGCGCCGAAATGCAGCAGCGCTATGCCGAGGTTGAGCTGCCTGTCGTATTCGTCCGTGTGCTCGTCCGGCACAGAAACCAGCATTATCTCATGCCCCCTTATAAGGAAGCCGTAGGGCTGACGGTTCAGGTAGCTTGGGGACTGTGAGGCGGCATAGAAGGAATCCCACAGTATATCGCCGTAAAAGCCCATGTGCTCGTCAAGGCCCTCCCTGCTGCCCCAGCTTTCATAGTAAACCATATCCTGTATGCTCTTCTTCGGGTCGTAATAATGACGCTTTACCGCAATATCCACGTTTGACATGCTTATGACGTTAAGCTGAAGCTCGCGGCGCACCTTTTTGCCGTAGCCGAAGGCGGCTATGGCGGCGACCTCCATAAAGGGCGATATGCCGAGGGCGGAGCTTACTGCCGCGCCGTCGGTAAAGGTCAGCCAGCAGCTATTTAGCCCCATATCCTCCAGCTTTAGTATCATATCCTCCATCATGTAGCCCGCGTTCAGCCCCATGTGGGGGCCCCTGTCGGAAAGCAGCAGGAGATAGTGGGGCGCGCCTATGAGAAATTGCTTATAGCCCGCCGTGCCCTCGAGGGCGGATTGCGAGCTTTCGTCCAAAATGAGCAGCGCCGTGTCTATATCGGGCGCGAGGCGCTTGCAGCTTTTATCGTGGTATTCCAGTATTTCGAGGATAAGCTCCTCGGGGACCGCCTTATCTAAAAAGGCCCTAACAGACCTGCGGCCTTCTATCAGTGCGCTGTAATTCATGGGCTAAACTCCTTTGCATTTTTTTGAAAAGTAGATCTGTAAGCAAATGTCGCTCAACATCATAATAAGGCCGCGCCGATAAAATCCTCGTTAAGAGGGGAAAAAGCCGCAAAAAAGCCGGATTATTTTCACCCGGAAGCCCAACTTAACGTAGATTTTATATCCTGCCTGTATAATAGTAGTTGTATAGATGCAAAAGGCTTACGTATTATTTGCAGAAAGGACTTGACAGCACCATGACCGCCGCAACTACAATTTTGGCAGGCAGGCAGGCAGGCAGGCAGGCAGGCAGGAGACTAATCCCGCCTTTTTTGGGTGCTCAAAAATATATAGGGATACATTGAATACCGTTACGGCGTAAAGCGCCGGGGCGGTATTTTTGTATATAAAAACCGAAAGGGGAAGAATCAATGAAAAAAACACTTGCAATTATGCTGGCGCTTATCATGGTGCTGGCGCTCGTGCCGACCGTGGCGTTTGCGGAAGAACCGAATAAAATTTATGTTGATGCCAATAATGGTAATGATACCCAAGACGGTGTTGGTACAGCCAGCGACAAAGCCTACAAGAGTTTGGATAAGGCGATGGAAGCTGCTGTATCGGGCGACACCATAATGCTGGGCGAGGGGAAATATACACTGTATGGAGTATCCAGCGACGACACCACGAAGGGCAAGAATTTGACCTTTGTCGGGCAGGGAGTAGAGAAAACGACTTGGATTATTGGTGCTGAAGTGCCTGATCCCAATAAAAGCGGTACAGAATATAACTCTGACTATAGCTTCAGTGGCGCCAGTGTTACGTTTAAGGATATGACACTGAATTCATATTACAGCAAGGAAGATAAAAATAAGAGCGGATATGAGAACTATTTGGGCTTTGCGCATACCGTGAACACACTTGTTGATAGTTGCGTTATCAATGGTGTGACGGCCTATTGGGGATACACCAGCGCCGCATTTAGGAATACCACGTTCAATGCTCCGGTCGGTGGTTATGCACTGTGGTCATATAGTTCTGCTATCATGACCTTTGACAACTGTACCTTTAATTCTTCCGGCAAGGTCATAAACGTCTATAACGAAGGCTATACACCGAATGTTACAGTTAACTTTAACAACTGCACGGTCAAGAACACTGATACCAGCAAGAAGGCTGTGCTGAATATCAACGACCGTTATGTTAGTGGTTTTACGATCAACATTTCCGGAAAAAACTCTGTTGACGGTATTACCGCAGATAATATGACCTGTTCCTGTCTGTTTGGGTTCGGCGGAAAAGAGAAAAATCCAGAGAACGTTAATGGAACCCTTTATTATAGCAACAACAATAAAACAGTTGTAACCATCAACGGCGTAAAGGTTTGGGAAAACGGCGAACGTGTCTGCGCCCATAACGGCGTTGTGTTCAGCGAGGGTTCATACAATGGTGACACGACCACCCAGTACACCGACGGCTATAAGGATAAGGCGTTTACTGTGACCTATGGTGAGTGGTCTGCATGGAATTACGACACAAGGACTCGCACCTTCACGAAGATCTGCAAATATTGCGGATATAAGGAGGAGGGAACCGAAAAAGAGACAAGGATAGTTGAGCATCACGACCACTACTACCCCACCGCCACCCCCGTCCCCGTGATAGTCATACCCCCCAAGACCGGCGATATGACCATATGGCAGAGCATACTGCACTTCTTAGGGATAAAATAAGTAAATAACGGAAATACAAAGCCCCTGACCAAACGGTCAGGGGCTTAGCTTATATTGCGTTAAATTGCGAATGTCATATCAAAAGCATCCTGTCGTTATTCAGCGCCTTGCCGGATATTTCCTTGAAGCGCAGCAGCAGGTCGGCAACCTCTAACATCTCGCGCTCCGCGCCGGATACGTCCATTACCACGCGGCCCGCGTCCATCATTATGGTGCGGCTGCCAAGCTCCAGGGCGGACTGCATGTTGTGCGTTACCATAAGGCAGGTGAGGCCGTTTTCCTCTACTATGGAGGTGGTCAGCGACAGTATCTTTTCCGCCGCGCCGGGGTCCAGCGCCGCCGTGTGCTCATCCAGCAGCAGCAGCATGGGCGGGTTTATGGTGGCCATCATAAGCGTAAGCGCCTGCCGCTGGCCGCCTGAGAGCAGCCCCACCGGCTGCTGCATCCTGTCCTCAAGGCCCATGTTCAGCATGGCTACCCTGTCCCGAAGCGCCGCCCTGTCGGCCCTGGAAAGGTGGCTGAGCCAGCCGCCCCTGCCGGAGGCTAAAGCGAGGTTTTCCTCTATGGTCATGCCGGGGGCGGTGCCGCGCATGGGATCCTGAAACAGCCTGCCTATGTGCTTTGCCCTGATGTGCTCAGGCATGAGGGTGATGTCACAGCCTGCCATGGTTATGGTGCCGCTATCGGCTATGAAGCTGCCGGCAATGGCGTTGAGCAGGGTGGATTTGCCCGCGCCGTTGGCGCCTATTATAGTAATGAAATCGCCCTTTTCCACATTGAGGGAGAGGTCGTCGAGCACCAGCTTCTCGTTTGGCGTGCCCGGGTTGAAGGACTTTGAAATGTGGGAAATGTTAAGCATCAGGCAGCCCTCCTTCCGTTGCGCTGGGCAAGCTTGCGCTTATACAGCGGAAGCTGCTCCTTGAGGTAAGGTATGGATATTGCCGCCACGACTATGACTGAGGATACCAGCTTCAGCATGAAGGCGGGCATATTGAAGCGCAATGCAACGGTATAGACCAGCCGGAATACGAAGGCGCCGATTACCATACCGAATATGCGAAGCGGCATTTTCCGCCTGCCCATGAAAACATTGCCTATGAGCAGTGAAGCGAGGGCTATAGTTACCATGCCGGAGCCTATGTCGATGTTTACCGACTTCTGGGATTGGGCCAACAGGCAGCCGGACAGCGCCGTAAAGCTGTTTGCCACGCAAAGGCCGACTATCGTGGTAAAGGCGGGGTTTATGGAGGATGAGCGCACCATGTCCGGGTTGTCGCCCGTGGCCCGTATGGCGAGGCCGAGACGGGTGCGCAGGAACAGGCCGAGTATCAATGCCACCGCAAGCACCGCTATGGCGATGACCAGGAGCTTGTACTGGCCGCCCAGCGCGCCTCCGTTTAGCATATCCTTGGCCTTGGTGAACACGGTCTCTGTCTTGTTCATGTTCAGTATAGAGGAGCCGCCCATAACGCCTATATTGACGGAATACAGCGCGGTGTTGACGATTATGCCCGAGAGCAGGCTGTTCACGCCCATTTTAGTCTGCAAAATGGCCGTAATAAAGCCGGATGCCACGCCGGAGAGCATGGCGGCGGGAATGGAAAGGTAGGGGTGCCCGGATATGGCGACAGCCGCGCCTACCACTGCGCCCAGCGTGAAGCAGCCGTCCGTGGAAAGGTCGCAGACGTTGAGCATGGAGTAGCTGAGGAACAGCGCCAGTACCGTAAGTGAGGATATGAGCCCCAGTTCAAGGGCGGTCTGTACAAGGCCAAGGGCCGAACTCAGTGACATTGCAATAAGCCTTTCTTACTATTCTATATATATTATCAGTTGAGCTCGTCGAAGCTTTCGGCGGTAACTATGCTCTGAACCTTGGTGCAGAAGGGAGCGAAGGCCTTTTCAATATCGTCGAACTTGTAGCCAAGCTTTTCGCAGGTCTCTGTATTTACGGTAGCGCAGCCGTTGTCAAAGGTGCGAACGGGAAGCTCGGCCGGCTTTTTGCCTTCCAGAGCTACTTCGGCTACCATATTGGCGGTTTCAACGCCCAGGTTTGCGTAGTCCACGCCGTAGCCGAGGAATGCGCCGTTGAGGGCGAAGGAGTCCGCACCGGTGTAGTGGGGTATTCCGGCGTCGGCCAGCAGCTCGCAGATGCTGAGCTCGGCCTTCATTATGGTGTTGTCGGTAGGGGTAAATACCGCGTCAACGCCGTCGGCTATCATGGACTGCACAGCCAGCACAACCTCATCAACTGTGGTGCCGGTGTAATCTGAGTATGCCACGCCGCGGGCATCCAGATCGGACTTGGCGGCGGCGATGGGGGTTGCGGAGGAATCCTGACCTATGTCGTACAGCAGACCTACCTTAGCGGTATCCGGCTTTGCAGCGAACATCAGGTTTATTACAGCAGCGGTGTCAAGGTAGTCGGAGGTGCCGGTGACGTTGCTGCCGGGAGCCTCGAGAGATTCCACGATGCCGGTAGATACGGGGTCGGATACGGCGGCGAATACTACGGGTATCTGGTTATCCTCGGTGGCGGCCTGCATAGCCATGGCAACCGGGGTGGCAACGCCTACCATTATATCAACGCCGTCTGCGATGAAGTTGGATATTATCTGGTTCATAAGGTTGGCGTCAGCGTTGCAGTTGTCGTAGGATACGTTGAAGGTGACGCCATTTTCTTCGCCTATCTCCTTGAGGCGGGACTGTATGTTGTCCACGATCTGGTTAAGAGAAGCGTCGTCAACGTAGTTGCAGATACCGACCTTTATTTCCTTGCCGGCTTCTGTCCCGGAGGGAGCCTTGCCGCAGGCGGTGAGGCAGCTGAGTGCGATAAGTACGGTGAGTGCCAGTGCGATGATCTTCTTCATTTTGTTTTCCTTCCTTTCATAAGCTCGAAGCTTTAAAATTTTTAAAATAAAAACTCCCGTCACAGCAATTAAACACTGCTGGGACAGGAGTGATATTCCTGCGGTGCCACCCGGCTTGACGCGAACTGCGCCCACTTTGCGCGTACTATATAATACGCTGGCCTTTGTTTACGGAGAGCCTTGCTCCGTCTCACATACTCCAGGGCTTATGCCCTGTTTCCGGTCGCCCTCAGAAGTCCATTCGATCCTGTCTTATTCTGCCGCGATCGCACCTCCCGCGGCTCTCTGAAGGAACAGCTTCAGAATCTACTTACTCTTCTTCAACGGTTTTTTGCATTGTAGCACCAGGAAAGGCGGCTGTCAAGAATTTTATCAAAATTTGTTTTCAAAACAGCCATGGAATATACGGCGCAATAATGGTATGATATAGCATATGAAATATATGAGAGGACGGTTACGCATATGCGCTTTGTAGGCAATGCATTATGGTTTATATTTGCAGGGCTCTGGCTTGGTCTGGGCTGGGCGCTGGCAGGGCTGCTCTGGTGCATAACCATAATAGGCATACCCTGGGGCGTACAGTGCTTCAAGTTTGCCAAGCTTCTGTTCTGCCCCTTTGGCAAGGACGTGCGGTTTGGGGGCGGCCTCGGTTCGCTTATACTCAATATAATATGGCTCTGCGTAAGCGGCCTGCCCCTCTGCGTTGAGGCGGTGCTCATAGGCTGCATACTATGCATCACCATAGTTGGCATACCTTTCGGCAAGCAGTGCTTCAAGTACGCCAAGCTGGCCTTAATGCCATTTGGTGCGGATATAGTAAAGACCTGATACGGTATTCAAGGATAATTGTTGATCATGGACAATACAGACAACACGCTTTTGCTGATCCTCAACCCCGAGGCGGGGCTGAGGTACGCAAGAAAGTTCCTTCCCGAGATAATAGCGCTGTTTACCGATTACGGCTATCAGTGCCTTGTATTCGTTACCGAAAAACGGGGGGACGCGACCGAATTCGTTAAAAAATACGGCGAAAGGGTCAAATGCATAGTGAGCATAGGCGGAGATGGCACCTTCAACGAGACCGTCACCGGCGTCATGCAGGCGGGCCTCAATATACCGGTGGGCTACATACCCGCCGGCAGCACAAACGACTTTGCCAACAGTCTGCACCTTCCTTCGGATATTATGAATGCGGCGAAGAATATAATGGAGGGAGAGCCTGTATCCATAGACGTCGGCAGGTTCCAACAGAGGTATTTTACCTACGTGGCTTCTTTCGGCGCGTTTACACGGGCATCCTACGAGACGCCGCAAAACGTGAAGAACGCCCTGGGGCATCTCGCTTATATACTGGAGGGCATGAAGAGCCTCGCCAGTATCCGCCCGGAGCATGTGAAGCTGATAGCTGACGGCAGGACGTACGAGAGAGAGCTGCTCTTTGGCGCCGTGAGCAACTCCACCTCCCTTGGGGGTGTGCTGACGCTGGATCCCGATGTGGTGGATATGAACGACGGCAAGTTTGAGATAATGCTTGTGCATATGCCAAATTCCGCTATAGAGCTCAACGAGATACTTACCGCCATAGCCAGCAAGCAGTATGAGTGCAGCATGATAGATTTCATACGCACAGAAAGGGCGGAGATATTCGCAAGCCCGGATATGGACTGGTCGCTGGACGGCGAGCACCAGAAGGGCAGCGAGCACATAGTCATAGAAAACATACACGACGCATTGAGGATACTGACCAAAGAGACCCTTGGCGGCGAAAAGTAAATACCCACACAGAAAAAACACCCGTCAGGGTGTTTCAGTCTGTCAAAAAACCCCAGGGTTGATAAGGGGCCGTAGCCCCTTATGGCTTTATTCGGATTTGGCGACACAAGGTGAATTGCCCTGCAGGGGCAAGAGAGGGCCCCCTGGGGGGTGTGCGGCAAATCCGCAAAAAGCGCTTGCGCAGCAAGGCTTTCCCTGCATTCGGTGCTGGCCGCGCCATAGGCGCAAGCACCGGATGAAAAAACTCAAAAAAGTGGCGTTCAGCCACTTTTTTGACACTCTAAAAAACACCCGTCAGGGTGTTTTTTGCATGTTCTTAATTTACTTCAGCAGCTTATCCATCAGGCGGAAACAGGGGGGCAGGTGATAGCGTCCTAATATATCGGATTCGCCGGCAAATTTCTTGTTGCGGATATCCGCCATGGCGCCGGAGTGGCAATTGAACAGCTTCATAAAATGCAGCCTGCCTTTATCATTTAATGTGGTACAGCCACTTTACCCTGCGGTAATAGAAGAAGAAAGCTACGTCCGTCACTATCCAGGATATTGGATAGGCGAGGCATACGTTGAGCATGGTGTGGTGGGCTTTGTACACGGTGGCTATCCACACTACCCTCAGCAGGCATACTCCGAGACCTATTATTATTACCGGGACTATCGCGTCGCCCATGCCGCGAAGGATGCCCGAGATTATTTCTATATATGTCCAGGTAAAATACAGCGGTACCATATAGAGCATCATCTGCCATGCCTGGGCAAGGACCTCCGCGTCGTCGTTGAATAAGGGCAGCAGGAATCTGCCGAAGCCCAAAAGAACGGCGCTGAACAGTAACGTTATACCCATGAACAGTTTCAGACTGAGTTTTTCGCAGCCGTGCACACGGTCCATGCGTCCCGCCCCGTAATTTTGCGCGGTGAAGTTCATTACGGCTATGCCGGCGGCGTTGCTGCATGCCCAGTAGAATCCATCCAGTTTGCCCGTGAGGGACCATGCGGCTACAGTAGCAGTGCCTAGAAGGTTTACGGCCACCTGGATTATCATGTTGGAAATGGCATACATTGAGGACTGGAGCCCAGAAGGTATACCTATGCGCAGCATACGGCCCAGAAGATAGCGGTCGATGCATATGCCCTTTACGGTTATGCGGTATGCCTCGGTGCTTCGCATCAGCTTAGCGGTAGCGAGCACCGCGCTGAGTATCTGAGAGACGATGGTGGCTATTGCAGCGCCGGCTACGCCCATCTTGAAAATTGCTACCAAAAGCAGGTCGAGGAATATGTTGACTATACAGCAGATTGAGAGGTATATGAAGGGGCTTCTGGAATCGCCTACCGCATTAAACACACCCGCCTCTATATTGTAAAGAAGCTGAGCGGTCACGCCGAGAAAAACTATGCGAAGGTACGTTGTGGCTTCGGATATGGTATCCGCCGGGGTCTGCAATACGCGCAGAAAAAACGGCGCAAATATAATACCCACTACAGTCAGCACTATACCGGATATTATACAGAAAGCTACTGCGGTGCCCGTGGCCTTTTGTATGGATTCCTCATCCTTCGCGCCGAAAAGCTGGGCTATTACTACCGTGGAGCCGCCGGAGAGCGCCACAAAGAAGCCTATGAGCAGGTTGGTTATATTGGCGGCGCTTCCGCCTACGGCGGCTAGTGCAATCGTACCTACGAATTTGCCTACGACTATGGCGTCGGCAGCGTTATAAAGCTGTTGGAAAAGGGTACCCGCAGCTATGGGCAGAAAAAAACTTATAAGCTTTCTGCCGATACTTCCTTCGGTAAGGTCATTTTTACCATTATTCATTTTGATAAACCTCACAAATAAGCTAAAATGGCAAAATAAAGCATACATCAGAAGCAGAATAAAAGCAACTGATTTAATTATCGGTTTTGTTTTGGTGAGGTATCAGCGGTATATCCTGCCGACAAGCCAGTTTACGGTGGTGGCTGGCAGCAGCTTGTTGATAAGGGTAAAAAGCTTATATTGTGCTCCTACGGTGTACAGCGCCCGGCATTTCTTGGCGTTTGCCGCCTTGAGTATGACTTTTGCCACGGCCTCCGGGGCCATGCCGTTCTGTTCATCGTGCTCCATCACGGCCACAGCGCGGTCGAGGGATTTATATATATGGCTTCCGGCGTGAGATTTTTTCCTTGCGGCGGTGAAGCCTGTACGAATGTCCCCGGGCTGCACAGCGCAGACCTGTATGCCGAAGGGACGGACTTCATTGCGAAGGGCAAGTGTCAGGGAGTTTATAGCTGCCTTAGCCGCGGAATAGAAGGACTGGTAGGGTATGGCTATGGGCGCGGCCACGGAGCTGAGGTTGATGATGCGGCCGCTGGCCTGAGCGCGCATCTGCGGCAGCACCGCCTGTATACAGTTGAATGCGCCGTAGAAGTTCACCTCGAGCTGGGCGTGGGCATCGGCAGGGTCGGTAAATTCCACAGGTCCTGATATGCCGAAGCCGGCGTTGTTTACAAGAAGGTCTATGCGGCCTTCTTTTTCTATTACCTTTGCTGCTGCGGCGGCGATGCTGGCGGGGTTTGTCACGTCCGCTGTTATGTGGAAGATGCTGCTGTAATTCTCGCCTCTGCGGCTGAACTCGTACACGGTATAGCCGTTTTCACAGAGCATGAGGGCGGCTGCTTTGCCTATGCCGCTGCTTCCGCCTGTCACGATAGCTGTCTTTTTCATCTGTTATCCTCCAGTACGCTGCCGAGTATGTCCATTGCCTCGTCAAGTATTGAGTCGGTATGTGTGGCCATGTAGCTGGTGCGCAGCAGGCACTCGGTCATGGGGGTTGCCGGTGGCAGCACGGGATTGACGTATACGCCACCGTCGTATGCACGCTTTGCCATTATCAGCGTATTTTCAGGGTCATGGGTATATATGGGTATTATGGGTACGCTGGTGAGCTTGTGGGGTATGGCTCGCTCAGTCAGCCCCTTCTGGACGTAATTCGATATATCCTTCAGCCGTTGTACCCGCCATGGCTCCTTTTTCAGCACCCTTAATGACGCCAAGGCGCAGGCGCAGCTTGCGGGTGGTATGCTGGCTGCGAATATAAAAGGCCGGGAGTTATGGCGAACGTGATCGGCTATGAATTTTGACGATGCCATATACCCACCGAGACTTGCAAGAGACTTGCTGAACGTACCCATGTATACGTCTATCTCGTCCTCGAGACCGTAATAACTTGGGGTACCTCTGCCGCCTTCGCCCAGCACCCCTAAGCCGTGGGCGTCATCTACCATTATGCGCGCCCTGTACTGCCTGGCAAGGCGGACTATCTCCGGTAGGTTGGCAATATCGCCGCCCATGCTGAATACGCCGTCCGTTACTATGAGGCAGCCTGCGGTGTCAGGTATCTCCTTCAGCTTCTTTTCAAGGTCAGCCATGTCCCCATGGCGGTAGCGCAGCATAGTCGCCTGGGATAGGCGGCAGCCGTCGTATATGCTTGCGTGGTTCTCGCGGTCGCATAGAATATAGTCGTGGCGGCCTGCAAGGGCGCTGATAATGCCAAGATTGGACTGAAACCCGGAGGGGAATGTAACCACCGCCTCCTTATGCAGAAAGTCCGCAAGCTCCTCCTCTAATTCGAGGTGCATTTTTAATGTGCCGTTTAGGAACCGGGATCCGGAGCAGCCGGAGCCGTACTGATCAAGCGCCTTTTTGCCGGCTTCAATGACCTCGGGGTTATTGGTAAGGCCGAGATAGTTGTTGGAGCCAAGCATTATGCGCCGCTTGCCTTCCATTACGACCTGGATATCCTGACGCGTTTCAAGCGCGTGAAAATAGGGGTATATGCCCTTTTCCATGGCCTCGGCGGCCAATTCGCAGGGTCTGAGCTTTTCGAATAAGTCCATTGCGCCTCCTTATCGGGTATATAAAATGGTTAAAAAAATTGAATGAATGAATTATTAAAATATTTTAATCAAATAGAGCGAATTAGTCAAGGTATTATGTATATACATTGACAAAACTACCATCAGTTGACAAGGACACACAAGGTTTTAGGAGCCAAACAGCACGGCATAACTGTGTCGTCCTCATTTGAAATACAACCAGTATTTCTGCACTCGTCCTCCTTGTTCTGCCATGCTCTTTGGCTTCTAAAACTCAAAGACCCCAAAGAGCTTGTTTTGAGGGCGATCCAAGGCCGAGGAGCGCAGTACTACTGGATGTAATACAAGCGACGAGAACGCAGGAGCGTCCCAAAACAAGCCTTTCGGGCTTGTGTGCTCTTGTCAACTGATGGTAAGAAAAAATTAACATTTTTTGGAGATGATTACAGTTCAAATTGAGTGCTTGCACGAAGTAATTTATTTTGCTATGCTTATCGTCAGAAAGGGGAAATAAAAATGACTTTGGGAGAATTTTTTAAGGGGCTTGCAGAAAATCGCCCCCTCGTGAGCGCGGTAACGGCATGGGCTGTTGCGCAGGTTCTGAAAACGATAATAAACTATCTGATAAATAAAGAATGGAAGGCGGAGCGCCTTTGGGGCAGCGGCGGAATGCCCAGCTCCCATTCGGCAACGGTGTGCGCGTTTCTGGTGGCTACAGTCTTTAACTATGGCCCGGCCTCCTTTGAATTTGCTATGGCGGTCCTGTTTGCAATAGTGGTGATACACGATGCCCGGGGTGTGCGCCTGGAGACCGGCCGTCAGGCGGAGATACTGAATTCCATAACCCGCTTTCTGCGTTCCAGAAACAGCAAGATAGAGCTGCCGGAGGAGGAGCTCAAGGAACTGGTGGGCCATACGCCTTTCCAGGTGGCAGTAGGCTCAGCCATAGGCATAATAGTGGGGCTTCTGCTGCATTAAAGCGGCGCGAAATGTGCGACATGTACACAGGGAATACCGAAAGAGGTATTCCTTTTTTGATTGAGAATTGCGGCGAGGAGGAGTGTGGTGTTAATATATGTTCAGAACAAACGTTCGAAACAAATACAGCAGGAGGAAAACATGATACACAGGCAATTCGCGCAAAGGCGCAGGCTCATGGCGGGGGAAACAGTTAAGATGGTCACGCTGACGCTTACAGGAAGCTTTGATAATTCCGGCCTGTTTGGTGAAAGGTATGTGGCTGTAGACGGGGAGATCATAACGGAACTGGGCACGTACAAGGTGAGGCAGGGCAGTACCATAATACTGCATACAAAGATAAGCCCCATCATGGGCGGAAGCGAGAAGTACGGCATATTCGTGAACAACAAGTGCGTGAGGACTGCTGCAAACTGCATAAATCACGGCCCGGACTACGAGTATACCGTCACATGCAACTGCACGATAAACGGTCAGGGAAAGGTACACGCAAGGGGCGGCTATGCCAGGATAGACGTCACGACTGAAGAATAAGCACATATTAACAAACTGTGAATAGCGGGCGGCAGGCGTTGACATATATAGAATGCCGATATAAGATATGTATAGAATTCCGATATATGGAGGGAGCGCATGGACAAGACGCTTGTGACCCGCAGCACGGGTATGCTGCTGCTTAAGCTCATAGAAAACGAGGATATGTACGGCTATCAGATGATAGAGGAGCTGGCGAGGCGGTCTGACGATACCTTTACGCTAAAGGCCGGAACGCTCTATCCCATGCTCCACGACCTTGAGAAGGCGGGGCTGATAACCGTATACGAAAAAACGGCGGATACCGGCAGGGTAAGGAAATATTACAGCATAACAAAGGCGGGCAGGGCGGAGCTTTCCGCCAAAACCAGGGAGTGGCGGGAGTTTTCCCGCGCCCTTGACAAGGTGCTTGGAGGTGTGAGCTATGCCTTCTGACAGGGTAAACGAGTATCTTAAAAGCGTATGCGCCGAGGTACGCTGGAGGCAGGCGCACGACGCGGTGCGGGAGGAGCTTGCCGCACACATAGAGGATCAGACCGAAGCGTATATGCGCTCCGGCATGGAGAGGGAAACGGCGGAGCGGAAGGCAGTGGAAAGCATGGGGAGCCCGGCGGAGACAGGACTTCGCCTCGACGCGAGCTACCGGCCCAAGCCCCAGTGGGGGCCGATAATACTGCTCGCGGCGCTGCTGCTGATAAGCGCGGTATGCCGTTTTGCCGAGTACGGAAACGGCGGTGACAGTGCGTTCGGCAAATTTATTATTGCCGCCTGCATAGGCGGCGGGCTGTTTGTCTGGCTGTATAATGCAGACCTTTACCGGCTGGCGGGGCTGTCGTGGCAGGCTTATATTGCGGTGATAGCACTATGCCTTGCTGCACTTCCGCTGTGCTATTCCCGCGGACCCAGCGAGATGATAGTGCTTCAGACGGCTGCCATAACCATACCGGCGCTGTTTGCAGGCTGGCTGTATGTATGCAGGGGCTTTGGGGGGCTGCTCACAGGCGGGGCGATGCTGGTGATACCGATAGCGGGAATGCTTATGGCTCCATATACGGGAGCAGCCGTTAACGTCGCCGCTGCGTGCCTTGCGGTAATAGTGTTTGCCTCGGTATGGGGGCTTTGCGGAAAGAGCAGGTGGCTGCCCATAGCGTTAAGCTGGGGCGGCGTGCTGTGCGGCGGCTATGGGCTGCTCAGGTCAAATGCGCACTGGTGGCAGCGCGTTGCGGTGATGCTGCGCCCGGAGGCGTTTCCCGAGGATTACAGTTACCAGATAAGGGTGATAAGGGATATGCTGCGCGCCTCGAGGCCCATAGGCCGCGGACAGGATACTGAAATGATGAGGTATTCCATGCTCTTTAAAAGGGACGGGAGCATAGACCGCGAAGCGTATGTGGATTTCATGCTCACCACAATAGCCCACCGTTACGGCTGGGTGATAGCCCTGATAATAGCCGCGGTGCTGATAGGGCTCATAGCGATGCTGTTCTTTAAGGCGCTGAAGCTTACGAGCCTGTTCGGCAAAATGATGGGCTGCGGAATATGTGCATCGCTTTTGATGCAGACGGTGCAATACATACTCGGCAACTGCGGCATTACGGTTATAAGCTGGCTGCCCCTTCCCTTTCTTTCCTACGGCAACACATCGCTTGTGGTGAATATGGCGATGATTGGGCTGCTTTGCTCCCTGATGCGCTCCGACGGGCTCTATGCGGACAAGGAGGCAAAGCCCTTGAATAAGCTCAGGCTACGGCTGGAGTGGGAAAAATAAATTAAGGGACTGCTGTTGCAGTCCCTTAATTATTGCATATTTATTCGGCAAAGCTCACGATGAGATCCACCAGCACATCGGTTATCTGATCCAGGCTCCTTGCGGGTATCCATTCCCGCACGCCGTGGTAGTTGTAGCCGCCGGTGGGCAGGTTGGGGCAGGGCAGTCCATCCCATGAGAGATGCGCGCCGTCCGTGCCGCCCCGTATGGGCACGGTGCGGGCGGGTATGCCGTTCTTTTCAAAGGCGGCTATGGCCTTGTGGATGAGCTGAATATGGGGCTCTATCTTTTCCTTCATGTTGTAGTAGCTGTCCTTGACGGTGGCCACGGCAGTGCCTTCGCCGTAGCGGCGGTTTATCTCGGAGGCGAGGGCGAGGAACAGCGCTTTGCGGGCCTCGAAGCTCTTTGCGTCGTGGTCGCGGATGATGTAGCGGAGGGTAGCTTCGGTAACGCTGCCCTGCATATCGTGCAGGTGGAAGAAGCCCTGATAGCCGCAGGTGTTCTCCGGCACCTCGGTCTTGGGCAGCATATCGTGGAACTCTATTGCGACGGTGGCGGCGTTGACCATTACGTCCTTTGCCTCACCGGGGTGTACGCCCACGCCGTGAACAGTGAGCACGGCGGAGGCGGCGTTGAAGTTTTCGTATTCTATCTCGCCTATGGGGCCGCCGTCCACGGTGTAGCCGAAGTCGCAGCCCAGGGTCTTTACGTCTATGCCCTCTGCGCCCCGTCCTACCTCCTCGTCGGTGGTGAATATGACCTTTACTTCCCCGTGGGGCCTGCTGCTCTCCATGAGCCTTTCGACGGCTGACATTATCTCCGCCACGCCCGCCTTGTCGTCGGCGCCGAGCAGCGTCGTGCCGTCGGTGACTATAAGCTCCTCGCCCACATGCTTTGAGAGGCCGGGGCAGAGGGCTTCATTCATGACTACGCCGGATTCCAAGGTAAACTCGCCCTCCGGGCAGGTGATAACAGCAGGACGGACGTTTTCGCCGGGGGCGTCCGGGGCGGTGTCCACATGGGCTATGAGCGCGATGGAAGGCGCACCCTTAACGTTGGCGGGCAGCGTGCCGTATACGTTGCTGTTGGAGTCAAAGGATATGTCCTTTAAGCCAAGCTCCTCCATCTCGCGGGCAAGCTCGCGGATAAGCTCCTTCTGACGCTCGGTAGAGGGGGCGGTCTCGGAAAAATCATCGGACGTGGTGTAGTATGTTACATAACGAAGAAAACGTTCTCTTGGGGTCATAATATCCTCCGAAACAGGTTATTTTGCTTAATCAAAGGTTAGCGCATTTGCGGGGCAAAGTCAACCTTTTGCCATATCGCCCAACTGATGGTATCATAATAACTGTAATGATTTTAAGGAGGGTATTTCTGTGCGGGTACTGGATATTGATCTGGACTTTTTCCTTGCGGGCTGCTGTCCTCTGGCCGATAAGGGCAGGCGGCCGGAGCTTTTTGGCCATGAGCCGTGGGAAAGCGGGCGAGTGCGGCGCTTTCTTGAGGGCAATTGCGGATTGAGCAAGGACAGGCCCATACCCGGCAGGATATTTGAGACACATGACTCTGCGCTGGAGCTGTGGCGGGATATGCTGGAAGCAAAGCGGCTTACAGCCCCCTTTGATGTGACGCACATCGACGCACACAGCGACCTTGGCATAGGCTATCCCGGACCGGGGTATGTGCTCAACGGCGTGCTGCCTATAAGATACGACAAACGGATAGACGCGGAAAAGTACAGAAGGCTCAACGAGCTGGACGAGGCGAATTATCTGCTTTTCGCTCTGGCCTTCAGGTGGATATCCTCTTTGGAAAATGTGCGTAATCCAAGATCCCTACCCGATATACCAAAGGAAATACTCGTGCCGGGCAAGGCAGATTCAATACAGCTGAGCTCTTTTACCGCTGCCCTTTCTCTGGGCATAAACGGCAAAGAGCCGGTTATACCATTTAATGTATATGAGGATTATAATGGGTTTAAGGCAGAGGAGAAGTATGATTTTATGTCCGTAGCCATATCCCCAAGATACTCCCCAAAGGAGGCGGACGTGCTTCTGCCGGTGTTTGAGGAATATATGACGCTGGTATAATTAGAGACGGATATTGTATAAAAATAAATAATATATTATTTTTGAAAAAGGTATTGACAGCTTGAAAAACACGGAGTAGAATGTAGCCAACATTTGAGAAAGGACGCGTAAGAAGATGAAGATGTTCGCTGCTATAAAGAACGCCGGCATTTATTACTATTACTTTTATGCCACAGGTAATGGTTGTTTGTGCTGCGCGTCGAAGGCGAACAGATAAAGCTTACGATGATAAAAAGGCCGCATGAGCAACCGCTCATACGGCCTTTTTGTTATATTTTAGAAAATTTAATTTTCAGGAGGAAAAAACCATGAAAAAGACACTCGCTATACTGATGGCGGCACTTATGCTGCTGGGCCTCACCGCCTGCAGCTCCGCACCCGAAGCGACCACTGAACCTGCGGCCACCGCAGAGCAGACCGAGCAGACTGCCGCTCCCGCGGAGGAGAAGCAGAGCTATACCGTAGGCATTTGCCAGCTGGTTCAGCATCCCGCTCTTGACGCTGCCACACAGGGCTTCAAGGATGTGCTCACCGAGCAGCTGGGCGACAGCGTGACCATCGAGGAGGGCAACGCCTCCAATGATATACCCACCTGCGCTACCATAGTGAACGGCTTCGTTTCGTCTGAGGTAGACCTTATAATGGCAAACGCCACTCCTGCTCTTCAGGCGGCTGTAGCGGCTACCAATACCATACCCATACTGGGAACCTCCGTTACGGAGTACGGCGTTGCGCTGAGTATTTCCGACTTCTCCGGTACCGTGGGCGGTAACGTATCCGGCACCTCCGATCTGGCTCCTCTGGATCAGCAGGCGGCAATGGTAAAGGAGCTGTTCCCCGATGCAAAGACGGTGGGCATACTCTACTGCTCCGGCGAGGCTAACTCCGTATACCAGGCAAACGTTGTGAAGGAATGCCTCGAAGCCGACGGCCTGACCGTAAACATCTTCACCTTCGCAGATTCCAACGACGTATCCACCGTAACCACCAGCGCTGTTGCCGAGAGCGACGTTCTGTACATTCCTACCGATAACACCGCCGCCTCCTGCACCGAGGCCATAGCGGCCGTTACTGTTCCCGCCGGCGTACCCGTGATAGCGGGCGAAGAAGGCATCTGCAAGGGCTGCGGCTTGGCTACCCTGTCCATCAATTACTACGACCTTGGCCGCACCACCGGTGAAATGGCAGTTAAAATACTCAAGGGCGAGGCTGATATTTCCGAGATGCCTGTAGAATACTTCCAGGGCCCCGTAAAGAAGTTCAACAAGGATATGGCTGAAAAGTTGAACGTAACTATCCCAGACGAATATGTCGCCATAGAGGATTAACAGGAAAAACTAAAAAGAAATAAGACAGAGCAAGAGGAGAAATGAGATGAACGCAGCGGTTTGTTTGGGGCTTCCCAGTATCGCCAACCTGATATCCAGAATGCCGGGCGGTATTGCCCAGGGAATAATTTGGGGCATAATGGCACTTGGCCTATACATTACCTTCCGGTTGCTGGATATTGCGGACCTTACGGTGGACGGTTCCTTCGCAACCGGCGGCGCAGTAGCCATAATGCTCATAACCTCTGGCTGTCCTGCCTGGGCCGCGCTGATAGCGGCCCTTCTCGCAGGAACTGCTGCAGGGCTATGCACAGGAGTGCTGCACACCAGACTTGGTATTCCCGCCATACTTTCCGGCATACTCACCCAGTTTGCGCTGTACTCCATCAACCTTCGCATAATGGGCATGTCCGCAAACCGCTCAGCTAATCCGGATACCTTCAAGCTGCTCATCACCATGCGCAGCGTACCCAAAGCCATACTGACAGGCGCTGTGTTAGCTGCGGCCATAGTAGCGGTAATGTACTGGTACTTCGGTACAGAGCAGGGCTCCGCGATCCGCGCCACCGGCTCCAACCCCAACATGAGCAGGGCCCAGGGCATAAACACCGATAACATGAAGCTCATCGGCCTTGCCCTTTCAAACGGAATGGTGGCTCTCTCGGGAGGGCTTATGGCCCAGTATCAGGGCTTCGCCGATGTAAACATGGGCAGGGGCTCCATCGTTATAGGCCTTGCCGCCATAATAATCGGAGAGGTTCTGTGCGATGCCGCGTTCCGCAAGGGCTGTGAGTTTTACATGAGGCTGCTGTTTGTGATAGTCGGAGGCATAGTGTACTACATCGTAATGGTGATAATACTGTGGCTCAAGCTTGATCCAAACGACCTGAAGCTTTTTACCGCCATAATAGTAGCCGTATTCCTTGCGGTGCCCCATATACAGGCGGAGCGAAAGAGCTCCTTCAAGATGGCGGGTAAGCGCAGCCTCAATGGAAAGGCCTGATGAAAGGGGAGAGTAGATATGCTGAAGCTGGACAATATATGTAAGACCTTCAATCCGGGTACAATAAACGAAAAAAAAGCGCTGCAAAACCTTTCGCTGACCCTTAAGCCGGGCGACTTTGTAACGGTGATAGGCGGCAACGGCGCGGGCAAATCCACCATGCTCAACGCCATAGCCGGCGTATGGCCTGTGGACAGCGGCTCCATCGCCATCGACGGCATAAACGTTACGGGTGAATGCGAGCATAAGCGCGCCGCGTATATAGGCCGCGTATTTCAGGACCCGATGCTCGGTACCGCGCCAAATATGCAGATAGAGGAGAACCTGGCGCTGGCAATGCGCCGCGGCAGGCGCCGCGGGCTGCGCTGGGGCGTCACAAAGGCCGAGCGGGAACAGTACCGGGACAGGCTGAAGGGCCTGGGTCTCGGCCTTGAGGACAGAATGACGGCTAAGGTGGGCCTGCTCTCCGGCGGTCAGCGTCAGGCGCTGACGCTGCTCATGGCGTCGCTGCAAAAGCCGAAGCTTTTGCTCCTCGACGAGCACACCGCCGCCCTAGACCCTGCCACCGCCAAGAAGGTGCTGGACATATCCGACAGCATCATCAGGGAGAACGGCCTTACCGCACTGATGATAACTCACAATATGAAGGACGCCATAAACCATGGCACGAGGCTCATCATGATGAACGAGGGGCATATAATACTCGACGTGGAGGGCGAAGAAAAGAAAAAGCTAACCAAGCAGCAGCTGATGGAAAAGTTCGCCGAGATAGCGGGCAAGCAGGTAGAATCCGATAGGATACTGCTGTCGTAAGCTTCTGCTCAGACAGGTTAGGGGGCGCCGCCTAAAAAGCGGAGCCCCTTTAATATCGACATTTTTGCAGGGCAGCGTCACGCGCTGCCGGGCTTAAGGCGAATATTACATATCCGCGCAGGGATTATTGGCCGGGCCCATGTTTAGGGTAAGGCCGGCGGTTATGCTGCTTTGCAGAATGTTCAGGCACTCGCCGAAGCGCTGGAAGTGAACTATTTCGCGTTCCCGCAGAAAGCGCAGGGGGTTAATTATGGCAGGGTCGTCCGTGAGCACCATCAGGTGTTCATATGTTGCTCTTGCCTTCTGCTCTGCTGCTGTATCAAAAAGGCAACATTTTTGCAGCTGTGTCAAAAGCTCCAGTGTATTTCCACAGGGACCTCCCAGCTGCCGGTCGAGCGCCTTCCTATATATATGCGCTCTATCAGTGTTTCTGCGGCAGCGTTGTCCAGAGCGTTGAGCAGGACCGGGATATCTTCCCTGGTTGATGAGGGGCTGATTTGCTTCAGCTCTGCCGCACCGCTTGCGGCGGATAGCATAAGCCGCTGCTTTTCAGATGAAATGCGTTTGAGGGTATCTGAAAAGTCAGCCTCGCTTATGGAGCCTTCCGCCCTGTGGAGGTAAAGCTTTGCCATGGCTTCGGAATATATGTCGATGCGTCCCTGCAGCTTTGAAATGCGCTTCGACAGCTGTATCTGCCGGGAACTGCTGCACTGAATGCATCGTTCTTTTAGCATATCCGCATCGAGGTGCTCTGAGGCGAGCCGGTTAAGCTCACACAGCACGGTATGCTCCAGACGCTTTACGGATATAAAACCACCGGGACAGGCCGCCTTTGATATATAGCGGCGGCTGCATCGAAGGTAACTTTCGCCGTGGCTCCTTGCGGAGCGCATGGGACTGCCGCAGCAGGCGCAGTAAACCCTGCCGGCAAAAGCGCCTGCCTTATTGCCGGCGAAGGGACGCGATTTTTCGGATATGAGCCGCTGTACGGTCTGCCATTGCTTTTCATCTATTATTGCCTCGTGTGTGTTTTCCACCCTGAACCACAGTTCCGGGGGTTTTGGCATGTTGCGCTTGGTCTTGTAGGATACGCTGCCGTACCTGCCCTGAACCATATGGCCGATGTAGACCTCGTTTTGGAGCATGCGGGATATCGTGGCATACTGCCACAGCCCGCCGCTGGGGGAGGGGATGCCCCGGGCGTTGAGCTCCCGGGCTATAGACGTTTTTCCTTGGCCATTGGCGAATAACGAGAATACTTCCCGTACTGTAAAGGCCTTTTCCTCATCGATGATGAGGCGCCCTTTTTGATCCGGATCCTTGGCGTAGCCGTAGGGCGCGGAAGAACCTATGTGCAGCCCAAGACTCCTTCGGCTGTTCAGTACGCTCTTTATGCTCTCGGACATGTCCTCGAGATACCACTCGTTCACGAGGCCGTTTATCTGGCGCGTCTTTTTGTTGCCCGGATCGTCGGTATCGCAGTTGTCCGCCACGCTTACGAAGCGTATGCCCCAAACGGGGAACAGGCCGTGTATGTACTTTTCTACCAGCTCCAGCTCCCGGGTAAAGCGGGACTGGGTCTTGCACAGCACTATGCCGAAGCGCTTTGCTTCCGCGTCCTTTAACAGCCTGTTGAATTCCGGCCTGCTCCTGTCCGCACCGGCATAGTCGTCGTCGCTGTATATATCGTATATCTCCCAGCCTTGCGCGTCAGCGTACTGAGTGAGCAGCATCTTCTGGTTTTGTATGCTTCCGCTGTCCGCGCCATCGGCCTTGCCCTTATCCTCCTCGGACAGCCGGCAGTATATGGCGGCCCTCATATACTGCGCCTTTTGTTGAGCATTTGCAGCCATTTTTCCGCAAACAGCTTTTTATCCGGGAACCGGCCATTTTTGAATACGCTTTTGCACATGGGTGATTTTGCCAAAAAAACAACACCTCCTGTATATAAATATTAGGGTAGGATGCCGGTTATAATATGGATTGCTGTCAGTTTGTGATATTGACATAATAGATAACAAATATCACATTATCCGGAATTCGAATGAATAACTGATGGGAAAAGAATTCACGTTGTTGTATACTATATGTGATTAAGGATAAGGTGGGTTTGATATGGACATCAGCCTTCGGCAACTCGAGGCATTTATAAAGGTAGCGGAGCACAGAAGCTTCTCAAAGGCTGGGGACGAGCTGTTTTTGAGCCAGTCTACCATAAGCAGTCATGTGGCACAGCTGGAACAGTCGCTTCAGGTGACGCTCATAAAGCGCCGCGAAAAGAAGAACATAGAGCTGACGGAGGAAGGGCAGCGGGCGTATCGCGCAGCCCAGATAATAATCAATCAGGCGGAAATGCTGCAAAACATGTTCCGCAAGGAGGAGGCTGACCAGCCCCTCATATCCATTGCCGCCTCTACGGTGCCTTCGAGCTACATACTGCCGGGCATAATGACGGGATTTTCCGATATCAGGCCGGAATGCAGGTTCTCCGTTCTTGACGGAGACAGTTCCTTTGCCCTTGAGCGGCTGCAAAACGGCGAGGCTGTGTTTGCGTTTGTAGGAACCAGCAGCCGCAAGACCATATTCAGCTATCATACCGTCTGCCGCGACAGAATGGTGCTGATTACCCCAAATAATAAAGAGTTTGCCGAAAAAAAGGAAATGGGCGTGCTGGGCAAGGAGCTGCTGGAATGGCCAATGATAATGCGTGAAAGCGGCAGCGGCACTCGCCGGGAGACGGATAACTATCTCAAGAGCATAGGTATGTCCTCGGCGGATCTTAACGTGGCCGGCTACATGAACAACATCGAGGGGATAAAGAGCATGGTAGCTGCCGGAAAGGGCACCACCATACTTTCAGAGCGAGCGGCGGCGGACGCCATACGTGACGGCCGGGTACTGTGCTTTGATCTTGAGGAGGACGGTCCGTATCGCGACATATACATCGCCTACCTCAAGAACCGCAGCTTTACCCAGACGGAACAGGCATTTTTGAATTACGTAAGGAACCGCAGCGGCGAAAAGCCGAAGCAGAACAAGAATAACAAGAAACCACTTAAGGAGGAATAACAAAATGGCAAACGTAAAAGTAAACGCGGTAGGCGATCAATGCCCAATACCGGTAGTAAAGGCTACCAAGGCTCTTGGCGAGTTCAAGGAAGCAGGCACCCTTGAGGTACAGGTTGACAATGAGATAGCCATACAGAACCTTACCCGCCTTGCCGACAGCAAGGGCCTCAAGAGCAGGAGCGAAAAGCTGGGAGATAATCTTTTTGCCATTACTATGGAAGTGAACGGCCCGCTGACCATGGGCGGCGAGGATCTTTCCTGCCATGTCGATAGCAGGGGCGATTTCGTTGTTGCAATAGATACAGATGCAATGGGCCGGGGCTCCGATGATCTGGGCCGCACACTTATGAAGGGCTTCATTTATGCCGTATCCCAGCTGGAGACCCTGCCCAAGACCATACTGTTCTACAACGGCGGCGCCAAGCTCACTACCGAGGGTTCCGTATCGCTGGAGGACCTCAGGAGCATGGAGGCTCAGGGCGTGCAGATACTCACCTGCGGCACCTGCCTTAACTTCTATGGCCTTGCCGATAAACTGGCGGTAGGCAGCGTCACCAATATGTACGTAATAGTAGAAACTCTGGCTAAGGCCGGAAAGGTCATCAAACCGTGATATATCTCGACAATGCCGCAACTACCCTACATAAGCCTCAGCAGGTAATAGACGCGGTAGTACATGCAATGCAATCGATGGGCAACTGCGCCAGGGGCACCCATGAGGAGGCCCTTGACGCTGCCCGTACCGTATACGACGCCCGCGTAAGGCTGGCGTCGCTTTTCGGTTGCCCGCGGGTGGACCATGTGGCCTTCACTGCGAACTCCACCGAGGCGCTGAACATGGCTATAAACGGGCTTATCGACCCGGGCGACCATGTGATATCGACTGACCTTGAGCACAATTCTGTGCTGAGGCCCCTTTACCGCCTTGAGGCGGAGCATGGCGCAGAGCTGAGCTTTGTGCCGGCGGATAAGCTTGGCAATGTGGATTATGCGGACTTCGAGAGGCTCATGAAGCCAAATACAAGGGCCGTAGTATGCACCAACGCTTCAAATCTTACGGGAACCGTGCTGGATATAGAGCGCATAGCAAAAACAGCCCACAGCCACGGCGCATTAGTGATAGTTGACGCCTCCCAGACGGCGGGCTGCTGGCCCATCGATATGAAAAAAATGGGCATAGACGTGCTGTGCTTTACCGGGCACAAAGGGCTTATGGGCCCGCAGGGTACCGGCGGTATATGCGTTAAAGAGGGTATAGAGATACGCCCCTTTAAGGTGGGAGGTTCCGGAGTACAGTCCTACAGCAGGACGCACCCGGCCGAGTACCCCACCCGTCTGGAGGCGGGAACGCTGAACGGCCACGGTATAGCAGGACTTGGAGCTGCGGCAAAGTTTATATCCGAGACCGGCGTAGAAAATATACATGCGAAGGAGCGCTCGCTTATGCTGCGCTTTTATGAGGGAGTGAAGAATATCGAGGGCGTCACGGTCTATGGCGACTTTACAAAGGACAAGACCGCTATAGTCGCGCTTAACATACGGGATTATGAGTCCGGAGAGGTGTCTTATGAGCTTTCGCAGGGCTACGGCATAGCCACCCGACCTGGAGCCCACTGCGCGCCTCGAATGCATAAGGCCCTCGGCACGGCTGAAGTAGGTGCGGTGCGGTTCAGCTTTTCCTTTTACAATACAGAGGAAGAGGTTGATGAAGCGGTAAGAGCGGTAGCGGAGCTTGCAAAATGAGAGAAAAGAAGCTTTGGCTTATAATAACCTTCCATACAACTACGGCCGCCATGGCCATGGAGAGTCTCTGTACCGAAAAGGGATTGCCGGGGCGGCTTATACCCGTACCCCGGGAGATAACCGCCGGCTGCGGAATGAGCTGGCGCGCGCCGGTGGAAAGCAAGGCTGAACTCATCGAGGCCGCGGAGCAGGCGGGGATAGCTACGGACGGCGCATATGAAATAGTTATATGACGCTGCCTGCATACGCGGATAGGCAGCGAGGTGAAAAGAAAAGGTATTTACCATCGGGCGTTATCGGCATGGGCCATAACGCCCCTTTTAATATCGTTTGTATGAATTTTATCAATATCGGGCGCGATGGTATAATAGTATTATCAAGGCGCGTGCGCGCCGCTTATCAGTCAAAAGATCACCATCAAAAACCAGAAGCAAAAAACAAATCACACGGAGGTATTGTAGATGTCAGATTATGTACAGATGTGGAAAGACCTGGGAATGGATCTCGAAAGCCATGATATGCTCTGTCAGGTGCTGCCTACGGCAGTAGGGGATGTTTTCCTTACCCAGAAGAACAGGCCGAAGGCTATGGATTTCTGGGATCTGGTAATATCCGAGGTACACGGTATCCGCCCCGCCGAGCTTATAGCCGCGCAAAAGGAAGGCCGAAAGGTATTCGGCACCTTCTGCGTATATGTGCCGGACGAGGTTGTCATAGCCGCAAACGGCATAGTCACAGGACTCTGCGGCGGCAGCCAGTTCTGGGTACCGGGCGGCGAGACAGTGCTGCCCAAGAGCACCTGCCCTCTCGTAAAGGCCTCCGTAGGCGCCCGCCTCGGCCGCACCTGCCCCTTCTTCCGCATAGCGGACATGTACGTCGGTGAGACCACCTGCGACGCCAAAAAGAAGGCGTATGAGATACTGGGCGAGGACGTTCCCATGTATGTAATGGACGTCCCCCAGATGAAGCGCGAGAAGGATATAATCAAATGGAAGGACGAGATAGCGGAGTTTGCGAAGAAGGTGGAGGAGTTCACCGGAAACAGCATAACCCCCGAAAAGCTGGGCGAGGCGATCAGGATAATAAACAACAAGCGCAAGGCCATGGCGAGGGTATATAATGCGCGCAAGTCCGAATGCCTGCCCATATCGGGACGCGACGTGCTGCTCATGACGCAGATATCCTTCTTCGACGATCCCGTCCGCTGCGCGGAGATGTGCAACAGGCTGGCGGACGAGCTGGAGCAGCGCATAAAGGACGGCGTATCCGTGGTTCCCGAGGGCACCAAGCGCATACTCGTCACCGGCACGCCCATGGCGGTACCCAACTGGAAGCTGCATAATATAATAGAGACCAGCGGCGCGGCAGTCGTATGCGAGGAGATGTGCACCGGCACCCGCTATTTTGAGAACTTGGTGGACGAGACCAAGACCACGCTGGACGACCAGTTCATGGCGCTGTCCGAGCGGTACATGAAGACCAACTGCGCCTGCTTCACCCCGAACCATGGCCGCATAGACGATCTGCTCAGGATGGTGAAGGAATACAAGGTGGACGGCGTTATCGACTGCAGCCTGAAGTTCTGCTGCCTGTATGATACCGAGAAGTACAGCGTGGCCCGCGCCCTCAAGGAAGCCGGAGTACCGGTGCTCGGCCTTGAAACGGACTATACCGATACCGACGCCGAGCAGCTCCGCACCCGCATAGGCGCGTTCATAGAGATGCTCAACAACAGATAATGTCTGACGTAAGGTATTATGTGCTCTTTGCAAACTATGAGCAGGGGCTGAAGCTGCACGGCATACTGGATGGCGCCGGGGTGCAGAACAGGATAGCGCCTGCTCCCCGCTGCATACAGGGGGAGCTTTCCTGCGGTATGTCGCTGCTCATCGAAAAGGAACACATCGGCGAAGCCAGAGAAGCCATAAAAGCCTCCGGGGCGGAGTATCACGATATCGTTCCGCTGGAGGGGCAGATGAAGGCGCATAGGGATAAGTATTGTTAGGGATACGGCGTTATCGGCCTTGCCGATAACGCCTGTTTTGTTATTGTTTGTATGAACGTTATCAATATCGGACGCGATGGTATTATCGTGAAACAGATATTCGCCGCTTATGAACGCGCCCATTTGACTGATGCCGCAGGGTGGGCCTGGTGTTCCAGAGTCCGTCGCCATTCCCGTTTTCCATTTACAAAAACATGACTTACGGGTTAAAATACTACGGTAAAACCGGCAAGAAGGAACTGGAAAGCGCAGTAATAGAGAAGCTCGGAACCGTCGGCCTGTATGATGAGGTAAAGGAAGATCTGAACAAAAGCGCCCTGAAGCTTTCAGGCGGGCAGCAGCAGAGGCTATGCATCGCCCGTGCGCTCACCGTGGAACCGGAGGTGCTGATGATGGATGAGCCCTGTTCGGCGCTCGATGTAAAGGCCACGGCAGTAATAGAGGATATGCTGTCGGAAATGAAGAAGGATTACTCCATAGTGATAGTGACCCATAACATCGCCCAGGCAAAGCGCATAGCGGACGGGGTGGCGGTGATATTCGATGGCAGGCTAATAGAGAACGGATCAGCAGCTGAAGTATTTGAGCTGCCCAAGCAGCAGCTCACCCGCGAATTCCTTGCGGGAATATACGGATAGGGAGAAAGCATGATAAGGATAGAAATACCCGGACGGGATATCATAGAGATAGAGCATATAGTGCTGGATTATAACGGCACCATAGCCTTTGACGGGCAGATAATCGAAGGCGCGGCGCGGCGCATAAGGGAGCTTTGCAGGAGCGCCCGCGTTTATGTGCTTACGGCTGATACCTATGGCACTGTCAGGGCGCAATGCGATGGGCTGGGCGTCGAGATAAAGACGTTCCCGAGGGCGAATGCCTCCGAATGCAAGGAGGAGATAGTGCGCGCCCTTGGCGGCAAGGTTGCCTGCGCAGGCAATGGATTCAACGATATAAAGATGTTTGATATAGCGGATTTGTCCATTGCCATCATGGACGGCGAGGGAGTGTGTGCCGGCCTGATAGCTCACAGCGATGTATTGGTGCGCAGCGCAGAGGAAGGCCTGGACTTGCTGCTTAAGACGGACAGACTTCGTGCGACTCTTAGGACATGATCTGGCATAGAAAGAAATATAATTGATAAAAACGATAACAGCCAACATGATATCATACCTGTGTATTTGTAATAAGCCAAAATAAATGCTATTATAAATACGGATAAAGAACCGGCTGAAACAAAAACCTCTTATTCTTATTTCTTACTTAAATTAATACAGCGGAGAAAGAAGCACTGCCATGCGGGGCAGTGCTTCTTTTTTTTGCGCAAAATGTTGCCTTTTTGACATAGCAGCATCTGCTGCCATGTCCTCAGTAATATCGGCTATTGGGTCGCCTGTGCACTGCAAATAGGCCGCAGTGAAGGGAACACCGTTGGGGTCGGCAGGGTATACGCCCTTGGAGTGCATGGTGTAGTAACCCATTAGTCCCGCGGCTTCAATGTCCTTTAGTGTAGCATCGCGCAGGCACTGATGGATCATGGTTCCTATCATTTCCCAGTGGGCGATTTCTTCTGTACCTATGTCGTTACAGGTGGCCTTTACCCGGTTATCCGGCATGGAGAAGCGTTGGGTAAGGTAACGGCAGCCTGCGGCCAGTTCGCTGTCCGGTCCGCCGTACTGGGCCATGAGCGCCTTTGCCATGCGGGGGTTGGGAGTGGTGATGTTTACGGGGTATTCAAGCTTTTTCTGATAGATCCACATTTAGTCTTTTCCTCCTTAATCCCAGGGCCATTCGCTGCAAACGTAGCAGCCCGTAGCAGTCGCCGAGTGGCCGAAGTTCATAAGCGGGCCGTACTGCTCCTCATAGGCGGCAATGAGCTCCTTAAGCCGGGTTGAGTAGTACAGGTAGTCGCTGCGGGCAGCGGCGTCCCCGGGGTGGGTGTCGAGATACAGGTTCAGCTCTACGGCAACAAACTGATATTCGCTTATGGTTTTAAGCAGTTCACATCTGGTCATGTCGTCCATTGCGGCCTCCTTACATCACAAGCTCTGGAAAGAGCGCGCCGTTGTTCAGAGCCTCGCAGGGGCAGAACCCCTGAAGGTAGGCCTGATCCGGGAAGTATGCGGCAGCAAGAGGAATGCTGCCTGCGGCTGATGCAAGGTTGACGCCGCTGTCCCAGCCGGAGCAGGGCTGGGTGCTTGCGGTGCCGGCAGCCACAAGTATTCCGCTGTCGGAGCAGGTAAGCTCTGCGCAGCGGCATGTGTTGTTTTTCAGATTCACGGTTTTGCCTCCTTAGCGCCCTGTTACATGGTATTACAGGGCATTTATATATGGCATAATATGCGGGCCACATATGGTATGGTTACACAAAGGCAAACAAAAAAGAGCCGGGGATGACCGGCTCCTTGGCTGCGGTTTTTTGCGTTATGCGGCGGCCTGATCCGTTGTGGCCGCGCCGTCCTGCTCTGCGGGGGTCTCCGCCGTCGCGGCCTCAGTTGCCGGGGTCACGGCGGGCGCGGTGTAGGTAACGGAGGGGATAAAGGAGAGCGCCATATACTCTTCGCCTGCGGCGGAGTCCAGGTCGATGTGAGCTATGGTAAACTGTACATCGGTCTTAGAGCCTTCCTTCAGAGCAGCCTCATGGTAGAACAGGCGGAAGCTGCCGTCCTTGAGCCGTACCAGCAAGCCTATGGGCTTTTCGGGTGAAGCTACCGTCTCGGAAGCTGAGGCTTCCTCCTCGGTTTTCTTCTTATCTTTTTTATCCTTATTGGAAGCGTCCTCCTCCTTGGCTTTCTCTACCTGTACGGATACGTTGGGGAAGCCGTTGAGGTATACCACACGGAAATCGCCCTCGGTAATCCACTCTGAGTAGCTTGCCCAGTTATTGCCGGACATGGATTCCATTGTCAGGGCGGGGCTGCCTTCGGTGTAGCTGACGAAGGAGCCGGCAGGCGTGGCGGCAGTCTCGGCGGCGGCAGCTTCGGTTTTCTTTTTATCCTTGCTGTCCTTGCCGTCCTTGGAGGTATCCTCGGCGGGCTTGGGCTCGCCTATGGTGCCCTTTATATACGCGGTATTTACATTGGTGGCAAGTGTCTCCAGCAGCTGCTCACGGTTGGCAGAAAGGCTGTACAGCTCGGAGTTCAGGCTGGTAACGCCCTCCAGAGTGAGGCTGGGCAGGAAACGCTGAATATAGGGGGCGTAATCCTGATTGGACATATAGGCGGAAGCCGCGTCTGCGGTGCCGAGGGCCAGGGCGCTGGTGCGGAAGTCCGCATATGCGTTTGCATCGGCAAAAGAGTCAAGTGCCGTGCGGAAGGCTGTGTCGCCGGTGCCGGAGGCTGCCTCCACAACGGCAGCTATTGCAGGACTTTCAATGCCGAACTTTGATAGCTCCTTTACCTGATCCGCGTTTGCAAGAGCCTCCGCGAACAACTTATCGGTAGCATTCATTGTTATCACCACACAGCCGTCGGCAACGGTCAACTGGGTAAGGTCGTTAAGGAAGGGATGTATGCTGCGGCTGATCTTTACATTGAGCGCAGAGGGCTCGATGTCAAAGCGACCGCAAACGAAGCCCATGGGCAGGCCCCAGCCGTTTCCAAGCTTTATGCTGTTTACGGAAATAGTGATGTCGGTATCGTCTACGGACACACCGCAGTTGGCAGATAGAGGAATGCGGACGCTGCCGAAGCAGGTAAGCTCAACATTTGCGGTAAGGGCATTGTTGTCGGTGGATATTCCCATGCCCGAGAGGCGAATGTTCTTGTCGGCCAACGCGGTATCCATCTTTTCCAGCTTCTCAATGGCGCCCGTCTGGTAGAGCAGCCACCACAGGTCGTTCTTGTCAAGCCTTACGGACATTGTTTTATCCGCAGAGGAGAAGGTATAACGCTGTGTGAAATCCATGGGCTGGCTCTGTACGCATTCGGTGATGTTATCGTACTCGGCGCCGCACTTCTGGAGGTAAAGCAGGAAGCCGGCGAAAGCGGCTACGATGACCAGTATTACTGCAAGCACTATGAGCAGCGCTGTCTTTATGCGCTTTTTCCTTTGCTTTTTCTTCCTGCGCGCTTCGCGGGCGGCTTCTTTGCGTGCCGCGCGCTCCGCAGCTTCCTCGTCTGTAAGTATTCTTTCAGTTTCCCGTACGGGGGTATCGGTTTCCATAGTTCAACTATCCTTTCATTGTTCCGGCACAGTACAAAGTGTGAGTTGGCCGGTGCAAATAAATAATGGTAACGACATATATAACTACATATATGTACATTGTGCATTTTATCACGTGAAGCCCAATCTAACAAGGGTGTAGTGAAAATTGACATATTTTGCCGGTGAAAAAGGACGAGAAACAGGAATAATGTCGTCGTTAACCGCAGAAAATAATTCCTATTAAAAAGGTGGGAATTATTGACACGGCAAGCTGGCGATGGTATACTTAGCCATAGAAAATCATAGTATACAGGTGGGAATTGAGGTGACGTGCCCATGAAGCTGTCTACAAAGGGCAGATACGGTCTGAAGGCCATGGTAGATCTTACCGTGGCATACGGCAGGGGATATGTGAGCATAGCTACTCTGGCACAGCAGCAGGGCATAAGCGAATCCTATCTGGAGCAGCTGATAGCCTCCTTGAAAAAGGCGGGCCTTGTTGAATCCGTAAGGGGAGCACAGGGCGGATACGCGTTGTCGCGCAAGCCTGAGGATATAGATGTGGGCGAGGTACTTCGCGCGCTTGAGGGCAGCACCTCCGTAATGGACTGCGTGGACGTGAACGGCGCAGGCTGCGACAATGCATGTAGCTGCAGTGCCAGGCCCCTGTGGCTCAAGCTGCAAAAGAGAATAGACGAGGTACTGGATACGACTACACTCGCCGATATGGCGGAGGACTATAAAACACAATTGAGACGCTTTGACAGCGCTCAGGAGAGGAAAAACTGACATGAGAAGAGTATATATGGACAACGCAGCCACAACGTCCCTTGCACCGGAAGTTCTGGAGCAGATGATGCCTTACCTTACCAACATATACGGCAACCCCTCCAGCGTGCATTCCTTCGGGCGGGAGGCAAAGGCGGGAGTGGACAAAGCCCGCCAGCAGCTTGCCAAGGCCCTCAACGCAGAGCTGGATGAGATAATCTTCACCGGCTGCGGCACAGAGAGCGACAACACCGTGCTGCTGGGCGTTGCCGAGCGCTACAAGAGCAAGGGAAATCACATAATAACTACAAATATCGAGCACCACGCAATACTTCATACCTGCGAATACCTTGAAAAACATGGCTGCGAGGTGACCTATCTTCCCGTGGATGAAAACGGCATGGTAACGGCGGAGCAGGTAAAAAACGCTATCAGGGACAATACCGTACTGGTATCCGTAATGTTTGCAAACAACGAGGTGGGAACCATAATGCCCATTGCCGAGATAGGCAAAGTGTGTAAGGAAAAGGGCGTGTTCTTCCACACGGACGCAGTACAGGCGGTAGGCCATGTGCCCATAGACGTAAAGGCCATGAATATAGACATGCTGTCGCTCTCCGCCCATAAGTTCCACGGGCCAAAGGGCGTGGGTGCGCTGTATGTCCGCCGGGGCATACGACTTCCCTCCCATATAATGGGCGGTGCGCAGGAGCGGGGCCGCAGGGCCGGCACCGAAAATACCGCAGGCATCGTTGGCCTCGGCGCAGCGATAGAGCTTGCATGTAGCAATATGGAAGAAAATGCCAGGCGCATGACTGCACTGAGAAACAGGCTCATGGAGGGCATAGAGCGTGAAATACCCTATGTAAAGCTCAACGGCCACCGCACAGAGCGCCTTCCCAACAACGTGAACTACAGCATAAAGTTCATAGAAGGAGAGTCCATACTGCTGATGCTGGATATGAACGGCATAGCGGCCTCGTCAGGCTCTGCCTGCACCTCCGGTTCGCTTGATCCCTCCCACGTGCTGCTGGCCCTGGGACTGCCCCACGAGATAGCACACGGCTCCGTGAGGCTTACTCTGGGCGACGACACTACCGAGGAAGATGTGGATTATGTAATAGAAGTGCTGAAAAAGACCGCAGAGCGGCTCCGCGCCATGTCCCCGCTGTACAAGGGATAAAATAACAAAATAAAAGGAGAACAGCTATATGTATACCGAAAAAGTACTCGATCACTTCAGCAATCCCCGCAACATGGGCGAGCTTAAGGACGCAAACGGAGTAGGCATGGTAGGCAATGCCAAGTGCGGAGACATCATGCAGATGTTCCTTAAAATAGATGACGACGGCATAATTGAGGACGTGGGCTTTAAGACCTTTGGCTGCGGCGCTGCCATAGCCACCAGCTCCATGGCCACAGAGATGATAAAGGGTAAGAGCATAAACGAGGCGCTGAAGCTCTCCAACGCCGCGGTAGTTGAGGCGCTGGAAGGGCTGCCCCCCCAGAAGGTACATTGCTCCGTGCTGGCTGAGGAAGCAGTAAAGGCCGCCCTCGAGGATTATTACAAGCGCAAGGGCCTCGAAATGCCCGAGGAACTTAAGAAAAAGGCAGAGCACAAGGACGTACACGAGGTTCAGGAATAAAGTCTGGCAGTGCATACATAACTTAACATAGTTGCCTCGCTCCTTTATGGGAAGAATAAGCCCGAAAGGAGTGAGGCTTTTTTATGAAGACCGTATCGTTTATGGCGGGAATGGCAGCCGGCATGGTAATGGCGGGCGCGGCGCTGTCCGCAGCATACCCTGATGTACCCAAGAGAATGGGAAGGGATGCCAAAAAGATGGTTCGCTGTGGCAGACGCATGATGAACAGCGTGCTCAAATAAGGCCGCAGACCGGCGAAAAGATGACCTGTTTGTGAATAACGGGTCATTTTTTGTGTAATACCTCTTTGCCGGTTTACAAAAATATGGTAAAAAGGGTATAATTTAGGTGAATGGAGGGTTCAAGATTATGGGCGACCAGACAAACGAAACCGTACACTTCAAGATCCAAAAGGAACGTACCAAAGCTGGCGACGTGCTCATGCGGGTATATGAGGCCATGTCAGAGAGGGGCTACGATCCCGTCAACCAGATAGTTGGCTACCTGATCTCCGGCGACCCTACATACATCACCAGCTATAATAACGCCAGATACCTTATACGCATGCTGGAGCGGGACGAGCTTCTGGAGGAGCTGGTAAAGTATTATGTGGAGTCCCACGGCCCTACCATCAGTTGACAAAGACACACAAGGTTTTAGGAGCCAAACAGCACGGCATAACCGCGTCGTCCTCATTTGAAATACATCCAGTATTTCTGCACTCGTCCTCCTTGTTCTGCCATGCTCTTTGGCTTCTAAAACTCAAAGACCCCAAAGAGCTTGTTTTGAGGGCGATCCAAGGCCGAGGAGCGCAGTACTACTGGATGTAATACAAGCGACGAGAACGCAGGAGCGTCCCAAAACAAGCCTTTAGGGCTTGTGTGCTCTTGTCAACTGATGGTATAGAAGGCGAATAAGCGACATAAAATACGCCGCGTATTTTTCGCGGCCTTTTAAAGAATAATTTAAGGAATAAAACTGATATTATGATGAGAGTGCTTGCCCTTGACATAGGGGATAAACGCATAGGAGTGGCGGTGAGCGATCCGCTGGGCATTACCGCCCAGGGCCTTGAGACCTACACCCGGACGGGCGACCTGGATAAGGACACTGACTACCTTATAGCGCTGGCCAACAAATACAAGCCGGTGCGGCTGCTTTTCGGTATGCCCCGCAATATGGACGGAAGTTATGGCTTTGCAAGCGAAAAGGTTAAGGAATTTGCTGCAGCTATGTGCGAAAAGTGGGACGGAGAGCATACCTTCTACGACGAGCGGCTCACTACCGTTCAGGCGGAAAGGGTGCTGTACGAGGCCGAGATGGATTGGCGCAAGCGACGTAAGGTGATAGACAAGCTGGCGGCTGTGGTAACTCTGGAAGGCTACCTTGCTACCAACCCAAAGCTTTGACAGGGAGATGAAAAGATGAAAGACAGGAATATAATAGATCAGATAGGCGAAGACGTAGTGCTGCTGGATGAGGACGGAAAGGAGAACACCTTCGAACACATACTTACCTTTATGTATGAGGGTAAGAAATATGTAGCGCTTTCTCCCATTGCGGATGAGGAAAGCGCTATGGACGACGATGAGGCGGAGGTGGTGCTGTTCCAGATAACCAGCGAAAACGGAGAGGATACCTACGTCAGCATAGACAACGAGGTGCTGCTGGACGAAGTATTCGCCGAGTTTCTCGACCTCATGGACGAGATAAACGAGGACGAGGACAAGGAATAGGCCGATTTATAAAAAAGCCGCAAAGCCGCGGTTTTTTTATTGCATAGCAAGCGTGGGCAGGCTTTAGTCTGCCCCGCAGCCCTCGCTCTTGTAGATGAACCTGGGCTGCTCCTTGAGGCCGCCGAGGGTGAGCTCGCTGTCAGCCATATCGCGCAGGGCCTTGAGCCTGTCCGAAAGGCCGGAAAGATCGCCGTCAAAGGCGTCAATTATCTTTTGTATGCCCTCATCGTTCAGCTTTACTATGCCGTTATGGAGCTCCTTTGCGCCGTCGGTGAGCTTCTGTACGCCGTCTATGAGCTCCGGCGCGGAGCCCTGCATCTTTTTGACGCCGGAGTAAAGCTCGGCTGTGCCGGAATAAAGCTGCGCCGTGCCGGATTTTAGCTCCGCCGCCCCGCCTGCGAGCTTTGCGGCGCCTGCTTGCGCCTCGGATACGCCGGCGGTGTAATCGTTGAGGCCGGTATAAAACTTGTTGTATTCGTCAAGCTGGGCTTTAAGCGCCTGTATCTGCCCCGCGCCCTGCGATGCGGCCTTATATTTTTCCTCCGTGATTTTCTCGATCTGCGCCTGCACCGCTTCGGACTGCATCTGCGCGTCTACCGCAGCGTCGATGGCTGCTTTTCTCGGGTCGTCATCGGGCAGCGCGGAATATGTATCCTTATCAATACCCTGAGCCTCCAGCACCTTTCCCAGCACCTCCTGGCGCACTGCGGCCTCCACCTGCACCTGAATTTCATCCCTGCTGACACTCATGCCGCCGGCAAGAGAATCGAGCACCTTGCCGTAGTTTTCAATGGTGAGGTCGGGAGCCATGCTTTCGTCTATGCCGGCGGCGCGAAGCTGCTTTGTCGCGGCGGAAAGCAGGCTGTCGAATACCTTCTTGGCGCCGCCGTTGAGCTCCGCGTTGTTTGACGCAAGCCGGGAAAGGCCGCCGCTAAGCTCGCTTGCCCCGCCGTAAAGCTCGCCCGCGCCGGAATCGAGCTTCGCCGCGCCGGAGTAAATCTCGTATGCCCCGTCCGCAAGCCGGTTTATGCCGTCCACCAGCTCGTATGACTTATCAAGCAGCGTCCGAAGCCCGTCATAAAGCTCATCAGAGCCGTCCATGAGCTTATCCATGGCGTCGCTTAGCTCATCCATTGAATCCGAAAGCTCGTCGGCATCGAGAATATCCTCGTCCTTCTCTTTTTTAGAGGCCTCCCTGAACGGCTCGTTGGTGACTATCGTGTATGTGCCGTCAAAGTCAAACTTCTTTACGTTCGCACTGACCTCTACATAGCCGGGAATATCAAGCTTGCCGTTGTCGATATTCAGGCTTTCCGCAAGGCCGGGAAACGTCAGCCCCGCCGCCACCGTGCGGCTGCCGTCGCTGATGAGCCTTCCGTTGGTTATGGATACATTTGAAAATATGCTGCCGTCCAGCACCATTGCGGTGAGCGCAATATATGGGGAGTAAAGCGTCTCCTCTCTGCCGTCTATGATGTGCTGCTCGGCGCGTGTGTTTTCGTAGTCTATGCGTATGGTGAGGCTGCCGCTCTTGCCGTCAAGCTCCTCCGGCGTTACCGATACGCCGTTGAGGGTATAGCTTATATTAAGCTTTACGGGAAGAGACGCGCATGCGTCCTCAACTCCTGTCAGCTCGCTGCCGTCAACGTCATAGACCGTGCCGCTGCCCGCACCGAGGCGGCTTTTTATGCTGTCCGTGACTATCACCTTTTTAGTATCGCCGCCGGCTCCGGCTATTATATAGACGTTGTTCGCGCTTATATCCTCTGCGGCCTGCTGCGGGGCCTCCTGCACAGGCGCGGGAGAGGCCTCTACATCGGAAAACAGGGAGCTGCCGCCGTCGTTTGCCCTTGCTGCGGCGTATACGCCCGCCGAGCCGCCTACGATCAGACAGCACAGCACTGCCGCCGCCGTTATCCTTAACGTCTTGTCATTCATATTTCTCAGGTCTCCTTATAAGGCGGCGCTTTCAGCCGCCGGTTTTACGTTTTTTCGCATATCCAGCGCAGTTGCGATGATGACCTTATCGCACAGTATCAGCATCGCGGGAAGTATAAACGCGACCATAAGCACGCTTATTATCGCGCCCCTTGCCATGAGCATGCACATGGAGCTTATTATGTCCATATCCGAATACACCGCAACGCCGAAGGTGGCGGCGAACAGGCCGCAGCCGCTCACGATTATGGAGGGCAGGGATACGGCGAGGGCGGCCGCGGCGGACTCCTTGCTGCTCTTGGTGCGCCGCTCCGCCTTGTAGCGGGTGGTCATAAGTATGGCATAGTCCACCGTTGCGCCGAGCTGTATCGTGCTTATGCATATAGGCGCGATAAAGGACAGGGATTGGCCGAGGTAATGGGGCAGGCCCAGGTTTATGAATATGGCCAGCTCTATTACCGCGATAAGTATGAAGGGCAGGGATATGCTCTTTTCCACTATTGCGATAATTATGAATATCGCCGCTATGGATACCGCATTTACCACCTTGAAATCGTGGTCGGTGGTTTCTATCATGTCCTTCATGCAGAGCGCCTCGCCTATCAGCATGCCGCTTGGGTCATACCGCTTGAGTATGGCGTTAAGGCTGTCTATTTGCCCGTCCACCTCGTCGCTTGCGACCTTGTATTCGGAATTTACCAGCAGCAGCTCCGAGCGCCCGCTCTTCAGCGTGCTGACAAGCTCCTCGGGAAGCAGCTCCTCAGGCACCTCCGCGCCCAACACGCTTTCAAGGCCGAGGACGTACTTTACGCCGGGGACCTTCTCCATGTCCTTTGCCATCTGCCTCACCTCGCTTGGGGGGAGCGAGGAATCCACCAGCAGCATGTGTGTCGAGGCCACGTTAAACGTTTCGGACAGCTTTTCGTTTGCCACAACGTACTGTATATCGCGGGGCAGGCATTGCCCCATGTCGTAATAGACCTCCTTGTTGGTCTTTTTGTATCCGTAGTAGGACGGGGGGATCAGCAGCAGGAAGATAAGCAGGAATACCGGAAATATGCCGCACATCTTCTTGGAAAAGGCCGTCATATCGGGTATCAGGGGCCTATGGCGGGTCGATTGCAGCGGCTTGTTGAGCAGCAGTATGAGCGCAGGCAGCACTGTTACGCAGCATATCACGCCCAGAAGCACCCCCTTCGCCATGACGAGGTCGAGGTCGCGCCCCAAGGTGAAGGTCATAAAGCACAGCGCGGCGAAGCCTGCAACGGTAGTGGTCGAGCTGCCGATGACAGAAACGAGAGTATCGCTTATTGCGGCAGTCATCACCTTTTTGCTGTCCGATATGGTTTGCCGCTTTTCATTGTAGCAGTGCCAGAGGAATATGGAGTAGTCCATGGTGACGGCAAGCTGCAGTACGGCGGATAGCGCCTATATAGGATATTTCCCCGAAGGAGAGGTTGCTGCCTAAGTTGAACATTATAGCTACGCCTATGCTCAGCAGGAACACAAAGGGCACGAGCCAGCTATCTAGCAGCAGCACCATGGCGGCACAGGCAAAAATCACGGCAAGGCCGACGTATGTGGGCTCCTCCGCCTCGCAAAGATCCTTCAGGTCGGTGACCAGCGCAGACATGCCCGATACGAAGCAGCGGCTGTCCGCTGCGGCGCGTATCTCGCGTATGGCGTCCATGGTGACGTCCGCCGAGGTGGCGCTGTCAAAAAAAACAGCCATCATAGTGGCGTCGCCGGAGTTGAAGGCGTTGTATAGCTTATCCGGCAGCAACTCCATAGGTACGGAAACATCCGATATGGAATCGTACCACAGCACGGTTTCAACGTGATCCACCTGCTCTATGCGGCTTTTGAGCGCGGATACCTCGCTTACCGGCATGCCCTCCACCACGATAAAAGAAAAAGCTCCCTTGCCGAAGTCCTCCATAAGCTCATCTTGCCCCTTTACCGTGTCCATATCGGCGGGCAGATAATCCAGCATATCGTAGTTTATACGGGTATGCGTCATGCAGTAGAAGGAGGGCAGCATCAGCAGCGCCGCTGTCAAAAGTATAGGTATACGGTACTTTACTACCGATTTTGCGAATTTCATACTTTAAGCCTGATTTCCTCCGAATATATATTACTGATGAATTTTAACAAATAGGGATATGGCAAAAAATAGGCATAAGGGTGGCGGTGACCGGACACTGGACAAAAGGGGCGCTTTGCACAAAAAAAGAGGGGCGGCGCGCGCCGTCCCCCGTATAGCCAGGGCTATTTAGATATGCATTTTTGTATCGCGGATGCCGTTATGCTATCCTGTATCTCGCAAAGCCTGGAAAACTGCGACTGTATATCGTAGCGCATATCGCAGTTGAGCCAGTCTATTATCTGCCCGAAAAGCTCGCACTTGTAAAAGCGCTGAAGTATCTCCCTGTCCCTTTCGTCGATGTCTATCCCGCCGAACACCGCCTTGCCGTATGAGCTTACGACGTGCTCGCATATTTTCATAAGCTGAAGCTCCACAAGCTCGCGGCTGGCGGATTTATATACGTGCAGCACGGATTTTTTGTTTCTAAGCGCAAACTGCGCCGCGGCGGTAAGGCACTTTTCGAGGGAATCGGCTCCTGCGTATTCCTCGATTATCCTGTCCGCGTTTTCCACCATTATCTCATTTATTAGGGAAGGTATATCCGCAAAATGGTAATAGAAGGAATTACGGTTTATGCCGCATTCCTCGACTATATCCTTTACGCTTATCTGCTTGAGCGGATACTGCTCCAGCAGCTTTATAAAAGCTTCCTTTATCGCTTTTTTTGTAAAAGAGGGCATTGGGACAACTCCTTATAGGTATATGTATATCATTATATGTATATTATATCCGCCGTGCGCGGCACAGTCAACGGCGCGCACGAGGGGGGGCTGCGTTATAATAAGCGGCTGCTACGCTTTATAGCTATGTTGCATTTTGCAGCAATTAATTATATTTGATGCATGATTAAAGCCTCCTCCCACTTTTAACTAGCGGCAAGAGGCTTTTTACTCAATATTTATTACATTCTGAATTGAGGAGAGGACGGATATCCTAGGCTTAATTCAGTAGCTCGGGCATAGGATTGAAGCCGGAATAGATCATTATACCGACCACTATGGCGACAATCAGGCTGTAAATCAGGCATGGAACAATGTTGACACGTATGATTTTGCCTTCCTGACCGAATGTACCGGTAGTTGCACAGGCAGCGACTACGTTATTTACGCAGATCATATTACCTATTGCACCGCCGCAATTTTGCAGGGCTACGATAAGGACCTGGGGCAGACTCAGCAGCGATGCGGCTTCAAACTGGAGCGCGCCGAACAAAGTATTTGAAACGGTGCAGGAGCCGGACATGAATGCACCGAGCACACCAATCAAAGGCGCTATTATGAAGTACACTCCTTGGAATATATCGGCGAGTGCCTTGGCCATTATGTATAGCATACTGCTGTTTGAGCAGGTAAATTCACCGGAGAAGCCGGCCGCGGCGACCGTTGCACCTATTTCGGCGCTGCACGTATAGCGGTATATATTGACCATAGCTACACCGAAAAGCAGGGCAACCGCTGCGCCGGTAATTTGCTTACAGGAATCCTTAAAGGCTACGACGAAATCCTGGAAGCTCATCTTGTGGAGCAGTATGGTAAGCAGGGCTACGGGTATGAACGGCATTATACCGGGGTTCCAGAGGTATTTGAAGTCCCAGTTTACATCCGAATATCCCAGAATGTCCTTTATATGGAGTATAAAGGGTTCGCTGCTTATGACATCGCGCACGCCAAACTCGGTTATACGACTTAATGCGAGAACTGCGGCTATGATAATATAAGGAAGCCATGCCTTGATGGCGGGCATACTGCTCTCCTTGGAAGCGCGTATTTCCTGAGTAGAATTCCAGGAAGGATCACCCCATTGCTCAATACCGTCAAATGTCCATGTGTTCTTGGGCATAAGGAAGCCTTTTTGGGCTGCAAACATGGTTATGAACATGGTTGCTAGGAAACTTACCATGGAGGTGAGCTCTGGGCCGGCAATAAAGGCCATTCCGAGATAGAATACCGCCAGCACAAGACCGGTGAATATACAGAAAGGCAATGCTGGAAGAGCATCCTTAATGGAATGATTCTTACCAAATATTTTAGTCAGCACGCAGACACAGACAAATATGATAACTATGCCGCCTATAATATGAGGGACACAGGTCCATTTGGTGAGCTCGGCTGTGAACACTTCGGGATCTCCGCCGCGAGCCTTTACGGCGTCAGCAACAACGGAGCTTGCAGTCAGTGTAGGTATGCCGACAGGGCCGGGACATACGGGCGTTGAGTTGTATATCAGTGCGCAGGTGGCTGCAGCAAGGGGAGGAAAGCCCAGAGAGATCAAAAGAGGGGCTGCTAATGCGGCCGGAGTTCCGAAGCCGGCAGCTCCTTCTATGAAGCCTCCAAAGAGGTAACCCACGATAACGAGCTGTATGCGGGCATCGCGCGTAATGCCGCTGAACATACGGTTGATGGCAGATGTGGCTCCGGAGTGCTTCAGCGTATTCATCAGCAATATGGCGCCAAAAATGATGGCCAACGTTTCAAAAGCGCTAAGAAAACCGGCTACTGTCCTGGAAGCGGCTTCGTGAATGCCCATCTTCCAAAATACCATGCCGACTACGCAGGCCAGGAACCAGGCAAGGGGCAGCGCCCTCTTTGCGGGCCAGTTGAAGCCTACCATCAGCACAACTGTTACAAGAATTGGTACTGCGGCAAGTAATGCGTACATTTCTTATTTCTTTCCTTCCTTCTGTTTAGGGTTACAGTGGAAAACCCAGCATATTCATAACTAACGGAACTGATAAGAAGTAGGTTAATTACTATGTCCAATCCTAACATGAGATGCGAACAAAGGAACCACCCAAATATCGAAGGTTGTGCAAAAGTTGAACAGTGCTTGCAGTTTGGTCAAACCTTTATGAGGCAATTCTGCGACTGTGGATAGTTGAGCAAACCGCAAGAGAATGAAAACTGAACAGAAATAATAAACTGTCTAAAACACTCGCGCAGTGACAATGGTATAATTTATAATTAATAATCAGAAGTGATAATTGGAAAATTCGATGTTTGAAATCGTATTATTAAGGAAGGCGTCTGTAAGAGAGGCGGTGTTGTAGAGAAAGTGGTACTACCAATAGTTACCGGAAAGCGTTTTTGCTATGGAACATGAGAAAAACAGAAGAGAGTATGAGAAGGTAACAGAATACATATACAACATGATAGCCTCAAAAGAGGTAATGGCCGGAAGCCGCATACCCTCTGAGCGTGACATAGCGGCTAATCTTTCTGTCAGCCGAAATTCCGTAAGAGAAGCCATACGCATGATGGATAGCATGGGGGTGTTGGAATGCAGGCAAGGAGCCGGCAATTTTCTTTGCGGCAATATAAACCGAGGTTTCAGGCAGGTTTTGGATATGCTTTTCTTGCTGCACGAGACTGATATGGAGGATATATGCCGCTTCAGGCACAGTGTGGAGAAGACGGTGTATGATATGGCCTATGAAAGGCGGGATAATAACCTCTATATAACCCGCATGGGCGAGGCGACTCATAAATTTGAAAATGCTTCAGCAGCGCAGCAGACGGCACTGGATAAGGAATTTCATTATATGCTGATTAAGGCGGCAGGAAACCACTTCCTTGAGATATTTATGGAATCCATATCGGATATCTATCAGGGATGGGTAAACGCAGTGCTCAGTGATATACCGAATGATGATATGCAGGCTCTCAAGGAGTCACACTCAGGCATATATAAAAGCCTAAAGGATGGCGATTACGACGCCGGCACAGCAGCAATAAACGCCCACTACCAAACCATAGATAAGGTTATTTTCGGGAATGATAAACCCGAAAGTTAAGTTGAATTGGAGCAGAATACCTAAGATAAGGAGCTTTGCCAGATATGTATACGCTTGAAGAAACCATATACCGTCCGCCACTTGAGGAGCATAGTGCGCTGCTGGAAGTTTCTGTGGGATGCAGTTATGGGAGATGTACATTTTGCCATTATTCGAACGGCAATACCCCTTTGCAGCTTATACCTACTGAGATAATAGCGGATAACCTGGAGGAGATGGCGCAGGAGGGGATAACTCAGACGCGAATGTTCCTGACGGGCGGTAACGTGTTCGCATTTAAAACGCGCTTCTTGGTTGACCTGTTTGCGTTCGTGCGGCAGTATCTTCCTCAAATAAAGGAGTTTTGTATGTATTCCCGAGCCGATGACATCCTGCATAAGAGCGGCGAACAACTGAAACAGCTCAAGTCTGCCGGACTGGATACGCTATATGTAGGTGTAGAATCAGGAAATGACGAAATACTTAAGCTCTGCAACAAGGGCGAGACTTCGGAGACAATAATTCGCGCCCTTCATGTGCTGGATGATAACGGAATACGGTACGGATTGAGTTCAATACTGGGCCTCGGCGGCAGGGAACTTTCGGAGTGTAATGCGCTGGATACAGCAGAACTGTATAACTCGGTTTCTCCGGCTTCGATAAGGGTAATGACGCTCACACCGATGGAAGGTACGCCTCTTATGGCTGAGGTGAAGAGCGGTCGCTTCGACATGCTTACGGTACGGGAAGTGCTCCAAGAGGAAATAACGCTGATAAAAAACATAGAGCTTGGTAATAGATGCCGCTTTGTGGCCAATCATGTTTCCAATTCTAATGCGGTGTGCGGTTGGCTGCCCGAAGATAAGGAGAAAATGCTGAAAACGCTGTATGCCGCTCTTGATAGCAGCGGCAGCGGCAAATCTGGCTATGAGCCGGAAAAATGGTAATAATTTTTTGTAAGGTGCGGTGTGCTCGTGCTTTAGATTAAAATAACAAGAAAAGGAGAGTAAGGGAATGAGGTACAAATGCACAGAAATAGAACTGCATCGGAACGACAATGGTAAAAAAATTTACTTTACCAAGTTTTTCTGCCCAGACAGCTATGAGGACAGGAACATATTGCTGGTTCATGGAATAACTTCCAGCCAGCATATATGGGATATCAACTACAAAGACTATAGCATAGTGCGTTTCCTTGCGAAGAATGGCTATACCGTGTGGAGGCTGGATATCGGCGGCTACGGTAAGTCTGATAAGTATGAGGACGGCTTTGAGGTCACTACGGAAAACGCAGCCATAGATGTGCTTACCGCTATGGAAAAGATATGTGAATTGCAAGGCGTCAATAAAGTTGATGTGATGGCATGGAGCTGGGGCAGCATGATCACCGGTCTCGCTGCCGAACTGCATCCTGAATACTTTCGCAGGCTTGCGTGGATAGGACCATGCTTTGGCGGCACATTCCCCGTGACCAAGATTGAGCAGCCCTTTACCAGCCTGACTTATCCGTACGTGGTATTGGTATTCCAGCATATGCCCGGCAGTGAAGATGAAGTGGATTACGATACGATAGAGCCTGAAGTAGTCGGCATATGGTGTGATCATGTGTTCCACTACGACGGCGGTCACGGTAGGCCGAATGGTGGTTTCCGCCAGCTCATGGGCGGCGGCGAAAGCTGGCTCATACATCCTGACAAGATTAAGGTGCCAGTGTGCATTATGACCGGCGATATCGACCGCAATGTAAAACTGGAGCGCTGTCATGAGGCAATGAAGCAGCTGCCGGAGGGCTCGGAGTTGAACCTCATACATGGGGCAGGACATGCTATGTTCTGCGAAGTGGATCACTATAAGCCCTTCCACGATAAGGTACTGGCGTTCTTCAATAAATAAACCTAATTGATACCGGCCCAGGAACATCGTGACTGCAAAATGAATGACGTCTAGGGTCTTTCGGTTAAAGCTATAAGAGAGCGATCGCGATAAATCGAAAATTGTTCACAAAAGGAAGAGATAAAGAATGTCAAACTCATCAGTGACGAAAACCATGCTGGGCGAAGGCCTGAAGAAAGTCCTGAAAAGCAAGCCATTTTCGAAAATAGTCGTGGACGATATCGCGGAAGCTTGCGGTGTCAGTCGGGGTACGTTCTACTATCACTTTTCGGATAAATATGACCTGCTCAGGAGAGTGTTTTCCACAGAGGTGTTGCCTATACTCAGCAAATACAACAAGCCGGATAACTGGATAGAGGGTTATGTGGAGCTATGCAAGTTTATGATGAAAAACAAGCAGTTTTATCAGCGCGCCTTTGAATATGTCGGGCATAACTCGCCGCAACAGTATTTACTGGATTTTTATACCGAACTCTTTTCCAGCGCCGATTTTGTAAACGACAGTAAATGTACCTACAATAACCCGACTACTTCAAAGGAAATGTACAATGTTATCGCAAGGCTGGAGTCCTTTGCTTATGTCGGCATAATTACAGAGTGGGTCAATGATGGAATGAAGACGGATTACATGGCGCATCTTGAAGAGCTGAAAGCACTGCAAAAGACATGGGGTACGGTTATAGCAAGCTGACAGGTGCCAGAAAGCCTTAAAAACAGCGGGTTTTGCTGTCACAAAAGTGGTAGAACCAATTTTTAACAAATAGCCGAATACGTTTAAGAGTTGAACAAATTCGCGTTTTTGAAAAGTGTTGCCCGTAATAGAAAATGATAATATAAACTCAAAGGTATCGGAAAAGGCAAGCATATTTTGACGGGGAAACACAATAATAAGAGGTAAGGTTCAGACAGGGAGGAAAGAAAATAAGACGGTATAGTATCATACAAACTGGTATTTGCAGTAGATCGCAGTAATTTGATGAGATCCGAGATTAAATTTGGGTGGCAGCATCCAATAAAATACAAAAGGAGAGCATATTATGAGGTACAATTTTTCCGAACATGATCTTCACAGGAAAGACAATGGCAAAAGACTTTATTTTACAAAGTGTGATTGTCCTGCGAGTTTTGCGGACAAGAACATCCTGCTGGTTCACGGCCTGACCTATACGCAGCACGTATTCGATCTTAACTATAAGGATTACAGTGTGGTACGCTTTCTTGCGAAGAACGGCTATACCGTATGGCGTGTTGATATAGGCGGCTATGGCCTCTCAGAGGAGTATGAGGATGGATTTGATGTGACTACTGAAAATGCCGCAAAGGATATCATCACTGCTCTTGAGGAGATATGCCGGTTGCAGGGTGTTAAAAAGGTTGACCTTTTGGGCTGGTCTTGGGGATGCATGACAACCGCCAAGGTCGGAGAATATCGCCCTGATCTCGTAAATAAGCTTGTATGGATTGGAACTCCTTTTGGCGGCACTATTCCCGCAACTGAAGTTAAAGAGCCCTTCACATATCTTTCCTATCCCTATGTTATTCGTGTATTCCAGCATATGCCTGGCAGCGATTACGACCTTGACTACCTTACAGTGGAACCCGAGGTAGCCGGTATATGGTGTGACCATGTATTCAATATTGACGGGCGTCACGGCCGTCCCAATGGCGCAAACCGCGAGATAATGGCGTGTGGCGATGGTTGGCTAATTGATACATCTAAGGTAAAGGTTCCGACTTGCATACTCAACGGTGATATAGACTTTTACATAGATCAGAATCGTGTTAAACAGGCGTTCCCTGCCTTGCCCGAGGGTTCTGAATTGCATACCTTCCACGGTGCTGGCCACGCTCTTTATTGCGAGGTGGATTACTACAAGCCGTTCCGTGAGACACTGCTGAAGTTCCTGCAGAAGTGATCTGAGCCATACAAAGTAGAAGAATTGCCCGGCGTAGGTTTGGCCTCGTCGGGCATAAATAATACCATGAACAGCATGGCCGCTTTTCATGAAGGAGGAATAAAAAATGAGTAAGAGGCTTGAAATTGATTATATCCGCATAAAAGATGTACAATTCGGCGAAAAGACATCTCTGAAGGATGGTGTGCTGACCGTTAATAAACAGGAGCTTATTGATATTGCTGCAAGCGAGCTGTTCGGTTCTTTGGATATACAGCTGGCAAAGCCCGGCGAAAGCTGCCGCATACTCGGTATTCACGATGTTATGCAGCCCCGCTGCAAAGCGGATCATCCAGAGGAGAGCTATCCGGGGATATGGGGTAAGCTTGCTCCTGCCGGAGAAGGAAAGACCGTCGCATTGAAGGGCGTTGTTGTATCGGACATTTATTATGCGAAGTGCAACGTCAAATACTATCTTGACATGGGAGGAGAAGCGGCAAAGTACAGCAATTTCTCCCGGCATTTCCATATCTGCATAGATGCAACGCCCGGCGAAGGTGTGACCGATGCAAGCTATGCCGAGGCGCTGAAGCACGCTTCGCTCTCGGTTAACGTACATCTTGCGAAGCTTGGCATAGGTATGGAGCCGGATGAGGTTGAGGTATTCGAACGCGAGCCCGTTGACCCGGGCAAACACCTTCCCAAAGTGGCATATTTTGTTACGCATATGGCTTCGCATGATACATGGAACTTCCTTTACTACGGTCAGAGCGCACTGAACTTCCTGCCTATCGTAGTACAGCCTACTGAAATACTTGACGGCGCAATGATATGGCGCTATTGGGAACCTAACTATTTCCTTCAGAATGAGGTATACATAAAGGAACTCATGAAGCGCCACGGCAAAGATTTGGAATTTATGGGGATAGTCTTTTCAAATAACGTCATGAAGATAGATGGTAAAGATACCATGGGAATGATAGGCGCTACGCTGTGCAAGGAGACGCTTGGTGCTGACTGCGTGATGCTTAATAAGTCCGGCATGGGTCATTGTCAGCTTGACTCGGCTCTGGCGTTCAACTGGTGCGAAAAATTCGGTATGGACGCTGTGCTGAACCTGTCTGCAGTATCTAATGATGAGCCGGGCGATATGCTGGTTATTGCCGATCCCAAGGTAGATGCAGTAATAAACAGCGGACGCAATTACGATTTGGAGCATCCGAAGGTAGACAGGCTGATTGGCGAACATACAAATGTCCCATGTTTGCTCGGTTATAATCCCTGGGGTCCATTCAAACACACAACAAACTTCGCTTATCAGGGCATATGGTCGCAGCTGGGTGACTGCTATGTTACTACCGACAGCGATATACCAAGGAAGGAGTGATCCTAATGGCAAAGTATAAGGTCGTACATTATATCAATCAGTTTTACGCCGGTATGGGCGGTGAAGATACCGCCAGCGTCGGCATATCTGTGCGCGATGGTGCTGTAGGTCCGGGCCTTGCTCTTAAGGCAAATCTCGGAGCGGATTATGAGATTGTAAAGACTATAATCTGCGGTGATAATACTATAGCGGAGAAGACTGCGGAAATAGTTCCGCAGATAGTAGAACTCGTAAAAGAAGCAGGCGCCGATCTGTTCCTTGCGGGCCCTGGCTTTAATGCCGGACGTTACGGCATAGGATGCGGTGCGACTACAGCCGCCGTTACTGAGCAGCTGCGCATCCCTGCGGTGACTGCTCTTTTTGCTGAGAATCCCGGAACTGACATCTATAAAAATCGCTGCTATATTCTCCAGACCGAGAACAGCGCAAAGAACATGCGCAAGACGGCAGCATTTATGGCAGCTTTTGCAAAGAGACTGGTTGAGGGCGACACTATAAAGGACGGTAAGGAAGAACACTATCACGGCAGCGGCCCTGCTGTGGTAATTGACTATTCTATACCTGCTGCAAAGCGCGGAATAGATATGCTGCTTGCAAAGCATGCGGGTAGGCCCTTCCATACAGAAGTCGTTATGCCCAATCACGAAGAAATCCCCGTCCCCGTGCTTACCAAGCCGCTTTCCGAATGTAAGATCGGCCTGGTCACGGATGGAGGCCTTGTGCCAAAGGGCAATCCCGATCATCAGGTGCCTACCAATTCCAAGGCGTTCAAAAAGTATTCCATAGCCGGTATGGATACGCTCAAAGCCCAAGATTGGGAGGTCAGCCATCAAGGTTATAACAATGCCTTTGTGTTGCAGGATCCTAACCGTTTGGTGCCTGTTGACGCATTGCGCAAGCTCGTCAAGGCAGGCGTGGTCGGAAGCATGGACGATGCTTTCTACTCCACGGCTGGTGTTATGACACCAATGGAAAAGTGCAAGAAATTCGGTGAGGGGATAGCTAAAGGCCTGATAGCGGACGGCTGTGACGCTGCAATAGAAACATCCACCTGAGGAACCAGTTCTCGTGGAGGTTCCATGATAACAAAAGAAATACAGCGCGCAGGTATACCCGTTATACAAGTGACAAACCTTACCAAAATAGCCGAAGGCATAGGTTCAAACCGCATATTGAGGGGCAACAGCGTGCTCCATGTATTCGGCGATCCAACGCTTCCTCTCCCCAGCGAACAGGCATATCGCGAGAAACGAGTCGAGAAAGCTCTGCATATGCTCGAAGAAGTTCCTGCTGAGGGCGAAAGAGCGATAATCGAGGAATAATGTTCTAAATAAAAAATAATGATCCCCCGGCAAAGCCGGGGGTATTTCTTAAACGGGCAAAGCCCTATG